>Ga0070747_1000013_pt1 | contig 72734 bp, 74 predicted proteins | sample VirMetDEL_Mar_31_FD_77321 | JGI IMG/M metagenome (GOLD analysis project Ga0070747, IMG submission 77321) | Aqueous microbial communities from the Delaware River and Bay under freshwater to marine salinity gradient to study organic matter... | ecosystem: Environmental > Aquatic > Marine > Coastal... | reverse complement strand
CGTCCTAATAGTTCCCGTGTAGGGTCTTACTAGTCGAACAACCTAAACACCCCCAAAAGGGCGGGAGGAGTCCCGTGCGCGAATACGTCACGCCCTATAGGAACTCCCCCCTGCCTTTTCCCGTAGGCTACACGCTTTCTTTATAGTGGGGACACTCCGTCGAGGCCCCACTGCGAGCGTTAGCTCTGCCCTTGAGTTGCCTTGTGAGCAGCTTGCGCTCCCACATGGCGACCCATGCCAAACTCCCGAGGGAGCAATCGGCGCAGAGACTTGTAAGCCTCCAGCGCGTTATCGACATCGGTTGCCGAAGCGGAACCGTCAGAGTAGAGCTTCGCGAAAAGCTCGCCAACTTGAACACTCAGACCTTGAACTTTGGCCTGAGTAGGGTTGAATGAAAAATCATTCTGCATAGTAGTATCCTTTTGCAAAGGGTTGTTGAGAGAATCAGAACCCGTCTCTCGTTCGGGTGTATCATTATACCATGAAGGGGTCAGATGGTCAAGCAATGCTTTCCAAAAATTCAAGATTCGTGCCTCCAATCAGCGTCGAAATCGTCCCAGTAGTTGAGGCTCTCATCGTCCTCGTCACCTTCGCGATCTTGGAAAACTTGCTCGTCTTCCCAGTTGTCGATGTCGGAGCCTTCGTCGTATTCGTATTCGTCCATGTGTTCTATTATACCAGAGTAGGGGGTGATTGTCAAGGGGTTTATTGGGAAACTTCTCGGATCATAGTAGATCGAGCTTTGTAGATGGTGTTCCGATACTCACCAACCCAATCGATCTTGTGCGCTTTGCACTCTTCAAGGGTGCCAGTGAAGTAGACCGTCTTGCCAGTTACAAGAGGGTTGAGAGAGAGAACGCGGTCATGGACCGACTGAACTTGAAAGGTAGGAGAGGTGTTTTTCATGCGTGTATTATACCAAAGGGGAGAGGTTTTGTCAAGGGGAAAACGAGTTTTTCTGACAGGGACTCGAAACCCTACGAGCGGTCTTGTGTTGGAGTCGCTCGTTTCCATGTGTGTATTATACCAAGTCTGGTGGGGTTTGTCAAGGGTAGGGCCTCGGTTTTTTAATTTTTTTCAGCGTGCGTAAGTGCTTGTCAACAAAGGACTTAGGGCCTCGGCCCCGGCCCCGCGAACCTAAGTGCTGCGTTGACAACAACTTAGGACCGCGAAACTTTTAAGAAAAGACCTTGACAGGAGCGGAGGCATCCACCTCAATCCCCATTGAAGAACACCACTTCTTGTATTCCTCCGACATCCTGCCAAGGTTGTATGTTGTGTTATGTGTTTCGACCGTATGACCAGCAGAGGCACGAACGGGCGAAGTGGTGACTACCTGCCCATCATTAAACCTTGGATGGCCGTATACCAACCCCGTGATCCGTAACTCCCTGAGTTCTGGGGCTTGGTAGGGGTTAGCGTCTCCAACAATCGCCCACTCCTCAATGCGCGGTGTAGGTTCGTAAGAGGCAAAGTAGTCTCCGTGATCCATCAGGCGTTCGCCTCCTTTTCTTTTTCTGCTGCTTCCTCAGCCTTACGCTTTGCAAGTCCCTCGGCGTGCTTTACACGCGCAACTTCCATAGCTCGTTGAAGGTTTTGAATCAGCGTAGCGTAGGCGTTTTCGATGTCCTCGCAAAACAAAGTGGTTTCATAATCCGCTTCCTTGGGTTCTTCTTCCCAATAATTCTTCTTATCAAACTTCAGTGAAAACCAACCGTTCTTGGTTCCTTCCCAATCGGACTTGTGAATATCGACCTTGATTTGGTCGATGCTGTGGATATCAACTCTCATAGTTTAGCCCTCCATTTCGTTGGCGTAATCGTTGTAGAAATCATCGAACGCATCACGCTCGGTGTATTCCTCTTCTTCCTGCTCTCGCTTCATAGCAAGGGCAGCTTCCTCTTGCCAAAGCTCTTGGAGCAGTGACTTGAGTTCATCATCATCGACAAGCTCAGGCTCATCGTTCATGTCAGAAAGAAGCTCGGCTTCTTGGTGAGCGGTATACTCATCGAGGTTATCGCCCGTGAGTTCGAAATCAGTAGTATCTTGGAGATTTTTCATGTGTGTATTATAACAGGTTAGAGGGTGGATGTCAAGGGGTTACTTGCCAAAAATATCATCTTGGCAGGTCTGGCACATGCCAGAGATGGTGTATTCCTTCTCGGAAACCTCATCACGGAAAGAGGAAGCCTCACCTTTGCAGGTGGCGCATGATGCCTCAGCAACGGCACCCTTACGGGATACGCCAGTGAGGTTGGAGAGCATCTGCTCGATGCCTTGGTGCTTGAAGGTGGCTTCAAGGGAGTATTGGGGATTTTTCATGTGTGTATTATACCAAGTGGTTGGGTGAATGTCAAGAAGAAAAAGAGGAAACTTCGAATCCTTATCTAGGGTCATCAAAGCAGCAGAGGCTTCCTCGTTTCTTCATGTGTGTATTATACCAAGTGGTTGGGCAAATGTCAAGGGGGTGGTCTAGTTTTTTTTGGATTTCTTGTGAACGTAAGTGCTTGTCAACAAAGGACTTAGGGCTTCGCCCCGGCGCGTCAAGCACAAAATGAGAAAAATAAGGTGGGGGTTGGTTGCTGGACTCGCCTAATGGCTCCGAAGGCAACCATGCCCCCCACCTAACCCTCAGGCGTTAGCCCTTGGGGATGTAGGCGTTCAAGCCTACCGTGACGGGCTTACCGTCAACCATCGCAGTCGTGGTGATGTTGCCACCGCTAGAAGCGACGAGCATAGTCTTACCAGACTTAGACGGGCGAAGTGAAACAGGGGTCTCGATGACGAGAGTTGAAACACCGTTGTTTTCCTTGATGGAAACATTCATAAATTAAACCTCAGAAGATAGAGTGTTGGGCGAGAAAAAGATATCCCTTTCGATGCCCATACCGAAAGGAAGAGAGACAGACTCCAGTTCGTTAAGTGAGACATAGCCCCACTCAGGCATTCCGAAGCCTAGGTCACAAAGGCCGAACAGTAGCCAATCACCGTTGGCTTGTTCTTGACCTTCGCAAATATACCAAGTGCCAGCCCCTACAGGGTTGAAGAACTTGCAGACGATTTTCTTGTCACCGTCTCCCTCAGTGGAGTAGAGAGCGGGAAGGGAAGATTTGATTTCATCAGTGAGGAGTTTCATGCGTGTATTATACCACAAAGGGGAGAAGATGTCAAGCCTTGAAGGCGCGAATTCCGTCAGGGACGGCAGAAAGATTTTCTTCGCAATCGTCGAAGAAATAGGTGGCGTGTGTTTCGGCAAGGCTGGAAAGAATCTCTGCCTTGTATTCTGGGATGTCGAAACCTCGATCCCCTACACAAAAAACATACTCTGCGTCGATGCCGTAACGCTCTAAGAGGGTGCGGATAGCTCGGTAGATGAGGGAGTTTCTAGCCGTGAGAACATACACACGATGACCTTCACTCTGCACAGTAAGAGCGAACGAGACAAGGGAGCGAGGCTTTGATTCCTTCAGGAGCTTCTCAGTGTCTGAAAATTCGATGTAGCGAGCGTGACCGTGGGCAGACTCGATTTCTTTTGCAGTAGTCTCGAACAGTGTTCCGTCGAGATCAAATACGAAGGCTTTCTTTTTCATGCGTGTATTATACCAAAGGGTGGGGGAAATGTCAAGAGGTTTTTGCGGTTTTTCCTCCGCTGTTGACCCACCAGTGATACCACTGGGCATTGGTCCAGTAGGCAGAGCAGACAGGGGGAACGGGGAAGAGAGCATTGGGAGGTAACGTGTTCATGCATACATTATACCACACAATCGGAGAATGTCAAGGGCTAGCATTAAAAAACTTTTGGTCGTAAGTGCTTGTCAACAAAGGACTTAGGGCTTCGCCCCGGCGATTTTTTCAAAATTGCAAGAAGAAAGTGAGAAAAAAGAGGAGCGTCCCGTGCCACAGACCAAGCCGTGCATCGTCTTACCGATGATGTCCCCGAAGGGCTAAGAAGGCACATCGTAATGTATCGGACTCCTCTTTTTTCTCTATCCCCCTGAGGGTGAGGTCTGAGCAATTGCTCGCCTTCTTCCCTCAGGGACGCTCTGGGCCTACAAGCTATTTATACTCGCCCAGTCGAGTCGGGAACTACTTACTCATGTAGCGGTGGTTTAGACCGTCACGGGTCACGAACTGCCGAGAGTTCATGTAATGGCGGTTCCACGCCTTTTTGCAAGAGTTGAGCGTGCCCGTGTAGGTGTTGCTCTGGCTCTTCAGGTCGAAGATGGTATAGACTGCACTAGAAGCGCAACCGTTACCAACTCGGATCATAACAGCGTTCTGGTTCGAACGCACGACATTTGTGATGCTTGAAAGCATAGTAAGAATCTCCTATAGATAAGAAAAGGGGTTAGTTGAGGGAACCATTATAGCATGATCCCCTCAGTTTGTCAAGCCTCTAACGTGATTTCGTCAGAGGAATCTACGATGCCGTTGATCGTCTCAGCGATCAGGGCCTCAATCTCCGACTTGCGCGTCTCCGCACTCGCCAAAGTATCCTGCGCGGCTTCCCGCTCGGCTTCGATCTTGTCAAGCCACACTAGGTGCTTGTCGGCGCGAGCGTTGAAAGACTGGGGACCGTCCCCAAGACCTTTCTTTGCTTCTCGAATGTCCTTCCGCAGACCGTCAAGCTCTGCCATCAGGGGTGCCACGGCGGGATTGCTCTTGGCTTCCTGCTTTGCTTGCTTTACCTTGAGGCGTTCAAGTTTCGCCTCGGTTTCTGCGATGATCTCGGCTGGGGTGCGTTGCTTTCTATCGGTCATAGTAATATCTCCTTGGATATGGGTCAGGTTGTGAGGACTACTTGCCTCGTTTGTTCCCCCCATTATAACAAATGGAGGAGTGAATGTCAAGGGGTTAGTCGCAGAAATACTTCAATTCTGCGATATCGAAATGGTAGCGACTCATACGGTCAACAATGATCTCGATCATGTCGATGGGTTGCCAACCAGCAACATCATCGCAAGATGTAAGGGGGTAGAATTTACCGTCCTTGTCCAGAACCGCAAGCTCGAACGTAGTAGGGAAGTGCTGCGATCCCTCCTCGTCCCAACGACCACCAATCACCCAAGAGGCGTAGTGACCTTTGCCATACCCTATAGACAGAACGTAGTCGTGGTGCGGGAAAGAAACCTGCTTCAGACCTTTGCGATGGGTCGGAACGGTGATGATTGGGGTATTTTGAATCTCTGTCTTCATGGGTGTATTATACCAAGTTAAGGGGTGAATGTCAAGCCCTAGTCCACATAAATTGTGCGTTTTTCGCCGCAATCAATGCACTGGTGGGTTTCGATGTGGGAGCTTGCCGAGATGACGGTCCAAGCGTGAACGTGAAAGGTGTTTTTCATGCGTGTATTATACCACGAAATGCCCCCACTGTCAAGGGATGGGCCTTGTTTTTTTTCTTTTTTTAATCGTCGTAAGTGCTTGTCAACAAAGGACTTAGGGCTGCGCCCCGGCCCTTTTTTAAAAAATCAACATAAAAATGCAGACAATCCAAAGACAGAGGAAATAGATCGCGGTGACGGATAGAACGCCACGAAAGAAATTTAGACCATCATCGGGAGTGTTTCGCATATAGCCTCCTCACATTTTTAATCCAGTGCTTGTTTAGACCGTTAGGGTCATTGTCTGCACCTACGGGACAGTAACGCTTTCCGAGGAATACCACGAACTCACCTTTAGAGCCAGCCTTGACCCATCGGTCATAGTTCTTCTGGACAGTAGCAGCACACCAACCAGCTTGAGAGCGATAAGTAGGCTTTACCCGTGGGTGGAGAATCCCATATTCACGACCCTTGCCACCATTCTCAGCGTAGCGAATAGCTGAGACATAGGGAGCTAGCTTAGAGTGTAGCTCAGGGCGAATGTTGTCACGGATTGCATTAACGTATTCCGTAGCCTTAGTGAGTCCATCCTTAGCTACGATGTGCTCGTAGTGCGTTTGGGCACTAACTGCGCCACTAAGAGCGTAGAAGGCGAGAGCAAGCCAGAGAGCATAGCCCAAGAGCGAGGAGAGGAGGATCTTCAGTGTTTCTTTCATGTCTTTCATTATACTATATTATCGACCAAATGTCAACTAACCTTGAGCGTTTTCTTTCATTTCTGCATCAGCAAGCTCATCAGCATAGAACACCTTGAGGTAGTCCAGAGCTATACGCTGAGGGCAGACATCGTAGCCTTCGACGTTGGTATGGGTAGAGACGGCCATCAGCACGCCTTTAATGTGCCACGGGAAGCAGCGGTCAAGGTCACAGGCAAGGTCGAAGTAATCAATGGGATTTTTCATGTGTGTATTATACCAAGTGAGGTAGTGAATGTCAAGCAGTTTCTAGAGAAACTTCTCGGATCGCAGTCGAGCGAGACTTGTAGGTAGTGCCTTCAAAAGCCTTTCGGACTTGATCAGCGAAGAGAGGGTTAGTCCTCCAACCTTCGCACTCTTCTTTGGTCCCTGTGAAGTAGACCATTTTTCCAGTCCGAAGAGGACGAGTAGAGAGAACGTGATTGTGAACTGATTGAACTTGATAGGTAGTAGTGTTATTTTTCATGTGTGTATTATAACAGGTGTTTGGGCAAATGTCAACCCCCTGTCCTAAAAAACTTTCTGTCCTAACCCCTTGTCAACAATGGACTTAGGGGCTTTCACCCGGCCCTTTTTTAAAAAATCAAGAGCTATTTTGATAAATCTCTGAGATAGGTAAAGGCATTGGGAAACAGTTTGGCCCAGTCCTCAGTAGCACCGTAGATGCTCCACTGGTTATAATCCGCTGACCCTTTCCAGTCCCATATAGACATGGGCTTATTATCAGGCATCATACGAAAGCCCCAAGACCATCGGACCTTGCCGAAATCATCGAAGACGTTGGGTTCACCTAGAACGTCCACGATATCATCGTAATCTATTCCGCAGAGTGCCCCAGTCTTATGGGACATGATCGTATCGTCTTTGACGAGATGAAGATGGAGAGAATTCATATTATTATCCGTGGAGACGGGACATCATTTCCTTAGACTTGGCTTCGAAAGCCTCTTGCCATTCTCCACCCATAGAGATAGCGAAGTTCTTAAGGGTTTGGATCTGGTCACGACCAGCATTGTAGGAGCGACTGTCATCACTCATCATGTAGAACCAATCGGCGTAACCGAGTTGAGTGGTGAATTCTTCAAATGTCATTTTTTCTTTCATGTGTATATTATACCAAGTGTTTGGGTGAATGTCAAGGGGTAAGGGGAGTTTTTTTCGGGTCCAGTGGGACTTCCAAGTGGTGGCTTGGGTAGGACAGCCCTTTAGTAATGCATGGGTGTATTATACCAAGTGTTTGTGAGAATGTCAAGCCTTCTTTGTCAGAAGATCTTGGAAATCGCCACAACCTTGGGCGAAGTCCTCTGCGTCTTGCAGACTGGAGAAGGAGACAGGGGAGGAGTGGTAACGAATCACGATGTATTTCATGGGTGTATTATAACAGGTGTTTGGGTGAATGTCAAGCCCTAGTCCCTAAAAAAGTTCAGGAATGAGGGTGATGCTGTGACCGATTCTGACCATCAGAGAGCCGATGAGGGCGATGAGAGAGCCGATGAAATCGTTGAAGGTGACAGCGAGAGCGAGGAGGATTAGTGTCTTCATGCGTATATTATACCAAGTGTTTCTGTGAATGTCAATAGAACAACAGTAATAAGCAACGCTTCCGTTTTCCTGTCCGAGAACAAAACTTCGTTTTGTTGGTAGTTGCTTATTACTCTTGTGCTACCATTATACCACAATTTCAGCCAATGTCAAGCGTGGTGCCTATGTTTTTTTATTTATTTCATTGATGTAAGTGCTTGTCAACAAAGGAGTTACACTCTCGCGCCGGAGGATTTCGCGCCCTAGGGACTCCGTTCCTCTCCCCCCTGCTCCATATACACAGTACCTAAGAAGTATATCCGGGACTCCAAATTTAATTCAGAATATGGTCTAGGGACTCCTAAAAAAACTAGGGACTCCTATCAAAAAAAAAGAGGCCCCTAGAATTAACTAGGAGCCTCTAATGACGGGGGCTATACTTTCTTAGCTGTAATCGTGACGGGTTGGATCGTATTCAGGAATTCCAACATCTGCCACGACCACCGAACCAAGCGTTGTCGCAGGATTGCTATACAATATTTCATCTCTAACGCTGGTTCCAATGGTCGAAATCATATTTGTGATCTTCCATAATGATTCTAAAGCAGTTCCATACTCTCCTCCTAACCCATAGAGGTAGGTGCCGCCAGCGTACAGGGCTGGATCGTAGATTGACTGTGCTCCATCCCACTTTGGATCAATGGCCCAAGCCTTCAGGTCAAACTGGTAAGGCGTTGGGTCAATCGTTGATGAGAAGTTGTTAGTCCAGTTTTGAACCGCGTAGTAGGTGGGTGCATTAATAACCTTAGTCATTTCTGTCTGTCCCGAAGCTGAACCGATCCAAGGTATACGGCGGTAGTACTCCTGAGTCGTAACAATAGAACCTCTCGGACCCAAGGTAGACGCAGTGAGATCTCCATAACTATTCCCATAGACATCAGAGCTTACAGCAAGTATTTCAAACTTTTGTGGTTGTTCCCAAGAGCTTGTTTGATACGTTCCAAAGTCCATCTTTGTAATAACCTGTGCATGTACATTGGCGATGATCTTAGAGCCGTAATGGCTATAAGTTGACGAGGTGCTACTAAGGTTAACATCCATCGTATTTAAACTAACCGTAGGGACTCTGGTGTATTCGATATTAAGAGATTGGGTCTCAATATACCATGGTCCTCCAAAGGCATTCGACGCGGAAAAACCAGTACCGCTTACGCTTGCGGTACCTGAGCTATTGTAGTCTGGGAGAGCAGGGCTGAAGTCTGCTGGTGGTAAGGGTGTTCTGCTGTCACTGTCTGTCATAATTATCTCCTAGGATGAGTTGTGTTTCTCTTCTCTAATTTATATAGCTAAACTTCAAACGGGTAAGAACGAATTACTTACTATCTTCTACTTTTTTGGGCGGTTCATCCTTGATCTTCCCAGTATCTGTCTCACCAGCCACAATAGATCTGAGGTTGGCTCCGAACATTGTTATGAGCAAGGTTAAAATTGAGGACACAACTGAGATCTCGCTGCTGGGAATATATTGTACTGCGTACAAGAATGCTCCAACAAGAACTAGTAGGTACAGGGGACCGAACACTGCGATATGCTTAGATGCTGATTCGCGAGCGGTCATTTGAAGCTTCATTTTTTGAAGCTCTAGCTTCTGCTCCATTCTAGATTTTTCAATAACAGCTTTGAATCTCTTCTCGGCTTCTTTGCGCTCTTCGCGCTTAATCTTTAAGGCAGAGGTAGTATCTTTTACCACAAACTGAGTGCGTGGCTCTGTATAATCATCATCTTCAAACACGGGTCGTTTTTTCGTCATATGGGCCTCCTAAAAGCGGGAACTATAATATATAGGGCTAAGTACTTAGAGCGGGCTTTAAAATTTCGCGGCCCTTCGGGCCAATGACTGCTATATAATAATGCAAGAGGTAATACATGTCCATCTCAAAAATAATCAAAGAAAAGAAGTGTTGGTCGGGGTATCGTAGGGTGCCCGGTAAGGTATCAGGTCAGAAGGGATCTTGTAAAAAGGTTACCGAATATGATGACGAAGAAGAGGCTGAGATGGATGCTGAAGACGCTGGCTTAGGAGAAGGCTCCGATAAGGGTGGCTTACGAGGCTGGTTCAAAGGTGGTGGTTGGGATCGCTATGATTCCAAGGGAAAGAAGCTAGGTAAGTGTGGCGGTCGTAAGGAGGGAGAAGCGAAACCCAAATGCTTCTCTAAAGAGAAGGCTGCTGCACTTGGTAAAAAGGGTCGTAGTGCTGCGGTTCGTAAAAAGCGCAGGGATGATCCAAATCCAGAAAGATCAGGCAAACCTATTAATACTCCTTCTACTAAAAAAGGACTTAAAATGAGAAAGGAACAAAAAGAAACCGTATACGTCAAATTGGCAGAACAACTCCTTGAAAAAAAGGATGCTTGTTACAGTAAGGTAAAAGCAACTGCTAAGGTATGGCCTTCTGCGTATGCTTCTGGCCGACTCGTTCAGTGCCGTAAGAAAGGTGCTGCAAACTATGGTAAGAGCAAGACCGAAGACATGGACGAGAAGAAGGGCACGATGCCAAAGATGAAGATGGGTGTTCACAAGTCCCGTGCTGGTGGTCTGACGGCCAAGGGCGTTGCTGCCTACCGTAGAAAGAACCCCGGTTCTAAATTAAAGACTGCTGTAACCACGAAGCCATCTAAGCTTAAGAAAGGTAGTAAGGCTGCTGGTCGCCGTAAGTCTTTCTGCTCTAGAATGGGTGGTATGAAGAAACGCCTAACCTCCAAGAAGACTGCCAGTGATCCGAACTCTCGTATCAACAAGGCTCTTCGTAAATGGAACTGTTAGCGTGTTAATAGTTGAGGTATACAAATGGACCCGGTAGACGATTTAGTTTACTCTACAAAATTAAGAAAGCCAAAAGGAGAAATAACCTTGTTTCGGGACGGAGCAGAATTCATTGCTCTTCCCCCACCAAGCGAAAACTCCAGTCTGGCAACAGGGAAGGATCTCCTAGCAGTTCAGGGTGCGACCTACTTACGAGCAGATGGTATCATAAAAAGTATTAAGAAACATGATACTGACCCAGCTTTTGCTGTGAAACGGTATATGGACATCTTCGGTTTGGAGTATGACCAGCAGTTTATTGATAAGATTTTGACTGAAAGTGCATACATTGTAAAAACTATCAAAAACAGCTTCAATAGACCTCGACCCTTTCAGCTTGCTCCCTACTACGATATAGAATTAGACGTTTTGGGTAGCCGAACGGCAAAAACTCCTGCCTACCCTAGTGGACACACGACCCAATCAAGACTGATTGCTGAGATCTACGCTGCGAAATACCCAGAGCATCGAAAGAACCTTCTCAGGGCAGCGGAAGAATGTGGGCAGGGGAGAATTATGGCGGGTTTCCACTATCCTTCTGACCACAAAGCTGGGGTCTACTTAGCTAAAAGACTTTATAGTCTCCTAAAAACTAATAAAGAGGCTATAAAATATGATCAAAAGATTGATCTCACCACTAGAAAACGATAAACTGGAGGGTATATGCTAACTAAAAGGTTTATGCTACCAAGGGTAGCTCACTGTAGTAACGGGTGCTGACTAAACCCTATCATCGTGCAGGGCTAATGCCCAACTGACTGTGAAAAGCAGCCAACACGTTGATAGGGAGAGGAACCCATCAAGGATAAAGTTGCCAGTGATACTTTTCCAAGCTACACTAAGCAACATTCCAACCCAAAATCCCAAACACATGGGACAGTGGAGGAGTTCTCCAAGCTTTTGGCTCTCCTCTGCTGCGTTTTTACGCATATTGGCAAAAATCTTGCCGTGAGTCACTGAGAAAGTGATTCCAAAACTAACGAGTGTCCAGATAAGTAATTCCATTAGGAAACCAAGGGTAGTGAAGTGTTATTTATGAAGGCTTCTCGGTTTTTGTGCCAAGAATCTCTGCCCACGATATCCCCTGCGGAGTGGTGGATGATTTTTATGGGAATTGTGTGGTTCTCTAGCTTTGAATTGTGTGCTTTGCTGGTATAATGGAGATCGTAGAAGTCCCAGTCCCCTCTAAAGTAGTCTGGCTTGCCCATTCCTACGGTATCCCATACACATTTTCTAGCCGCTAGGAATAGACCGTCTAAAACTACCACTCTTCTGTAGGGTCCGTATTCAGTGTTGTATATTTGACCCTTCTCGCCTCGGTGATACACTGCTCCGCTATGTAAACCAGCCCTCCAGTTGTCGTAATTCCACCATACGGCATCAGGGCCAAGCCGTGTGGTTCCTGCTGGGCCTACGATGCCTGTATTCTCTCGTAAGCAAGAAGCTATTTTAGCTATGAAGTCGGCCTTAGTATCCAAAAGCTCAATATCGTCATGGCAGAATATCACGATATCCTCACTGCTTGCATCACACTTGTCTAGTCCTTTTTTGTAGGCTTCAAAGATAGATGTTTGGTTTGTCATCACTTTAACTTGCACACCAAAGCTAGATAGTGTATCTAACAAGTCCCGTGTAACTTTGCTGAAATTATTAGTTCTAGTACATATTACTGCGAAGATCTTCATGGACTATAATAGTAAAAGTTAGCATACAATCATGGAACAAGCAGAATTAGTAGAAGAGTTTAAGAAGTGTAGGGCTGATGCTAGTTATTTTATTTCTAACTACATCAAGGTCACTCACCCCGTTCGTGGTCTTGTCCCCTTTAAGTTATACCCTTTTCAAACGGATATTTTAAAATGTTTGCAAGAACATCGGTTTAATATTCTAAGAAAGTTCCGACAGGCTGGTTGCACTACGATCTCGGCTGCGTATGCCTTGTGGATGATCGTGTTCCAGAAACACAAGCAAGTAGTTATTTTGTCAAAAGGTGATGCTGAGTCAACGGAGGTTCTGGATCGTATTAAAATTATGTACGAAGAACTTCCCGTGTTCTTAAGACCTAAGTTAGTTGAAGATAACAAACATACCATGAAGTTAGCCACAGGCTCTTCAATCAAGTCTCGCCCATCAGGCAAGCAATCAGGCCGCTCCCTAGCTGGCTCCCTTCTAATTATTGACGAGGCTGCTTTCATTGAAAACATTGACACTATTTGGGCTGCTGTATACCCAATTATCTCCACAGGAGGTAGGGCTTTTGTCCTTTCTACCGTTAATGGTATTGGCAATTGGTATTATGATGTGTATCACAAAGCCTTAGCAAAGGAGAACTCCTTCAACGCTATTGACATTAACTGGGAATCCCACCCTGAGTATAAACGGATGGAGGGGTTTGATTTTCTTTACGATGAGATGGAAAAGAAAGATCTTCATGTAGATGATTGGGAAAAAACTACAAAAGCTAACATGCCCCTAAAGCAGTGGCTTCAAGAGTATGAGTGTGAGTTCCTCGGTACAGGTGATACCTATTTGGAGGGTTACCTACTCACTAGGTTGGTAGAGGAGCAGAACGAAGACTACTGGATTAAGTACAATAATAAGATGCGGGTCTGGAAAGACCCTAGCCCAGAGCACGAATATGTGATTGGGGTAGATGTGAGCTTAGGTAGGGAACGGGATAATTCCGCTTTTCATATTTTTAATGCCTACACAGGTGAGCAAGTTGCGGAATTTTACTCCAATAAAACCCCAATTAATGAACTTGCTCAAATTTTAACTAACGAAGCTAATCTATATAATAATGCATCCGTAATTATTGAGCGGAACACAATCGGCAACAACCTGATTGATTGGATGTTCAATGTTATGGAGTATGACAATCTATGGATTGATGATAAAAACGATTTTGGTATTCAGGTCACGACGAGGAACCGTGAGGAACTTCTAGCTAGGATGGAAGAATACATTCGAAACAACTTTATTAAAATTAATTCTAAAAGAACTGTGGAGGAGCTTCTAACTTTTATTGTTGACGATAATGGAAAGATTACTGCTGATGAAGGCAAGCATGATGATTTAATTATGAGCCTTTCAATTTCTATATTTTTACTACATACATTAGCAGGGAGTGGTCCCTTAGAGATGAAAGATAGCCTAGAAGAACAAGAACGTAGACCTCCAGAACCTATGAGGTCCACTGTCCATGACGCGGTTAACCAAGAATTAGAGGAAGATATAAGATGGCTGATGAAATAAAAGACGAAGACAAGTTAAATGAGGATGCCATCGGCAATACTAAATTCTCAAACACACCTGATAGTAACACTGGTCCTTACTTCTGGCCGTCAGGTCGGTTAGGCCAATTCCTCGCTAGATTCTTTGCTACAAAGGCTGCGCCTTATATGGCAAAGCAGGCAGATGATGGGGTAACTCCTCAAGCCACCCTAGCTGGAGACACGGTACAGAATGTCGATACTGTCAAGCCCGATACTCTCCCCGCTCTTGGTGCTCTTAGTAGGACCACATTGCAGCTTCCTGAACTGGAGAAGAACAGGAGGGAGCGTTATACAAAGTATGAGGAGATGGATGATTATCCCGAAATCGGGGTTGCATTTGATATCTATGCTGACGATTCGACTCAAAAAAATCTGCGTAACGAGAGATGGACTGTTCTTGCTGATAGCCAGATGGTTGTGGATGAGGTAAATAAGTGCTTCAAGAAGATTCAGCTAGATAGGGACTACTGGGATATCATCAGAAATACCTGCAAATATGGGGACTGCTTTATCGAAACGGTTCTCGATGTTAATCATCCAAAAAGAGGATTGCAAAGGCTAAAGGTTCTAAACCCTAACTTTATTATTCGGGTGGAGAATGAATACGGCTACCTTACGGATTTCTTGCAAGAGATTCCAGAGGATAATGATTGGCAAGCATTTGGTAGCATGGCTGGTAATATGGCTAGTTCTAAGTATATCACTTTAGATAGAAACCAGATTGTACACTTTAGGCTTAGAACTTCTGACCCTGCATTCTACCCATACGGTAAGTCTATTGCAGCCCTAGCTGTTCGAGTATTCCGCTCTCTCAAGCTTATGGAAGATGCGATGCTTATCTACCGTCTAGCTAGAGCACCTGAAAGAAGAATTTTCTACATTGACGTTGCCAACATGCCAGCTACCAAAGCTGAGATGTTCATCGAAAAGGTAAAGGAGAAGTTCAAGAAGGAAAAATACTACAACGCTAATGATGGCACTGTTGATTCTCGCTACAACCCACTTAGTGCTGATGAGGACTTTTTCGTTCCCACAAGAGGAAACCAAGGCACTAAGATTGACACGCTCCCCGGCGCACAAAACTTAGGTGAGGTTGATGATGTAAGGTACTTCCGTGATAAGCTTCTGGCTGCACTGAAGGTTCCGAAGGATTACATTGTTGAGAAGGATAAGTCCCCTGAGCGTAAGGCGAACCTGTCACAATTAGATGCTAAGTTTGCTCGCGTTATTAGTCGCGTTCAACAGCAAATGGAGATGGGCTTAGAGCAGATTGCTCGTAGACACCTTGCTCTTGTAGGTTACCCAGCCAGCATGTTTAAAGAACTTCGTATCCAGCTTCCAGACCCTAGTGATGTATTTACTAAGAGAAAAATGGAAATTGATGAGCAAAAAGCTCGCGTAGTACAGGCAGTTGTGGGCTTAGGTATTTTTCCTAAATCTACCATCTATAAAGAGTTCTACGACATGACTGAGGAGCAAATCCAGCAGATGCAGGAGGAGCTTAAGAAAGAGAAAGAAGAGGAAGCAGCAGATCAGCAGGGAGAGGCTGAACAGCAGTCTGGTCTTGACCAACAAAACAAAGACAAGGACATGGATCGCGAGCAGAAGGGTAAGGACGCTGATGCTGACCGTGATGAAGGTTCTAAACAGGCTGATGCTGAAAGACAAATGGAAGTCGAAAAGGCCAAGCCTAAGAAGGAATCCATTGATCCCAAAACTCATGCCGCTCTTGCTAGACTTAAGAAGAAAATAATTTCTGAATCTGGTAGCGGTTCCACTAAAACAAAAGCGTTAGATAGGGTTATGAACAGAAATGTACGAAATCCCCAAAATAATATCTAAGTAGCTTTACTATATAAACATGGTCTATTATAAAAGACAAGGAGTTAGAAATGTTTGATCATTTATTCGAAAACAGAAACACAACCGTTACGAACCTACTTAAGTTAGGTGATTGCTTAGGTAGATCTTTACGAGAAAATGTAGAGTTGTTCTCTATTGATAGTGAAGACCAAAAAGTAGCCTACCTTACTGAAAATGGTAAGGTTATTTCAGGTAACTATGATTGCCAAGAGGATTTAGCCTTTAGCAACATCACTATCCAAGATTCTGAGATCTTCTCAGACAACGAAGTGTTCGACAGCTTTGTGGATCGAAAGGTTAGTTATTTTGTTGGGGATCTAAATGAGGATCGCTACAATGATGCTGACGGCAGCTTCAACGAGCTTTTGTCCCTTTGGGAGAATCGGTTGAAGTTCCAGAACGTGAAGAAGCGATTAGATGAGAAGTCTGCTGTTTTCGGTGATAGCCAAGACATCGTTAACACTGAGCAGTTCCAACGATTCCTAGAGATTATGCCTCAGATCGTGGAGTTCCTTGAAGAAAACCGTGAGACGGTGCAAAAGGTACAAGAAGTAGAGAACTCGATTAAACTTTCTGACTCCGTATCGAGAGCCTTTAACTTCCCGCGTCTATCTTTCGAAGCTCTTCAAGAATCAGGCAGCTACCGTGTCGCTAAAGGGATCAACAAGTCGGTTTACGATTTGGTCTGCAAGCAAGAGCTTGTAAAGAAGGAACTTCTTGAATCCAAGAAGAACTTTGAAGATGTTTGGGCTACTAACCCCCATATTCGCCAACTCGCTAGCTTACTCTTTGAAGATAACGATGAGACAGTTCTTGAGTCGCTAGTCGAAGCCGTTGTGGATGTTCCCTTTCTCGCACTAACTACTAAGCGTCAACTAAACGAGAGTCTTACTAACGCTTTTAGCTTAACCGATCATAACGCAATCTCCGCTAAGGATATTAAAGAGTTTAGCTCTAGAATCTACGAGATGAAGAAGCCTCTTAAGCAGATTATCCTTAATCTTCTAAATGAGAAGTACGGTATTAATGTCCAGAACCTTAAGGAAACGGCTACGTTCTCTAGCCTAGCCAATACGCAAGTTGTGATTTTTGAAGCTCTCTCCCGATTAGCTCCTAAAGGTAGCGTTGTTAAGTCCACGTTATCAGAAGTTGCTTTACTCCTGAAGAAGAAAAACGGTGTAGAGGTTATTGATGTTAATGATGTTCTGCAAGAATGCTTTGAAACTTGTGGGTATACTTCCTTCTGTGAAGACTTTACCCTAGCTGAAAGCATCTCGTTTGAAGATATCTTAGATGAGAATGTTAACACCCAAGAGCTTCTTGAAAAGGCTAAGGCCAAGCTTCTGCACGACAAGGCTAAGGTGATTGAGAAGGATAAGTTGGGTATTGAACAAGAGAAGCAGAAGAAGAAGGCTGAGGCCGATGAAAAAGACCCAGCCAGTGAAGCCGATATGGAAGACGATTCAGTCCAAAAAGCACAGGAAGGTGCTGCTGAGTTCTCCAAGCCTGCTCCATTCAGTACCGCTGGAGGTGGTGGTGGAGATGATGATGACGCTGACTCTGAAGAGGGTGGCGAGGAAGGCCCTGATGAGAAAACCGAATCTAAAAAGAAGAAGAAGAAGAAGGTAAAAGAAGAGGCTGAGGAACCAGTCGTACCAGAAACCGAGGACTCAGAGGAAAAAGCAGAGCCAATGAAGAAGGAAGAGTTCTTAGAGGCTTTGAAGGATATGGATGAGTTGCTCGCAGGTATGAAAGGTGATGAGCCTGAGCAAGAATCCGAAGACGAGGACGAGGACGAATCACAAGAGGGTTAATAAGTGGCAGATCGCATACCTCTTGTATTAGGGACTGACGCTAACGGGCAGATTATCTTCGAGGAGCTACCCGCAGGGGACGAGATCTGTGCTCCCATTTGTGGGATGTATTCGGGAGGCTCAGGTGGCGCGGGTGCTCAAGGCCCACAAGGCCCACAAGGCCCACAAGGGCCAGCGGGTACTAACGGGTCTGACGGATCAGCAGGATCAGGGTATACTAGGGCGCAGATCTTGGGTCCAACCCTTTTTGTGGACTTCATTAAGCCAGATGGTAGTACTTTACTCGAAGAGCTAGGTAAGGTTGTTGGTGATAATGGATCTAATGGTTCGGATGGTTCGGATGGTTCAGCAGGATCAGGGTATACTAGGGCGAGGATCGTTGGCCCGAGCCTTTTTGTGGACTTCATTAAGCCCGATGGTAGTACTTTACTTGAAGAGCTAGGTAAGGTTGTTGGTGATAATGGATCTAACGGTACTAACGGGTCTGACGGATCAGCAGGATCAGGGTATACTAGGGCGAGGATCGTTGGTCCTAGTCTTTTTGTGGACTTCATTAAACCCGATGGTAGTACTTTACTTGAAGAGCTAGGTAAGGTTGTTGGTGATAATGGATCTAATGGAAATGATGGCGCGGCTGGTTCAGCAGGATCAGGGTTTACTAGGGCGAGGATCTCTGGTCCTAGTCTTTTTGTGGACTTCATTAAGCCAGATGGTAGTACTTTACTTGAGGAGCTAGGTAAGGTTGTTGGTGATACTGGTTCTCAGGGTGCTCAAGGTACTCAAGGTGCTCAGGGAGATGCGGGTCCAAAGGATAGGATTGTCGTTGCTGGACTTTCCATGCCCACTAACCTAACAGGAGAGTTTAAATTTACAGGCCCTAACCCTAGAGGTGGACAAGTATTTAAATTCATGCCGAACGCAGAGGGTTCATCCTACGGGTTGAGACCTATGAATGATGTTGCTCTTGGAATCGTTACTCCGGGTGATCAAGTCGGTGCCGAGTTCGATTTTTCGCAAGGTGTATTTGGTAGTGATGGCAACTTTATTGAAGGTAGTGATGGAAATAGTCCCGTAACTCTTCTCTTTATTTCAGGGCAAACTCTTGCCGCTACTGGGTCTGGGCATATTGCAGCAGACAAGATTAGAAAGAGTGATAACACTATCTTAGATGTTACAGGTCTGCCCATTACATACTTTGCTGGCGATGCTGACCCTGAAGATAGTGGAGATGTTCCCTCCAACCAGTTTAATTCGATTGCTGCAACTTTTAGAGGGATCGTTACTACCGCTGGACTAAAGACTAACGCTGGCTTGAACGTGTCTGGAGTGGGTAACTTTGCTAAAAGTATTAATCTCTCAGGTGTGGCTATTGATACTAATGCTCCTTTATCCTATTCCACGACTGGCACTGTTGATTATGATGGTACTGTAGCCACTATTTCTGAAAACTGGGCTGCTCCACACATGCATGGGGAGTTCCTATGGACTAGATTCCTTGGCGATTCAAATAACGCAACAATCTCCAATCTAGGACAAGGTTTATCTTCTGACGGGGATACGGCTACAGTAAAGAGTATCCCAACTGGCGCAGCAGCAGGTGATGACACCTTCTTGACGTTTACCAAAGACCCAGATGGTTCAACTCCGGCAGCATGGCGAGTTGGCACAGGGACTGGAGTCTACAGAGTTCTACTGTGTGCGATAGTTTCAAACAGTGCTGTCAACCCTACTGTTACTATTGATCTAGATATTAATGGTAGTACTAAGCATACTATCGCTAATAACAGTTACTCGGTTATTTCACCTCAATGTATGACACTAGAGTGGGTAGGACAAGTAGGTAGAACTTCGTGGGACATCGAATTTACCGCTACAGCCAGTACAGGGAATTGCGCGTTTAAATCTGGTACCACCGTGAGTATCGTCAGAATAGCATAATGGAAAAAACAAAAACACTTACACTCTCGAAAGAGACTCTAATGCCACTGGGCATGGTGATTGCCCTCTGTGGAGGTGTAGTCTGGATAAGCACTCAGCTTACTAACATTAATTATAAGCTCGACACATTAGAGCAGAAGCTTGAAGATCAGTGGACCGTGCGGGACATGGAGAACTGGGGGCTTAGGCTTAAAATGGAGAACCCAAATATTAAGATTCCCGGAATCGCTGAGGGTAACTAGTCTACTATGTGAGCACTCTTTAATAAGCGGATGATACGTTGAGTATACGTCCGCTTAAAGTTATTAAGAGTGTTGGTCATGTTCTCCAGTGTTTGTAGTCCTTGGACACTAACCTCGTCATCCTTAATAAAAGTTTCCAACTCAGCCGATAGCCAACTTAAATCGCTAATCTCTGATGTGTTAAACTTACTTTTGCTTTCCTTAATTTCATCGGGGGTTTTCATATTGTGCGTACCTCATGTCCTTCTTTCTTGTAGTGCCTTCGTCTAGCATTAGAGTGCTCGCGAAGGTATTTTTCTTTATCTAAGAAATCGTATACAAATACTTTGTCCTTAGATTCGTGTCGGCGTAAGGCTCTTCCCAGAGCCTGTAGGGTTGCTATTTCAGACTTCATCCCTCTTGCGTTAATGAAGTGGGTGATTTCCTCAATGTTGATTCCTGTTTGGAGAATTTTAGTGCCAATAAGGACACTAGATTCTTTATGTCCGAGGAACTTAGCAATACTCTGATACCTGTCTCCGAGCGAGTTTTCACCCTGTAGAAACTGAACTGGCCCGTCTCCAAGCAACTCCTCCAAGGTTCTTCCATGATCAAGTGATTTGGTAAGTATAAGTATGCGAGATTGTTTGTTGTTTTTTCTAATTTCATTAACTACATCCTTAATTATATTATTCCTATCTTCGTTATAGACAATGTACTCATCATATGCCTCAAGATAGGACATATCTTCGTCTGCCCCACTTGCCGTGTAAGGTCTATCAATCAGTTGAATAATGGGTTTAGTGAGCTTTCCTGACTCCACAAGACCAGCAGTCTCCACAGAGGCCCACACAGGCCCTAGAGCACCCTCTAGGTTCAACTTGGGTATCTTGTCGGATGGTGGCGTTGCGGTGAACCCAAAGCGATACAGGGCCTTAGGGAAGGCTTGTAGGGCAGCTAGTGTAGTCTTGCCGTTTCCAAACTCATGACACTCATCTACCATCAAAACTTCGGCTTCTTCCAAGTGCGTGTCTAGAATTTTTTCAATGCTCTGGACAGTACAAAGCATAATATCACCGTAAATATAACCCTCACCAAAACAAAGGCCAATATTATCCATCCCACAAGTTTTAGTAAGAAAATCATAACTTTGTGTAAGTAGCTGTTTTGCGTTAAAAAGAAGCACCATTTTCCTTCCAGCCAGTGCTTTAACCAATCCAGCCATAATTAGTGTTTTTCCAGACCCTGTAGGGGATTTTATGATTCCGCGCTGTTCCTCTAAACCTTTTTCAATTAGCTCTTTTTGGTACGAGTAGTAGGAAAAGTTATCAATTTCGTAGTTTTGTGTAGAAGTGTCCACTTTTTGTGCATTTTCATAGCAAAGCTCAGGTGTACAACCAATCTTCTCAAGGTCTTCTAACACCTTATTTAACAATCCAGTCCTAAATGTGCCTGTTTTAGTGATAAAGTGCATATTCCCGTCCCATTGTCGCCGCTTGTACGCGGGAGAATATTGGTATCCGGGAGTTTTTTCAGAGTATAGGCTATATAACGCATCAAGGAGAGATTGGTTATCCGTTTCTATCCTAGATTTTAGAGTGTTTATATGGATCTTCATCAGACTATTATAGAATAGCTCTGTGTACCGCAGTAGGAGTATTTTTTATGTCAGAACCAACCAACCCAAATCCAAAAGAGACGAAGTTCCCCCAAGGTGACCAGTCTATTATTGATGATATCTTGAAAGAGATGCCATCTAACGATGCTATCGAGGTAGACCTTCCTTCAAAGAACCGTTTTTACACTCTTCAAGACCCTAGTATGCCAATTACGATGCGCCCAATGAGTTTTGCGGATGAAAAGAGCATGTTGTCTAAGAAAGACGGGGGGAGTGATATCATTAATAAGCTACTGGCTAGGTGTGTGACCAATATTGACATTGCACAGCTTTTGCAGATGGATAAACTCTACATGCTAATGAAGCTACGAGAGATTTCCTACGGACCAAACTACCATGTTACTATTAACTGCCCAAGTTGTAAGTCGGAAAACAATGTAGTGTTTGCACTGGACACGTTTAATGTTAATTACGCTGATGAAGAGCTTACCAATCCCATGAAAGTCCAACTGCCTATCCTAAAAAAGGAGGTAGTTGTTAAGATTCCGCGTGTTGAAGATGAAAGATACTTTACTAACTCAGAGACCACACTAAATAACTTGTGGAGATTTATTGTTAGCATTGGAGGATACGATGCTAAATCTGTTATCTCTAAGGTAGTTCCTCAATTACCTATCAAAGATGCTCACATTATTATGGAAGCATTAGGTTGCACGAATTATGGCATTGATACTAATGTGAGATTTGCCTGTTCATACTGCGATCATGTTGAAAGTATGGAGCTACCGATTACAGCGGATTTTTTTTCGAGCAAATAGCTGAGTCTTTTAATTTAAAAGACTTGCTTCATGAAGCCTATATACTTGTGAAGCATGTCAGATTCAGCTATGCGGACGTAAAGGACATGAGCCGAGCGGATCGGTCGGCGTTCTTAGAGTTTTTCAGCCAAGAAATAGAAGAGGAAAAGCGTGCAAGTCAACAACACAGTAATCGTAGATAGAGGAAATCGCCCTAACGTGAGCCAGCGAGTAGGGTTGCGCGTCTTCTTTATAAATGACGGGGCATACGTTGATCCTTATGAGATTAGCTCAGTCCAACTATTCACTAAGTCCTCTACTTTAACCCCTAATACAGTACTCGATAGTGAGAACCTCGTTAGCTCTACACCCTTAATGACATACGGGGCTTCGGGGCAGACCCTCACTTCTCATGATAACTTTGACAGCAGTAATTACATACCCTCTGTCACAGCTAGTGGAATTTATAAAGTTGGGACGGGGGACTACGTTGTTGTTCTGGACCAGACTTTATCCCTTTCTGGGTATGATACCAACTCCTCCACAGAGCTTTGCGTTTCTAGCCTTTCTTCTGTAGGTGACTACGTTGACCTTTGGACGGTCAAATTAGATTCAGCATCTAAGTATCAAGTAATTACAAACCACTTCAGCCTGCATGAAGATACCTTCTTCGCCTTCACGGAACCGCTGCTGCTAACCACTTCTAACAAATTAATGAATAAGAAGGTTAGGCTCGGGGAGAAGATTGATCTTAAGGTAAGTACTGAGACTACAGTTCAGAATGAAGGCATGACTGACACTGTTCAGAATATCTTCAAAGACTCTGTAATTACTAGCGCAACGATGGAGATCAAGAAGGTCAACCAAGACCACAACTTTGATGGTCCCTTTACAGTATCCTCGTTTGCTGACTCAACAACTACTATTACTAAAGATAATACTATTATCATGAACTGGGACACGACCCAAATTAACGGGTTGTCCAGCTTCACGAACGGAACTTTTGGAAGTTTGACAGGGACGTATAGCGTGCAAGTAAAATACACCTTGCTAAATCAGACAATTATAAGTCCGCTGTACTACCTCACAGTGTCGTAAGGAGGTGATCAACAAGGTAGTCGTAGTCGTACTTCGTAGTACGCAATTCGACAAAACGCTTTAAGCCTATACTCTTCATATGGGCCTCGTTCCAATCTTTAACTTCCGAAGGTGGATGGCAGATGTGCAAGTCTGCCATCCTTTTTAGACGGCGCAGATAATCAAACCTGTTTACCCCCTTCTTCCCCGCTGCATCGTTGTCGTAACCTACGATGATCTTCCCTTCAAAAGACTTCAATTCCTCGACTTGAAGATCAGAAATTGAACAACCTAGCGTGCAAGTAGCATTCACACCCTGCAACTGTAGTGAGATGGCATCTAGTGGTCCCTCACACACCACAAGGTGATCCGCTTCAGTATCATACGGATATAGAACTGCGGAGGACTTAGGCCAGTCCCCAGTCGCGTTAAGATATTTAGGTGTCTCGTCCGCTAAAGTTCGTGCCTGAAAGTAAAAAATCTGCGAATTATATTCGAAGGGGATAATCAGACGGTTTCTGTAGATGCCCTTAGTGGCGATGTAGTATGTGGGAGAGAACTCCACATCAGGATTTAGGTTAAAAAGACCACGCTCATACAGAAAAGCCCAAGCTTTCTGAATCAGACTGTTTTCTGATTCATAAGAATCCACTGTGACGGGAATAAGACCAAGCTCTTCCTGCCTCTTAGGATTATGCTTTTTCTTAGGTAGTTCTTTAGGAGCACTAAATACTTCACCGTCGAGAAGCTCTTTGAATAGGATCGCAGACTCAGCTTTATTATAAGTGATACCTTCTAGGTATGCGTAAAGCTGGATAAAGTTACCCTTGTTTCCGCTCTTAAAACATTGCCACAACCCCGTATTCAAATTTACGGACATGTGACGCTTGTAATCGTCGGGAACAAAAAGAGACGGGACGATCATCTCATCGTTGCTAGAAGATAACCTGTAATTTTCTTCGAACTTCTCCGTCAGGTAGTCTCTAATATACTGAGGTACTATAATGTTCATTAATACAATTTCCGAATCAAAATCCAAAACCTTCAAAGATTGCCAACTCAAATACCGTTATCGGTATGTTGATCGTCTTCCCGAGCCTTCTGATGCTCCCACTGACGCTCTTCACTTTGGCTCGTTTATTCATAAAATCTTAGAGGATGGCTATCAAGCTACCACGCTCGATCAGCTACTTGTTATAGCCGAGCAGGCCAAAAAAGACTACACGTTTTCAGAAAGTTATACTCCGAAGATCAAAACGTGTTTAGAGAACTTCCTCCGCTTCAATGCAACTTTACAGGAGACCGTCTCTACTGAGATGGTGTATGAAGTTGTGTATGACAAAGAGAAGGACATCAAGTTCAATGGTGTTATCGACCGAGTGATCAAAGGCAAGGATGGGGGCTACCTCATCATTGACTACAAGACTTCAAAGCGTGAGCTATCGGAACTAGACCTGTATCAAGACCGACAAATGCAAGGCTACGCCTTTGCCATCCATAAGAAGCTGGGTGTGTCGTTGGATAAGATCACGGTAGCACACTACTACCCCGTCACCAACCACTTCGTCAGTTGTAAGTATTCCGCGAATCAGATCAAGCACTACATCAAGGAGAAGGTTGATCAGATCTGGAAGATCCGAAAGATGAAGAAGGATCAATTCCATGCCATGCAGAATCAGTTCTGCAACTGGTGTGCTTACAAGCCTATGTGTCCCGAGTTCAATTCTGGGCACATCTGCGAGGAAAGGATTACTGCCTTAAAGGCTAGCAAAAAATCCAAACGGAAGAAGAAGTAAAACAGCTAGAAAGAAAAGCTGCCAGCCCAATAGGATCAACCGGGTAAGACCCGGAAAGTTCTCCATGAAGAGAATAGCCAGTAGGGTCTGGGTAATTTCATTTTTGTCTCGGTTTGTCATTTACGATCAGGGGTGAGTATATACTAATGTCTATGGAAATGAAAAAGTTTTCTACTTGGTCTGGAGAGTACCTACACTTCTTGGTCATGTAATTGAATAGACTACTTCTCTTTAAAATCTTCTGTTTGTTAAGTGATTCTAGAACTTTAATCTGGAAATGCTTTATAAACTTCTCAGAGTATTTATATCTCCATTTCTCTACGAAGTCTTTGTGTAGAGTGTAGTTTAGTAAATCCATAAAATCAACGAGATCAATATCAGTATTCATAAGCTTATATAATTTATAGTATTAGAGCAGGACTATGCCACGTTTTTCAAAAGAAACCAAGGAATTTTTAGGAGTAGTTGGAGGACCGAAGATTCTCCAGCCTATGCCTGCTAGTGCCAGTAGGATAACTCCGGGAGATTTATTAGTCTTTAGATACTTTCTAGGGGTTGGTCCCGGTAGTCAGTCCCAGCGTGTTATCCTTATAATTAAGAATAGAAGAGGAGATGGAGTTTTTCCGGGATTATCAGGAAAACTTGTCAGTTGTTTTAAATTAGATGGTAATTCTGAGGATGTAGTGAATGCTATCGTAGATAACCTATATAAGAAGAGACGAGTTGCATCTTACTATGGTAAGATTAAAAAGAGTCTGATTAAGCTACTAGGTATCGACAGCTATCGTACCTATAAGCTCGAACAGATGAAAGAGATATACAAAGTTTTTCTTAAATAATGGCTGATTCAACAAAAGACATCTTGGCAGACATTCTGAGCGAGTTAGCACGCCAAAATGATCGTCAGGAGCAAAATGACAAAGAGAAGAAGGATAATGATGATAAGAATCTTGGCGTTCTAGACAGATCCGCTAAAAATCTTAGGAAGGGTTTTCCCAGCGTTGAAGGGGCCGTCAAGAAGGGGTCTGCGGCTGTTGAGGCAGCAATTAAACAATCTTTTGATCTCCAGAAGAAAGGTCTTTCTAGGGGTCTTAATCTTAATAAGATTGTAGAAAGACAGGCACAGTCAAACAATGATTTAGCTGGTAAGCTTACTGGGTTCTCAAATATGTATGAGATCCAAGGGGAGAAGTTTGCAGCAGGTATTGAGGTTAACTCAAAGGGAATGGATAAGCTTGCTCTATACACAAAGTTAACGGGCGGTGATTCTAAGAAGCTTTTGAAACAAATGGGTGAGCTTGGCTTCGGTGTTGGTATTTCCTCGGAGCAGCAAGGCAAGCTTGGGAAAACGATCATGACCATGAGCCAGAACTACGGCATGACCACCGATGAGCTTATGAGTACTATTAAAGGGTTGGATAAAGCCATGCCCATGTACAAAATTCTCGGTATCGCACCCGAAATTGCCGAGGCTACAGCCAGACTAGGTGCCGCTCTTGGTCAAGAAGCAGGTGATATGGCAGCAGATGTAATGACCGCTTTCACATCTGCTGAGGGAGCAGTTTTAGCAAGCCAGCTAGGCGTAATGAATGAGCGAAATGCTCTTCTAAATAAAGAAGGTGATACTACTAAAAATGCATTACGAATGGTTGAGGCTGCTGGAGCGGAAGCCAGTAGAATGTATGAGTCTTATCTCGCAGGAACTGGAGACCCCGCTATTGCATACAAAGCCGTAGAAGACGCTCTCGGACCAGCGATGGCTAAATCCGCGCAGACATACGACCAGTTAGTGATTCAAGCGAAGGCTCAGAATAAGAGTGTTGGAGAGTACTTGCAGAGCGTAGCAGAAGAGAAGAGAATTAAAGAAGAGTTTAACAACACGTTAGATAACTTTTACAGCACAGTATTTTCTCCTCTCCAGTGGGCAATGACCAAAGTTGTCCAAGGTCTAACAGCGGTTACTGGTGTTATTCTAAACAATCCAATCCTTCTTACAGCCACCAAAGCTATTGTTGCTCTTACCGCAGCATTTATTGCTTTTAAAGCCTTAGTGATAGCGCGAGGCGTAGCCAGAGTTGCACAAGGTGCTGCGAGTGGAGCGGCAGGTGCAGCAAGTGGTGGTGGCGCAATGGGCGGTGGCATTGGAAAAGGTTTGGCCGGAATAGGGAAAGGTGTAAAAGGTTTAGGTAAGGGTATTGGAAAGGGCATTGGTGGAGTGCTTAAAGGGATAGCCAAGGGAGTCGCTGCTTTTGGCAACCCGAAAGTTCTAATGGGAGTTCTTGCTATTGGAGGACTTTCCTTAGGTTTAATGGGTTTTGGAAAAGCTTTAAATATGGTTAAGGGAGTAGGGATCGGTAGTATCCTGCTCTTAGCTGGCGCATTAGTTATCTTCAGTGCCGCTGCCTTTGGTTTAGGTATGTTACTTGGTACGGGCGTTGGTGGGGTAGCATTTGCTGCTGGAGTCCTTGGAATCGCAGCACTAGGTGTTGCACTTATCCCCCTAGCTTACGCTTTAAGTCTAGCAGGACCACCAATGGAGCAGTTCTCAAAAGCCCTAAAGAGGATGAGTAGTATTAGTCCGTTACAGATCACTTTGTTAGGACTTTCTTTAATTGCTTTGTCCGCAGGCTTCGCTGCATTAACTGTTGGAAGTCTTGTTGGAGGTATTGTAGGTTTCTTTACGGGAGGAAATAATCCTCTTGATAAACTTATCCAACTAGGCAAGCACGCTCCTGCACTAGTTGAGCTAGCGAAAAGCTTTAGCATTCTATCGGAGGCAGTATCCTCCTTAGGCCCCTCATTAGGGCAACTTAAAGCGGGTGATATTACGAAACTAGCTAAGGTTTCTGCGGCTTCTAAGGCTTCTAAGGCGGTATCGAAGCCAAAGATCTCTGTGCCTTTTGCTGGAAGTGCCGAGCTAGGTTCAAATCAGCCAAAGATGAAGACGGACTACCGCACAGACACTAGATACACCGACCCTAAAGAAATCGAGGAAACCCGAGCGAAGGCACAGCGATTCAAAGACGATGGCCGTCAACCTCAAAGAGAAGTGGCGCGGATGTTGCGGGAGCAGATTCGCGAGCAACAGAAGATGAATGAGATCCTAGTAGATATTTATGAAAACGGTGGTGAGCAGACGCGACTCCATAACCGAAGGGTACAGCAAGTTCAGGAAACAATGGACAATTCATCCCCCTTAGGTCAACCAGCAGGTAGAGACTAATGAGTAACTTTTTTAATAACAGATATTTCTCTGAGAGGAATAAACTCATCTTTGAATACCCTAGTGAAGATGGAGAAACCACGACAGTCTTCTTACCTTTTTACGAGAACCCAACGATCACGGAAACCCAAAGTGCTAACTACGCTGAGTATAACCCCATAGGGCGAGCAGGCGCATTATATGCATACACAGGAGCTTCCTCTAGGAAGTTTAAGTTGTCTTTCAACATGACACTACCTCACCTAGCACAACACCCAATGGGAATTAGTAGGTTTATTCGTGTGTACTCAGGCAGTAGCAAGGAGTCCCAGCAACTTTTATTCACGAAGGACGCTAAGTTTTCTTCAAAGCCTTTACCCGGTGACCCTAACAAATCACTGTCTCTAGCAGTAGAAAAAGCTTTTGTTCGGCTACAGTTAGATGATGATAATTTTGATGGGCCATTTGGGGTTGATTTAAATGCTGCTTTTCTAAATACTTTATCTTTGACGGACAGAAACAGAGTATTAGACACTTTATTATTTTTCGTTGCGCTACTCAGAACTTCTGTAGTTAATAAAGCTACTAATCCCTTGCTTGGCCCACCACTGATTAGGATAGACTTTGGCACGATGTATCAACAAGTTCCTTGTGTTTGTAAATCGTATAATATTTCTTATGATGAAGCTGGAGGTTACGACTTAGAAACCACTACACCTAGAGTTGTAAAAATTAGCCTCAATTTAGAGGAAATAAGGACTGGAGATTTTAGCACTTATGATCCTGCTGTATTTACAAAGAGAGATAACTTAACAGGATGGGAAAGTGCTATTAACTCACCACACACCACAGACCCCTTGGCTGCGGGTGGATTTTGGAAGGGGTCTAACTAATGGAAAGAAAAAAAGGTTCAAGATCGTCTTACGGGCAAGTTGAGATTAAACACAAAGGAAAGGTTTTAAAAACTTCAGTAGGCAGCGCACAGTATGAGGACTTCTTCGCAGGCGAGAAGGGTCTTAGAAATTTTAGAAACACTAATGGAAACATTCCACTAGGTTACGAGCATCGACCTGATTTGATTTCAAACTTGTTCTTAGAGAGTCCTCTTTCTTGGTGGGTAATTTGTGAACGAAACGCTATTTTTGATGTATTCGAACAATTGAAATCTGGTGAAGCAATTAGGCTGCCACTATAATATATCATGTATATCCCTGCTGCCAACATCGTAGTTAGCTACGACCCTGAAGCAATGATCGCGTTCCAGAACACTAAGGATTTTGGTTCGTTTAAAAAGTTTATTGATAGTCAGAGCGATGGTAAGAAACGAGAAACCATGATCTTCTCTAATGCTCCGAATTCAAACTTTCTGGATTTGGTTCATTCATTTGGTGGAGGAGATTCTGATAACCAAATGAAACTAAAGATCATGGACCCACAAGGTGTTTTTGAGAGTGAGATGTTAGACAATAGCTTGGGGATGCAGTTAGATATTAAATCAGACCCATTCCTACAGCGTCTAGAGGCTTTAGAGTCTGAGAAGTTTTTAGCTGACAATGAACTTGCTCAATTAAAGAAAGACCAAGAAAATGCCCAAAGGAAAAACTATATTGGTCCAAAGAAGAATCTTGAGGATCTCAAACAGGAACGCACAAAACTTGAAGATAAGCTTGATGCAATAGAAACAGAGATTGCAAATACTTCTGTATTAGATGATGATGATAAAAATCAATCTATTAAAGATCAATTAAAAGCTTATACGGGTAAGATGCAAAGGCAGGTGTATATCACCTATGGTATAGGGAGCAACTTGCAGGACTGGGCACCTGTGCAGTGCTTCGGAAAAATTCTTAGAATTGATTATGGGTTTACAGGCGATGGTGTTAGAACTTTAACTATGCACTTTACTGGAAAAAGTATTCATCCTAACTTGACCCAACTCGGAGTTAGTCCTCTTGGTATTAACTTTAATAAAGGATTACTATGTAAGGGTGTTTCAAAATTTAGACTATTCAGTGAGGAAGGGTTTAAGAAGGAGGCAGATGAGTTTGTAAAAACCTACCAAATTCAAGCTTCGGAGAGGAGTGAAGTTGAGGAGGGGTTAAGTTTCGATGGGGACGGTAATTCTTTTAAGCCTAGCCTTCACTGGGCCGTAGTTGGAGCTATAGAAAATTTCATTAGATCAGCGACTAATAAATCTGAAAACGTCTTGGTCTTCATGCCAGACTTAGACTTCTATTTGCAGGGGTATTACGCTGAGATGCAAGATAGTGTATACGCCTCCGTAGGGGAGGTTCTTACTTTAGGGATGACGGACTTCGGTGCCCCCAATCCCGGCAGTTGGAAAGATTTAGCGGATGATGTGCTAGGATATTCCAAGTGTTTGGAGGGTATAGGATTAGGTATGTGTGAGGTTGATACGGGATCAGATTCTAACTTCACAGGAGCTATCGGAGAGAATGTTTTTGAGTATATTGAGGAGTGTGGATCTGCTGATAAGGTAACAGATTGGTTTGCTAAGAATCACTACAGAGCAGTTCTACAAACTGAAATTCCTAAGAAGACCTTCCTACAGACTCTAAGTGAGGTAGGTAAGGCCATCGCAAACAAGATGGCTGAATACGCTCCAGACGATAAAGCCATCCCCACTCAGTTTATGAATCAGGTTAATGTTATTACCGACTTCAACCTTATTCAGATTTTATTTGAAAAAGGTCTAATTACTAATAATAGACAGCCTGTTCTTCTATGGGGCGAAAGAAACATTGTAGATCAAGTTTTATATGGTAGAGTTTATGAAACAACTGCTAAGGCTAGAGCAAAGGCACAAGACGCAGATGCAGAGGAGCAAACTATAAAGGATGCTTCTTTTGCAGACACAGGTGACCTATTAGCCTACGTTGATGAGAAACTAACCGACTACGTTCACCGATTGGATCAGCTACGAGGTCTTAATTCAGAGTTTGCTAAAGATGTGTTCGATTACTTTGTTCCTACTAGTTGGATTGGCCCCTTTGGAAAACAGTACAATGGTAGTAACGAATTAGACGCTACCTTCCCAGCAGATACAAACTTACAGAACGCTTCCAAGGATGCGAAAAAAGCTAATCCTTTACTAGCTTCTCGAATGCCATTGTTTAGCTTTGGAAATAAGAACCCAAATATCTTATCTGTTAATTTTAATTTAGACAATCAGTATATTGCAGCAATGAACTCCTCAAGCCCGATTGGAAGGCAGGCTTTTGGAGGCGTAGCAGGTATGATCCCTGCTGGCTTTGAAGCCGAGGCTGCACGCATATTTAAGGGCATTGCAACTTTAGATCTGACTGACGTTGACCCTGAGACAAAAGTGCCTAGGGGTTTTGAAAAGTTGATGGAAAATTACTACGACCACGATTACCTCAGTGGAGATGATATCCAAAACTTCGAGCAGTGGCAAGAGGTTTTCGATCAATTAGACTCCGATAAGTATCAGAACATGTCTGACAAGTCTTTCTCAAGTGACTGGTTCGGCGGTTTGGATGGTAAACAAAAGTTCATGAAATTTATGTGGGAAGCATTTTCTCAATTATACAAAGCTTCTAAGCCCACCATGGAGCAGGTTACTCCTTCAAAGAATCCCAGTAAGGCAGCGATTGCAAATAGTGTTCGTGTAACACAAAATATTAACCAGATGGCTTTGAATGGAAACATTAGCACTTTGCCTATGTTTGCCTTATCCACAGATCGAAGAGTGTTAAATAAGGCGTGTGTTGTTCACTGTGTGGAACCTAGAATTACTATCCCAAATAATCCCCAAGAAAGCTATAAAGGCAATACTACTTGGTTTAGTGGCATCTATAATATGATTGGGTTTAAGCATTCAATTTCAGCGCAGTCTGCTAAATCTACTTTCTACCTATCAAGACCCGGAAACAAGGGGCTTGCGAAACCCAATGAGGATGACTGATGGATCTTAAAATTGGAACAGTAAAATCAAAAGCAGACATCTCCAGAACAGGTCTATTTAAGGTCTCGTTTGGACCCGTTGAAGAGGGTAGAGCTATTGTGGAGAATGTCAGGTATGTGTCTCCTTACGGAAACTCCAAGGAAGGTGCGTTCTTTTTACCACCTGTAGGTGCTCAAGTTTTGGTAGGGTATGAACCAAACGCAGCATTAGATGGAGATAACTTTAAGGGTTACTTTTATCTGGGTTCTGTTATGGGAGCTATTGAGGGGAACAACCAACAAGATAGAAATTTTGCAAATAAGAAAGCCACGCCCAGCACTGAGTATGTGCCAAAAAACAAACCGGGACAGCATGGTCCGGGATTAGCAGAAGATCAGGTAGCAGTCTCCACTAAAGAAAACCTAGGTTGGATTCCTGAAAGATTCAAAGGAATGTATGATGGAAAGGGTGTAATCCCTGAGCAGCTAGGCTTTACTAACCACCGAGGTGACGCTTTCCAGATTACCGATAGGTACAACTCAACTTCTGAATCTGCCGACCCATTCCAAGATTATGCCATTGGTATCATGAGTGGAAATGGTAAACGTATTCAAGCTGTTGACTCCCCAGTCGTTGACGGTATTGTAATGACAAACGAGCACAGGGGTAAGGACTTCTTCATTTGGAGCACTGGCCTTAGCCCAGAAAGCCCCTTTGCAGAGGGGGAATACCATATGCGTACTCACGGTCCTGTTAATATGTACACCCTATTTAACAGATTTCATATTTGGGTAGAAGATGGTTTGAATATGCAGATCGAAAACAAGTCTACAGGGTCTAAAGAGTATGGTGCCCAGAAGCATACCAAGCTTGGAGATCCGGGAGTAGGCGGGTATAAGGCTAGTCGCCAAGGGGTCTTTGGAAATCAGACCACTGGGTGCATTCAATTGGTGAGTCATCATAACAACATTTCTCTCGAAGCAAAAGAAGATGACTCAGTGATCTATATAAATACTCCGGGACAAAACTCTAGAATCATAATTGATGGTGGGGGCAGCGTTGACGTTGTTGCCGCTGGAAAGCTTACACTACAGAGCGATACGAAGGTGGAGATTAACAGCCCAGAAGTACAAATTAATGGACAGAGCGCAGTTGACATTAACGGAGGAGTGGTTACCATTGATGGTGGACCTCAGGTTAGAATCAACGACAGTCTTGGTGGAGGACCATACACAGCATAATGGCAACATTTGATTTCACAAAAGCAGCAGGTATTATTACCACATCTGATCAACCCGTTCTGGGTGCCTTAGGGGCACAGTTCGGAGTTCCTCAATGTATGTTGGATTTTACAAAGGAGGTTCTTCAAGCCTTCCCATCACCTATCCTAAACGATATGTCGAAAGGCATTAATGAAGGTAAGGCATTAGCCGATTCCGTATTCAAAGATGTTATGCGTTCGGTATTCCTTGATACGGGTATCGTAGAGTATGATACTACTCTTGGAAGGTTTGTTTTTGTTTCAAGTTCTTCCAATAAAGGTATTGAGCAAAACGCCTTACAGGGGCTTAATGATCTCCAAGGTCTAGGGACTATCCTAGGGTTTGGAGCACAAGCTGTTGTAATTGGGCAAAACATCGGGAACCAGATTGATAGTGTTAAGAATTGTTTAGACCAATTTAAATCCTATAGCGCATTGCAAAAAGGCCCATCTGCAATCGCAGATAAGATGGTGGGCTTTACGGCTATTGATCCCGTAACGGGAGAAGAGATTGCATTCGACCCACCTCCCCCAGCACTAGAAGCAGCAAGCCAAGTTTACGACGATAATAAAGAAACTTTAGAGCAAGCCGCTGGTTTCGTGGCTGGTGCAGATAAGCAGCTACAGTCCATCCGAGAGATTAAACAAGCGCGTCAGGCAGACCCTGAGAACAACCCTGAGCCTGTGTTCTGGAACAACATGCCTGACCCTAACGACCCTAGCAAAACGCTGGGAGACGCGCTCTCAGGGCTTACCTCGTTTAAACTAATCGACTGCGAGACAGATGCCCAAGGCAACCCTATCATCCCTAGCGATGATGGGTTTAACCCGTTTGTAGATGTAATTAATGTAAGTGGGATGGAGCCTCCTGTCTCCAATCAGGGCCAGTTCTTGTTCTCGCGTACAGGGATTTATTATGATTCTTATGGTGGAGGATTAAACTACTCTGGATGTATAACCAACATTGTAAGTGCTATTTACTACGATGCATCTGGGAATCCGAGAGCAGGAACAGGAGTTCCTCCTGAGGCACTAAAGTATTTACACGCATACAATCCTAATATTGGAGGTAAGGGTGAGATCGTAAGTTGGCACACATTTAACAAGTGGGCTAACACAGCGTTTGATTTGGATTATATTAATGAAGATCCTCAGATTCAACAATACTACGACACCGATCATTTCTTACAGGTTCTAATTGATAATAGAAACCGAGAACTTTATGATCTATCCGCTTATGTTGGGGAGTTGAAATCTTCAGGGTATACTGAAGACAGTGCGGTCCTTAGTAACCAAAGACAAGTCATGTTCTCTAAGATTGCAGATCACGACAACAAAATCAAAAGACGCAAGAAGCAGATTGAAGTGCATGTTCTGCTAGCACCAGCCGAACAGCCTGCTGTTTTGGGAGAGATCCCTATCAACAACTTCCAAAATCTAGATGCGGGTCTTATCGCAGTAGAGCAATCTAAGCAGCAGAATCTATTATTTAACCCAGCAGAGGTTTCTGGTGTAGTGTTGCCCCTTTGCCCTGAGTTTATTAAGAGTGAAGTTCCTCAAGACGAGTTTACTGCTAAAGATCTTATAGTTCCTGAGGTTGGAGTTGGACAAATTATTACCTCTGATCCCGGAGCATCGGGCACTAGTGGAACCGTCCTCTCATTAACCGATATGATATCAACAGACGGTCTTGCTGCGGTTTATAACTTCTTAGACGCAGACCTAGTTCTACCAGACTCCGACAAGTATTTGTCCATTAACTGTGCTACCTCGTCTACATTTGAGGCACCTGCTCAGATAGTAGCTTCTTCAATAGATAGCGTTTTCCCGTCAGGGATCGGTGTGCCTTACTTTAGAGGAGTGTGTAACTTCTTCTCAGGTGTTGATGGGGACGGGAATAGCAAAGCCTCTTCTAGAACAAACAACACCCAGTATCTGCATTCAGCATATCGCCCGTATGGGTATGCTAGCCTACAAGAAGGCTTTGACAATATTGATAGCCTTTTATACAGACAAACAGGAGCATCCTTTGATTTCTGGACACATGTCCCAGACCTAGCGAATCCGAATGATCCGGGTTGGAATGCTGATAGTAGCTTATCATCTATCCATAGAGTTATTTTAGGATGTGAGAATAGGGGTGGAGCCACAACTGGAGATGCGGCAGGAGCACCCCCAAATAGCAATGCTGTCAAAGGGCTTCTTATTGGGTTTAGTAGAGACCGTAGATTAACTAAGAACTTGCCTCCATCAAACCTCCCAGCAGATAATGATCTTAACGCAGGATTAGTGTTTCATATGAGTCCTACGCAGTCAGTCAATACTAGCGCAGTTACTTTCCTAACAGCATCAGGATCTTCTGGGTATTGCATCCAAGATGAGGTTCCTCCTAGTGGGTACTTCGGTATTAGGGTTGACACTTCTAGCGCAACTACAGGAGGTCATAAGTTTAATGACTGTAGCACCGCATTTGTTCATACGGCCATTACTATTGACTATGGCATGGATCAAGTATCCATATACTTAAACGGTGAGGAGTTAACGACTGCTAGCATTGCGGACACTTTTGGAACTACTGAGGCTACTCCACCGAATATTCCATCCACGGTGGACTCTAATTCGTTTAGTTATACAAAATCTTTTGAAAGTTATCTACCCCCTAACGCACCCTTATTCCCACCAGATGCCTTAGGATTTAGAGACTTTTGGTGGTGGGAAGGGCCTACCCCTAAAGTTATTGGAGGCATGACCGCGTTGACACCGTGGGTTATCGGAGGGGGCTACACGGACGGTATGCACGTTATAGATTTCCCAGACGCAGCAACATACTTAGCTAATTATGCTGGAACCACTCAAGGCATGAACTTCATGGGTGGAGAGTTTGGCGGCAAAAAAAGTGGTCTACATGGGTTCATTGGTAGTATGAAGCTATATAATAGAGCCTTAACTTCAGTAGAAGTATTGAAGAACTACAATGCACAAAAAGGCTTTTTCACAAATATTAGAACTTACTCCTATTAATGGCTACTACTACTTCAAATAATTTATATGGTGCTGAACCCAGCCTTTCTGTAAAAAGAAAGGTACAGTCTAAGTATAAGAAGAAGCTGGGTATGTGTTACCCACTTGTGGGTAAGTTTAAGACGGTCACAGGTGCTCCCCCCAGCCTTCAAAATAACACAGGTGAGGGGTCATACTTCACTGGTGAGACTGGTAGAGAACTCATTCGAAATAACTTAAGGCAGCTTCTTATGTGTAACAAAGGCGAGCGCGTCATGTTACCAGACTATGGCCTTAACTTAGAAAGGTACCTGTTTGAGCCATTAGATCAAACAACTTATTATTTAATAAAGCAAGACATTCTTAGAACACTAGAGAGGTATTTTAGCTCTGTAAATGTTATCACGTTGTCTGTCTACTCAGACCCTCTTCAGGCAGAGAGATCTCAGCTTTATGTTAGTCTAACACTTCAATTACTTGATCAGTCGTTAGATATTTTTGATGTTGAGGTTACTATAGGATAATGTCTTTTTCAGGAACAGCAAACAGTGATTTTATGAAGCTCGCCTCTATCCCTGATAGAAAAAAGGTTGAGTATATTGACTACGCGGGAACGGACTTCTTCTCGCTTAGAGAAAACCTCGTCTCATACATCAAGGCTGTCTACCCTGAGGATTATCAAAACTTCTCAGAGTCGGATCTAGGAATGATGCTTATTGAAGTAGTCTCCTACATGGGCAGTGTCCTATCCTTGAAGGGGGACATGTTGGCTAACGAGAACTACTTAAGAACTGTAAAAAATAGGAATAACCTTAAGAAACTTTTGGAGCTAGTAGGCGTGGACATGAAAGGTCCGTTAGCTGCTGGGGCTGGGGCTAGGCTAACCAACCAAACCCTCCCCTCAGACCATAACGATTTCCCAGTGAGTATTGTTCCTACTAATAGAACAGTTGCTATTACATCTAAGGAAGATAGTGCTCCTGTAAACTATACTCTTTACAAAATTACAAATAATGCTATTGAGGATATTCAGAATGCTGCTGCACAATTAAACTTCGAACAATCTGAAGTTGCAAATGGTGGGGCAACAGGGGCTAGTTCTGTGTTTGAGAACTGCGCTTTGCTTGAGGGTGCCATAGCTATTCAGAAAGGCACCTTTGATACTTTAGAAGGTAACAAAAGAATTGGTTTAACAAACTCTCCGATTGTGGAGGGAAGTGTTCAAGTTTTTGTGACCACGGAAAACGAAGACTCAGACGCGAACGGAGCCTATACTCAGGCAGATAGGTTATACTCAGCCTCTGGTGGAACTGATAAAATTTTCCAAGTGGTCTACGATGATAACTACGCAGCCACTGTTCTTTTTGGGGATAATGCTATTGGCATTTCCCCACCCGCAGGTGCTGAGTTTACTGTAGCCTATAGAGTGGGAGGAGGATCTAGAGGAAACTTGGACCAAGGGGTGTTAAATGTAGAAACAACAGCCCGAGCAGGATCAGGAGGTGCGACATCCTTAACGGTAGAAAACAGAACACCTGCCACGGGTGGAGCAGAGGCAGAAACTGCCGAACACGCTAAAAAGTACGCCCCATATACTTTCAAACGACAAGATAGGGTTGTAACTCTTGAGGACTTTATTGCTATTGGTAATACGTTTAGATCAAAACAAGGAACCGTAGGTAAAACTACTGCTGCTGTTAGAGACGCTTTTTCATCAGGCAACGTAATTGACATGTATACTTTAGAGAAGGCAGATGATCTTAGATTGCAAAAAGCTTCTCCTACTTTTAAGCAGGAGTTGTTAGAAGAGATTGAACCTAAGAAGATGCTAACGGATGAAGTAGTAGTGGTTGATGGCTTAATTAGAACTTTAGATATAGTTATAACTATTCGCATTGACAGAGAGCTATCTCCTCGCCAACAGCAGGTTGAGCAAGAGGTTGCTGAGATAATTCGGGAGTATTTCAATATTGATAATGCTGATTTTGGTAAGCCTTTTATAGCTTCGGAGCTAAACAGGGAGATCTTCAGACTACCTAGTGTTAGGTACTCCACGATTGACAATCTCCCAGAGGTTACCGAGGTCGATTTTAGTGAGATTATTCAGCTAAATAACTTTACTATCAACACTGTTCTAATCTAATGGCAAGAAGATACGTCCAAAAATCTAGATTTGATGATCAGGGTAAGATTATACCTGAGGTCATGGCTGTCGTAACTTCTAGGGACGATCTTATAGTCTCTAATGATGAGCAGCAGTATTTTAAAAGAAACTACTCGGATGCTATTCGGAAGATTATTCCAAAGTTTTATTTTTCCGATGAGCAGACAATTAGTGGGACGCATGTATCATACCCTAACCAGCTAATCAACTCACATATTCTTGCTAATAAGAACCAAGCTACCATATTCCCAGTATCGTCTCTAACGTATGATGAGGAGCTTTCTAGCCTAGGAACCCCGCAAGGATTCGCAAGATACTTCTACAAAACTCAAAACCCAGCACAGATTAACTCGGATGATTTTCAAAGAAATATCCTAACCCCTCTAAACGTAAAGCTAAAGGACTACGCGACAAGCCAAGCGTTCGTTGATTACGTTTCTGGAACACTCCTCCCTAGCATCCCTCTAGTTCATGCGGGAGACCACGCAACAGATAACTTAGCCACACTGACCGCTAGCGCGTTTTCTAATGATTCATCGGGAACATATAAGTACCTAGCAAATAATTTAGGTTGGGTATATTTCTTAAACAGATCAGGACCAGCCCCAGTATCGCTGAAGCCTACTCCGTTTGACCCCTCCACGGCTCTACCAGAACTTCTAGCAAAAACAGTATGGCAGGGTAAATCAATCGTACTACAAGATACTCTAGCACTGTATCAAGAGTATCTCTGGAAGAACCAGCCTACGTTTACGACAACGGATGACCTTATCCCAGCAAGCTATACCTCCTCCTTGGATAGTAGTGTGGGCGTATTCACCAGCGGTACCCAACAGGTAGATCGGTTGAAGACTCTGGTTGATATCGTATACTCCCCGCACTTCCTAGACAGCACAGATAACAAAGTAAAGTCTGCATTCACATCCTTCTTTGACACCTCCTCTGTTACGGCTGATGGGGTTTTGATTACAGATGTAGAAGAAGCAGGACCACTGAAGAGGTTTGTAGACTCCATCTCTTTCGCTATCGCTGATCGAGTAACAGAACAAGCAGAGCTTAATGTTCTTTATGATATTGGTAAGTGTCCTGAGGAATTCTTAGAACTTCTTGGGGAACTTATTGGTTGGAAGTTTATTGGAGGCGACATTGATAAGTGGCGAGTACAGCTTCGCAACGCAGTAGACATCTATAAGATGAAAGGCACGAAGCGGTCAATCCAATATTTACTTGATACGTTATTTTCTACAGGAGTATTCAGTACCCCCACTCAGAACTTAAAAGAGCTTTGGGAGTCTTACGTTCCAGACTTAATCTACTACTCCCTTGCTACTAGTTCTGCTGCATTCCAAAACTTTGACACTTACACTCCTGAATTAGCAAAACAGTTCGGAGTTACTAAGTATGATCCTGCTAATCTAAACACCAATATTAAGATGTTGGTAGACAAGATAATGTTTGATCTAGTCAGGGAGTTTCCAAACTCTTTCTTCCTCGGAGGTAAACCCTTCCCAGTGCCACAACTGCAATGGCCTGAAGGTTCAGAGGAAGGCACGGGTGCTTACATCGGGCCGTATAATATTAAAGTAGACTCAGAAGGGGATGTGCGATACTTCGTTGGATCGCAGTTTGAAGCTGCGTCGGAAGAGCTTACTTTACACTACGATCCAGAGTTTGTGTTCCAATATAGAGGAGGTATCCAATACATCCCACCGTATGAGAAGCGTCAGTATTACATGCCTACGAAGATTTCGTCGGGGATGCTTGAAAGGATTAATTACTACCTTAGATGCTATGGTGTAGACACTAGTTTTGCAAACCAAGTTACGGATTACATTGATGTAAACACCGTAAAAACCTTGGATACGGATAGCGCGATTAACAGTTTCCTATTCTTTACAAAAGAAAAGAAGTATGCACCTAATTACGATACTATTCTAAAGAACGTAACAGCGGAAAGGACACCAGACCCTGTGAGTCTCTTGTCCCTCTGGAACGGTAAGTCTTCCCACTTTATTATTAATTTTGATGCTAGTAGCTTTAACTTCAACTCTGATGCTCTTGAGGCTACAAGCAAGTATGGCTTAACCAAAGTTGTGCGAGTCTTAAATCAAGTTATCCCAGCGCACGCTATGCCTGAGATCTTAGTGGGGGTATCAAGTGTTGCAGACAGCCTAGATGCTATCGCTGATAATCCGTGCCAAGAGTGGAGACCCAACTTCAATGACCTGTATGAAGGTTCTTCAACAGTAACCACTGGCTGGGCTACTTGCGCGGTGGATATGGCTAATCTGTCGTTATCCGCAGGACTAACCCCAAACCGCTTCAAAAGAATAGATGTTAATAACATTAATGACATTATGGTTTCTGGGTCGGGCCAAGCTATTGATTTTGTAGCCAGAGGAGCCGCTCCTAGAAACTCACTTCGACGCAGAAGCTTTAAGAACCTTTTACCAGAGGGTAAATTATTCACTAGGGGTGGGAGGAATAATCCCGGATCACTAGAATTATCTACTAGTTATTATTCGTCAGCCACAGGATACTTGCCTCTAGGCTTTGTCCCATCATCTCAACACTTCCAAGAGGTATCTTTAGTTGAAGATACACAAGCTTGTGGTATAGGTTATCTTCTAGGGGATGTTCACCCTGTCTGGGAAATTTGTCAAAACCTTACCTCCCCTAGCTCCCACTTCGGCTATGATGTAAGCAATACTTTTGCATCTAGAGCAAAGCAGAATGTTCCAACATCTAGTTGTAACACCTACGGTAGAAGGGGGCAACTACCCGAAATCATTTACATGATGACCCGTGTAAATGATTTAGAAAAATACCTACAAGCAAGCTCTCTAGTTTCAGGATGCTTCGATACCCAGACAGGAGTTAGTAATACGGATTGGCCGTCTGAGTCTTCTCTGCTTAGGCCCACTAGTTTCCAAGACTGGTTTAATCAATTTAACACTACTTACGATCCAATGGATTCTGTAATTAGATCAATTGCAAACCAGCTTATTGAAAACGATAATTCTGATACAAGCATACATGACTATGACCACTTTACGTTTGGTAGGAAAGTTCATAGGCTGTACAATGACTACATGGGTCTCTTTGGGGGGCATGGCACAACCAACAATTATAACCTCCTTGGTGTGCCTAACATGTTCTCACACTCCTTTGGCCCTCTAATCTACAACTCGAACCTAGACACTGATGGGTCAGCATTAGATGCATCTGGGTATTTGTCTGCAAGTTCTTCTTTATACGAAGCTGATATCGCATTTGCTGATGGCAGTGGAGTCTTAAGTATTTCAGGAACTTCAGGAAGTGTATATGAAGTTGGCACAGTAACCGCTTCGGACTCCACTGATTTATACCTTTCTAAGCCTGAGTTCAGGAATAAGCATCTTGTTAGTGGGGTGGAGCTAGTTGACACATCATCGGATGTGACAGTTCCCACTGGTCCTAGTAACCCAACATTCAGCTTGTTCAGGTTGTCTAGAGATGATCAAAGCAAGTACTCCTACGCTAAGTACTTAATTAATAATCAAATTATCAAGTATCACCGAGGTGAGTCTGGGTCAACCTTCCCAAGAATTCGGATCGTGATTGACCCTTCAGATACTACTCAAGCAAAAAACTTCTTACAACCTAATCACGAATATGAGATAACTGTAAAAGCTCACAACATATCCAGAGGCTTCGACTTATGTGGAGGACAAAGCCTTGGTTGTTGGATTCATACTTTGGATGAAGGGTATGGGCATATCTGGTCTTTTGATCCTCAAGGTGTATATGATGACTGTGGTAGAGAGTTTGACAGATGGGAGATAGTAACTAATAACTTTTTAAACTCCACCGCAGGCATTAACTGGGTTGAAAATAAAGTTCAACTAAATACTTTTGATACATTCAATCTTGATAACGTAATAGGTCGTGGAGAAAGTGTTGCAGACGGGCCGCTTCTGGAGACCACTTATGATTATAGATGTTGGGAGCCTATTGGGAAGACTCAGATTGTCGAAGGATCTAACCCCCTAGCTATTGTTAATATAAACGAGAACTCTCTACAAGAGATGAAGTTTAGGTTTACCACAAATAATGATTTTGGAGTAACTCCTCCGACTGCTGAGTATGAAGAAGCTAAGGGTTACGTTCACAGGACTGACCAGAAGTATGCAATCGAGTTGTTCGTCCGTGACGGAGATGAGCGGAGGTTTGTAGTTATCGAAGAGATTTCTATTGTTGATCTAACTAACTATAATAATGCAGTGATTGAAACTGATCATGGTGATGCCCAGCTAACAGTGCAAGATTTTAAATCTGTTTGTAGGTACTTTAAATCTTTAAGTAGTGGTTTAGCAAGTAGAGATGCTTACAATACTTCTGCGGTTATGGAAGTTAGTGGTGGAAGTCGCCTAAATTATCGCTCTGCCTCTGGCATGTATGAGGATGAGACGGCAATTATGGATGGCGGTGCTTTAGGGTGGGGAGTTTCACCTGTCGGATTCTTCCAAGTTTCAAGCGTGGATATTTATGAAGGGTAAAGTAGAAGTTTATGCCATCGCCTCAGATGGCTCTCAGAGGCTCGTACACAGTGCTCGTAACCTTGTGGTGGATGGTGCTGGCGAGCTTGTTGTGGACATGCTGACGGTCCCCTCAAGCACTCTGGGTATAGCACCACGGGTCATGGACACTTCTAACTGGAGATTTGGAGCTTTGTCTTTCGGTCCTGCGGGTGGAGCGTTTCAAGAGAATGGATTCTTTTTTCCATCTGGTGCATCATGGACTCCTCCGGGGGATCAGTGTGATGGGACAGGTTCTCAACGTGTTTCAAACATGTTAAATGCTGTTGGTGTACAAAAAACATTACGACTACTGAGTAACTCCGCAAGAGAGGTGGCTGGGGATGTCTCAACCTATACTCCAAATTATCATCTACCCTCATACCCAGACCCTCTTGATACGAGACTCGAAAAAGAAGACACCGCATACACTATGTTTAGTGGGGATGGAACTAGGTCATACGGCCACTTAGAAAACAGAATTGCTTTCGCTAGTGGTGACCCCTCTAGTTACTTCCAAGGGGGTTATCCGACAGGAGATGCTACACCTGTGACTGTGGTGAACGTACCACAGACTGTAATTGTAAGCTCTTTTGATGGGGACTTTACAGGACCAACGGTTAATGCAATGGTAAACTGCGCGTCTTCCTATTTCCCCGGTTCCACTCAACAACCTTATTTTTATCTTAGTAGTTTGATTGGAGGATTTAATTACGCCAGTAGTATGGACTATAGAGGGTTCGCTACCGTGGATTATTCCAAACAAGCAGCACCGGGTGTAGGCAATACCATGGTTTCCTCAACAGCAGGCGCAGCAAATGTACGGGAGTTTGTTCAAGATCCCCGTGTAACAATTGCGTGCTACATTGCAAGATGGGACGTTCAAGCATTAAACGTGTATGGAGGATTCCATCAAATGGGATTATGGGGCTTAGATTGTAAAGAGTCTTTGAAAAGTAACGCTGCCCCTTTCTTACAAGATAATGCGTTGTACATTGATACATCGGGAGTAACAAAACAAGAGTTTAAACTTTTTGCCAAGAAGACCTTCTCGTCTAACTTGGCAGCTACGAGTGATCAGTCTCCATCTGTCCCGCTTTTAGGAACTGTACCTCTTCCCGGACTCTTAAACCACGCCTCTCTTTTAGTTAGGTGGACATTAGACTTTAGGTCAGATCATGATTAGTGGACATATAACAATTTGTAAAATCTACAAAGATGGAACCAAAGAAACCGTTCTTGATCGTGCCAACATGATCACAGCGGGGCTTGGCTCCTCCTTTTTAGATATCCAAAAGGATGTTGGCTCTAAGCACCCCTCCGACTACTCACCCGCCTACTTCCAGATTGGAACAGGTGCTCCTAGCTTTGCAGCGACTGATACCTCTGGTTTCTGGTACCAAGTCTGTGCTCCTGTAAGCTGGGATGGGTATGGGGAAGATACAGAGTTAACTATCTCACAAAAGTATAGAGGCTTTTATGCAAGCAGTGTAGTGGATGGGGTGTACACGGAGCTTGAGCAAACAAAAGCACCCTTGTCATCTGTTGTTTTTAGTGGAGCAGACGGTTACTTTGCAAATATTACCAAGGGTTCGGTAACTAAAAATTTCTTAGACTCATTTGAGTCTCAGATTGTTTTAGATGAGAACACAGCCAATGGGTTAGCTATTACAGAGGTAGGGCTATTTTCTAAAAATCCAAAAGGGTTTTACGAAGAGAGTCCTCTTCTGATGGCATACAGAAGCTTTGCAGCACTAAATAAGACTGCGGAGTTCTCCTTAATTATTAACTGGTCCATAGGGTTCTTGGGCCTAGATTCTAATGTGGATGATCACTTCTCTCAAGGAGATACAGAGAGCTTAGGTAAAGTAACCCCTTTCCATATTAGATAACTATAATAGGTAAATTATGAAAAACTCAGACATTATTGACGTATCAGGCCACTTGGAAATTTATAAAGTTTACGAGAGCGGCGATGAGGAACTATTTTTTGACGAAGCAAATACCATTACTTCTGGGATGGGAGTTGGTTTGGGGCTTCTTTATGCTGGGTCAGGTGCCACCTCTGTAGATAATTTTCAAGTTAGATATTTCCAACTAGGCGTGGGTGGGGATGATAAAATTAGCACTTACGGGGTCTCCGAGAGCTTTCTAGCATCTGCGCTGGGTCAGGAGAACGGAACCACTGATTACAATACCAACGGTGATTCAAAATTGCCTGTGGAGACTCACCAATTAATGGACTGGGACGGTACCCCCAAGGACAACTCTGACGGCAGTGATACTTGGGTATTCCCACTTATTTCTGATAATGCAATCAAACGAGTGGATTTGAACTCAGTCACCTATATACTTTACATAGACAGAAACTCCTGTAACGATTTAACGGAGCCTTTAAATGAGGTGGGTCTGTTTATGAAAAACCCTCTGGGTAATGCGACTTACCGATCTAACTTGGTGGCGTATAGGCCCTTTACAAATATTACAAAAACAGACGATTTCTCGTTAATTTTTAAGTGGACGTTAAACTTCTAAAATGGCATTTAATAAAGATGATCTTTATCTAGCATCTGGAACTGGACAGCTAATTAATAGCTGGACTGATCCTGTGTATAAGTTTGATTCCAGTTCCTTCTATAACTGGGAACAAGACAACCTCCCTATTTACGATTTAGAAGATAGAGACGATCTGCTTCATGAAATGGCTGGTTACCCAGCCTCCGCAACTGCTCCAAGCATCATGCTTACAGTCTCAGACTGTGGTGTAGATAATAAAAAGGTTTTTGGTTCTGTCTCTTCTGCTGTGGAAGCACTACCTAATACCATTAGACAACCTGTAATTATTGAGGTTTGCGTCAGTGGTCAGCTTGGGGATCTTAGACTGGAGAATAAGGAATTTGTAGCCTCAGGGGGAGGCATCGAGATTATCAACAGAGGCTTTGCAAAGGTAATGTGCGGTAGTAGCACTAGCCCCTCTTCTGTAGCGTTAACGTCTGAGAACGGTGCTTCAGATGGAGATAGCGTGGTTACGCTCCTGTCCCCCGACACTAGCAGTACGATGACTGACACATTTAGTGTTGGTCTTAAGGGGGCGAGAGTTGGCAACAAGCACGCTACAACTTTCACCTTCTGGAATAGTTTTGCTAGAGGGTTTGCGTTAGCCCCAGAGGTTCAGCAAGCGCATACCACCACTGTTAGAGGAATTGCTACCACTTGTAACTTCAGCGATAATAACGGAACCTACTTTAAGCAGTCTGGTAGTCCAACAGCTAATGTTTTTGCTTTTGATGCTTATGCAGACAATACCACTCCTTCTGATGACATTGTAATTAGAAACCCCAACTACCAAACTGAAGTAATTGAAAGGACTAAGTTTGCGGTTGGTTCTGGGACTAAGAACAGAGCAGTAGGTATGCTATACAATAACTGCCTTAGCCAAGTTACTATTAAGAATTGCACTGGTAAAGTTTTCATTAGAGGCTTCTGCGTTGACGGAGCTACTCAAGCAGATATTACTAGTGCAGGATCGCAACGAACTAGCCGAGGGTTTGATATTGTAAACTCTGAGGTTGTTGTTGAAAACTGCACCGCAACCAGATGTAAGGAAGCGGGGTTACATATTGATAACTCTGACGTAACCTTAAGCAGAGGGTTCTTAGCTTTCTATAACTATGAGCTTTTGACCGATGGCTCGCACCTAAATACGAGAAATAGTGCTAGGAAAACTCCCGGCATGAGAGCGGTTAACTCATCAGTAACGCTCAGTTCTTCCACTGAGGATAGCTTAGGTCTACCTATCGACTCCCCGTTCCAATTTACTAGAAACGTAATTGGAGTTGATTTAGTAAACTCGATTCTTAAAACCCCAGATGGGTACAAGAATGGGAAGAACACTGCTGGTGACACCCCGACATCAACTGAAATCTTTGGGTCGCAAACTATTTACTTACAGACTTCTCTTAATACCGAACAAGGAATCCTAGCTAAGAGTTCAAACATCAGCATGGGAACGGCTATTAGCTCTTACCAAAATAAAGTAGGTGTTGAGTTAGTTAACTCTGAACTGGCTACTGCCATGTTTACGATTGACCATAACCAACAACATGGGCTGCTGGCTAAAAACTCCGTGTTCAATTATAACCTAAATGCGGAGAAGCTAACACCTGCTGTTGGATTCCAAAGTGATTTTGAACTCAACGGGCAACATGCAAACCTAAGTAATTCGCAATTTATCCCTACCCAAGTTAGCGGTATGTATGATGTATACAATCGCCTAGCTTTCAATAAGGTATTCGGAGTTGATGGAAAGGTAAGCACGGTGGGTTCTGTAAACCCTGCCGTTGTTCTAAACGATAGCTCTTACATGAATGCAGTTAATGCAGGTAACGTGCTTAGAGCTAGTTTTGCTGCTCAGAGCACTACTCAAGGATCTCCATACTTTAGGCCGACTTACGGTGCCGCATTCTGTGTTAAGGGTGGAAGCACCTTAGATCTAAATGGAACTAAGAACTACGTTACTAATATCCTCGGCCCAGTAGAGCTACAGGCCCAGCAAATTAGTGCTGGAGTTTACGCGGATGGAGGCTCCACTATTAACATTGCTGGACCTACTAGTATCGCCCAATACGGTGTCCCAGTTCTAGCACAAAACAATTCTACGGTCAACTTCCAACCACACATGAGAGATGGTGTTTTGGATGTTAGCGGTTATGGTCTAGACAATATTGGTCTTGACGGAGCAAACCATACCAAGGTGCAGCTACACTCTTCTAGAGCTTCATTAGTTGCGGATAAGGGTTCTGTAATTAATATGAAGGATTTGGGGGACCACACTGTTGAGTGGGCAAGTAAGTATCAATCTAACCTTGGGCTAGACTACCCTACTGCTACTGTCGCTACTAACGACATTAGATACAATAAGGCATTCTGTACTTCTGGGGGTTACATGCAGTTCTTTGCTAACCCTCTTGTAGCCTCTGGTACATTTAATATTGGTCCACAAGCTGAGTATCCAACTCAGACGAAGAACATTACTCTTAAAGCTCCTAGTGAGACGCAGGTATGGACAGACGTTCAGCTTGATTCTGCTCTAACCCCAGCTACTTTCTCAGGGGCATCTTTTGGAGGCATGTGTGTCAGAGCTACCAAGGGGAGTACTGTTAATGTTCTTAATACCAAGTTCCCATGTGGGTGGCTTAACACCTCTGGAGCGTACTACGATCTTTCTGGAACTGCGTGTGACCTACTAAAGATTTGGAACATTGCGGATAACTCAGAGTTAAATGCTTCGTTCTTAATGGTAAGTGGTTATCACCCACAGGATATGAGTGGTAACTACTACGGACCAAGTGCTATGTGGACCGCTGATACGGGCACAGGATTGTCAGGTGCTCCATCGTCAACGCCTGATACTTCTGGCGCGAGTGTTCTTGATTCGTATGGATTAGGGGTTCAGACAGGTGGGGAGTTAGGTTATTACGGTAAGACTGAGCAGGAGAACATTGGTCCTTTCCGAATCTATGTATCACCTGCCTCCAGAGCTAAGTACCTAGGATACCCAGTTGCTGCTGGTGCTGCTTATGTGCCACCAGTAAACCCAGCCGCATTCGTCAGTATGGGATTCCAGTTTAGTGATCAAGCGGTGCTAAAGACTGGGGCACCTTACCAAGTTGTTGCTCAGGGGTATAACACCTCTGGTGACTGTAGCTCCTTAAATGACATGGGGGCAACCTACAATAACCCAAGTTCTATCTACCAAGAGCTTGGATTTAGCTCACACATTTTAAGCCTGCCTGCTGACCAGCAGGGGCAGAATGTAGCCTCCTCTTTCTTCTATGCAAAAGACTTGCTTCCGAATGATTCTGAGCATAAGATCTGGCTAGATGAATCCGCAGCAAACACCTTTGCAAACGCTAAGAACGGCTTGTTAGGAACCTCTAATAGAAAGAAGATTTTCTCGGTTTACCGTAGCTGGTTCCACAATGCCGATCTAGGGTTTGGTGCTGGTTACTATGGTGGGGGCACAGGTGCGACAGACTCAACGGACATGGCTAGAGGTATTGGGTCCGCATCACTATTCGATCTAGACAGGTATTTATAATATGGCTGATTACACGTTTACACAACCCATTCGCTACTACAAGGCGAATGATCCGTACTACTACGAAGTAGATAATATTCCATTACGTCAACTAGAAGAAAATATTCTATACGTTAAGAAGTTGTTAGACGGAACTGGTTCCAGTTCTGGTAGCTCAGGATCAGGCTCAGGATCAGGTGTAGGTGGGCTAGTAACGACAAACAGTGAATTAGATCTAACACTTATTAAACAACTAAGGCCGAAGTCTACGGGAGGTAGACAGGTCACGGTTAATGCTGGTGTATTCAACTCTAGAATTAATGATGCTTTTGATATTGATAAAGCACTCTTCAGTCTAGCTACAGACTCAACTGTTCCTCAGAGCACTCCAGTCATCATCCCACCTATGAAGGATGTGTTCGCATCCAGCCTCAGACAGACTATCTTTGATAGATTCACAGGTGCTGCTTCTGCTGGAAAAGCATACAACATTAACGGTCTAGAGTTTACTTATACCTTCCACCTATCACCCTCCACTGGTGTTGGGAGCAACTACGGATGGCAACCTAGCACTTTCTCTTCTGGAGAAGGTTCTGGTAATTACCCCCATTACAAAAACGTAGACCCCAACAACCAACACAGATGGCCCGGACATAATGTTCTCGGCCCTTTAGCTGGTCAAACTCTGCGTAAAGTAGCGGGTAGCGATCAGATTATTTATGAAGCCCAAGACTTAGCTGATATTCACCAAGCCTTTGTTAAGATGTGGCGAGGTGTTTTCCGCACTGCTGTTGTAGATTTCCCAGAGTCCACGATTAACATCCCAGAGTGGAACGACGAAGACTTCTACTACTATGATGAGAATGAAAACAAGATTACGATTACCGCTGATCAGCGCATCGACTTGTTAGTTGCGTATAGTGTTCCAGTAGATTCTTCTGGAGCAGCCCTACAAGATTACCAAACTGGCTTTGGAAACACTGGCTCGTCAGCTTCTCCAAAGAAGATTACGCAGCCTGTCCTAGGCTTATATAAGGGTGCAGGCATCGGTATTACCAACAATGCTACTACCAATGTGCTTGGAACAGCCGATGGTGGAAGAGCCACCGACACGCCTCCCGCTGGTTCCGCTAGGATTGTAGGAAATGTGTCTGATAAGAACTCTGATGCAAATCAGGGAATTACTAACCGACTTGGTGTGAAAGTTCACGGTAGCTTCCCGTCTCCCGATGACCTACTTAATATAGCTCCTCTTATCGCTCTTGACGTTGATGCTGACGATTTCCAACTGGTTGGGCAGGCTGCTCTACCGCTCGCATATGTCGTTGTTAAGAAGGACCAGACCAACATTACCCAAGACGATATCATTGATATCCGTCCGTTCCTAAGAACTACGGAGCTTACCTATAACGAACGTGCTGGTGTAGCAGGAGCAAACCCTCCGCTGTCATTTGCCAACCCCGCTGTAGGTGCTTATCAGATTCAGCGTGCTGTCGATGTTCTCAACACTAAGATTGATAATGTAGAAGAGGTTGAGAAGGATGGGCAAGCTCTCTACACGGATTATGTTATGGGTGGATTAGCCTATGGTGTAGAAGGAACCATGCTAACCATGTGTGATTATACACAAACTACGACTGACCCCTTTGGCTCTGAGTCTACTACGACATATACCAACCCAGAGACAAATACTCAATACTCGCTAAACTTTACTAGCCCTAAAGCATTCTTAGAGAGCCAAGATCTTACTTTGCGAGAAGCATACTTACAGTATATCGTAGAGCAGAGACAAGGCAGTCTAAAGCGTTGGCTCTCTGACCCCAACACTGGGGGCTTAGGAGGTCAATCTGGATCTTTAACCTACCTAGGATTACCGCAGGGAGATGTGGGCAGAAACATCCCTGTTTTCCCAGAGTGGGATGCGCCAGTAGATAGTAATAGCCTTAATCAGTTTTTTGCAAACACTCCGAAGGTATCTTGGTGGATGCACTTTGATGCGACCACTAATAACAGAGGTCTAGCTTATGCTCCCGGTGGTGTTGTTTCTCAAAACTCTGCAATCGCTAACTCGCATCTGTCTAGACTTTACGGATTTGGAACAGGTGATGAGCAGATGAAGGCGGGGTATAATGTTTGCTCCAAGAAGATTCAAGTTACCTTGCCCACTTGGTGTAACGACTATGACGTAATTGTTGAATACACTAACTGCTCTCCTATAACTGGGATGTCAACGAATGATGCTAACATTGGTACTGGTGGTGGGTTGTTCGTAAACAAGGGGCCAGTGTATACCGATTCAGGATCTGGATTGCGTCACGCTGTTTTCCAAATTAACTCAATGGCAGATAACGTCAACATTGAGCCGGGAAGAGATCATTCTTCCTTTGTTCAAGGTGATGGGGATATGCTAGATACCGATTCAGGAACTTTTGAGTCTGCTAACTCCGATCAAAATAAACTATATCAGTTCTTAAGCTACTCGGTTGTTCTGCCACAATTTAAGCAGACTAATTGGGACATGCAAAAACAAACAGTAGGGGTTCAAAACTTGAGAAGGCTGGCTCCTAAGACTGGTGCTTCTTACTACCCAACTGTAAAGTTTACCATCGTAGGCTACAAGTCGGATACGTTTACTAGGAACCAAGCTTACGCTGCGGGTAACAAGTATTCACTTATTCAAAATGTTATTAATGGGCAAGCGACTACAAACCTGCTAGGATCACAAGCTCCCGTTACTAGTCCCAACCAACCAAGCCTTGTTGACATCCGATCTGTTACCTAAGAAGGTCTTTTAAATGCCTCAGGATCTGAGCCAATGTGATTGCGAAGATACACCGATCCAAGACCCTCCGGGTGGTCAAGGCGGTGGTCAGATGAATGAAGTTCCTCCCGCAGTAGGGGGAGTATGTCACCGTCTACCTGCACCTCCCGGTGGGCAAATGGGTCAGATGGGTCAGATGGGTCAGATGAACATTGGCATGATGGACCCAATCTCCCATAATGGAGGTGGGCAAATGGGAGGCCAGATGGGTCAAATGGGCCAGATGGATTTTTCTATTCCTCCACACCCCGGTCCTGTTTTTCCGGGAGGAGGGCAGATGAGCCAAATGGGTGGTCAGGGCGGTGGAGGCCAAGGCCCTACTACTGGTGGTGCTGCATGTTATTGTGTACCTGATAGTAATACCCCCACGATTACATTTACCGACTCGCCTCTTAGTGGTGGTGGACCTTGCTATAAGATACGCAGATATGTAGCTACTTGGACGTATACTTGCAAACTTAGAACTCAACGACCTCCTCGACCCGAAGATACTTATCAACCTCCTGCGGCCCCAGATGGGGCAACTGATCAATTTGGAAACCCGTCTCAGCCTACAAATCAAAAGACTGTGTTATCTGGGAACCATACCTGTGGTGGCTCTGGGGGGTGCGGGAATAAGACCTGCAAAACTGCTAAGGTGATGTGGAGTATCACCTACTGTCATGTAACAGAACCGGGAGGGGGTATATCTGCTGGGGATGTGCAAGAAGTTGATGGTGGTGAAAATGGAGGAACTCCTGTATCTCCGGGAAATGTAGCAATAGGTAGCAATACACCCGCTTTTGGGAATACTACTACCTCTCAAGATCCTATAGTTGGACAGGTTATCAATAGCGGTAATACTAATGCAAACCTTCCTCCACAAGCAACTGCGACAGGAGATAACGTATCTAACTTCCCGTTATACCCAACAGAGGATGAAGTATTTGACCCAGAGCATAACCTACTGATTTCCACAAACCAAACTCTTTTATCTTACGCCCGTAATGAAGCAGGTAACCCTGTCTTCTCTAACGAAGGAGTGCTTAGAGATAAAATTAATGTTGCGGTAGGAGATGTACTTAGAGGTAATACTCCCTTTAGTGGTATCGGTATATCCACTGTTCTTTATAACCAACAAGCCATTCCAGAGTCCCTTAAAGACTCTGCTAGAGAGCGGCTTGAAGAGGCTAGTAAGTTTAATGTGTCTTCAAAAGACGGTAAGGGTCTTTTAACTGCTGCTATTAGGCGAGCAACTATTTTAGGTACTGTAAGTGGTTATAACCAAGAAGTTTTAGATGAGATTATTAAAGCGGGTAAGACCTTCTTTCCCTACGGTGTTCCTGAAATGCCCAAGGGCTTTACCGATACAGGATCTAGACTTAAGTACTCAATCGTAAGAAATAGCCAACCAGCGTCTATCTTCACTGGTCAATACTCGAATGGGGATAGGAAGCGTGAGATCCAAAGATGGCGTGCTATGCCTACCGATATTGATCTTACTGTCTCGGTAAAAACAAAAAGTGGTAAGCTAACAGGTGTTCGGGTTAGAGATGATGACGGGATTACAGTTAGAGGTATTACTGATGCTGGCACAAATACCTCCTCTGTTTATCAGTTAAATGAGTTTGTTAAAGTAAGGAAGGCAGACTCTACCATTGAAACTGTAAGTCTCGTCTCAAACAGAGACAAGGCTTTTGTTATCCCACCTCAACAGGAGACGATGATCCGAACATACGAACCAGAGTTAGTCGTTAGCTCCCTAACTTATGGAGGTAGTGGTAGCGTCGAGGTTTCTGGCGAGGGTTCGGCTATCCCTTCCGTTATGCTCTTCTCGTCCACTAGAGAAACTATTAGAACAGAAGCTGCTGGTGACATAGATTTTACCAATACCACTGTAGACTATGAGTTAGCTTGGGACTCCATTACCAATGGGAATAACTACGAAAACTTTAATGCAACGGTGTCTTCTTGGTCAGGACCGAGGATGTCAATCTATATTGATTATCGAGATCCTATTTGGAACTACTTGCTGGAGAAGAATACAGTTCAGCTAAAGATGACGGACTTTACTAGAGCTTTAGATGGTAAGGTTTTTGCTAGGAAAATTTATACAGACTTTGCGATCTACCCAACAAATCTAATCAAGTATTCCCCCTACCAAGGAAGATCTACTCTTGAGACCTTTGTCGAGGGACAACACTCAGTTAGAACCATGCGTATTGTAAACAACCCCTTGCAATCTGTCGCCCAAGAAAACTATGTTCAGTCAGCAAAGACTGCGAATGGTAAAGCACCTTCCCTTAAGGAAGATAACTATGCATTTGAGTATGCAGCTAGGGAATCCGTGGTTGGAGAAGCTTCTACTCTGCATGGAACAGAAACAAGTTTTACAACTATTAAATCTCCACTAGCTGAAGTCTTTTCTAGAGTTAAGGCTATCGACGATAATTATAATATTGAAGATGGGGCTAGAGGAAAACGAATTCTTCAGCCAGATGTATTCTTTAACATGACTGCCGCAGAGGTTGCTGAGTTTTTTGAGTTTGTTCCCGGAACTATTATATCTAACCTATTCGCAGGCAGCTATAATAACATTAAGGTGGAGCCTGTGGAACTACAGGATTTAGAAAAAACATTCTTAACAGCAGATAGGTTAACTGGAACTCCTCTAACAAATAAAGTGCAAAGCACTGCACTTAACAACGCAAGATACTTTCCTACCGAATTCTTAGGTAGGCTATATAAATAATATGCCATTAATTGCAAGAGGGATTGGGAGTGGGGATGAGGTAGCGTGCGTAGCGCACGGAGCACCTGAGCCGAACGTGTGCCCATGCTGCAAGGAATTAAAAGAACCTCTTACCAACGAATGTTCTACCGATGTATTTGTAGAGGGGTTCGGGGCTGTAAGGTTGGGAGATTTAATGCTAGCGCACCCAAAAAACTACAAGCTCAGTCCGACAGACCCCCTGTGTACCCCTCATGAGCCTCCTTGCAACTCAGGATCACCTGACGTTTATGTTAATGGGCAGCCTGTTGCAAGGGAGTTGGATACTTATTTTTTGGTCAACGACCACATCATTCAGGAGCCTACCCAGAGCACTGTTTTTGCTAATGGGTAACAAAATTAAATAAAAAATAAAACACTAGCCATAATACGGCTAAATATAAAGTAGGGACATTTAGCTGTCCTGAGCATACCACAAAGGATAAATAATTATGTCTGATTACATCAAAGTTGAAGAAAGTTATGTAGATGCCCTGATCAAGAACGCTGCTTGGGACATCGCAAAGGTTAAGCTGGAGGAGAAGAAAGAACTCTCTCCCGCTCAAAAGGCCATGGACAAGGATAAGGACGGGGACATCGAAGGTGATGATCTCGCCAAGCTCCGCTCTAAGAAGGGCAAGAAGCCTGAAAAGGACGAGAAGGACGAGAAGGACGAGAAGGAGATGAAGGAGTCGGTTGAGGAGCATGTTTGCCCCCTCTGCGAGTCTAAGTTGGAGGAAGAACTTTCCGACGAGCGTATCTCTGAGCACGTTAACGACATTCTTGAAGCCGTTGAAACTCTTGAAGAAGCTGCCGACGAAAAGGAAGTTGAAGAGGAAGACGAGGAAGAGGAAGAAGTTGAAGAAGCCATGGACCCAGAAGAAGACGAGCCTAAGGAAATGAAGATGAATGCTTCAAAGAAGGCTAAGGTCATGAAGAAGGTCAAGGAACTCAAGGCATCTGCTAAGAAGGGTAAGTGAGGCTAACGTGGAGTTCTCAGTTGGAGATTTCGCGGAGAAGCTATTAGCTCAGGAACAAACTGGTGGGCAGGGGTTTAACACCCCTCCTACTCTTAACCCTGTGCAATCTTCTTACTCGCCAGACATTACTCAACAGGTACCAGATGTTTCTAACATCGAGGTTCCTAATGATTTCGTCGCTTCCCTTACTGAAGGCAACCAGCCTGAAGTACAGCAAGAGTCCATCCCCGAAACACCAACCCCTCAACCCTTGACGGAAGTTGCTGAACTAAAATCCTTAGTCAGTGAATTAAAGGAGCTTGTTTCGGAAATGAAACAAACTATTACCGAGATGACCGCTGCTGGTGGTCTGGGTGTGAACATGGGTGGTGCCCAAAGTAAAGACACTAAGAAGGATGACGAAGAGGACAACGTAAAACGAATCCTCAAGCGTATTAAAGCTAAGAGATCATGAGCTTATTCCATATTCTAGAGGGGCGTGCCGAATCGGGCCAAGGATCATCCAAGGGCCGAGAGAAGTATACCAGTAGAGACGGTGCAAAGAAAAAAGGTGCTACCAAGGCTGTTAAAGGTCGGGTGCGCGTCTTTGCTACTATTGCCAAGGCTCTAGAACAAGGAACAGTTGGACAGGTCTTCAGCACTAAAGGCTCCGATAGGCTTTATGTAATTTCTAAAGCTGGTTGGGGCAAGAAGAGTTCTGGGAAAATTGCCAAAGGCTTTACTCCGGGAGCGTCTACTCCATCTTCTGATTGGAAGAGTGTAAAAGCACATTCTAATAGGACAGCACTTAAACATGGTGCTACCAAAAGTAAGAGACTAATGAGTAAGTACGGGCCGGGTGCTAAAGACAAGATCAAGAACTCTAAGAAAGCTATTAAAGGAGGAGGCTCCTAATGTTTATTACTGATACATTTATTATTGAGGAACTACAAGTTCTAGAGGAATCAAAGTCTTCAGGTACTATGAAGATTGCTGGCATCTTTCAACGCGCTGGTTCCCCAAACCACAACAAGAGAATCTATGAAAAGAAGCTTCTTGTTCGGGAGATGAATCGGTTGGATGAAGCTATTGTTGAGCGCAGGCTCATGGGTGAACTTGACCACCCTACCCACGATGCGGTAAAATTAGGCAATGTCTCTCATCTAGTTACTAAGCTACAAATGCGAGGTGATGAGATGATTGGTGAGGCTGAGATCCTTAATACTCCTTGCGGCCAAGTCGCACAGGCTCTTATTAAGGGTGGTGTTAAGCTCGGAATCTCCTCTAGAGGGATGGGATCTCTCACAGAAAGAGGTGAATATTCTGTTGTAAACGAGGACTTCAAGCTCGTAACTTTTGATCTGGTTGCTGATCCTTCTACGAAGGGAGCTTTCCCCGGCCTCGTTAACGAGTCCACGGATTCAAAATTTATTGATGACACGGTACGACAGACCTATGATAAGGCATTATCTGAAAAAGTTTTTATTACGATGCTCAAAAATAAACTAAGCAAAAAATAAAAATTTTTAACCTTAACTACAGTTATTCTGTAAATATTTTGATAGGAGTCGAACTCTATGAATAAACCAAACGAACAAACGCTGCCGATTGCTGAGTTGCTGCCCGAGGGTCTCTCGGAGGCTGCAATTACGGAAATTGCCACGCTGGTTAACACCGTCATCACTGAACAGGTGGATGAGAAAGTCCGTGAACTTGAATCCAAGGTCAAAGGCTTCCTCCGCTCTAGAGTTGACGAAGTAAAAGACCAAGCCATGAGAGAATTGAATGAGGAGAGTGACGTTCTACGCAACGCTTCGCTATTCGAATCAGTTAAAACTTTGATGGCACTGGAACTGAAGAAGGACGATGAAGAAAGCGCAATTTCTGATCTCGTTCAAGAACAGAGAGAGCATGAAGAAGAGGTTAGTGTGCTTACCGAAGAACTCAAAAAATCTTTTGAGGAAAACGAGAAGCTTGCTACTTCCCTGAAAGCTGTCTCTTCGAAAGTCGATAGACTTAAGGAAGATAAGGCAACTCTATTAGAGGCTGTCGATGTATTAGAGGAATCTAAGGACGAGCCGTTTAAGTCTTCCGAAAAAGCTGTCATCATTGCAGAAGATGTTGACAAAAGAGAGGTTAATAAGCCTGAAGCACAGGCATACAACGAACTCTTAACCCCGGAGGTTATGAAGTTCATGCCTCAATCCAATCTTAAGTAAGGAAAAATACTATGTTACAAGAAAATTCTACTCTCTTGACTAAGTGGTCGCCTGTGCTTGAGGGGATCTCCAACGACTACACTCGTAGCGTTACTGCACAACTGCTTGAGAACCAAGCCAAGTCGATTCTTGCTGAGAAGCAGGATCGAGTTGACGAAGCTGACGCTCCGACTTCTGTCGGTAAGCTTGGCACGTTCCAGAAGTTTGCATTCCCTCTCGTTCGTCGCGTTTATCCACAGTTAATCGCCAACGCCATTGTCGGTGTTCAACCGATGGGTGGTCCCGTCTCACAGATCTTCTACCTCGGTGCTGATCGTCACTCTGGATCGTTCAACCGCACTGAAACCATTTACAGCAAGTACCGCTTGACGTATGGTGGCAACACTGCAAGCTCCATCCAGCAGGGTGCTGGTACGAGCAACGATGATATTCAGTTTAGTACTGTCTTCAACAACGCATCTGGTGCGCCATCGGCTACGATGGGTGGTCAAATCGCTTCCTTCCCGGATGCGACTACGATCCTCGGCTACAGTGTCTCGGCTGGTGAAACTCTCACGGGTGACGAAATCCCTGAGATGAACATGCACATTGAGCAGCAGCCCGTTGTTGCGCGTACTCGCAAGATGCGTGCGCTCTGGACTCTTGAAGCCGCTCAAGACCTTCGTGCATACCACAACCTCAACCTTGAGGGTGAACTTACGGATCTTCTTTCTAAGGAACTTACCTTGGAAATCGACCGTGAGCTTATTGAAGATCTTCGTATGATCGCTTACGATCCGTCTGGTATGACGGGCTGGAACCGTCAGTCTCTCGACATGGCGAACTCCAACGACTTCGGTGCTACGGGTCGCAACTCAGCTAAGGCTACTGCCACTGAAACCCCGTCTGAGCGTGGATTTACTCCTACCGAGTACCTCTACGACTTCGCTAACGCTGGTGCGTTTAACCCTTCGGGAACTAACAGCAACGTCTACCTTGTGGACTTAGCTGGCGACTTCCGTGGAACCGCTTTTGCTCCTCAGCACGTTGGTCAGGTGTATGCCAACCTTCTTGCTGCGATCAACTTTGCCTCGAACGACATCTACCGCACGACCTTCCGTGGTCCGGGTACGTTCTTAGTCACCTCTCCAATCATCGCTTCGATGCTTGAATCGGCTGCGAAGCTTGAGGGTGGCATGGCTCCTGCTGATCGTCCGACGAACCTTACGCCTAACTCCATTGAGTACCGTGGCAAGTTCGCTGGCAAGTATGATCTCTACATCGACCCGATGTACCCTGAGGACGAGATCATGATTGGTTACAAGGGTTCTAGCCCGATGGATGCAGGTTACGTCTACTCGCCGTACATCCCGCTCCAGCAGCTTCCCACCATCACCGATCCGACTACCTTCCAACCAAGGAAGGGTATCCTTACCCGTTACGGTAAGGCTGCTGTATCGCCTGAGGGTCGCTTCTACCGCATCATCCGACTTGTCGGTGCTACGGCTAACTTCCTGTACCAACCCGGTCAGAAAGCTCTCGCTAGCCCCTTAGGTGGTAACCGAGTAAGCCCGTAATCTAACGTAAGTTAGTTTAAAAGTGATAAGAGCCGAGGAATTAATTTTCCTCGGCTCTTCTCTTTTACCTATATAATTAGGAGGAACTTCCTATGAGAAAATACATGTACGTTGGTGATTACGAAGAGAGATATCGAAAAACCACTTTAATTCCCGGACAGATTGTCGAACTTCCTGATGCACCCCCAAGGTTACAGAACTGGCTTATCGAGGTTACTGAAGCAGTTCAAACGAAGCCAGTGGTAGAAGAGCCAAAGGTTGTGAAGAAGGCTACTAAGAAGAAGAAGAAGCTATGAAATTTCGTTGCATCACAAAAGACCCCGTAGTCATTGTGCAGGAGGGGAATCTCCGTCTTGTACGAGAAGGGGATATAATTGATGCGGCGACTACTCCGAGAGGTGGCTTTGTCGCAGTTGACAGCACACCAAAACCCCAACCAGTTAAGAAAGCGGTCAAACAAACTACTAAAAAGGTGATTAAGGATGCCGACTCGACCGAAGCTAGCAGCATACGGTAATAGCTTTGCTCCCTATGCAGGAGCCAATGTTAATGATGCCACTAAAACTAATGGTGAGATTGATGTTGAGAAGCTTAACAACACCACCACGGTAGATGGTGTTGAATTTACACACTTTGATGAAGTAATTAAGGACTTCGTTTTAGCTAGACTAGGGCACCCCGTAATTAGGGTGGAGTTAACTCCCTACCAACTTAAGACTTGTATTGACGAAGCGGTCACTACCATGTATAACCATGCTCCGCTTTTCTCTACGCAGTTTGTAACCTTTCAATGCACTGCTGGGGTGTCCACTTACGAGTTGCCGAGTTATATTCTTAACAACTTAGAGTATGTGGTCTACAAAAAAACCCTACTATCCATCCAACAAGAAGCTGGTACCTTGGAGTTTGATTTCTTTATCAAATACTTCCAAGATAACTACTTGTTCCAAAACTTTGGAGTGGGGGAATTCTACCTATTACAGCAGAATCTGGAGATGATGAGAAAGATTTTAGGCCAAGAGGGTTCCTTCTCGGTGCTAGACAACAGATACCTCCACATCAGTCCAAAGCCTGTTACAGATAACCAAGTAGCAATTGTAATCTACAGAGGCTTAAACTCTGACACTTTACACCCAGCGTATAGGAACTGGATTCAGAACTATGCCTTAGCGTGTGCTAAAGGAACCTTAGGCCAGATTAGAGGCAAGTACCAAACTGTGCCTTCTCCCGGTGGTGGTGCGAAGCTAAATGGTGACGCTCTCGTTAAGGAAAGCCAAGAGGAGAAAGAAGCTCTTCTCAAGAGATTGCTTGATGAGTTCGAAGAACCCGCTCGCTTCTCAACTTATTAATGGCTCATAATAACTATAAGGTTAACGTAAAACCCCCTGCTCTCCCACAGATTGAAGAGTCTAGTGGGGAGTTAAGTTTCTTTGATCCCGTCAACCCAGACATCAACCTTTTTAATATGGTTGATGATGAGATGATTAAGATCTCTGGGTCAGAGATTCTATACTACCAGTATGTTCAGGGTGAGGATCAGTTTGATGACGTATACATGGAGGCTCGAAACAAGCCTGTCTCCAAAGATCCCGTTATAGTTTTTGGTCACTATGAGCCAAAGGTTCTTGAGGAAAACTTAACTGAGTTTGGAATTGAATTATCTAACGATCAGATTTTTATCTTCAATAAGAGCTACATGGAGCAGCGAATTAAGGGGCATCTCAAGGCTGGGGATGTCCTTCAACCCAAGTTCCAGAACCAGAGATATGAGATTATCGAAGTCCAAGAAGATAGCTTTGAAATTTATGGTGTTTATCATCTTGTTTGCGCTGCTAAACTCCTGCGCGACTCTGATGATGTACAAGATACACCCCTCACTGATGTATCTGAGCCTCTTGGAAGACAAGAAGTAGTTAAGAGCTTAGAGGAAGGGTATAATGAGCTTTAGTAGAAACACTATGTTAGAAAGCTTTGCGACTGGTGACATTTCTGTCTCGGATGTGGGGGAAGATCCCACCATGTGGGCAAGAAGAAAGATCGCAGAGCGTACTAATAAAGTAAATATTATCCCTCACTTCTATCGTGATGCTTTGCAGTATATAATTTCTAAACTTGGGACTCTAGGGTATATGAACTCCGAGGATAAGGTTGTAGATGTTAGATGTATCCACGCAAACCCTGAGCGGACCATCGCCAAGCTGAAGCAAGAAAACAACATTATTCTACCCATCATATCTATTAGCCAAAACTCCTCGGCAAATGCGGATAACCGAAGAAGGCCAGCAGCACAGATAATTAACGAAACTTTTTGGAGTGAAGAGAAAAAAAGAGCAGTTCGTATCATTAGTGAGGCTCCGAGAGCAGTAGATATTGAGTACAACATTAATGTGTGGTGCAAATATAAGGCTGATATGGACCAGTTGGTCGAGCAAGTTAGACTACTATTCAACCCACACTTAGTTATTAAGACCGCACAAACTAATGTAGCTCAAGCTCATATTGAGCAAGAATCTGATAAATCCTCTCTGGATACTTCTGACAGGCAAGAGCGCGTTGTTAGGAGATCCTTTTCTGTAAAATTAGAAGGCTATATTCCAAACCCTAGATTTATCATCACATCTACAGGTGAAATTGAAGAGTTCAAATTGGATGCCACTATATATGAAAAAAAATAATAAAAACCCTCACAAGTTGAGTAAATACTAAGGAGATAATGATATGAAGCGACTCACCAACACTAGTCTACAAAGCTGGAACATCTATTTACAAACTGAAGAAGGTGTTAAAAGCTTTTATTTAGCTCCAGAGCAGAGTATTCAAGTCCCTGCTTCGTATATCACTGACGATGTTATTAGATATCAACAACGAAGTCTAATCTCGATCAAAAACGCATAGGAGATAATTTAAATGCCCAACTACGTTAGCCCCGGTGTATATGTCATTGAGAAGGATATCTCTGACTACCCCGCCCAAATTAATTCATCTGTTGTCGGTATCGTCGGTTTCGCAGACCGAGGACCAATCGCAGGTTTAAACAACAACAAAGCCACGCTGATCACTAGCCAACAGCAGCTTGTCGATACCTTCGGTGAACCGAGCGAAGCCGTTAAGGGTCAGGCCCTTGAAGGTGCGCTTGAGATTCTGGAGGCTACTAACTCGATGCGATTCATTCGCTGTGCTGGTGACAGTGCAGTAGAAGCTTCGGCTGCTGTCCAGATCGGTGCTTGCCCTGCCTTCCAAGTTAGCGGTACTAACGCCTTCCCGCTTATGGCTGGTCAAGATGGAGTTCCTGCACGGGCTGCTGGTGGGGGTGTTTCCGCTCTCGGTAGTTCCGATCTCCAAACCTCTTCTGTTAAGTTCATCGTTACTGCTTATGACCAAAACAGAACTAAGATTGTAGATAACAAGACTTATACTGTTGCTAAAGGTACGTTAAGCACCTCGGCTTCGCAAGGGGCAACTACGATTGCTGCACTTAAAAAGGTTGTCGGTGGATCACTAGACGCTGATAAGGTTGGTGCTTTCGCAGATTCAAACGGCATTGACGCTTCCTCTTTCTTCGTTGCACTTGCAGCGGGTAACGCAGCATCTGTTGACGTTCAAATGCAGATCCAGAAAACAGACCTCACCTATGTGGATGTTGTTGGCCTTCAGCCTCTAAGCATCACTGGCGGTGCTGGGACTGCCACCGCGAACGGGACTGCCTCTGGAACTAGTATTGATACTACCAAGGCTAGTTACCATGCTAAGAGTTTGTTCCCCGGAGCAGGCTATAACACTGGAACCAAGACTGACGGTGACACTAGCGGTGTCTCCTTCGAAGTAGGTGTTCTTGGTGGTGCGAATAACGCACTCACTGTAAACGATCTAGGCTCTGCTGCTGAGTCGTTCATCGCAGGTGCTACTTCTTCTGCCTTCATCGAAGATCAGATTGGTACGAACTACGATGCTAGAACCTCGAACTTCATCACTGCAAACTATGCCACTGGTGAATACACTGATATTGTCCCAACGCCTCTTACCTCTTTCGAGAAGCCTCTTACGAGCTTAGTAGGTGCTGTATCCCTAACGGGTGGACAGGGTGGTGGGGTTACTGGAGTGGCTGCTGATCCTCGCTTCGTCAAGCTGGTTCAAGGAACCTACAACTTGGCTGGGGGTGATAGTGGTATCCCATCTGCTGAAGCTGATGTGGTAAGCACGATTGTTGGTGAAGTAAAGGCGACTGGTGGTAAGACTGGAATTGAAGCTCTGGATGATCCCATCCTGAATGTCTCGATTGCTCTTGCTCCGGGTCCGGGTGTTGGTGACCTACAATCTGTTCAGAACGGACTGATTACGGTTGCAGAAAGAACCACGGACTTCCTCGCCGCTGTCTCACCTCCATATGCTGTGGGTACAACTGGCGATGCGATTGACTGGAGTAACGGTTTCGCTACGACCAGAACGGCTGCGATCAACAGTTCTTACGCTACGATCTACTGGCCTTGGGTCAAAGTCTTCCAAGTCTTTGACGGTAAGGACCGCTGGTTAGATCCTGCCATCTACGGTGTGCGTCAGATGGGTGTAACGGATAGTGTAGCCTTCCCATGGTTCGCTCCTGCTGGCTTTGTACGAGGCCGCTTGACCAAGCCTACGGATGTTGAGGTTGTACTCAACCAAGGTGATCGCGATTCACTATACTCTGGTGGAAACTGCATCAACCCAATCGTTAACTTCCCCCAAAACGGTATCGCAATCTTCGGCCAAAGAACGGCACAAAGACAACCTACCGCACTGGACAGGATTAACGTAAGGCGCATGATGATCTACATCAAGAAGGTCATCCTCGCTTCGACGCAACGACTAGTCTTCGAGCCGAACGATAGGTTCACTTGGGCTAGAGTTGAAGATCTAATTAACCCTCTCTTGGAAGACATCTCTAACAACAGAGGTATTACCGAGTTCAAGGTAATCTGTAACGAGACTGTTAACACGCCAATTCGAGTTGATCGAAACGAGATGTGGTGTAAAGTTCTTATCAAGCCCACCAAGACCGCTGAGATGGTGATCTTCGAACTTAACCTCACTTCACAATCAGCGAGCATTAGCTAGGAGAAATAACTATGGCACAAAAAGCAACCTACGTCTCTTCCGAAACCAATAGGGGAAGTATTAAGCCCATCATCTCGGAAGGACTGGATTCTGTAAGAGCATACCAGTTCGAGATTCAATTTCTTGACATGCCGAGTCTGGTAAATCAAGCAAATCCTACTGACCTAACTCTTGCTGCAAAGCAAGTCTCTCAGGTCGGCATGACAGTAGAGGACATCGAAGTTAACCGTGTTAACGATAAGGTCTTCTACCCCGGTAAGGCTTCGCCTGAGGAGCTTACGGTTACCTTTGACAACTTCTACAACAAGAGTGTTTCGAATGCCTTGTGGCAGTGGTTCTCTTCGATCTACGATCCCACTACGGGTAAGTTCCATACCGAAGGTCAAGGGGGGCAACCCAACACCTTTAAGGGCAGAGCGATTATTGTTCATCTGGATTCCAGAGGACAACCTCTGTATGAAACTCGGTTGACTGGAGTTTACCCCAAGTCTTGGAAGACTGCTGAGTTTAACTACTCTACTAACGAATTCCATACTATCGAACTTGGACTCCGCTATGACTTCATGGAGCATGTAGGTAAAGATACTGGCTACGGCGGTGCTCTTGCAAGCACGGTCTAAGAGATTACAACTAGATAAGTAAATTCTAAGCCCAGCCTAGAACTATCTGGGCTGGGCTTTTTCTATAATAGACTACACATGGATTACTACTACTCACTCTTAGAAAATTACGAACAGTTAAAGCGCAGAAAATTTAGACTCTCTTTGCGTGAGGAAGAAGCGGCTGATCTAGCTTCGGTAGCAAACGATGTAGCTACTGAATTAGGCCGAATTCGTAATGAAGAAGAGGGCCATAAAGAAGAGGGCTTAGGTAACGGTAAAAATTTAAGTGTTGAAGTAACCAAAGGAAAAGGTGTTAGTGTTACTGGAAGCAATCTCTCAGGTTGGGGAATTAAACTTAGTGGCTCTCAGATCGGAAGCTTGGCTACTTCTTGGCAAAAAGAAAATAGTAATGCTAACAAATTAGTGAAAGCATGGGCAGGTGGTGGTGAGGAAGAAGGCGACACCAAGGACCAAGGCGACACTGGTGAAGAGGGGCAAGAAGGCGAAGGTGGAGATGATCAAGGCTTGGCTATGATCAAGCAAGTACAAGACCTAACAGAGAAAGTAGTAACCTCTTTTAGAGAGCTTGCACAAATGGCAGGTATCACACCCGGTCTGGAAGAGAAGAGAGGTAGAGGTATTGATTCCCTTGCAAACGTAGCCGCAGGACAGACCAAAGGTTTTTTCGGGGACGTTGAAAGGTTAGAGCAGCAAGTGTTTAATTCAGATAAGCTTTCCCCAGAAGAAAAGCTTGGAGCACTAGAAGGTCTTCAACAAATTGACTTATCTATCAGGCAGTTACGGGGAAGAGCAGGTAGTGAAGAGCCTATGAGTGAGGCCGAAGCTAAGAAACTAGGCAAGCTTCTTGAGTCTATTACTATTACTCGCGGGGGTGTTCTTATTAGGGGCATCGGATTCCAGTTTAGAGAGAAGTCTTCTCCAAAAAATGATGCTCTTAGGAATATGGTTGATCAGCTTAATAACGAAGCTGAGAGGTATAACAAACAACTAGAGAATCTACCAGATGAGGATCAGAGAAAGTATAAAATTCCTGTCGCAAAACCTCCTGAATCTCCTGCGAAAACAGGGGGTGTAAATGAGTCTTACCGTGGTCCAGTAGCAGAGAAATTCATGACCATCTCTGCGAACATCATGAGGGGGCAAGCGAAGTTCGCCCAAGCTGAGACTGGTGCAGAGAAGAAGAAGGCTCTCCATGAAATGCGGCAAAGTATCTCCGATACTTATGAAGATGCACTTAGTGATGGCAGCTACGATCAAATGATGGAAACTTTTTCTGTAGGTAGGTCGGTTGCGCTAGGGGAGCTTTTAGCAAAAGGGGAAGCCGCTTACGAGGATGCCCAATTTGTTATTGAATGTCAGCGAGTGCTAACTGAGGAGATGGGGATGGACGAAAAGAAGGCTGAGGCTTTCATTGAACAGGCATCTACGCCATCGGATAGGCAACTCATGATGTCTATCCTTGTTACTTCATTCGTTAACCAAACCTTTGACAAGCAGCTTTTCGGTGACGATCCAGATCTTATCCCAACCAAGGTTACCCACGAAGGGGACAAAAACATGACCGATTCTGGGGCAAAAGCTGATCTTAAGTTCGAGTTTGATAAGGACTGTGACAAGGTTGCTGCTTCTTATGAAAAGAAGCTTGGAGGAACCCCTAAGAATGGTTGTGGGGGAGAAGGTTCTGGAGTTAAAAACATGCTGACTCCAACCGAAGGAGGGGGTTGCGTCATGGAGGTAGAGCTAAAAACTCTTACCGATTCAAAAAGTAAGGGGGGTGTGGGTGAGATATCAAGTAGTAGAACCCAAGCTATTTGCGGTAATGCAACTGTTGGCAGTGATGTACCGGGTGGCATGACTCAAGGCACAAAGGACTTTGCAAAGCGTAACTCAAAAAGATTAAATTCCTGTGCGGGAGCAGGAACTCAAAAAGCTGGCTGCGCTAAACAAAAAGAGATTGATGAGAAGACTGCGGAGTTCGATAGATTACTAACTCCCGGATCATTGGGAGTTACTCCAGAGATGTCTGACGCTTGGATCAACACTTGGTTTGAGAAGAAGCAGCAGAGTCCTAAAAATAAAGAAAGGGCTGAAGCAGCTAAGAGGGCTATGAGACCTAACGCTACTAAGGAAGATTTGGATGCGCTGGCAAAAGTGAAGCAGGATATTCAGCAAGAAGTTCTAAAACAAGAAATGCCACAAGGCGAAGTAACGGATGAAGGGTGGAAGTCTTGGGCAACAATGTGCTACAGCCAAGCTGCTGGAAGTATGGAGGAGACCTTAAGGGTCACTAGAGGGTTGGGTGATAGTTACCAAAGTGTGTATCTAAACAATGCTGTTGTGGAAGATAACCTGCAAAAGATCAAAGACAATAAAGCCTACTTCGAATACGGAGGAGGGGGAACCATCAAACTAGTAGATAGGAAGACCGGGGACACCTTAGTTTCTTGTGACACTGCAAGAGGTAACCAGAAGTGGACTATGGGTACAAAGTCTGGTCATCGAAATGTATTGTCCGAAGATAAGAGTGCTGAGGAAGAAGAGTTGTTTATAACCTTCCTCAAAGGTCAGAGAGAGCTATTAGAAAAGCTCATGCATCAAACCAACAATGGTCCCAGCACTTAACAAGATCATCAAATAAATAGATCCTGTACTTCTTCTGCTTCATAACCTCTATGTACTTGAGATCTTGTCCGAACTCTACATCATAGGGAACAATGGCTAATGTTGGCTGTCTATCTTGCTTAAAGATGACCATGGGTAGTCTGCTACATTTTCCAGAATCTTTTTCACATTGCTCTACAAACTTCCAGATGTCGCTACTATAATTATATAAACTATATAAGTTTTGATTATTGTATCCTTTTTTACATTCAATACAGAATTTAAATTTCTGTGGAGTAATCAAGTCTCCATAAATTTTTAGGTGTTCAGGTAGAGTATGGGTGGTGGCAAATGCACCAGATCCCGGACTTCTTGAAAATTCTTCGGTCTTGAATCTATCATTGAGTAGCTTGGCAATCTGCCGTTCGAAGGTGTTACCTTTGGTCCTGCTGTTCTTCCGCTTAGGTTTTTTGCGAAGCTTACTTAAATCGTAATTATCATTCATAGTTTCTTAAACCTCTTACTATAATAGAGCAATCAATAATGTCTAACGACTTGAAATTCGCTTTCCATCCTGAGGGGTGGAATATCAAAATCGACTATCGGAGTAAAAATAGAATGAAGTTCCAACTCAAACTCAATCAGGAGGAGGCTGAAGCCTTCCGCAACTTTGCAAACGCTGTTAAGCCTACTGATCTCGGAATGACCGACTTTGTACGGTCCCTCTTTTTCCATGGCATCCGTGCTTTGGAGCAGGAACTCACCACGAACATGGTCCAGCATATGGAACAGAACCGTGAGGACTATGAAGCGTCAGGGTTCAACTTTGACGATCAGGGTAAGCTCGTCGGCATTGACGAAGCTACTGCAAGTGGAAACGTCGATATTGTAGAGGACTGATGTACTCACCTGTATTCATTCGTACTGAGAATCAACTGAATAAGATTCTTAGGAATCAGAGGAAGACTAAGCAGGATATGGGTGTCTTATTTGTCTCCCTGTGGGACGATCATTCCAAGGAACTGATTGAAAAGGTTCGAGGGATGAAGACGGACGGCCCGGTTAATCGTAAACTAAAGCCTCTTTATGTGGTGAACAGCTTTATGATGCCTCACGCATTTGTCATCTTTAAGACATCGAAGGTTCCGCATCTTGTGCAATTTAAGCGCGGGAGTATGGAGTCCGAGGACTACCTGTCGATGGTCTATAAGCAACTGGGTCTCTGATCACCCAGTATATCTCCATACTCGGAGAGTTTGTTTTCATACCTCTTATTCTTCGTGTATAGAAGTTTGAGGTTGTTGACAATGACGGTCGTAAAATAGTTAAAGGCAGATCCTTTAGACGGTTTGAAATTCTTCAACGTCTTTAGGACCAGCAAGAAACATTCTTGTTTTGCGTCCTCTTTGTCGATATTAAACTTGAAGCTTCCTATAATATTCGTGATCAATAGATCGAACAGTCCCATCAACTCATCCTCGTAAGCCTCAGGGTTTCGTAGGTAGAGGGGGATAATTTCTTCAAATCTTTTGTTATCTATGTAATGTACTTTTTTCCCCATAATCTATAATAGACGGATGAGCGACCTACAAAACTTATACTCAGGACTTAAGTCCAGTTGCAGTAACGAACTGTGTGATGGATGCACAATACTACAACAGAGTAAGCCTGAGTATGCCCACATGGATTACGAGGAACTTTCCCAATCAGACGTTCTGGTTTTGGGAGATTCCTTCCGCAGTAAGTTTGGGGTACTAGAAGTATTCTCCAAAAAGGAGCGCGAGTTATTGAAGTCGATTTACCCCGGCGACAATCTTACGTTCTCCTCTTCAGTAAAATGTCCTTCTGTGAAGGAGGCAGATATGACACCTAGTAATATGGTGTTATGTAGACAGCACTTAGAGGCTACAATTGACAAGGTGAAGCCGCGCCTTGTTCTTGCTTGTGGCAACTTAGCTATGAAAATGTTAATTAAGAAAAGCGGCATTATGAATAAGCGTGGATCATCATATGAATACTCTACTAATTCTGGGCACTCTTGCATCGTTGTTCCTATTTACCATCCTTTTGCTGTACTTAAAGAGCCTCGACACAGATACCTCTTCGAAACAGACATCAAAAATGCATATGAAAAATATGTACTTGGCAAAGAGAACCAAGGGAACTTCTCCTATGAGGTTATCTCCGAGGAAGAAGAACTTGTATCGCTAGTTGAGAAGCTAGGCTCCACTAAGGAGCCTGTAGCATCTGATATTGAAACCACAGGTCTGAACTTTAGGAGAGATCGCGTAATGTCCATTGCGTTTTCTTGTGGAGATCAGAATTGGGTTGTTCCTCTTGATCACAAAGACTCACCGTTCCTAGAGAAACATGTGGCTTGGGATGCGGTGCGAAAGATCCTCTCGAACCCTAACAACATTAAGATTTTCCATAACGCAAAGTTTGATCTTAAGTTCCTCATTAATCACCGTGTCAAGGTTACGAATGTTTGGGACACTAAGATCGCACACCACCTCATCAATGAGAATGCACCTAAGAGCCTTATGGATCTAGTAAAACTATACTTCGCAGACGAACTGGAGAACCTGTAATGCTTACAATTAAGAACCCTAAGACCTTTGACTGGGCAAACATGGATCTGTCCGACTGCTGTGAAGGTAACGCAGCGGACACATACTTCACTCTAAAGCTTTACAATCTAATACAAGAGAAGCTTGAAGATCTAGGTATGTCTAAGATTATTAATACCCTCATCATGCCGTCTCTTGAGACCTTCTCTAATATGGAGTATGAAGGGATGCAGGTGTGTGAGGAGAAACTAGATTCTGTCGGTCGCCACCTCCGCGTGGCTAATATTGAAGAGGAGGATAATCTCTACTCATTCAAGCAGGTTCAGACTTCTGACAACATCTCTTCAAATAACGACCTGATCGAGATATTATATACCCGTGAAGGTGCGTTCGAGATGTACCCTCCTGACCGAACAGCCAAGGGCACACCTTCCGTGTCTGCTCCTACGCTTAAACTACTACTGGAACACATCGAAGAGGAGCTAAATAAGCGTGGGTAAGTGGGATCACAGAGATGAAGGTAAGAGGATCAGCCAGTCTGTCCTGCAAGGAAAATCAACCGAGGATCTAATAAATTCGCAAAGGTTCATTAAGGGTCTCCTAGGTCTTCGCAAGTCGCAGAAGCTAACCAAGACCTATATCGAAGGGACTAAGAAGGCAATTGAATACAATGACATTAATCGAGTCTATGTAGATTATCGATTTGATGGCACTGCTACTGGTCGCCTTTCTTGTGCTGCATATAACGCGCAGAAAGCTATGGGTGTATCTTTCCACACCCTACCAAGAGATACGGATAATAATATCCGCAGCCTCTTCAACTGCCCAGAAGACTATTGCTTCATCACGGTTGACTACGCAGCCATGGAGCTAAGAGTCCTAGCACACATTGCGAAGGATGGGAACATGCAAAAAGCCTTCTCTGAAGGTGCTGACTTGCACACCTACACCGCTCGCCTATTGTTCAACAAGCAGGAGATCTCAAAAGATGAACGCCAGATTGCAAAGGCTATCTCCTTCTTAATCGCCTACGGTGGCGGTGCCTTTAACTTGGCAGAGACCACGGGTATTACCGTAGGTAAAGCCAAGAAGATTATTGCAAACTATCAAAATGTGTACCCCGCCATCTTCGAATACATGGACTTCGTTGAGAAGTTCATCAAGGAAAACAAATATGCTTACACTATCTTTGGCCGTCGCCGCAATCTACCTGATATTGGTTCAAAAGATTTTTCGGTGGTTAACCGTGCGGCTAGGCAAGGGCTAAACTTTACTATCCAATCAACTGCCTCCGACATTCTACTTTGTGGTCTGCTCGGCACAGAGAAGGTTCTAAATGAAAGGGGGATCGACGCGAGAGTGTGCGCTACGGTACACGATAGTATTGAGTTGATCTGCCACAAGGACCACATCAAAGAATGTTTGGAAGTAGTTCACACCCAGCTTGTTGATTATCCTTTCATCAAAGAGAACTTTAATATTCACTTTGACGTACCCTTGAAGATCGACGCTGAAGTAGGCTTCTCTTTCGGTGACGGAGTTGATGTCGAATATGTTAATGGAAGCCCACAAAACCTAGAAGAAATTAAGGACTATCTAAATGATCGAAGTAACTATTACGGATGACATGCTCCTCGAAGCGAGGAAGTGTGCTATGGAAATTGGTAAGTTAAAAAACTCTATTGAGAAGGGTGCTGGTAATCTAGCAGGCTGTTTGGGGGAAATCTTAGTCCGAGAGGAGCTAGGCTACTCCACTGACAGCACCTACGACTATGACCTCCGTACCCCAGAGGGTAAGACTGTAGATGTAAAAACAAAACGTACTACAGTAACGCCAAAACCAGACTATGATTGTTCAGTGGCCGCTTTCAACACAAAGCAGAACTGTGACAAGTATATATTTGTCCGAGTATTATCTGATCTGTCTAAAGGTTGGATCTTGGGAGAGATGAAGAAGGAAGAGTATTTCGACAACGCCCGATTCATGAAGAAAGGAAAGATTGATCCTGCTAACGGTTTCAGGGTCAAGGCTAATTGTTATAACGTAGCTATTAAGGATTTACATGAGTGCAAGTAAGATTAATGTTTTGGACTATGGTTCTGTAGAACTTCTAAACCACACTAGGGAAGGAGACCTTCTCGTTGTAAATGCTGCGAGGTGTTCCTTTGACAAAGAGCATATAGACTTTGATTATGAGAAAGATACAAAACTTATTAACTACTTGGCAAGGGAAAAGCATCTTCTTCCATTTCGGCACCCTGTGGTTACTCTACGCATCAATTGCCCTATCTTTGTGCTTCGTCAGCTAGGCAAGCATCAGGTAGGATTCTCTTGGAGCGAAGTTAGCCGTAGGTATGTAACAGGAACTCCCACGCATCATCACCCTGACATTGATCAGATTAGAAAGGCTGCTGACAACGTAAAACAAGGTAGTAGCCTTACTCCTATTGACGAAGCGATGGGGTCAGAGCTTTGGGATGAGATGGATGAACTATT
>Ga0070747_1000011_pt1 | contig 76463 bp, 64 predicted proteins | sample VirMetDEL_Mar_31_FD_77321 | JGI IMG/M metagenome (GOLD analysis project Ga0070747, IMG submission 77321) | Aqueous microbial communities from the Delaware River and Bay under freshwater to marine salinity gradient to study organic matter... | ecosystem: Environmental > Aquatic > Marine > Coastal... | reverse complement strand
CAAGAAGCAAGTATAAAACAACAGTTAGCCGAATCAGAAGACAGGGCTTTAGAAGAACTCAAAACGAATTCTGATACGATTGGTTTTGCTGATAAAACACCCGAAGAGCAACAAAAGATTATAGACAAGGAAAAGCAAAAACTAGATTATGCCTCCATTCAAGAAGGGGATAAAGTAAGACAAGGAACTTACGGTAGAGCCGTTGGAAATGTCCAGAAGGAATTGATGAGAGCATATGGAAACGCCATTATTGAAAATGCCTCAGTTCAAGAAATTTTAACTGGATTAGAAAAACTACCAGGTGCTTCTATTGTTGGAGAGTTTTTTGCTTCTTTTGATTGTCCAAAATATTCTTTCGCTTATCCTCCAATAGACGAGTTTTTGGGAACATTTACACTTGGTGCTTGCGGCAAAGGAAAAACAAGACCGTTTTCTTTACCGCAATTAAAACAACTCCCTGATTTGTATGATGTTTGGGGAAGTTTTAAAGACGCATTTATGTTTGCGTTCAAAAAAACAACTTCTCAAATTGTTTCCGCTTTGATGTTAAAATCGATACAAGCACTTGAAGCGGGAATCTGTGAAGCATTAACTTTTTCTAGCGAACTTACACAAGATTTATATTTTGCCTCTCGAAGTGGTGGAAGATTTGATCGCTCAATCACAGAGATACTTTCTGATGCTGTTTGTGGAGACCAATTAGATAGCGACGAGAAAGATAAAAGTGTAGATAAATTGTTTTCTTTAAGTGGTGCCCCAAAGAGAGGAACAACAACACCAAAAGAAGTTCTTGAAACACTATCCACTCTTGGATCAGAACAAGATTATTTAAAAGCAATGACGGGACAAGCGGATCCAAACTTTCTTGAAAACGTATCAAGAACAATAGGGATAGTACACCCAGACTATGCCTCAACGCTTGGAACCTCAAATGGCTTAGATAGTGTGCTGCAATCAGCCGGTAACTATCTATCAGAAGAACAAAGAGAAAGAGCCGCTGCAATCGCTGCTGATCCGCAACAATTCTTTCCATTAGATCCAAGCATTTGTTTGACAAATGACCAAGCAAAAGAATACTATAATAATTTGAAAGTAATTTATGCTAATCAAATTGGGGATCCAAATATTGCTAATGATTTTGTTGATAATCAAAGAGACCGAGCAAGATCCGATTTAGCAGATCTCGCAGATATACTTGCAAAAGGACCAGAGGGTATTCTACAAGACGAAATAGACAACTTGTTTGCCCCTCCTGATCCCGATTGTTCAGTTGACAAGTCTTTATTGAAGACACCAGAAGAATTAGAAAAACAAAAAGAACAACTAGCAAAAGGTGCTTTCGCTCGTCTTCAAAAGGCTTTCATTGACGATACAGTAGAAGAGAACCCTTTTGAATTTACTGATTCAATTGGAATCTTATTGATGATAACAGCAGATTCAATTGGATACAATTATGCTAAACATATGAGAGTAAGAAACAACTTATTTTTCAGATTACTTTGTGTTATTGGTCTTTTTGATAATGAGGCACCCTTCCCAGAAACTGTTGGTGCTCAAATGAGAGCTAAACTCCTTAATTCCAATTTGTTTTACGGTCAGGATTTAAAAGTATTTCTTGATTATGAGAATGGATTACAGTATTCAGATAGATATATCACAAAACTTATTTTAGAAGATTCTTACCCTGTTGAAGTTCAAGGACAACAATATCACAATAATAATTTTAATTATAGTTTTTCTATGGGACAAGGCACTTATACTGTTCCTCCAATGAAAGATATTATTGTTGAAAATATAAACACACCCAGCGAAACACAGTTTATAAGTGAGTTTGTCCCATCAAACACAGAACTATCTTATGACCCCACACCAGGTAACTTGAGCAATAATTATAAAAACTATATTCTTAAAAATTACTTGGAATCTAAACTTACAGTTATTTCTGATACTCTTGATCTTCCAATAGAAGAAATAGGAAATATTGTTAGAAATATTAATAACATATTATTTGGTGATTTTAAAAACAGTATTTTGAGCGATGAAAATGGAAACATTTCAAATGGATTTGTTCACGGCGGCTCAGACCAGAAACTCATAACAGTTGACGATTTAACTTATGTAAATCCTCTCCCTGGTGCGACAGATTATACATATGACGAAGACGAAGCCGTCTTGGGAAGAAGTTTAACGAACAACCCAAGAGTTAAATTCTTAGATCCCTTAAAGCACGGAGGAACCTATGAGACACCAAACATTTATATAGAGCCCGACTTACCCCGTGGGTGGCTTGCTTTTAGTAAAATATTAGTCCCAAATATTGATGGCTGCAATCCAAGGGCTACTAATTTTCTTCAATTAGAACAATTGGAAAACGAAATGGCTACAAAAGAAGATAAGATAAAGCCAAGTGAAAAGTTATCACAATCTCCTGAATGTGTTGATGAAATACCTTTTGAAAAAATAGCCTCACCAGCAACTCTCGCTGCATTGGAACAATCAATCACTGCAACAATAAGAGTATATTTAACACATTTTATTATTAATTCTTTTGGGATTCATGGCAATTTGGCTTTAAATAATAACAATTATGAAGAATTAATTTATGAATACATAGTTTCTAAAATGGAGCAAGGTTTATCAAATGAAAGAAGTTTCTTTGCTTCAACTTATGAAGGTTACACATACTGGCTATTATTTTTAGAACAATGTGCTCAAGTTTATAATAGAAAAATAAAACTTGGAGAAATGACTGTTGATGCGGAAACAGAAGTAGCAATGGAAACAATAAACAATGCTCAGATAGCATATGTGAAGCCCTCAAGAGATACCGGTGCTTTATTTGATAATGCTTTTAAAATACAGATTTCTCCTCCCCCTCAAAATGTATCAGAGTTTTTAAATGCTGCTAGAAATGACTTTGACGATGTATATGCATACCCAGCAGTTGGCGGCTATTTAATCTCTAGAAACACAAAAGATTGGAATAAAACTCTTAAAACTGGCTTTTTTCAAACAATTGCCGATGACTTTGGAGACGAGCAAGACAAAATAACAATAATGTTTGGCGGTGGATTTAGATTTTGGACCCAAGCACAAATGAACTTTTCTGCAAAAATAGCAACAATAGCAGAGAACGAAGAGTCTTGTAAAGTGTTTTTGAAGAGACTAATCAGAGAACAGGTTCAGTTTTACTCTACAAAATTGGCTTCCGAATTAAACCCAAGACCTTTGATTTATGACATTAATAAATTCTTTATCGGAGGTTCTAAAGTACTTTATGGAAATAATATTAGAGCCGGTATATACGATGTTGAGGTTCCCATTGGTGGGACTTCTGGTATAGATCAAACTACACAATCTTCAACAGAATATTATGGAACCATAAATCATTGTGCCCAAGATGATGGAGTCAACCGACTTCTTGAGAATTCTTTATCCTCTCAAGAAAAACAAAACATCAAACAATCGGGTGGACTTTATTTGGAAAAATATTTAAGGGCTGTTCCAAAAATACCAGAATCCACAAGTATATTGGGCTTAACAGTTGCGCAAACACCGGGACAAATTGCTGAAGCAACCGCTGTTTCAAGACCAGATAATCTTCCTTCTGGGATCCAAAATATACAAGAATTTATTGATTTCCTAAATACACAGGAAATACCGGACGATGTTAATATTTCTGATTGGTTTGGCGATGCTAAAATTTCTTCTGAAGTCGAAGAGGGTTATACTGGATCAATTGGAATCAAGTTTGGAGTCAGGCTTGTTTATATAGCACCAGAAGAACTCATAAATAATATTAATTTATTAACAAGATCAGATTTATCAGAAATAATGGAGAAATCAAAACAAGAAAGAACTTTTGCTATCAATATGCCAAGTGTTGGTCGATGTTTGCATTTCCCCCTTGCAACATATGAAAAGGATATTATTGATGTAAAACTATCTTCGTTAAAAACAGCAACAGAAGATTTCAATCAAGATCTAAAATGTTTTATCGATGGACTTGCACAATCTGAAGAGTATAATTTAATTCTTAACAAGATATTGAATGTTAAAAAAATAGGATCAGCCCTTGCTTGTTATTCTGATTTAAATTTCGTTCCATCGATTGGCTTAGGACAAGGAGAACGAAGAGAACCAGATATATCTGTATTTGCTGATTTGTTTGGAGGTGATATTGATTTACCAGACGCAGACGATCGTTCGGACTTTTTCAATGATTCAAGAAGTGAGTGTAGAAAGATTTTTGTATCAAATTATAAAAGAAATGATTTTGACCCTCCAAACGAAGAAGAAGAAATTGATGAATTATCATTAGTAGCACAAAAAGCCCTTGCAAAGTCATATGCCGCTACAGCACTCACCGAGGAAGTATCTTGGTTGACCAGAAGAAGAATAAAACCAAATAAACCAACAGATAAAGAAGGCAAAGAGTGTCAAAATCAGTTCGGTGGATTATTTAATATAAAAAGATAGAGGATAAATAAATGCCAAAAGAAACACCAGGTGTATCGTTTCCATTAGAAATCACCGAAGATAATGCAGGGTATAAACTAGCAGATCTTCAAGAAACGGTGAGATTTAATCTAAAAAACATCATTTTAACAAACCCTGGTGAAAGAATAATGATACCTGATTTTGGCGTTGGTATTATGAATTTGTTGTTTGAACAAGGTTCTTTTGAGTTAATAAATGATGCACAACAAAGAATAGTAGAACAAATAGCCACATATGCACCTTACATAACAATTATAAGACTGTCTATTAGACCAATAGATGACATAAGCATAAACATTAAATTGAACTATGAAATTGAATTTGCACAAATTGTGGATTCTATTGACTTAGATATAACAAATATTTAACTAGAAATCTATTTATTGTGAATTACGGAGTTCCACATTAATGCCGAAAAGTAAAAATATTAATATAAACTACACCAGTAGAGAGTTTGCCTCGATAAAACAAGATCTGGTGGACTATGCTAAAAGGTATTATCCTGAGTCTTATAAAGACTTTACGGATGCTTCTTTTGGGTCAATGATTTTAGATAGTGTTGCATATGTTGGTGATGTTTTATCTTATTATGTAGATTACAGTGTAAATGAAAGTTTTTTAGACACGGCTATAGAATTTGATAATGTTAGAAAACACGCAAGAGCTTTAGGGTACAACTATACAGGGATACCCTCGTCATATGGAGTCATCACAGCATATGTGCTATGCCCAGCAAACGCCGAAGGAACCGCACCAGATTTAACTTTTTTACCAACTTTGAAAAGAGGTTCGGTTTTTTCAACAGGCAATGGTGTGAATTTTGCTTTAACAGAAGATATAGTATTTAATGATGCTAAAAATGAATTTGTAGCTGCCCGATTTAATGAAACAACAGGAGCCACTACCTTTTTTGCAGTAAAGGCAAATGGTATGATACAATCTGGATTGATATTTTCAACTGAAGTGGAAGTGGAATCTGTTTTTGAAAGATTCAAGAGAATTAGAATCGGCGACTCAACAATAAGCGAAGTGCAAAGTGTATTTGATTCTGAGGGTAATCAATATTATGAAGTCGATAACCTAGCACAAGAAGTAATCTTTATAGAAACAACAAACCAAAATGCTATAGCAGACGGAGTGAGATCAATAATTAAACCATTTGTAGCTACTAGAAGATTTGTTACACAAAGAGATGACGAAGGAACATACATTCAGTTTGGTTTCGGCTCTGAGGGTGAAGACGCTACTGGGTTAACCGATCCTTCTAAAATAGCTTTGAACTTACACGGTAAAAGAACAATATCAGAAAACTCTTTTGACCCAACAAAACTGATATCAACCAATAAACTCGGAATTTCTCCCTCTAATACAACTTTAACTATTGCATATAGATCCAATGATCAGGTCGGAAGCAGTGTTGGAACAAATAGTGTTTCTATAGTGTCGCAAAGTGAATTGGTTTTTGATGTTGACGCTGATTTAGACCAAGACAAGAAAAACACTGTATCCAATTCTTTAGAAATAACAAATGAATTGCCGATAACTTCTGTAAATGCAGACATAACATTGGAAGAATTAAAGCAGAGAGCAATAGCTTCTTATTCCGCTCAAAATCGTGCCGTCTCAAAACAAGATTATGAATCATTAGTTTACAACATGCCTGCTAAATTTGGCGCAATTAAAAGAGCGAACATTGTTAATGACCCCTCTTCAACAAACAGAAGATTATCTTTATATGTTGTTTCAGAAGATTCACAAGGAAAGTTGGCCGCTACCAACAGCGTTACAAAAAATAATTTAAAAAATTGGCTCACTTCATATAAAATGCTTAATGATGTTGTGGATATCATGGATGTAAAAGTAATCAATTTTTCGGTTGATTTTGTAGCTCAAATAGATAAAAGATTTGACACTGATTCTGTGTTAGCAGAGTGTATAGAAGACTTAAAAACATATTTCAAAGAAGTGTCTTATGTTGGGGAGCCAATATATATAACAAGAATATATCAAAGATTAAATGACATTGATGGCGTAACAAGCGTAAAAGACGTAGTTTTGGAAAATATAACTGGCGGAAATTATTCTTCATCGGCTTTAAATTTTCGTGATGCATTATCACGCGACGGAACTTTTATAAAAATGCCGCAAAACGTTATTGCTGAATTAAAATACCCCGACTTAGATATTAAAGGAACTGTTAAATAATGGCTATTAAAAGATACACAGCGAATGCAGACAACTCTATAACAAATGCATTTGAATCAAATTTGCAAACTAGAGGAACCGGATCAAATGCTGGTGCCGCTGATGTTTTGGAGACATTTTCAATTTATGGTCAAGAATCTTCTGGATCTTCTGAATTATCCAGAATTTTAGTTCAATTCCCAATTTCAGATATTTCCTCTGATAGAACAGCAGGAACCATACCGGCTTCTGGTAGTGTTAATTTCTTCTTAAATTTATATAATGCTCCACACTCCACGACTTTACCAAGAGACTTTAAATTAACTGTTAATGCTATCAATGGAGTTTGGGAAGAGGGCTATGGTTTAGATTTGGACAATTATACAGATTTAACTTATGACAAAATAGGGTCAAATTGGATAAGAAAAGCAGGTAGCACCTCTTGGACTACCGCTGGCGGAGATATTTATACAGACTCTAGTTCTTCTTTTGAACAATCGTTTCCTATTGGGACTGAAGATTTATCTGTTGATATCACAACGCTCGTCGAACAGTGGATTAATAGTGGCGGCAATGTTCTTGGATCAAAAACCAACAATGGCGTTTTAGTAAAACTATCAGCTTCTTATGAAGCAACAAGCTCAACAAACCTTGAAGGAGCGGTTGTATCCTATTACACTAAGCAATTCTTCGCAAGAGGTAGTGAATTCTTTTTTAAAAAACCAACTCTTGAAGCAAGGTGGGATTCTACTTTAAAAGATCAACGTGGAACTTTCTTTTTTAGTTCATCGCTTGCCCCTGCTGCTGATAATTTGAACACAGTCTTTTTATATAATTATGTTAGAGGTAGGTTGAAAGATATACCAAGTATTGGAACAGATAGTATATATGTTAGCCTCTATTCTGGTTCTTCGGATAATACCACTCCAACCGGTCATCCATTAAGTTTAGTCGCAGATGGAACACATGTTAGCAGTGACAATCAATTTGCTGCAACAGGGAGTCATGTTTCAACCGGTATATATAAGTGTTCTTTAGCCACCACAGGCTCCTCAGATTTGGAAACAGTTTATGATGTTTGGTTTAGCGGATCTGATGCCATAGCAAATGCCTCATCTGCATCAATTCAGTTCCACACAGGAACAATAGAGCCAATCACTTTGGAAGCTTCAAACATCAATCCAAATGGGAAATATGTTGTTTCAATGCCTTATCTTAAAGAATCATATTCTAACGCAGAAACAGAAAGATTTAAGCTGTATGTGAGAGACAAGAATTGGTGCCCAAATATTTATACAAAAGCACAAGCAAATGTCCCAACCTTAATTATTGAAAGTGCTTCATATCAAGTGATTAGAACAATTGATCAAAAGATTGTTATTCCTTATGGCACTGGCTCAAGCGATAACAACTACTCTATGTTGTCTTATGATGTTTCTGGTAATTATTTTGATCTTGACTTAACCATGCTTGAAGCAGGATACACTTACGCATTTCAGTATAGTTTTTACGAAGATTCGGTCTCCTCTTATAGAGAGCAGCCATATTTGTTCAAGTTCAGAGTAGAAAAAGATGAGTATTAAAGACCTTTTTAACAAATCAGCAACTTTTGAAAATGCAACAACCGGTAGTTCCGCTGTTGAATCATTTGATTTTATTAACACAAAAATTGTTCAAAATGAAACCTTTCAACCAAGTGTTGATTTTGCAACGGCTTCCAACTTTGCTAAATACGGTTCTGCTTATGAATATTATACTCAAACAATAGAAAGGATTTACGGAGATTATCCGTATGATGGGTCCGAGAAAGAAAAAATATTGTTTGAATTGTCCTCGTCATATCTTGATAAGTGGGTTTTTGATAACAAATATCCAAAGACAACGGGATATGTTAATTTTTCTTATGGAGGGTGGGGAACCGCTGCTTCTATAACCGATGGATATGGGCTCCCTAATGCCGTAGCAGATTACGAATATATTTATTCTCGCGGTGGAATGCACACAGCTTCTGCTGGAATGGAAGGTAAGCCATTACGAGAAACATTTGATAAATCAGTTGTTTATGATTCTACAAAAAATAGAACTATCACTTATGATATTAACGGCTCCGAAGGAGTCACGATTGAATTTTGGCTTAAAAAGAGTGCCTTCGATATTGCAAAAACAGAGAAAGAAGTTATTCTTGACCTTTGGAATGGAGAATTATCTTCATCGGCTGATTATGGTCGCTTAACTCTCAATCTTACAAGTTCGCCCGGTGCTGGCGCAGGCTCAAATCAACCATTTAGAATTACCCTACAATCGGGCTCTACGGGAGTTTTTGAGCAACTTATTGGCTCGTCTAATATCACTACCGGATCGCTCGCAAACTGGTCACATTATGCTCTAAGCCTTGTTTCTGCCTCTTCTGGGATCACTTCTCGGCTATATCAAAATGGTAATTTAGACGACGAGAGAACATTGGGAACAACAGGATTCGGTGACTTCTCAGGATTGGTTAACGGATATATTGGAGCTTTACAGGCTTCTCCTTCCTCCAGTGTCGGTGCTCTTACAATAAATCAATTAAAGTTCGCTGGTAAACTTTCTGCTTCTCTTGATGATTTCCGCTTTTGGAAAACTCGGAGAACCTCAGAAGAAATTCACAACAATTGGTATCGCGGCATCGGTGGAGGAACCAACACAGACGATGCAAATGTAAAACTTGGTGTTTATTATAAATTTAATGAAGGTGTTGTTGGAGCTTCAGCGACAGACTCTGTTGTACTAGATTATTCTGGTCGAATTGCAAATGGCTCTTGGACTGGTTATTCTTCTGGTGCTCGCTCAACCGATTCTGCATTTACTGAATCAGGTCTCGTTTCCTCTGAGGTCGCCGACCCTATTATTTATAGCACACATCCTAATGTTGTTAGTATTCTTTCTGAAATGCAAACTTCTGGTTCTGATTGGGATCAAGAAAATGGAAACATGATATTCAATAGTGTTCCAAGCTGGATTCGGGAAGAAGACGAAGCGAGTAATAATAATGTTAAATATTTGTTTCAAATTATATCAAACTATTTCGACACATTACATGCACAAATTACAGAGATACCAAAGTTAAAAGAAAAGAAATATATTGAATCCGATAAAAAGCCGCTCCCATTTGCAGATAGACTGCTTACAGAGAGAGGAATAACTGTTAATAATCTTTTTGTAGATTCTAAAATTTTGGAAAGATTTGGTGATAGAGATTCTAATCAAGTTATTTATGAGAAAGACATATCAGAAGTTAAAAATCTCATTTATACTAACATTTACAACAACTTAGAACACATTTATAAATCCAAGGGAACCGAAAAATCAGTAAGAAACCTTCTTCGTAGTTTTGGTGTTGACGACGAGCTTATAAAGTTAAATATTTATACCGATGGTGGTACACACTATTTTAATGATAAAACAAAACGATCTTCTCTTAATACAAAATATATAAACTTTAATGATCCAAATTATTTCCCGTCAACCATATATCAGACTTCTTCGGTAAGTAGCACAAATACGTTTGTCTCTGGCTCTGGTACTGAAAAATTAGAAAGATATTCTGCATTTACAGCAGAAGCAGATATCATTGTTCCTTTTAAGATACCAGAGCACAAAAGTGGGTATTTTCAAACAACATTTCTATCTTCATCAATCTTTGGTTTTCACGAAGCAATTCCCACTGATGTTGATGATTATACTTGGGTTACAAGTGAAATAGCCAACTTGCAAATATACTTGGTTCGCGAAGAAAGAGAATCTAAAAATGCTAAATTTCTTATAAAAAATCAATCTGGAACAATAGAATTAACTTCTAGCATGGTATCTGACATTTATGACAATCAAAGGTGGAACCTTGCAGTTAGTGTGAGGCCCGATAAATATGAATTGGTTGGAAATATAATATCTACAACAAACCCAACATATACGATAGAATTTTATGGCGTAAATCATGATTTTGATGTTGTAAGATCCGAATTTTTATTGACTGCTAGTTTAGACTATGCTAGCGGATCTAGTTTTCTTTCTAATACAAAGAGATTTTATGTTGGTGCTCATACAACAAACTTTACTGGCGCGGTAGATCAAAGATCAGATATACAAATTGGCTCTTTTAGATTATATGAAGATTATCTAAATAAGTCAATCATACAGCAGCATAATCTCGACCCTTCAAATTACGGATCTGGTGAAGATATTAGGCCGCCTACTGCTTTTGCATATCAACTATCTGCATCTATTCCAAGTGCTGATTTATTAGCAATAAATTGGAATTTCGATACAGTCACTGGTTCTAATTCTAGTGGTGATTTTATAGTAGAAGACTTTTCGAGTGGATCAACTGATACAATTTATGGTTGGATAGACAATATTATTCGTCGCGAACATAGAGGACGAGGTGCTAATTTTGGAACAAGCAAAACTTCTTTTGTTTCCAATGAATTTATTTTCTCTCAAAAGAAAGAGCTACCAGAAATCTCTGTTATATCGGATAATGTAAATGTAAAGGGTGATAAAGAAGTATTTTTTGTAAAAGACGAAGATGTATCTGATAATTTTTATGCTCTTGAGAAAAGCATGTATCAATCAATTTCTGAAGAAATCTTAAATATGTTCTCTTCTATAACAGAATTCAGTAACCTTGTTGGAAAACCAGTAGACAAATATCGAATGGAATATAAAGACTTAAGTGTCTTGAGAAGATTGTTTTTTGAAAGAGTGAGCGGTACACCTGACCTTGACCGTTATATGGAATACTTTAAATGGATTGATACTTCAATCTCTCGTATTATAGAGGACCTGTTTCCTGTAAGTGCTCGTTTCTCCGGCGGTGTGACAAACGTTATCGATAGTCATGTTTTGGAAAGAAACAAATATCAAAATAAGTTTCCAATTACAACAAGATATGCTTCAACCGAAGGCTCGGCAAAAGGTCAAGCAGAATTAAATTATAATTGGAAAACAGGCCATGCTCCAATCGAAGGCGGAGATAATAATAATTGTTTATGGCAAAAAGAAAGAAAAGAAAGAACAGATTTATCGGATCGCGAAACAATAAGAAAATCTATCAATAAACACAGTGACTCTGAATTACCTAACTTTTTTCAAACAAACGGTTCAACTTATCAAGGCTCCGCTTATGTTTTTAGGACGCTTTCTAAGCCCTATAGGTTGGAAAAGATTTTAAAACATATAATTCATGGTGGTATAAATTATCCACCAAATAAAGATAGAAACATCATCCACAATCTTGTTGATAGGGCCGGTGCAATTAGTGATTCTGGTGTTCCTTTAAATACTTTTTTGGTAGGTTCAGGAACTGGAAAAGGTATCATTGATCCAAAACAATGTGACGATCCAGTAAGCCCTAATTTGAAAAAAAGAACAAATGTAGAAGGATATGTTGGAAAATATACAAATGATTTAGTCCACCCAAGTGGACCAAGCAGCGAAAATGATTCTTATTATTTCACATTTGGATCAGAAAAAATGCCTGTCAATATCATATCAGGTTCGGTTAATTCAGGGTATAATGCGGTTGTGGCAGAACATTTTCACAGCGAGTCGATTATAACAAATATTCATTCCGACACGACAGATTATACAAATGAAATCCCAATGCAAGGTTCATTTACTCAAAATTGGGTCGGCGGTCATCAACATCGTCATGTAGATTTGAATTATTATGATTCACTTAGGTTGTCTGATGAAACTGGACTTGCTCCTCTAAATGGTCTCCATGATGAATATACACGCGAAGAAGCATGGCAAATATTATTCAGTGAATATACTGGATCTGACGGTGCTTTTGGGTTCGTAGGGGCAGACTATGGTAGCCCATATCCCGACCCTGCAAGAAAAGGTGCAACATACTATCGAGAAGAAAGAGCAAAAAGACCAGTTAATATTAAAAATATTAAAACAAATACTGGCGGAAGTCCTTTCTTTACTCACGGAAACTACAAAGAAAATCACGAAATTGTTCAAAGCTTCGGAAAGCACGAAAACAACCTATATTTGGTCAAGAACCCAGAACAGTCTCTTTATCTACCGACTTCAATTGGCTCAATCCTACCAGAAACAACACACCCAATGTCCTTATTTGGACAAGCACCATTTGTTTCGGGGAATGTTTTTGGTGTTTATCAAAATAACAGGCAACCAGACACAGGTTCGTTAGTAGTCGTACCAACAACAGAAGTATTACACAGCGGATCTTTTATTATAGAAACAAGTTCTTCCGTTGTTGATGCAGACCGATTGAGAATCGCAAATGTTGCAGGAGCATCTGTTATAATTGAAATAGAACTTGGTGGGGGAGTAACTCCCGGTTCAAATGCTATATTAACTGGCTCCTCTAATGCTGAATTTTTTGCAAATGTTACCGGTGCTATTCAAGCAGACTCTTACTTTAATACAAATTATTCTTTTAATATCTATGCCGATGTTCCTTCTGTTGGTAAGGCGACAATAGGAATCACATCTAGCACTGGCGATTCTTTGCTTGAAATTCAAGCTTCTGGCTATACCCCTGTCCCAGACCCCGGAAACAGTTATAGAACATTTGTGGCTGTCGATGGTGGCTCCTCAACAGGTGGAGATACAAGAAGTGCCTTAGATGTAGTTAATGCCGTCATTACATCGTCGGTTACAAACACAATCATTACTTCACGATTTTCCGCACCCGGCGGTATCGAAGTAAATTCCCTCGGATACCTTGATGTTTATGCGAGAGAATACTCAGTATATAATAATTTAAATTATAGAAACTATACTGTTCGTTCTTCTGGAAGTGGCGAAGCCGGTACAATCCGAATGAACAGTCAAAACAACTATCGTGAAGGCTTACAAACACTTTTAAGAAGACACTGCGGTCAGTTTGGAGCAGATTCGCAACACGCTAATCCTGTTGCTGAAAGTTATGTCGTTGTTCCTAATTTTCATAAGATTCAAAGAAACGGAAGAAAAATACCAGCGGATAACTCAACGGTGTTATCCCCGGTCCTTACGGATAATTTTGATAATGCTTTTGTGAACTCACCAATACCCCAATCTGACTTCCAATATGGTTGGGTAACTTCCTCATTAGGTAATAATTATTCAGTTACAAGTGGAAACCAAAGAATATATGGTTATTCGCCAAGAGATGGAATTTTGAGTTCGTCAGTAATTATAGGAGGGGATTCTGGTTTTGTTCCAGCGATAAACTTCCCAACCGCTTCAGAGATTTTCGGAGAATAGAATGGCTAAATATTATCAAGATTTTGTCGGATTAAATACATTTATATATGAACCCGTGGGTTGGGATATAGTTGAAGATCTATCCGAAACACTCACAAGTGGTGCTTCTATTGATAAAGAGCAAAATATAATCGGCATACCAGAGACACTAGAATCTAATGCTGTTTTATCAAATTATAAAAATTTTATTTTTTCACATCATTTACCAACAACAGCATCATTCTTCCCCGCTCTTATGCTTCATAGAAATGGACCATATGGTTTTCCAACCTGGAGACAAATAAGAGTTGGTCAAAATCCACTTACTCGTAGACAAGTCAAAGAAAATATCTTAACAATTGTCCAAGAACCAGGACCAGAATTTACTTTTACAAGAAACAGCAAAACAAGATCACAGAAAGCAAAATATGGTCCTATTTTAAAATTTTCTGAAACTCCTGTGCTTTCAAAGTTTAAACCTGTTGTTGTTTATGGCTCTACAATCACAGAAAAAGGGACAAAAAGAGTAAGCATAGCAGCCCCACTCGGAAATGCAATTTCTCAATTTAATAATGCACAATTAAACGAAGAATTGGGTTTAGTCAATATAACCCCAGACTTGTATGAAGATGCAAAAGAACTTTATTTAAATGGAGCCCTGCTTGGAGGGAAAAGCCCTCTTGATATCTTTGAGATTATGACTTACGGAGAAACAGTTTATCCCCCACAGCTTCACACATATAAGAATTATGTGAGACAAAGAACAACATTCACATTTCCTTGGCGAGATAATAGATCAAACAGGACCCCAATTGATCAAGTTGATAATGGCTTTGGAGCAGAAGTGTCTCAAAGTGTTTGGACTATGGATGCCTATAGAAATTGGAACACTCAAGCGATTGACACTACAAACGAAAGAGCGTCTAAGTGGTATGGTTGGGACAAAAATGTTCTCGATATAATAAACCCAGGTAAAACAGATTATGGTATTTTACAAAACCAATATTCCTATGGTGCTGGAGCCCTTTCTTCTTCTACGGCATTTAACTTTTTAGATCTTTATTTAAGACCTGCTCCAATTTATAATAGAAAACACACAATCACTCCACTCTCTTCCGCAGTCAATATAAATGGAATGGAAGTTGAAGGCGTCAATAGCGGATCTTTGTTTAGCGATCTGGATGCAGATTATTCCGTCCCTTCCGGAGAGGCAAAATGGGAAGCAGGATCACAATCAGGTAAAAACCCATTTTATGATTCTTATGGAGATTTCATACAAGGACCAAGACAGCTTGGAAAAGACCATACAATCATACCAGAATTTAGAATATCAAATCATGTTTCTTTTTATGAAACAAAGTCTCCGATTGATGAAAATTTAAATATTTTTGAATTGAACGGAGGTCTATCAAGCACAACTGGCTCCAACGAAGACAATTTTTATCAAATTTATTCAAATTCTGATTTTATGAAAAACTTTGAAATGGTTCTAAACGACAACGAAAGTATGGGAGAGCCATTAAAAATAACTTTAAAATGCAAAGCAATTAAAAAGTTACTTCCTTATGAGGGTTTTTACCCACAACAGAGAACAGTGCAAATAGCCCAGCAGTTTTTTACTTCTTATAGTGCTTCTTTAGCAGCATCAGGATCAGGAACAGGAGGTTTTGCCGGTGGACCAGCAAAAATTACTTTCCAAAACATTCTTGCACCTTTATTTGCCCCAGGGATTATGTATAATTCAATCAAATCTGGTGTGGCAGTTGACTATCCTTTAATCAATGGGTCATTGAAAGAATCAGGATCAGCAAACAAAAGAGTATTTGTTTCTGGTAGCGACTACTATTGTTCTTATAGTGGTTCTCTGGCTAGCAACGAGAATAGATACTCAATAAATAATGGAGAGGGTCTAATATTTGATAAACGAATACCATTTGAAGCAATCATAAAACCAGAGACCTTACAGGGTGTTGAATTGTTTTGTAACGAACCAGATATTATTGCTAACCACTCTTCCTCAGCAACATTAAATTCTGTTGCTGGAGACAGACTATACACCTTGATGACTCATAATTTTTTATCAGAGACATCAAACTTTTTCTTACAAAATAAGAATTATACTACATTTTTCTCTAAGCCGTCAAATGAATTAAAACAGTTTGAAGCAGGCAAAGATTATATGATGCGAGTAAAGATGTATAAAACCACTTCTGATGCTCAAATATCTAATGTCTCTGGTGGTGTTGGGTCTAAATATTTTACCGCCCCGCAATATTCTGCTGACTCTACAGAGAATTTTACAATGTATTCAAGACCAACAGCATTTGGTCCTCCTTCGTTAATTGAAGCACAAGGGGTCGGATATACAGGTGGAAGTGTTGTCTTCGCCAGCGAGACTCAAATAGGTAATAAATCCAGTAAAGGGGAAAATTACCCTTTTACTCCTCCTTATTATCACGGACAAGCTTGGGCTGATATTAAATTTACGCCAACAGAAGACGGAATTTATACCGCCAAAGATATTCAAAGATCTGCCTCCATAACGTATTATAGATATGTTGATCCAAATACAGATACAGGCGAAGATATTTTTGATATTCCTGCTGGTAGTCCGAAAAAGATAGAGTCTGCTTATGCTCAAAACTACGCATATAATGCTAATGCTTTGCAATTGAGTGCCTCCGTTAACCTTCTTTCTATTGAAAGAGATCAATCTGGAGACCTTAACGAAGAGACTGCTCGCTTAGTTATTCAAAGTAAGTGGGAGTCCCCAATGTTAAACTTTGCCCACTTGTCTTCAAAAACTTCGGTCACACTTCCTCTTAACGCCTCCCAGTCGGTTCCAAGAGGAATGTGGCATCAGTATGGAAGAATAGAAGAAGACCAAGCAAAAGGTGTCTTTTTACAGATTGAGGATATTGATTCAAACTGGTTAACTAATATACTTGAAAAAGACACTGGAAATATTCGGTCATTAGCAGACCAACTTGACTTCTCAACAAAACCAAAGAGAATGGGAGAAGTCGCCAATGAAAAAGTTATTAAAGAAGCGGTGGTCGCGGTTCCATTCATTGAAGCGGAGGGACTTAGAAAATATTTCCACATACCTCGCAAAGACATAACAAATGCTATTTTATCCAACAACGGCACAGGTGATTCTGTTACAAATATGGTTAATAAAATGCGAGATTATGTATTTCCACCGAGTATGGACTTTTTAGCCACGGAATCAATTGAGCCCTTCGCGATGTATATATTTGAGTTCTCACAAACACTATCAAAACAAGACCTCGCAGACATATGGCAAGGGCTTTATCCAAGTATAACTTCAAAATTTGAAGCAGTCAGATCTGAAATTTCTCATCCATTGTTAGCACAAGAACTTCTTGGCGGCGGAGCAACGGTCCTCCAACAACCTGGTGGCAAAGTATTGGATACTAGCGATAAAGGAACACCGTTACCATCAAAAATTCGTTGGATGGTTTTCAAGGTAAAACAAAGAGCAACTACCAATTATTGGAGATCTGTAGTAGGAACAGAAGGCGATAAACTTCAAGAAGTTCCAAGAAACACTTTTAATTGGCCATATGATTTCTTTTCTCTTGTGGAATTGGCAAAACTTGATGCTGAAGTTGCCATCGGACAATTTGAACCAGGTGGTCTCAAAACATTAGTCAAACCACAGGGTAAAATAGCAGAAGCCGCTGTTCCTGTTTCTGAGGCTCTAACAGAAGAAGCACAATCGTCTGTTAGTGCTGGCGTTCCCGGCAAAGCAGGTCTCGCCGCGATAGCCACTGGTCCGACTGGTGCCCCTGCGGGTACAGCAATTGGCGTTGGTGCTACAGGTGCCGGGACACTCGGAAGTGCTGGTATTTCAGCAAACCCAAGCGACCCTTACAGCCAAGTTGCTATTTCACCAGATCAATTGGGGCTCTTATGTAGTGAATTGAGAGCATTAAGGGATGTTATTGGTCGTAGTAATATGAGTGATTTGCATCGACAGCAATTAAGTGATTGTATAAAGAGTGGATCTTGATAATGAGGAATAAACAATGACATTTTTCAATAAAAAAGAAGACGTAATAAAGATTGAGTTGACTCCGCACGGAAGACAACTTTTAATGAAGGGTGAACTCAAGCCTGAATATTATGCTTTTTTTGATGATGACATTTTATATGATACTCAAGCCGGTGGATTTTCCGAGAATAATACACAAACAAAAGTTAGAATTTTAACTGATACACCAAGCCTAAAACCACAGACAACTTTAACAGGTGTTGAAAGCAAATATTACGACCAAAACACAACAGAAGACGATAATATTTTAATATATCCTATTGGAACCAATAAGCCTTCTTCTAAAAAAGCGAATGGTTGGGAAGCAACCGCACTTTTGGGAGAATTTAGTTCTTCAAATAGTTATATTTCTTCTTCAACAAGTCCCCTTTATAATGTCCCTCAAGTAGAGTGTGAGTTGAATTTCACTATGTCTTTGGCACATTTAAGCAGAGATGCATATATTAGTATGGATTATGAATCCTCAGAAGTCGCAGAAGACGATACATTTTTAAAATTAGAAAAAGAGCAATTATTATTGCACCTATTGGAGAAAAATGGATTCTCTTATAAAGATTCTCTTTCAATAGAAGTGTTTAAATATGATTATGATGAAGTCACTTTTGATAAACTTATTTTTGCATTAGATAATCAAGAAAAAGACATTGATATTTTAAAAGAAGAGTCGCCTTTTTCCGCAGAATCAACCGTCATGGGTCTCATAGTTGACGAAAATAGTGTTGAAAACTATTTCAATATATCAAGAGATAGAGAAATACCTAATTCTGATTTATGCCAGGGTATATCAAAACTTAAAGAAAAAAATATTTACTTAGGATTGGATATAAAATGTGAAGACATACAAGACGGCGAAGTAAATATATATCAAACATTAGTTACTGATGAAGACATCGAGGATTGCGAATAATGAGCAAAGGACAAATACCAAATATTTTTATAAAAGAAATAGATTTATTCGATGCCTCTAATGAAGAAATGAGCATAAAGGTCACAACAGTAATCGGTGACTCAAAAGATAACAATAGTTGGTCTACACCAGAGACCTCACAACACATGAGAGTTCTTATGGTTATATCTTCAAATGTTGGCTTGAACGATAATATTACTTTAGGTCAAATTCAATTTGATAAAGACTTTTTAATTTCAAACTATGGTGAAGACGAATCGGTTAAAATCATTTCCAGACCGGCAAAGTCCCTTAATCAAGTAAATTCCGAAGACAATGTTAGATTTATAGACTCTTATGATGTAAAATTTAATAATCAAGAACAACAAGTTAAAGTATTTTGTTCTGTTTATTTTGAAATGTCCGAAATTTTACAAGCAGCAAATTTAGACTTCTCAGGTGCTGTTCGCCGTTATGGAAACATTGCTTCTGATTCGGTTATTGATTTGGGAAGTGCTGTATCCACAGCGACTGTTTTTGTGTTACCAACTGGAGAACAATACAGCGGCCCAGTGCACTTACACCCAGAGAAAGGATATATGGTTGGACCAAGGCATATTGAGGAAGAACATAGTTTACTTACGACCTTGGATATTATCAATTTTAAAATTAAAGATTTCAGAAAAAAACAATTTGATTCGCCAAAAGCAATCGGAGAAAAACAGGTTTCCTCGTTTAGTGATTTAAAATACTCTATCAATAATGAAGGAAATGTAACTGGTATTTTTTCAATAAACTTTAAGAATTTGGTTCTTTATAATACAAAATATGGATATTTTTTAAGAACATTGAGCCAACAAGCAATCTCAGAAAATATCAACAATATTAAAATAAAAAATCTACAAATTACAAGAAAACGAATGGATGTCGATGAAACTGCCATTATAGTTAAGACATTCTCATCAGGTCAGGGCTTTCAAATAGATTCTGTAGAAGAGGATTTTGGATTGATTAGTGAAATAAATACTGGACAAAATGATATAAGAATGTTTCAATTTACAGATAAAACAGTAGACAAAACTTCTTTGGGTCGCTATCAATATCGTTTAGGTTTAACTTTCAAAGATCCTACGGTTGATTTTGTTTCAAACATCATAGACGATTTGAGAATCTCGGAGAAAGAAATAAGCGATTATTATACAATGGTTGAGAGAAGTAAAAACTATGATTTTGATTTGAATCGTACAAAATCAAGATTATATGAATCACAATTTAACGATTTTAATATAAGCGACCCAGATAGCCCCTCTTGGTCCACTGCTAATGAAGTTTATGTTCGTGCTTTTTCATATTTATATGAATTATCAAATAAGAACAAACGGGATTTAACCAACTCTATATCTACAAAAGTTGACCCTAGAAATGCAACTCTTTTTTCTTTGAGAGGTTTTAGCGAGGATTTATCTAAATTAGCAAGAGATTTTGAAAGTTCATTTGATTTGTCCAACAACAATACACAGGCAGACTCGCTAAGGGCGTTTGTTAATACACCAAACAGTAGAAACGTTATATTTTTAGATTATCTTTTCAAAGAGGCGGTTGTTTTAAAAAATTATTCAATGTCTTATAACTATATGAATATGAATACTGGTGAAGGCGCAGCCATACTACAGAGTAGTCAATTTGAAAATCGTGCAAATAACGAATTTAATAAATTTTTCAATTCCTCTCCAAGCGACAAGGATACTGAGTTGGTCCCAAAGAGTTACGAAAAACTTTTAGACCTACAGGAAAATTTATATTCTTTTTTAAGCCCAAACTTAATGGTTTTTGGTAAAGATTTATCAACTAATTTAAAAGATATATCAACAATCAAATTAGAAGAAGTAAATAAGATATTTAATCCGACATTTGATACAAATGTTTTTAAAGTTGGAAGACAAAAACCAGCAGATTTGAAAAATGTTACTGAAGAAATGAGCAAGCCAAATTCTGAAATAAAAAAGGAGAAGTCAAATGCCAGCTAAAAGTCCATCATCAACTCCGCAAGAAAAATTGGTTGTTTCTGAGATAACACAAAATAGTGAAAATTTCAAAGCAATAGAAGCAGTCAGCACGAAAACTGTGTCTGTGAGTCAGTTTGAAGACTTTATTGAATCCAGTGAGTTCTTGGGAGATAATTCATTATTTGTAAGATACTCTTTTATTAGTGATGAAAATGAAGCATTTGATACCTCTACTACTGAGGTATCCCCCGAAGTGGCTGAAAACTTTAACACTCCACCTGATATAAATATTTCAAAAGGAAGAGACTATAACTTAGAATTTGAGAAAAATTTTATTGCATTAGCAAATGAAAATTTAACAAAAAGAGAATTCACTGAATTTTTAGCCGAGTTACCAAATCAGATAAAAGCATTATTTTTATATCAATTAGAATTTGTCAAAAAACTGAAAGGCAACCCCACTGGAGATTTAATTAAGAACTTAAAAACCCAAGCCGCAATGAATGTAAATCATTTTAAGTTGGTCCAAGTTGAAATGTTTGACGGATATGAAATGTCCAAAGAAGGTGAAATTATGATTAATAAGCCAAAATTTAAACTTTTAAAAAAAGGTGATATTGATTCTTTAACCACGACAACACTTTGCAGGTTAAAGAGATATTATAACAATAATTTAAAAATAAAAAGAGACTTGCTATCTTTTCCAATTGAAGGGCAATATTTTTTCATACAGCCAGAAAATTCCATTACACAAACTGTAAGACCAAGCAATCAAGAAAGGGAAATAAAGAACATATCAGTTCAGCACTATATTTCTAAAGATTATGATGTGATTGGATCAACTTCCAATATTGTTGCTCAAACTGGAACTGCTGGCTATACAAGACCGAATGATGGAAGCGGCGGATTTACAGCACCAAGCGACAGCAGCGGTGGTACCGTAGGCAGCCCTGTTGCTACCGCCCCAGCCTCAACTACAACTCCAACAACGGGGGGATATTGATATGTCTAAGATTGTTATAAATGAACCAGGCACTGATCCATTTAAGGACGAGACTCTCTCTATACTTGAAATAGGGCAGTTAAATTTGGCTGATATGGGTGATGTTTATCATAAGACAACAAAAATAAAGTTTACCAAAACTGAAGAACAAAACGCAATAGATTTATTGCCTGGTGAAATAATAACTTATTTTAATTCAAGTATATTGGAGCCAATTACTCCTCAAGAAATTGATACCGAAACTCCTTCTGGAACTCCGACATATTCACTTACAACAAATAGATTTTTTGAAGCAACTCCAAACCCGGCAGATGAAATAGAATTGCCCTTATTTTACACCAGAGAAGAAGGCTCTACCAATCAAAGAAATATTGTTTTTAATAGCAATACACCATTAATAGGAAACCCAGAAGCAGATTTTAGCAAATATCAGTTCTCTAATATATTATATATGACTTATCCAACCGATGGTCAAATCTCTAATCACATTCAAGAAGCTGATAGATTGGGATATGGATTTAGCATATATGAAAGGTTCATGGTGCTTTTTGGACACTATTCAAATTCTGTTTCTAGACTAACAAATGAAGAAGATTTAACGTTGAAATCATTTATAGACAATTTCAATTACCCTTTCCCAGTTGATGCATATTATCCAATATCAAATAAACCTATTGATCTTTCATATGATATAATACAACAAGAAGTCTTTGGTCAAATAAGAAAAACGATTTCAAAAAACTCAATGGACTATGTTGATATATTTAAAGGTGATGAAAATGCAAATGAATATCTTTTCTTTAGAGTAGAGAAGTGGTTTTCGGAAACAGCGGTTGGAACACCCGATCAGGTTTTCTTTATGGCTGCAACACAAGAAAATAAGCTCTTCATCGATACCCAGATTAAAGAAAATAAAACATATTATTATCGTGCTACTGCTTATTATGCTGTTATAGGACAAGAATACTTCTTTAGTGATGTTGTTGATAATGGTGACTCTGGCGAATGTGTGGTCAATGTTAGACCTAAAATAAGATTAGATAATGTAGTTATTTTTGAAAATACATTGATAAACATACCGGCACCTCCATTACCACCTTTTGTATCATTTCACAACAAAATGTCCTCAGAAGGAAAAGTTAAGATTTATTTAGAATTACAAAAAGGCGAAGAACAGGCTGATTTATCCTCATTTTCGATATTAAATAATAAAATTGGACCAAACTATAATTTGCCAAATGGAGAAGTACAGTTTAAATATAGAAAAGAATCCGCAAGATTTCAGATTTACAGAACTTCTACGAGACCAACGATATATGATGATTTCACAGATAATCTAATAGGTACATTTCAAAATCTTGATATGACTGAAAATATGGTTGTTTTGGATAACATACGTCCAAATAAAAAATATTATTATATTTTTAGAACGATTAATGAATTTGGTTCATATTCCAACCCAAGTGCTGCATATGAAGTTGAATTGTTAAAAGACGCTGATGATTCGAGAGTTTTAGTAAACTCAATCCTAATTACTGAACAAAGGAATTTAATTCCAAACTCTTCTAATTTGAATTTTAGGAGCCTATTGCAGTTGCAGGCAGCAGAACAACAAATTTATTTTAATATTGAAAATTTTAGAAACAATGATGGTTTTATTCCAACGTTCAAACAACAACTTCAATCAGCAAGTCTTGGAAATACAGAAGGGATTGAAGAATTGGCTCATAAAATTTGGGGAAGAAAGTTTAAATTTAGAGTGAGATCAAACGATAGCGGAAAAATTATAGATTTTAATGTTAAAGTTAACTTGATAAAAGAAGAAAGTGAAGAAGATTTCTCTGTGTAATCTATTTATTATGAGAAAAGTGACATATTTGGGAGTTCATTAATGGCTTTTTTAGACAACAGTGGTGATATAATACTTGATGCGGTTTTAACCGATCACGGTAGAAAGGTTCTTTCAAAGGGCGATGGATCTTTCCGAATCACAAAATTTGCCCTTGGAGACGAAGAGATTAATTATACTCTTTATAATCCAAACCAAACATCAGGTTCAGCATATTACGATTTGGAAATCTTGCAAACGCCAGTTCTTGAATCATTTACAAATAATGGTTCTTCAATGAAAACAAAACTTGTCACAATTGCGAATACAAATTTGCTTTATTTACCAGTTTTAAAATTAAATCAAAATCTTACAAACACTAAAACACATACTTCTGGTGCATTCATGGTCGCTGTTGATCGCTCAACAGAAGGAACAGATGCCGCTGGGACAACCTCTGCCGTTGGCTATATAGGGTCAGACCAGGTTCAAGGTATTTTGTTTGGAGAATCCTTTGAGGATTCAAATTATATTAGAATAGACCAGGGTTTAGATACAACAGAAATATCTCCAAAACAAAGAAGTTCAATAAGCGATATGATTGAAAGTTCATATATAATTCAAATTGATAATCGAATGGGATATATTGTTGATCGTAATGGAAATAGAGTTGCTGCTGATTATATTGATGACGACAATATCGCTTTTTATACCGTTGATTCGAGTGACAATGTGGTTTCTGATAACCTAGACGACTCTAATTCTACTTCACAAACAATCGCTGGACCTAGAGGTACAAAATTAGAATTTAAAATTGGAGCAAGTTTGGACTTAAATACGAGTACCTATTTGTTCACTCAGCTTGGTGGCACCGCTGGTATGACAAACAAGGCATCGGGTGCTTCGGTGGTTAATTTTATAGACACTATGGTTAGAGCCACCGGAATGTCAACTGGATATACTATCGATATCCCAATACGCTTTATTAAAGCAGTTATTTCATAAGAGAGTAAAACATGGCCAATTTTTATAAATCATTAAATCAATCTAACGATATTGTTAATACAAGAACACTTCTTCATGAAGCTATTCCTTTAACTGGAACTATAGTCTCTGGTACATATGGTGTTTCCAATATTAAAGACTATTCACACGGAATGTTTCAATCAGTCTATGATTATCCTTTTTTAAGCTCCTCAGCTAATCATATTTTTGATTTAACCGCTGGCTATTCCAACGATTCAGGATTATCTGCCTCGGCAAACACACAAAATGCAAAGAAGATTAATATTTACAATCAGATGTCCCAGGTCCTTATGGGATATGATCAGACTGGTTCTATTTTGCAATTTGATGAGGATGGTGACTTGCTTGCTGGTGGATCAAAGCAAAAAAATGTTTTCTTTATGAATTTTTCTCGTTTACTGACGAAGGATGAGATTAAAAAAGGATCTTTTGAATTGGAGCTAGGAGTATCGGGAACTTTCGCACAAGATGGAACTGCTTTTTCTTCAAGAATCAAGTTAACTGATGCAAGTGGATCAAGCGGCTATTTGGTTAATTCACCAGTTGGAGAATATGGTATTTTATTTGCAACACAAAGTGCCGGTATAAAAGTATTAGCAGAAAATAAAAGTTACCCCGTTGGATTATTATTTTACCAAGCTGGAGTAGCAGTTATATCAGGGTCTATTTTCAATTCAGCAACGCAAGGTGGAATTATAAGCAATACTTCAGGGTCTGTCCAGATGGGCTATTCTACTGGCCCAACAGGGTTTCAATTTATTACCGGATCTAGTATATCAGGTTCCGCCGATGCAATCAGGGCACGTTTATATAACCTACAGTTCAACAACACAGTAGAACTAAACTCAACAGTGTATTTCTGTCGTGTAAATCATAATGAATTCAATTATTCTTCTAACCCAACATATTTGAGTGGAAGTAAAATTCGAGTAAAGACAAAAACAACAGATCTGCCTGTTTCATATATCACTACTGTTGGTCTCTATAGCGACAACAATGAGTTGATGGCTGTTTCTAAATTATCTGAACCCCTTAAGAAGACTCCTGATAACGAATTTACCATTCGTGTTAGATTGGATTACTGATCTAGCAATAAACCTCAATAAAACTATTTAAGAGAGAGGTTGATAAATGGCTTTTTATAAATTTGAAGAAGACGATCTGTTTTTAAACACTGTTGAGGCTTACCCGCAAAATAAGTTTTACATTCAAAGTGGAACAGTATATATTAATAATTTCCCGAACTTAGCAGGGCAAAACACCGCAAATCACATTGGGGTGCCTGCTGGATTTATTTCGTTGTATGAATATAATATTGATAGACCGGCTGGCAATAGTGTATATCCGTTTTTATTTAAAAACGGCATGAAAGACGGCTTCAAAGTCACACCAACTGCTTCATATAATTCAGCACAATATGGCGATATAATTACTTCTTCATATAGCATGTCTGCTAGTATTGGCCGCATAATAGCTTCTGCAACTTCCAATTCAGCCTCTATAAAAGCATTAGAGAATACATTTAACCATTATTCATATTTGTCTCCGCATTATCAATATTCCTCGTCCCTTGGAGACAAAGCAAACCAGACAGTAAATTTAATAACAATTCCTTCTATTTTTTATGGATCTTCAATTAAAAAAGGAACTGTAAATTTAAAGTATTATATAACTGGAACATTAATCGGCGAACTAAGTGATTATAGAGAGAATGGTGACTTGGTTCAGATAGGACCTGTGGGGTCAACAGGATCAGGTTCTGTGGCTGGTGTTGTTCTTTATAACGAAGGTTTTGTGGCTCTCACAGGAAGTTGGGAATTAGACAGCACCACAATCAAATATGACCCAGCAGCCGCACAGACTTCTAAATGGATTTATTATGGATTTGGAGTTCACGATGCCGCCTCAGTCGCTTTAACCACCTTGTCGGCAAGTTATTCTTTAGAGTTCTCAGGATCAAACCAATTTCAGACAATGACAATGCTTGCTCATGCCAAGTATGGCGAACTTAACCATTCAACAAATCCAACATTTGTTTCTTCATCAGACTCCTTATCTGTTTCCACAGGCTCATATCAATATATTGAGCAAGCAAAAGAAATACGAAATATTGTAAGTTCTTCATTTACTGACGAAGAACCAAAGTTTGAAAAGACGACATATCTATCAAAAGTTGGAATTTACGACAAAGATAAAAACCTTATTGGAATAGCCAAAATGGCAACTCCTGTTCGCAAGACAGAAGCAGATCAATATACTTTTAAACTAAAACTTGACATTTAATAAATTTAATGTTATAATAAATGTTATGAATTATATTTTAGGCTTGGATGTTAGCACAAGTAAATTAGGGTTATCTATACTTGATACTAACAAAAACCTCGTAAAATCTGAAACAATAAAATTAGATAACAAAACCTCATTGGAAGATAGGTGCTTGGTCGTTGAACACACCCTCTCTTCTCTTAATGCATATAATTACATCAACAAGAAGAACAGATTCAATATCACTAAAGTTTACATTGAGTCTCCGTTTATGATGTTCTCCGGTGGAAAAACAACCGCTATGACGATGAGCAAACTTCAGCGATTTAATGGTATGATCTCTTTTATGGTAAGGAAGCAATTTGGTTTTGATGCCGAGTTGATCGCCGCAAACAAAGCAAGAGGAGCCGTTGGTCTCAAGATCAAAAGAGGCGAAGACACAAAAAAGAAAGTTATAGAGTGGGTTAAAAATGAATATCCAGAAGATTTTAATTATGAACTTACGAGATATGGAAATCCCAAGCCGGGAACAGACGATAAAGCCGATGCTGTTGTTGTTGCTTTAGCAGGAATAATCCTAAATTCATAACTAATTAAGGATAAATTAAGAGGATTTATTATGTCTAAAGATATGAAACTTATCATGGAAGGTTGGAGAAATTTTTCAACTCCTGAGAAAACCGAACAAGAATTGCTTGAAGAAGGAATGAAGCAGAAGATCGCCGCTCTCCTATTGGGCTTAGGTATGGGTTTCAGCCCTAATGCTATGGGTGCTGGATTTGAGAATGCTGATGATGCAACTATGGATGTCGTCTCCAGTGCTCTTCAGATACTTTCACAAAAAGACACTTCTTTGAAAGGTGCAGCAGATTTAGCAAAAGACATAGCAAGCAACCCAGCAGAAAAACTTAGTTTTGGAGATCTTGAGAAAGATCAAATGGCTGATGCTTATTTAGTTGATCAAATGGCTAGCCAAGTTGATTCACCGGAAGCACTACAAGCATTAAAATTAAAAGTAGATAAACTCCAGGGCAAAGTCTCAGCCGACCAAGCAGAGAAAGAAGACGATGCTTCATCTAAAACTATGCAACAAAGAGTTCGTGATGCCAACAAGGGAACGCTTGATTTCGTAAAAGAGTAAAATGAAAAAGCACTTTGAAGAGTGGAACAAATCAGTAGATAATAGCAAAGTTGTTAATCTAAACCGATATGCTCTTAATAAAGCAGCGGAAGAATTATACGAATGGTTTGAATACCTTGCTTTTCAAGATATGAGCCTTGATAATGAGGCTGAAGATTACGAACAACAAGTTGAGGAAAGAGCAAATTATTTTAAATTTGCATTCTTAGAGGTAAACGAAAAGGCTTCAATAACAATGTCTTTAGAGGTAATCGGAATACCACAAAGATATCTTGATCCTGATGCTTTGGAGTCTCTTTATAGAATAATGGCTATTTATAATGAAAGGAAAGCCTTATTATGAGAAGACTGTTTGAAAATTGGAGAAGATTCTTAACCGAAGAAAAAGATAAATATATTATTCTTTTGCCCGGTGGGTATAAACCTCCACATAAAGGTCACCTTCAAATGATCAGAAAATATGCCGAACACCCCGATGTCGAGAAGGTATTTGTGTTTGTTGGTTCTGCTCCGAGACAAAGTGACGACGGAACGATGTCTTTTGATGTTGATAAAACTCTTAAAATATTTGATCTTTACGGAGTTACCAAAGATCCCAAGGTTGAGTTGATTAGATCGTCTTCAAGAATCTCAAGCAAAGGCAAAGAGTATGAAAATCCATTTGCCGATGCTATTGATTTTGTAAAGGACGCCGACCCTGCTTTATTTCAAGGCAAGGTGTTTGCTCTTGGTCACTCATCAAAAGATGCTGGTCGTGGAGAGAAGTTCGCAAAGATAACAAAAGACTATAACAATGCCCAGACAGATTTACCCCCAATTACAGTTAATGCCGATGAAATATCAGCCACAAACTTAAGAAATGCTATTGCTGATGGAAATAAAGAAGAGGTAGAAAAAGCCCTCCCACTACCAGCAATGTATGATGACTTTATGAGAATAATCGTTTCTTCTTGACAAAATAATATAATATGTTATGTTGTTTTTGAGAGGTGACTTATGTTTGAGCAAAAAAAGAAGATTATTTGTAATATACTTGGATCTTATAGAAAGTCTAGAGACGAGTTTATTTTTTCTTGCCCAGTTTGTAATCACCACAAAAAGAAAATGTCCGTTAATTTTGCGAAAGGTTGCTATAAATGTTGGGTATGTTCTGCTAGCGGCAAGAACATTTATCGTCTTGTTCGTAAATTTGGAACATACCAACAACGACAGAAGTGGCTTGAACTTGAAGGTCGTCTTGATTTAAACGAATTTGAGAATATCTTCGCAGAAATGAATGATGTAGAAGAAGAGCAAGTAATTGAACTACCAGAGAAATTTATCTCTCTTTGTAACAAGCACCTGCCCTACTCCTCCAAAAGAGTTCTCAACTATCTTCAATTGAGAGGAATAACCAGAGAACAAATATTGAAATGGAAGATTGGTTATTGTGACGATGGTCGTTTCGGCGGCAGAGTAATTATACCGTCTTTTAACAACGACGGAAATGTTAATTATTTTATTGCGAGATCGTATGTTGGTCACCAGAGAAAGTATCTCAATCCAACAGCCGAGAAGGACATAATATTCAATCAACTTTCTGTAGACTGGGATAGTCCGGTGATCCTCGTAGAAGGAGTTTTTGACGCCATAGTGGCTGGGGAAAACGCTATTCCTATTCTCGGCTCAACTCTCCGAGAAAACACCAAACTATTTCAAGCAATTGCGATAAATGATACACCAGTTTACTTGGCTTTAGACGAAGACGCGAAAAAAAAGACTGGACAAATCGTTAAAAATATGCTACAATATGATATCGAGTTGCTTGAAATAGATACCTCTGGTTGTGAGGACGTTGGTTCTATGTCTCATGACGTTTTTATTGAGAGAAAAAACCAAGCAAAGTCGGTAGATTACGACAATTTTTTTCTAATTAATGCTTTGAGGAATTTATGATTTATAAAAATTTAGAAACACCGAAACTGTTAGAGATCGCCATAGAAAAAGAAGGTTGTTCTTTAACGGAAGACGGAGCACTCGTCACTTATACTGGTGAATATACTGGTCGCTGCCCAACAGCAAAGTATATTGTTAATGAGAAGCAAACAAAAACAAAAGTAGATTGGTCCGAGAATCAAAAAATGACCAAAGGTGCTTTTAATAAAATGAAGAGAAAGTTCTTAAACACAGTCAAAGATAAAGAAGTTTACTTACAAGACGCTCTTCTAATAAGAGACCCTGAGCATGCAATTGGATTCCGTGTATATACGGAATATGCGAGACACTCACAGTTTGTTAGGAATATGTTTATCACAAAAGAACAAGTTATAGATTCGCCGGAAGTCACTGATATATATACTATTTTACACTTGCCGTCACTTTTAGACGAACCAAGGGTAATGATTTCAGTATCAGAAAAGTTAATTCTTATTTCTGGAACTTATTATGCTGGTGAAATCAAGAAAGCGGCTTTTACTCTTATCAATTTTTTAACACCGAGTAAAGGCTTTCTACCAATGCATTGTTCTGTGAACGTTGATAAGGGCAATGAAAATCCAACTATTTTCTTTGGATTATCAGGCACAGGTAAAACAACCCTATCTGCTGACCCCAATAGAGTCTTAATTGGCGATGATGAACACCTTTGGACAGATAATGGTCTTACAAATATCGAAGGCGGCTGTTACGCTAAAACCATTCGCCTTTCAGAAACAGGAGAACCAGAGATCTGGAATGCTTGTAAGTCGGTAGGAACGATATTGGAAAATGTTGTAATGAAAGACGGTAAGCCCGACTTTGATGATGGGTCCATCACAGAGAACGGTAGAGCCTCTTATTCAACGGATGTGGTGCCCAATTCCCATATAATGGGCTATGTTAATAAGCACCCTAAAAACATTGTTATGTTGACTTGTGATGCTTTCGGAGTTCTACCGCCAGTGATGAAATTATCCACAGAAGAAGCAGTTCAGCAATTTAAACTTGGATATACTGCTAAAGTTGCTGGAACTGAGAAAGGTGTTAAAGAGCCTGTCCCAACCTTCTCAGCCTGTTTCGGACAACCATTTATGCCTTTAAAGGTTGATACATATGCTAACTTACTGAAGAACAAAATAGAAGAACACAATATTAACTGCTGGCTTGTTAATACTGGTTGGACTGGTGGTGGTTACGGAAAAGGAAAAAGAATTTCTCTAGAGATAACAAGAAAAATTATTAATTTAATCTTGACAGGCGAGTTCTCTAAGGTTATGTTTACTAAACATCGATACACGGGATTCTCAATCCCATTGGTAAACTATGCTCCAAATAATATTATGTTCCCAGAACAAGGTTGGACGGACATAGAGGAATATAAAAAGACAGCAAACGACTTGATAAAAAAACTGAAACCTGAACAATAGGAACTTCAATGAATAACAAGACAATTAAATTGGCTCATATAGCCGATACTCATATCCGTAATTTAAAATACCATTTTGAATATCGTGAAGCCTTTGCTGATCTTTATAAGCAGTTGAAAGAATCTCAACCAGATTATATTGTTCATTGTGGCGACTTGGCTCACACAAAGACACAACTATCACCAGAGTATTTTTCTCTTGCAACAGAGTTTTTAAGTAACCTTGCGAATGTAGCACCCACTATTATTATAGCAGGTAACCACGATGGTAACCTTAAAAATGCTAATCGCGAAGATGCTATTGGTCCAATCGTCGCAGCACTAAAGCACCCTAATCTTCATTTTCTCAAAGATGCCGGTGAATTTTCACTCGATGATAAGATAGTATTTAATGTCCTTTCAGTGTTTGACGAAGAAAATTGGACACAGCCCACCGATGATAGCAAGATTAATGTCGCCCTATACCATGGAGCAATCTCAAATTGTCAAACCGATTTAGGCTATACCATGGAGTTTGGAGAGCATGATTCGGATATATTCAAGAATTTTGATTATGCTATGCTCGGAGATATACATAAGAAGCAGTTCCTTAATAAGACAGGCACAATAGCATATTGCGGCTCCACTGTTCAGCAGAACTTTGGAGAGGATGTTGATAAAGGCTACTTAATGTGGCACATTAACGACAAAACAGATTTTAAGGTTAAATTTCATAAGCTTAACAACCCTCGTCCGTTTGTTAACGTTGTGTTAACTAAGACAGGACAATTGCCCAAAGTTGATGTTCCTATTGGTTGTCGCTTGCGTTTAATTGGTTCTAATCTTATACCTCCAATTAAAATGAAAAGAGCGATGGATTTTGCCAAGGTTAAGTGGCGACCAATAAGTGTCTCATTTAGTGTCAAGACGAGCTACAAAGGTAACGAAAAGACAAACCTTTCCGATGCTTTAAAGAAAGAAAACCTCCGAGATATCACAGTACAAGAGAAATATATTAGAAAATACCTTAAAGATATGGAACTCGATGATGGAATCATGGATAAGGTATTGGAATTAAACAGAAAATATAATCAAACCGTTGAAGAAAACGAGGAGATAACAAGAAATGTTATTTGGAAACTTAAGAGTGCGACTTGGGACAATCTTTTTAACTATGGCGAAAAGAACACTATCAACTTTGATCGACTTAATGGTATCGTGGGTATTTTTGGTAAGAACTACTCCGGTAAATCTTCTATTATTGATAGTGTTTTATACGGAATGTATAATACAACTTCTAAAAATGAAAGAAAAAATGTCCACATAATCAACCAGAACAAACAAGATGCCAAAATTCTTCTTGAAATAGAATCAGATAATGCGACATACAAGATTGCTCGCAATTTGAACAAGTATACAAGAAAACTAAAAGGCAAGGAAACAATTGAAGCAAAGGTTGATCTTGATTTTACAAAAGAAATTGGTGGAGTTGAAGAGAGTTTAAACGGAACCACTCGCAACGAGACCGATGCTAATATCAGAAGGAAGTTTGGTACGATTGACGACTTTCTACTAACCTCTATGGCCTCACAGCTTGACTCCCTGTCGTTTATCAAAGAAGGTTCGACGAAGAGGAAAGAGATTATTGCTAAATTCCTTGACTTGGATATCTTCGATCAGAAGTTTAAATTAGCCAAAAAGGACTCCGCTGATATTAAAACTTTAATTAAGAAGTTTGAAGCAAAGAATTATCTTGAAGATATAACCAAAAACCAAGAACTTTTAGAAGAAATAGTTGAAGCAATTGAGAATAAGAAAAAAGAATGTCAGAAGACAACAAAATCAGTTGAATCTTTTACCGGCAAATTAAAAGAAGTAGAAGATATTATATCTTCAATACCAGCGGAGATAATTGATATTGATAAAGTTAAGGCCGATATTGTTTCTAAAGAAGAAGGTGTTAAGAGAATTTTACATGAAAACATCGACCTTCAAAAAGAAATATTAAATAATGAAGAGTTTGTAGAACAATATAAAATGGTTCTTGACGATTTGAATTATGAACAACTTGTTTCTCTAAATGAAACTTGTAAAACTCATAAAGAACGAAAGTCAATAATAACATTAAAATTAAATCAACAAACAAAAATATTAGAAAATCTAAAATCAAAAGTTAAACTTCTTGACGAACACCAGTATGATCCTAATTGCAAGTATTGTGTAAGCAATCAGTTTGTAAAAGATGCTCACGATGCTTCAACTAAAATAATGCCCACAACCAAAATGATTGAGGAATTACAAGAGTTTGTCTCAGACATACAAGAAAAAATAAACTTTATAAATCCAGAAGAGATTACTTCTAATATTGAGAGACACAATAAGTTTTCTCAAGATATTGATCAATTACAGAATCAAAATGAAATAAAATCTATGGAACTATCGTCTAATAAAGACAAGTTGAATCTTTTAAAGAATCAAATAGAAAGTTTAAGAAATCAGGAAGCGGAATATGAAGAAAACAGAGAAGCCATTGAGAACCTTGGAACACTTACGAGAGAAAAGAAAGCACTTGAAACAAAGATATCCCAACTGCGACAAGTACATACTAAATGTAATGAGCAGTTGCAAGAATGTCTTATTGAACAGGGATCAACCGCCCAAATCATAAAGAACATCGAGAAAGAACTTGAAGAGTATAAGGGCTATGAAAACAAGTGGGTTGCTTATGAAATGTTTATGCGATGTATGCACGCTAATGGAATCTCATACAACATTATTAAAGATCGTCTTCCAATTATTAATGAAGAAATAGGAAAAGTTCTGGCTAATATTGTTGACTTCGAGGTCTTTTTTGATAATACAGACTCCAAGTTAGATATATTTATCAAACACCCAGCATATGACCCAAGACCTCTTTCTATGGCTTCTGGTGCTGAGAAAACATTGGCTTCTATGGCTATACGGCTTGGTATGATTTCAATTACTAACTTACCAGTTGGAAACCTTTTTGTGCTTGATGAACCAGCAACAGCATTGGATGCCGAGCACATGGAAGGATTTGTTCGTTTGTTAGAGATGGTAAAGACACAATTTAAGATTGTATTGCTCGTATCTCACCTTGAATCACTAAAAGATGTTGTAGACATGACCATTGATATAGATAAGATTGATGGATATGCTAATGTTGTTTTAAAATAGAACTTACTATTTATTGTGTCATATTAGGAGATAAATATGGTACAAGCACTAAAAGAAAAAACCGGAAGTGTAATTGATCAATTGCTTGAAAAAGCAATCTCAAGAAAACTTCTTGTATTCGCAACAGCAACCGGTCTTATGGCCTATTCGCTTCTTGACCCAGAAACCTGGGGCATGATTGCGATTGTTTATGTTGGTGGTCAATCGGTCATCGACACTGTGAAGGTTTATAAACACGGAGAGTGAGCTTTATGTCTATGTTGTTGATTAAAAAATGGTGGGACATTGCTTCTGTTTGGTGTCGGCAACATTGGCGTTGGCTTGTGATGATTGCTGCTCTTGCTATTGTTTATCTTCTTGGTAAGAGACAAAATAGAGCGGAACTCATCCAAGCCAAGCTTACTCTTAAACATTATAAGCAAGAGAAAGATGCTATTGTAAAAGCATACGAGACCGAAAAGAAACTTCGCGAACAAGCAAAGCAGAAATATGATAATGCAATGAAGACTGTTCGTGAGAAATATAAGGGAGAGTTTGATTCTCTTATTATAGAGAAAGAATTTGAAGTTAGAAAAAAACTGAAACAAGCAAAGAATAACCCTTCAGAGATTGATAAAATTTTAGAAGATGAATTAGGGATTAATGAACATGGCTAATATAACAAAAGATGATATTTGGAAATTATTTTCCTTACTTATGTCAGTATTGGTTCTTCCACTTGCTGGCTGGGTTTGGTCAACCAATTTAAAGGTTGCCGAACTTAAAAATGATTTAGGTGACGCCGAACAAGTTATTGAGTCCCTAGAAAAAAAAATTCTAAATTCCGACGACAACTCAAAGCAAATAATCGGAATGGAAAAAGACATCGAATATATGAAGGGGTCTCTGGGACGGATCGAGTCGATGGTGACGAGGAGAGAGCAATGAAAGCGGCTCTTCTAATCGCTTCTATGTTAACCGGTGGAGATGATAATCTCAAAAGAGATATGAGAGCATTAGAATTGTTTCTTCAAGACCAAGAAGATCACAGAACTTATTGTCCCAAAAAAAGATGGTCACAACCCGATATTGAAGTATATAAAAAATCTTTAAGATCTCATTTACCAAAAGGATGCAAAAAATGAAACTCACAGCAAAATTACTTAAAAAACTTATTCAAGAAGAAGTACAAACAGAAGGCGATTATCACGATATGGGTGGTGAAGATGAAATATATAATGCACTTGATATGCCCAAGCGACTATCACCAAAAGAAATATTTGGAGAGTTTCAAAACTTTGTAGAAGTTAATAATCTTAGCCGTGCTGATGTTGAAGGAATGCTTGAAATGCTTTTCTCCGATGTGATGGATGTACCACTCAACGAATCACCTTCTATGGAACACATCACACCAGAGAATATTATGATGGTCATTAGTGTTCTCAAAGACCTTGGTCTTTTAGCTGTACCAGCCGCCGCTGCTGCAATGGGAATTAGCAAGATGCTTGATAAGACAGGCACACCAGAGACACCAGAAAAATAACTTGACAAGTTATTAAAAATATGTTATAATACATTCATCCTTTTAATCTTGGAGAGAACATGAAGTATCTACTTATGGGAGCTTTGCTCACTTGGTCCTCTGCCGCAAACGGCGAAGACGAGAAACCAAAATTTAGTAACATTAAACAAGGCGAAGTCGCACCATTTGATGGGCGGCTTTTTAACGATGCTGCTGTATCCAAGATTATTGTTGATAATCAATTTCAAAACCTTGAGTGCAAACTGAGAGTTGATTTTGAGATTGGTCAAGTAAGAGCCGAAGAACAGTACAAATACGATATTTTCTATGCCAAATCAGAAGCAGACAATCAAAAATATCAAGAGATTATTAATATTCGAGACCAGCATATCCAGAGTTTAGAAAAGTATGTTCGCCCTTCAAATGCCCATTGGTGGGCTATTGGTGGCTTCACAGTTGGTGCAGGAGCAGCAATCGGTATTATGTATGCGATTAAACCGGGGATTCAATGACCAAAAAAGATCCGAATTATACAGTAAAAGTTGAGAAAGCAATTGCGAAGAAATATGGTGAAGAAACAATACAACACCCGAAGAGCAATTGGACAGATGAGAAAGAAAAAGAGTATTTGGCTCAACTAAAAGAAACACACAAATACTATGAAGACAAAGAAGATTTTGATCGAGAAGAAGTAAATGGGGTTTTTATTCCCAAAAAACTACTTAATAAAGAATCCGAACGATCTTGTCCGGTTTGTAATACATACTCTTTTAAATCAAACGATGATGTCTATATGACGAAGTTTGATTGCTGCGAAAAGTGTTACATACAGTGGATTGAAGGTCGGGAAGATAGATGGAAAAAAGGTTGGAGACCCAAAAAATGAAACTCACTAAAGAACAACTCAAGCAAATTATTAAAGAAGAACTTGAAAAACTTACAACACAAGATGCCTCTGAAGAGCAAAACACAGAAGAGGAAATAAGCAAATGAGTTCAAACACACTAAAAATCGTACAAGGTCTTGCTCAAGCAGCAGCCAATTCATATGACGGCTCACACGACGAGCGATATGCTGCCGATGGAAAAGCACGATCAATGGGACTTAATCGCGAAGAAGGCGATCCTATTCTTGATTCAAGAGTTATTGATGGATTTAAAGTTAAATTTTCTGGTGATGCGATGTGCATCAATTATCAATCAGAAGTTAAACTCAAAGAAGTTTATGCTGGTGGGTTTGAAGATGAAATCGCGAGACGAATTAATGAAATTAAAAAGTTCTTGCAAAAAGAATATAAAGCCATTACTGGCGAATCAGTTAAAATCACTCTTATGAAAGAAGACGAAATGAAAGTGTTAGTGCAATCTGTTTCCCGTGTTCATTCTTGGGTACAGGCATACCAATGGTATAAAATCTCCGGTGTTGATTCAGAACCAATCTTGTCTCCTTCCGAGGACACAGTAGATAAATCAATCAGAGATTTTCTTTCTCTTAGTTCTAAAAAGAGGCCAAGTAACGACACTAGGAAATAATGTCTTTTAAACTCTCAAAAAAGGAGATTGTAAAAGAAATCCTTAAATGCGGGAAAGATCCAGTTTACTTTACAAATAATTTTTGTAGGATCTCACACCCACTGAAAGGACTCGTTCCGTTTAAAACTTATCCGTATCAAGATGATTTATTAAACGACTACAATGATTTCCGCTTTACAGTTATACTAAAAGCCCGACAGTTGGGCATTTCAACTATTACAGCCGCATATTGTGTGTGGCTTATGTTGTTTCATCGTGATAAAAATGTTCTGGTCATCGCAACCAAATTTGCGACTGCTGCCAACTTGGTAAAGAAAGTAAAAGCTATAATGAAGAATCTGCCTCCTTGGATGCAAGTGGCTACAATTTCAATTGATAACAGAACATCATTTGAATTATCAAATGGATCACAAATCAAAGCCGCTTCTACTTCTGGCGACGCCGGTCGTTCTGAAGCTCTTTCGCTTTTGGTAATTGATGAGGCTGCTCACGTTGATGGGTTAAAAGAACTCTGGACTGGTTTGTATCCTACTCTATCAACTGGTGGTCGCTGCATTGCTCTTTCAACTCCAAACGGTGTTGGAAACTGGTTTCATAAAACCTATATTGATGCCGACAATAAAGAGAACGATTTCCACCCGGTTTGTCTTCCATGGGATGTTCACCCCGAAAGAAACCATGAGTGGTTCAACAAAGAGACAAAAAATATGTCTCGGAGACAAATAGCACAAGAGTTAGAATGCAACTTTAATACATCAGGCGACACAGTAATCCACCCTGATGATATTGCTTGGATAAACGAAACAATTAGAGAACCAGTATATAGAACAGGGTATGATAGAAACTTTTGGATTTGGGAGAAATTTGAAGAAGGGTTTTCCTATATGCTTGTTGCTGATGTTGCTAGAGGCGACGGTGCTGATAATTCTGTATTTCATGTTTTAAAATTAGAAACAATGGAAATTGTAGCAGAATACCAAGGCAAACCAACTCTTGATATGTACTCTCAAATGTTGTTCAGTGCAGGTACGGAATACGGAAATTGCCTTTTAGTTGTTGAAAACAACGGAATTGGTATATCGATCTTGGAAAAACTAATTACTCTTGGGTATCCCAACCTTTATTACTCAATCAAATCAACACATGAATTTGTGGAGTCTGTTCAAGGCGAAGCAATGGACACTGCTGTAGCGGGTTTCACAACTTCTACAAAGACTCGTCCTTTGATTGTAGCAAAACTTGAGGAGTTTATAAGAAATAAAATGATAAATCTTTATTCGTCAAGAACTTTTCATGAGTTTAAAACCTTTATTTGGAAAAATGGAAAACCCCAAGCCATGCGATCTTATCATGACGACTTGGTTATGTCTTTGGCTATCGCATGTTGGGTTAGAGATACCGCACTACAAGTAAATCAAAGAGAAGCAGAATATAAAAAAGCAATGTTAAATTCTATGTATCTAAACAAAACCACAATGAACACTTCAATTAAAGGAATGAATGGATACGGATCAGACATCAAAGAAAAACAATTAGAAGCAAAACAACAAATGAGTGATTTTGTTTGGATTTTTAAAGGATAAATAAAATGGCCCCAAGAAGAAAGAATACAAGAAACCCATATAATGACGAATCAGGATTATTTAAGCAACTAACAAGATTGCTCTCTGGTCCACTAACACAGAGACGAACACAATCGGGTCGCCAATTAAGAAGAAGACATTTGGATATTTATTCTTCTAAGTTTAAATCTGCTTCCGGACAACAATTTAAGAAGTCAGAATACAACCCAATGAATGTGACCACTCTTAATATGATTTCCAACAGGGGTCGTTCTGAGAGGTATGTCGATTTTGACCAAATGGAATATGAACCTATCATTGCTTCTGCTATTGATATTTATGCTGATGAAATGACCACTCATTCTTCTTTACAACCCATGTTAAGAATTAAGTGCCCTAATGAAGAAATAAAGTCTATTTTACACTCTTTGTATCATAATGTTTTAAACATTGACCACAATCTCTTTGGTTGGTCTCGTACAATGTGTAAGTATGGGGATTTGTTTTTATATTTGGACATTGATGACAAAATGGGAATCAGAAGCGTAATCGGTCTACCTCCCCAAGAAATTGAAAGATTAGAGGGAGAAGATGAGACAAACCCAAATTATGTCCAATATCAATGGAATAGTGCCGGTATGACTCTTGAAAACTGGCAAATGGCTCATTTCCGCATTCTTGGTAACGACAAGCATTCTCCTTATGGAACTTCGGTTCTTGAGCCTGCCCGTCGTATCTGGAGACAATTAACTCTTCTTGAAGATGCTATGATGGCATATAGAATTGTAAGAAGCCCAGAAAGACGAGTGTTTAAAATTGATGTTGGAAATATCGCACCAAACGATGTTGAACAGTATATGCAGAAAGTTATGACTCAAATGAAACGACATCAAGTTGTTGATCCAAAAACTGGTCGAGTTGATCTTCGCTATAATCCCTTATCAATTGAAGAAGATTACTTTATTCCTATTCGCGGTGGTGCTTCTGGAACAGAAATACAAAACCTCCCCGGTGGTCAATTTACAGGAACCGTAGAAGATGTTAAGTATTTAAGAGAAAAATTATTTGCTGCTCTTAAAGTTCCCCAATCATATCTTGTTATGGGCGAAGGATCCTCAGAGGATAAAACAACTTTAGCACAAAAGGATATTCGTTTCGCCAGAACAATTCAAAGATTACAAAGAGTTGTTATTTCAGAATTGGAAAAAATTGGAATTATTCATCTTTTTACTTTAGGCTTCAGAGGAGACGATCTTTTAGCATTTGACCTTGCTTTGAATAATCCTTCAAAGATCGCTGAACTCCAAGAACTTGAACATTGGAAAACCAAATTTGATGTCGCCGGTGCTGCTACTGAAGGGTTCTTTTCCATGCGATGGATCGCTGAACATATGTTTGGTATCTCCGAAGACGAATTCATTAGAATGCAAAGAGAAATGTTCTATGATAGAAAGTTTATGGCTGGACTTGAAGCCGCTGGACAAGCACCCGAAGCCACTGGCGGCGGTGGAGACCTTGACCTCGGCGGTGATGATACTGGCGGTGATGAACTTGATCTTGGCGGCGGTGATGAACTTGATCTTGGCGGGGACGAAGGTGCTGCCGAAGAACCCGCTGCTGCTGAAGACGATGGTACTCTTCTCGCTGCCCCCGGTAAACGAGACGACGATAAAACCAGAGGTCCATATAAGAAACATCAGTTAAAATATCGCAAAGGCGGCTTTTCTAAACATATGAAAAATCAAGCCACAGGCGAGTTTGGAAACACAACCAGAAGTATTTATAAAGGTAAGACTGGCTATGGTGGGCTGGACTCATTAGCCAGAGGTATAACAGAAAATAAATCATTGGACAAAATAGAAGAAGAAAAACTATTTAAAACATCAACAGAAATAAAGAAGCTTTTAGAAGGCTTAAACAAATCGGAGAACACAGAAAATGAGAGTAAGACACAATAAGAAAAGAAATACCGCTTTTCTTTACGAATCATTAATCACAGAATTAACAAAAGCAATTGTCCGAGGACAAGAAGAGAAAAAACAAAAAGTGCTGGAGACCATTAAAAAATATTTTAATGCTGGTTCTCCGCTTAAAAAAGAATTGGAAATCTACAAATCTGTATTAGAAGCAGAAGTAATGTCTCCGAATCTTTCTCAAAGATTTTTGTTTGAGGTCAAAAAAGATTTCAATAATCTTGATAAGAAAGAAATCTTCAACCAACAGACCGCTTTAATTAAAGAGATCAACGAATCTTATTCTAATGCTGTTTTCTCAAACTTTATATCAAATTATAAGAACATCGGATCTTTGTATCAGTATTTCAATTCAGAGGGTGCTAATGCTAAAACTCGTTTGATTTTGGAACAAAGAGTCGTTGGAATGCTTGCTTCTACAAAGACAGAAGAAAAGCAAGAAATGAAACATATTGATAGTTTGGAGTATAAGACATTCGTTAACAAATTTAATGAAACTTATGATAATACCCTTCGTAAAGAACAAAAGGATCTCTTAACAAACTATATCACATCTTTCTCAGATAACGGCCTTGGTCTTAAATCGTTTTTGAACGAAGAAGTGGCCCGACTCAAGGAACAAGTCTCAAAATGTTCCGAGACAGATAAAATTAAAAATAATAAAGAATTCTATAATAATACTCAAAGAATTCTTGAGAAGCTTGAAAATTATAAGAAAACTCCAATTACCGAAGAATTGGTAAAAGAAGTATTTTATATTCAAGATTTTGTTTCTGAGGTGCTCGAATAATGGCTATTAAAGTAAATATTACCGATCCTACCCCAGAACCAATCGAACAGCCAGCAAACGAGACGGTTAATATTAAGATCGTTGATCCCAATAGACAAATGCTGGAATTTAAATTAAATATGCGAAGGGCTCTGAACGGCGACTTAATGATCTTTGATCATGCTGATATTGATATCGTTGTTATGCTTGAATCAAATAAGATTGTTGCCTTTGCTAAAGATTTAATGTCCGAAGTGGTTTATGGAGCAGAGAGCCGACTATTTGATCACCTCAAGAAAAAGGGTGTTGTTGCTTTTGATTCAATTCAAGGCGGTAATGTCTACGGGTCCCTTGAGGCTAAAATTTTAGAATCAACAGAGCTTGATTCGGTCAAAGCTTCTTTATATGAAATCAGCCAATGGATGGACGGAGAGCGACCATACTTTAAAGCAATGGAAGCATACGACGATATGATGGATGATGCGTTGCTTGACCCTGATGCTGCAAATTCAACTGAACTCGGCGAAGTTCCACAAGAAACTGAAAAAGGGTCAATACCTCAAAGCGATGTATTTGGGTCTTATATTTATGGTCGGTATTCATATGAGTAGAAAATGAATATTGATAGTAGCAATATAAACATCGCAGACGATCTTAATATGGTAGAGTTTGATATGGGAATGATTTGGTTTATTTTAGCCGCATACGGACTAACACAGATTTTAGTTTATTCTAAAATATTTGAAAAAATCCGCCCCCGGAGAGACCAATACGGTCTTATTGGATATATGGCGAATTGTGCCATGTGTATGGGATTTTGGGTAGGAATGTTTTTGTTTTTCATAAACGGATGGACAGAACTATTTACTTTCAAATACTCCATTGGAAATATGTTTATATGTGGCTGGGTTGCTTCGGGAACTTCATACATATTATCTATGCTAATTAATGATGGTGGTTTAAAAATTAACAAAACAGGAGAGGACAAATGACTTGGACAACTAAATGGATGCTTCAACCAGTTCGTCGCTGCTGTTCTGGATCCTAACTCGAACGGGTTGCGCCCGTTTTTTATTTTTTAAGGAATTATAATAATGAAGATTACAAAAGAAAGATTGATAGAGATTATTAAAGAAGAATTAAACTCATTACGAGAAGGTTCATATGAGTGGAATTCAAAAGAAATGGAACAATTGAAAGCCGATTTAAAAGCAATTGGTCGTGATGATATTGTTGGAGTTCTTTTAACAAGATATCAATATGGTCCAGATGGTGAAATGGAAATGATACATAATATGGCAAAAAAGAAAGATATGGATGGGCTTGATCTTGTTTATAAAAAAGCAAAGAAAATGAATATACCTGCTAACTAAGGGACAAACTAATGAAAAAACTTTTAACAGAATTTTATGAATTATGTAAAGACGGAATCTGCCAAGATCTTTTAACCGAAAGAGAGAAAAAGGAAGTTGCCGATGGTGCCCTTTATCTTTCCGGTCGCATTCAAACTTGCGAGAAGAAGAATGGTAATGGTAGAATCTACCCCTGTAATGTTTTGAGAAGAGAAATACAAAAATATGAGAATGTTGTAAAAGACAACAGAGCATTAGGAGAACTAGATCACCCAGACGATTCAGTTATTAATCTTCGTAATGTATCTCATTTAATTACCGATATTTGGTGGGATGGTAACGATGTTATCGGAAAGATCAAAATTTTGGACACACCATCAGGCAAAGTTGTAAAAGACCTTGTTAACTCCGGTGTTAAGCTTGGTATCTCGTCAAGAGGTATGGGTTCCGTCCAAGAACAAATGGGTGCTTCTATGGTTCAAGAAGATTTTGAACTAATTTGTTTTGATATTGTATCTGAACCTTCAACACCTGATGCTTATATTTATCCCGATAATAAACCAAAAAGTATCTCCACTTCTATTTATGAGAAGAAAATTAATGAAAATAAGACCGAAATTATCGGAGACTTATTTAAAAAGATTTTAAAAGACTAATCTGAGGCAATAATGAATAAAGACGAATTGAAAAAGGTTCTCAAACCTTTAGTAAAACAATGTATCAATGAAGTATTGCTAGAAGAGGGCATTCTATCAACAGTGATAGCAGAGGTTATGAAAGGCACTGCTAGTACTCGTATTGTTGAAACAAAACAACCCAAACAAAAACCACAGATAGATAACTCAGCAGCCCAAGAAGCTAAAAGAAAGCGGCTATTGGAACAAAAACGAAAGCTTCTTGATTCTATTGGAACGGATGCTTATAACGGTGTAAATGTATTTGAGGGGACAACACCGACAAGAGCAGGCCCATCCCCAGGGCAACCACAGACACAAGGACCTCTGAGCGATATAGCACCAAGTGATCCCGGTGTTGACATCAGTTCTTTAATGGGATCCGCACACAATTGGAAAAAGGTAGTAGGTAAATAACATGGCTTGTAATTATAAAGTAAAACCTCGAAAGAATGAAAACATCGAGAGAGTAATAAAAAGATTTAATAAAAAAGTTAAGAAATTGGGTATCATTGATGAGGCCAAAGAACGTCGCCACTATATCAAGCCCTCGGAAAGAAAAAGAAAAGCCAAGAAACGATCAGATGCAAGACGCCGAAAAGAGTTAGCAAAACAAAGGAAACGAACTATTTAGTTTGTAAATAGTATTATAGGAGAGAACAAATGTCAGTATATAAGGCAGCAAGCTGGGGAAGGACAAGAGGCCCAAAAAATTTAGCAGGCCCACCATCAACTGAAGTTACATTTAGTGTTGCGGGTGACTTGTTAGGTGTTACGGCAACAACCACAGGGTATGCCACTGAAAATCAAAGATACCTTCATGTTCTAACTGAAGACAATAATGGTGGTACACCGGGAACCGTAAAGGTATATGGTTACACCCACGCTTTTCAAAGATGGTTTGAACTTCCGCAGTCATTTCAACCGGTTGGTACTAACACTGCCCCCACCGCCATTACTATTCCGGCCCCTGCTGACTCAGGCCATGCAGACCCTGCCGATATAACTCCAGATGAGAGAGAATATCGAACATATGAAATTGTTGGAGTTGATCGAGTTGCATTTGTTCGTAGCACTGCACATACGAGAGCTTTCGCTGCGTGTAGCACTTTTTAGTAGGATTATTTAATGGGTAAATTTGGTTGGGTACATATTACAGACGCACAAAAACCAGCAAAAGGACCAGACCAGTCTCTTCAATTTGCGAGTGGCTCTCTAGGGGAAATTTCTGGTAGCTCTAACTTGATGTATGATTACACTAGTGATTTTTTAGTTCTTAGTGGAAATATGGATATAAGTGGAACACTTAGGGCAAATGTTTTTGATGTTATCACTACAACTAAAACCGAAATAGACATAAGCGGAAGTACGCGCTTTGGAGATGATTCAGGCGACACTCATGTGTTCACTGGCTCAATATCTATAATTTCTGGTGGACTCAATCAACACTACTCTTCTTCTGCATCAACTTCTTACAGCTTGAATACATATGACTCCATAGTTGGCATTACATCAACATCATATGTTTCATTGACGATTCCTTCAGCTTCAGTCGCAGGTGCTGGTAAAACTTTAATAATCAAGGATGAAACTACTTCAACCAGAGCAAGTTCTAATCAAATAGCGGTCTCTGCATCCGGTGGAGAAACAATAGATGGTCAATCAGCCTATTCTCTTTCTGGCGATAGCCCAGCTTTGACTATTTATAGTAACGGCATATCAAAATGGTTTATTTATTGATATAGGGGGAAACTTGAATGGGCTACAATGTATTATCTGGTAGTGTTTCTTCTGTATCTGGTTTTATTGGCTCTGGCTCTTTCACTGGTTCTTTCGGTGGAGATGGAACAAATTTAGAAAATGTAAAACAGTTTGATCTTTTTGGAGAATCAGCCGGTGGTGTTATACCATACTACAAATCCGTATCAGGAGAAACACACTTAGAAGGCGATACTACATTCACCTTCAATCCTAATACCGACACCTTATCTTTATCTAGATTATCAGCCTCTTCGGGTATGAACTTCACGGGGCTTGCACAAGGAACAACAGCAACAACTTCTAGTGTTCTTGGTCTGGATTCAAATAACAATGTTATTTTAACCCAAGGCGGTGCAATTACGGCCTTAAATAACAATGCAACAAACCGCCTTGTTACTATAGGTTCCGCAACAACTGATCTTGATGGAGAGGCAAATCTTACATTTGATGGAAATGTTTTAAATATACAATCTGGTCTTATATTAAAACGCCGCCAGATATCTTCTACAATAACAGCCTCCGCAACAGATTATTTTATCGGAATTTCCGCATCAACAAATTTAGATATAAGATTGCCGCCTGCCTCTGCTTTATCAAGCGGTCAAGCACTTATATTTAAAGACGAGAACGGAACAGCAGGAACACACACAATTCTTATTCTTGCTTCGGGATCTCAAAAAATTGATGATTATTCAAGCATCAGATTAGAAAGCCCATTTGCCGCAGTTAATGTTTACAGCAATGGATCGGACAAATATTTTATCTTCTAATTGAGATATAAAAATATATTATTTTTTTTGTTCTAAACGACTTGCTGCTCCCTAGTTAAGTTGAGGGGATTGGTGCGTCTTGCTTTGCTTGACGTGCCTTACCTCATGCTATATTTAGGAGGAAATATATATGGCTTATAAATTTCAATTAGGTGCATACACTGCATCTGGTTCTTTGGTTCAGGAAGGTGCTGCTGAAGTTGACGCACTTACCGCTGATTCATTGAACTTACAATCAGGTGGAGTTACAAACGCTGGCGCAATCGCTGGTGCTACTTCCATCGACGGTTCTGGTGACCTTACAATGGGCACTATTACTATGTCTGGTTTCGCTGTCGATGCTGACGGTGATGTCGCTATGAAATCTTTGAAGATTGATGACGACTCATACATCGGTACAGATTCAGACTCTGACATGATCCTTTTGGATCCGGGTGCTGATATCACAATCGCTAACGATCTTGACTTCATTATCGGTAAAACTGGCGGTCTTCAATTGGCTGACGGTGCTGTTTCATCAACTGCTGCTGAATTAAACTTGCTTGACGGCGCAGCCGCCGACACAATCGTTAACAGCAAAGCTGTTATTTACGGTTCAAGCGGTGAAGTTAATGCTACTTCATACGATTTAGGTGGAAACAATATTATTAGTTCTGCTGGTAACTTCCAAGGTAACAATGCTTCTTTTGCTGAAATCACAGCTTCTGCTGATGTTTTGATTTCTGGCTCTGGTGGTGCTGCTTTGGTAACAAACGGTGCTGTTAGATTTGATGCTAACTTAGACGCTACTATTAGCCTTGCTAACGATGCTCTTTATTTTAAAGATCAAAACGACAATGGTAACTTAAAAGCTGATACTGTCGCTGACATTATGGCTCTCGTTGCTGGTAACGGTCTCGCTGCTTCTGCTGGTGTTTTGGCTGTTGGTGTTGATGATTCTTCTATCGAATTATTCTCCGATGCTGTTCGTGTTAAAGCAGGTGGTATCTCAAATGCTATGTTAGCTGACGATGCTGTCGGTGCTGACGAATTGGCTGCAAACGCTGTTGTTAATGCTTCTATTGCTGCAAATGCTGCAATCGACATGGACAAGCTTGATGGTGGTTCTTTGGCTTCTTCTTTGAGTGACCTTGCACAAGGCGACTTGATGTATGCTGGTGATATTGATGATTCTAATGCTCTTAAATCAATCACTTTCTCAGATCTTGAAGATGCTATCTTTGGTAACATCTCTGGTGATGCTACTATCGCTGCTGGTGGTGCTTTAACTATCGCTGCTCAAGCAGTTGAAAACAGCATGATTGCTGATGATGCTGTTGGTGCTGACGAATTGGCTGCAAATGCTGTCGTTAATGCCTCTGTTGCTTCAAATGCTGCTATCGATTTTAATAAAATCGCTACAAATGTTGATATGGGTGGTAACTTCACTATTGGTAACCAATCTGATGATATCGCTACTTTCAGTGGTCCAGTTGTCGTTGGTGGTAACTTGACTGTAAACGGTGCTCTTACTAGCATTAATTCTACTACAATCGAGATCACAAGTTCTTTCACTTTTGAAGGTCCGGCTGACGATCACGAAACAATTCTTACTTGTGCAACTCCGGGTGCTGATACCACTCTTAGTTTGCCAACTTTGAGTGCTGGTTCTTACTTCATCCCAGCTTTGGCTACTGCTGCAACAGATGCTTCTGCTGCTGTTACTGCTGCTGAATTCGCCCTCCTTGATGGTGCGTCTTCTGTTGAAACACCTGCTCTTGCTGATGGTGATGGTTTCTTGCACAATGATGCTGGAACAATGAAGCAAACTAACATTCTTAAGATTGCTGAGTATGCTTATGCTAAGTTCTCTGGCGATGCTACTGTTAGCTCTGCTGGTGCTTTAACTATCGCTGCTGACGCAGTTGAAGGTTCTATGCTTAATGACAATGTTATTTCTGGTCAAACTGAATTGGCTTCTGGTGCTGTTGTTGATGCTGATGAGATGATGATCTCTGACGGTGGAACACTTAAGAAAGTTGGTCTTGATAGCCTCAAAGTATACATGTCTGATGCTGCTGCTGTTGTTCAGAATGTCGCCGCTGCTGGTACTCTTGTTGTTGGAGTTAACTACTTCTCTGATATGAGTGCTGATGGTGAAGATGCTGTAACTCTTCCAGCTTCTCCAACTGTTGGACAATCTGTTAAAGTTAAGGCTCCAAGCGACTGTTCTGCTGCTCGTTATATCACAATCAACAAAGCAGGTTCTCAAACAATTGATGGTCAAGCCTCAATCCGTTTAGAATCACCATTCGCTGCTGTTGAATTGGTATATATTGCTGCTGATGCATGGAGAGTCTTCTAGGACGAACTTCTTGTTCGCCTTATTGGCTTATTTGCTGGGGGAGGGGTCTCCTCTCCCCCTTTTTTATTCGGAGGAAAGATAAAAAATGGCTTATAAATACCAAGTAGGAGAATCCATAATGAGCGGCTCCCTCACACAAGAGGGTGATGTCGATCTTTCTGGTTCTGTTAATCTCGCACTTCCTGGTCAAACTGCTGCCGTTCGCGGTGGATTGACTGTGGTAGAAGATGCTTTGTTTAGCTCTATGCTACAGATTGATGGAACTTTAGATTGCAATAGCACATCTGCTTTTCAAGGCAATGCTAGCTTTGATGCCAAGGTAACTTTCAATGGAGCGCAAGCTGGAAAAGTAACTTCTGTTACTTCTTCAACTTACACCATTGCAGCTACAGATTACTTTGTCGCTGCTAGTTCTGCTAGTAATACAATCACTATTACTTTACCTGCTGCGGCCAGCCACAGCGGAAGAGTTTTAAAGATTAAAGATGTTGGTGGAAATGCCCACAATAATAATATCACAATTGACGGAAATAGTTCTGAAACTATTGACGGTGTTGCTTCTATTATTCTTGAATCGCCTCATGCCGGTGTTACATTAGTTTGTAACGGCACAGCATGGTTTGTCCTATAAAAAAACTTATTTGTTTTTGGGGGGTTTAGGCCCCCCTTTTTTTATCTTCCGAGAATAAGGAAAAGAACAAAAATAAAACTATTTACAAATAATCAAAGCTATTATTCATAGGAGAAATCATATGGCTATTACAGATGCAAATGGGGATGCTATAAGCCCCACTGGCGGTTGGAGAATTTTATCTAACTCAACTGCAACAAAAACAATCAATTTAGGAACCGCACCTGATTCTGGTGTTGTTTGGACAATCACCGATACAGTTGGAGATGCTGGTTCTAATAATATTACAATTAATGCTACTGGTGGTCAGACCATCGGTGGAAGTGCAAGTTTAACTATTAGCACGAACAACGGTCGTGTTTCTTTGAAATCAAATGGAAGCGGCTGGACTGTTCTATCAAATTCAGTTGATGCTAACACAGGCGGCGGTGGAACCCCAAGTGGCTTTAACGTGCAGGCTCAAAAGACAAGTGCATATACGGCTTCTGCCTCAGATCTTGTTTTGGTAAATTTAGTATCAGCAGGTGCCGATATTACAGTTACGCTCCCAGCGGCTTCGGCAGATGCAGAAGTGATAGTAAAAATCGCTGGAGCAGCAAATGGTTATGTCGTCACAGTTGACGGTAACGGTTCAGAAACAATTGACGGCTCGACAACAAGAACAATGGATTCGGATAACGAAATAATGCATGTCGTCTCTGACGGCTCTAATTGGTGGAGGATAGCATAATGGGTATAATGAAAGAAAACTTTTTAAGAAATGCACACGATACAACTTTTAGCCCAACTGGTCTTTATAACTTTGTTAGCGGAAGCTTATTGACTGATTCATCAGGTAATAGTAAAACACTAACCGAAAGCGATGAGGCGGTTGACGATGTTGATTTTTCATTTGGAGCAGCCGAAGGTCTTTCACACTTTAGTTATTATCGTAATAATTCTGGCGATTTCAACTACACGGGGGCTATGTCTTATGCTTGTTTGATTTTCACAACTGGCTCAGTACCCGATAGTTCTAACAAGCATGCTCAATTGGGCTTGTGTGATAGCAATGGTGGGGGAAATGATGCAAGGTGGAGTTTGCAAATTAACAACACAGGATATCTTCGCTATGCTCATCAAAACAACGGTTCATTAAGTACAGCAGTTGTTGATAGAAAAGTTAGAGAACATTATAAATGGAATCATGTTGCTTTTACTAGAGATTCAAATGGAACTGGTATTAAAATTTATTTTAATGGCCAGCAAGTTCATAGCGAAACTTTAGGTCAAGGACCCGGTACACAAGGGACTGCATATTATTGTGTTGGCGATATTGAAAGCAACGAAACCACTAGAACAAATACAGTTGTTGTTACCTCTTGTGCGATTTACGAACAAGAGCTTTCAGCGAATCAAATTAAATATCTTGCGAGAAAGACACTCGGATATGATAGGATTAAATAAGGAGATTTATAATGTCAGTAATGAAAGAAAACTTTTTAATAAGCGCACACGATACAACTTTTAGTCCAACTGGGCTTTGGAACTTTGTAAAAGGAAGCGAACTTGTTGATTCTTCTGGTAATAGTAAAACTCTAACAGAACAAGATGCGCCGATCGATGAGGTGGATTTTGTTCCCGGTGAGGCAGAGGGTTTATCTCATTTTAGTTATTATCGCAATAGTAATACTGATTTTAAGTATACCGGTGCAATGTCTTTTTGTTGTCTATTTTATACAACAGATGACGAACCAGATTCAACATCTAAAGCACATTATTTTGTATCTTTTGATGGATCTGGTGCAGTAGGAGCTTCGATGTATGCTCTTCAAATTACAAGAATTGGTGGTGTCTTGCCATATCAAATTGGCTACGTGCACGAAAGTCAACAAGGGACATACCACAGAGTGGATACACATGCAAACATACCAACGGCTCATGATTGGCACCATGTTGCTTTTACTAGAGATTCAAACGGCACCGGTGTAAAAGTGTATTTAAATGGGAACGAAGTTGCCTCTGGGACAACCACAAAAGCACCGGGAGAAGATGTGGCACAAAATTCGGGATACTTTTCAGTAGGTAATTTATATAATTTTCCCAACACTTTGAATCCAACTTATGTTCAAACATCTTGTGCGATCTACGACCAAGAACTTACAGCAAATCAAATCAAGTATCTTGCGAGAAAAACACTAGGCTATAAAAGAGTAGATTAATGTCATATAAATATTCAAGCGGCTATCAGATAATGGGCGATATTTCTGGCTCTGATGATGCCAATAGGAATACCGGTATTGATTTTGAAGAAGATGCAATACATTTAGTAACCAATGGTACTGATAGATTTAAAATTTCTGGATCAAGTGGAGCCATAACCTTTAATGGTGCTTACACATTTCCAGTTACAGACGGACAGAACAACCAAGTTCTTCAAACAAACGGAAGTGGGCAGCTATCTTTTGCTAATGCTTCCGGCGGTGGAGGTGGTGGAGGAAGCAGCTTAACCGTCGTTTCACCAAAGACAGCAAATTATACTGCTTCTAATAACGAAGTTGTTCCTGTTAATCTTATTGGAGCATCAGGCGATGTTACAATTACTTTGCCCGCTGCTTCTTCAAATGCCCAAGTGGTTGTAAAGATATCAGGAAATGCCGAAGGCAAGACAGTCACAGTCGATGGAAATAGTTCTCAAACAATTGACGGTTCTACAACAAGGACAATGGATTCGGACAATGAAAGCATGTTCTTGATCTCCGATGGGTCCAATTGGTTGAGAATATCATAAGTATCCGAGAACTATAAAAAAATAAACTATTTATAATAAAATTTGGAGAACTTTTATGTCGTATAATCTTCTAAGCGGAAGTGTTAATTTTGAAGGTGCAACTCAAGGCACAATTGAAAATATTGTTGACACTCACTCTGATCAAACCGTATCAGGTCAGAAAACAATTAATGACTTATCTGGGTCAAGGGCGCATTTCACAAATATGTTACAGGTTGGCGGTACAAATGCTAATGATCATATTGTAAATGTTGCCGGTCCTGTAAGTGCATCAGGTAATATTTCTGGTTCTGCATTTTATGCGAATGGAGTATTATTGACTGGAGGAGGAGGTGTTGTTACTGCACTTAACAACAGAGTAGAAAGCCGTCTTGTGACCATTGGATCAACAACAACAGAACTTGACGGAGAAGCAAATTTAACTTTTAATGGAACTGTTTTAGACTTTAAGGCAACTTCAATCTCTGGCTCTGGTAACATTTCTGGTTCTGCTTTTTATGGCAACTGGGCCGGTGCGACTATTCTTGGATCTCAAGTTCAATTAGCCAGTTCCAAGGGAATACAAGATGATTCTGGTCTCGCTCTGGATGTCGCTGGTCTTGCCGTGGTCACCCCTGCCGGTGGTAACACAGTTATAATAGATCAGGGTTCTGGTGCAAAAAAATGCACTGTAACGAATTTAATGGCAAACGCACCAATATCAGATGCTAGTGCTCTTGGAAACGCTGGAAGAGTTTTGCTTGACGGCGGAATAGGAACGATCACATCAGATGCTAATTTATCATTTGCTGCCTCTACATTAACTGTTAATAGTAGTTTGAATGTTGATTCTAACACCTTGTTTGTTAGTGCCTCCAACAATAGAGTTGGTATTGGGACCGTTACTCCTGCCGCTCCTTTGGAGATTCTCAGTACTAATGCACAGTTGCAATTGTCTTATAATTCTGGAGATTATGCAACAATAAGTGTTGATGATTTTGGACACTTAACCTTTGCGCCTTCTGGCGGAAAAACAATTGTTAAAAACGATTTAATCATTCAAGACGACGTATCCTCGGACACGGTTGTTCAAATTTATGATTCGTCCGATGATGGTGTTATTGCTGGATATGCCAACAACAGTATAACCACAACAATTCATGCAAATGGTTCAACATTTTTCAATGGAGGAAATGTTGGTATAGGCACGAATACTCCAAATACGTTGCTTGAGATTTCTTCTTCCTCAGCAACTCAACTCAAGTTATCAAACCATACCGGATCAGCCGCTGAATTTACTGTTGCTGCTAATGGCGATCTCACAATAAGTCCAACTGGTAGTGCTATTTTTGATTCAAATTTAACCATTAATGGAAATAGCACACTTGGTAATGCATCGGGTGATGTTACAACAATTAATGGAACCGCTGTTACAATTCCAAATGGCTTGAATTTTAATTCAAACACTTTGGTTTTAGATCAGACTAATAAAAGAATAGGTATCAATAAAGCCACCCCAGTGGATGCTCTCCATGTAAGTGGTGCTTTTAAGGCTGAACAAGATGGTATGTATGCTTTTATGAGTGGGTCTCAATTTCAAATATCTGCATCTTCAACATTTGCCGGTGGCGGGAAGTCTCTTTTAGAAATTAGATCTCCAACGCATGCAAATCTGTTTGCTGTAGTGGAGGGTGGTATGATATCTTCTAATATTGTCCCTGCTGCTTTTAATGCAAATCTTTATATAAGCGGTGCCGCCGTTCTCGGCGCACCAGCAACGCCAATTCACAACGATAACCTTCATAGCGGATCTGTTACTTTTTACCTTGATGAGGGTAACAATAAACTTTTCTTTAGAATAAAAGATTCTATCGGACAAGTCAAATCAGGCTCAGTTGGTCTTACTTAATCTATATCGGACTTTTCTCGTTTAAAACACTATTTACTCTTGTTAATAGTATCTTAGGAGTTAAATTTAATGTCTTCAATGTTAGAACAAGCAATTGTGGATGCCGCCGCCCTTCGCGAAGCAGCCCTCAAAAACGCAGAACAATCAGTTATTGAGAAGTATGCACCAGAAATCAAAGCAGCGGTTGATTCCCTGCTGGAAAGTGATAATGTGATAACGGAACAAGAAATGGGAATGGAAGCAGCACCCGCTGCTGCTATTGAAGCACCTTTCGCCGTTGCAGATCAAAGTCCAAATCAAGAAGTTGACTTGGGTGTTGAGTTCACTTTCGACGCAGACATGTTTCTTGACTTAGGCGATCTCAAGCAAGCAGCAGCGACAGAAGAAGAGCCGCAGGCAGTTGAAGCAGAACAAGAAAGTACAGAAGAATTAATGACCGACTTAGGATTGGACGCAGAAGAAGGCGAAGAACAACCTGCTGCTGACGAAGAAGAATTAGCACTTCAAGAAATTCTTGATATGCTTTCTAAAGATACAGAAGAAGAAGTTTTAGAAGAAGAGTTGGTTGTTGATATGGGCCAAGTAAAAGATGGAACCTTTCAAACAAATGCTGGCCAATTGGCCTATGAGCAAGAAATGGAATTGGCCAAGACAGAATCAACTGAATATAAAGAAGAGAACGAGGTACTTGAAAAGAAATTGAAAGACATGAAAGAGTCCATCGAATCTTACAAGACAAAAAATAAAGAATTATATTCTGCAATAAAGCAGATTAATAACAAGTTAGAAGAATCAATGCTATCAAATGCAAAATTGATTTATTCTAACAGAATATTAGGCGATGCCTCCTTGAATGAGCGACAAAAAGATAAAATTGTTGAAGCCATCGCTAACGCAAAAACAAAAGATGAAGCAAAGGCTCTTTGTGAGACTCTTAAAGCTACAGTGGGAACCACCAAAAATGATGGTCCAAAATCACTTAGCGAGTCAGTCAACAGAAAGTCTAATTTGTCCAATATTTTGCAAAGAACAAAAAGAAGTGTTAACGAGAATAAAGATCATTCTTTCACTGATAGAATGAAAGCACTCGCTGGCATTTCTTAGACATATTTTAAGGAGGTTATCTAATGTCTATTTTGAATACACTTACAGAAGGCATAGTAAACCGTGACATGGCCAAAGAAGGCGAAGCTCTTCTCAACAAATGGTCACAAACAGGTTTACTTGAAGGTCTTCAAACTGAGAGACAAAAGCACGGAATGGCTCGTCTTTTAGAAAACCAAGCAAAGGAACTTCTTCGTGAAAGTTCTTCTATGGCTGCTGGCGACGTTGAAGGTTTCGCTGCTGTCGCTTTCCCAATCGTCCGTCGTGTTTTCGCTGGATTGATTGCTAACGACTTGGTATCAGTTCAACCAATGAGCTTACCATCAGGTCTTATTTTCTTCCTAGATTTCACATTTAGTCCGAATCTTGGAGCAGATACTATTACTGCTAGACTTGGTAACGCTGTAAATAAATCAATTTACGGTACAGATCAAGTTGGTAAAGACATCATTTCTGGTGTTGATCTTTTACCAGGTAACAAAGCTGATTTTGGCGGCCCTGGTCGTGAAGGTCGTGTTGGTTATGCTTATGGCTCACCAACTGGATCAAATGCTGCTGCAACACACATTTCATTTATAAAATGTCACCGAGCATTCAACTTAAATGGTAGTGTCACAGAAGCAAACAAAAAACTTATCCAGTATGACCCAGACCTTTTGTCTTTGACAGATGGAACTGGTATTTGTATTGTTGATATTTTGGAATCCGCACACACATCATCTAATGGCGCAATGACACCTGATTTTGATAACATGAGTGCATTTGTAATTGGCGATGCTGCACTTGGTAATGCTGTTGAGACTCAAGCCAATGGTGATATTACTGTTGTAAGACGTCTTACTTCTCGCGTTGCTGCTGCTAATACTAACCTTTCAGCTTCTGCAATTCGTTATGTAGCAGTTGAGGCTCTCGGAGTCAGTTCCGTTGTCGCTACCGCTGCTGCCGCTGCTTCTGCTGACTTGGCCGCTGGTGCTTTGGAATTCCCAGTTATTGACTTGCTCAATGCTGGTGCTGCTTTAGGTTCAGTTAACACAGATGCTAATGCTTATGGATTGGAAGGCGAAGCCCGAATTCCTGAGATTGACATCAAAGTTGACAGTACAGCTATTACAGCGCAAACCAAGAAATTGAAAGCCAAGTGGACTCCAGAATTGGGTCAAGACTTGAATGCTTATCACAACTTGGATGCTGAAGTTGAATTGACTTCTATCCTTTCAGAGCAAATTGCTTTGGAAATTGACCGCGAGATCCTTGCTGACCTCGTTAACGGTGCAACTGCTGGTACTTATTACTGGTCACGTTCTCCTGGTCTTTTTGTTGACCGTACTACTGGTCTTGAATTGGGTGCAACTTCTGCTGCTCCTGACTTCACAGGTACTGTTAGCGAATGGTACGAGACTTTGATTGAAACTATCAATGATGTTTCTGCTCAAATTCACCGTAAGACACTTCGTGGCGGCGCAAACTTTGTTGTTTGTTCACCAGAAGTTGCTAATGTACTTGAGTTCACCGCTGGTTTCCGTGCCAATGTTACTGCTGATGCAGACAAAGGCGAAATCGGAGCACAAAAAGTTGGTTCTTTGAGTCGCAAGTTTGATGTTATCGTGGATCCTTATTTCCCTCGTAATGTTGTTCTTGTTGGTCGTAAGGGTAGCTCTTTCCTTGAAAGTGGCTATGTATATGCTCCTTATGTACCTCTCCAAGTTACACCAACTATCTTCGGTGTTGAGGACTTTGTACCTCGCAAGGGCGTAATGACTCGTTATGCCAAGAAGATGGTTCGTCCTGACATGTACGGTCTTGTTATCGTTCGTGGATTGAATGGTGAGTCTGGTTCCTAGAAATTAACTTAGGATAAATAAATGCCCTCGATGATTTATTTCATCGGGGGTTTTTCTTTTTGAACATACTATTTACTATTGATCGCATAGAGCGAATATATATTTTTAGGAGATATTAACTATGTCAAAGAGCGCAAGAAGTGCAAGAGTCGCAAGTCGTCAAAGAATGGAAACGATTTCTGCGAGCAAAACAATTGAAACTGCTGAAACCGGTGAGACCTATTTGATTAGTGCTTTATGCACCATCACCCTTCCAGCGGTACAAGACGGAGCGTATTTTAAATTTATTATTAAAGATGATTTGGCTGGTCTTAACTCCGCTAATCTTGTAATTAAAACAGGAACCACTGCAACAGAAAAAATGGCTGGCTATGGTGTAAGAACCCTTCTAAACGGAAACTACAGTAGTCATGTTCCGTGCCCAACCGCTGGTGCTGCAAAGCTTGGTGAGAATCACCACACATTAACTTTTGCTGATGGAGCTGGCGATACACACTTGCTTATGGCTGGTAGCTCAATTGAGTGTGTTTGTGATGGGACTGGCTGGTATGTAAGATATGATTTCTTGACAAACCACACAAGCAACATTACTGCTGTATTCTCTGGATCATAGGAAATATTTCCACTTATTAAGACTAAGCTCACTTCGGTGGGCTTTTTCTATTTGAGACTAATTATTTTATATTTAAGGAGAATATTATGGGTAGAAGATCCAAAAGAAAAAAGTTAATTATTAGAAAATTAAATGCTGGACAAGAAGTCCCAGATCAAGACCTTATTAGAAATGGCCTTGGTAGAATCGTAGAAGAAAACTCCGTAAGAATTCAAAAATTGAAAGAAGCACAAGAAGCCGAAGCCAAAGCAGCTAAACTCAAAGCCGAAGCTGAAGCTGCTGAACTCAGAGCCAAAGAAGAAGCAAAGAAAGAAGCCGAAGCAAAAGCAAAAAAAGCAACCCCAGTTAAAAAAAGCTTTCGCAAAAAAGCAACAAAGACAACTACAAAGAAGAGATAGAAGCTTTCCCATTCTGGAAACTATTTAATCTTGATTGGGGGATTTATGTATGTCAATACCAACTTTAACACCAGCTTCTACTAAGAGTGCTATAGTGCTACCAGAGACCGGTAGTACAGCAAATGTTGTTGCTGGGCTTCCGCTTGGAGTTTATTCTGGCTCGGTTCACTTTGTAACCGGTGCAGCTAAACAAGTTAACTTTACTTATAAAAAATTAGGTGGCGATGTTCTGGACATTGAACTGACCGAACAGAACGTTTATGCCAATTATGAGGAAGCAGTATTAGAATATTCTTATTTAGTAAACATACATCAATCAAAAAACACTCTAGGATCAATGCTAGGGGCGCAAACAGCAAGTTTCGACCACAAAGGGGAGGTAACTACTGGCCCTGAAGATGTAGCTCTTAAATACCCAAAATATTCCTTTGAAGCGGCATTTCGTATTGCCGATGCATATTCAACAGAAGCAGTTGTAGGAGGAAGACAGACAATATATTCTGCTTCTTTTGCAACAGTATCTGACGAGCAAGATTATGACTTACAAACCATTGTATCTGAATCAGCGGCAACAGACACAGGTGCTCCTTACTATAATAAAGTTGATGGCCGAAGAGTCAAGATTCATCAAGTTTATTATATAACTCCTCGACAGATGTGGAGATTTTATGGATATTATGGTGGCCTAAATGTCGTTGGAAATATGAACACTTACGGACAATATTCAGATGATTCTTCTTTTCAAGTAATCCCAGTATGGCAAAATAAAATACAAGCCATTCAATATGAGGATCATTTGTATACTAGAACTTCTCACTATTCATATGAAATTATTAATAACAAATTAAGGTTATATCCTATACCAGATAGTGTCTCCCCTCAGAGTTTTTGGTTTAGGTTTTCAATTGAAAAAGAAAAAGAACCATGGGAAGACGATTATGAGTCTGGGCAAAACGGAATCAATAATATGAATACGCTTCCTTTTGAAAATCTTCCTTATGAAAATATTAATTCAATTGGTAAGCAATGGATCCGCAGATTTTCTCTTGCTTTATCTAAGGAGACGTTGGGACAGATTAGAGGAAAATTTGGAGGGTCTATACCGATCCCCGGAGATAATATTAGTCTAAACGCTTCTGACTTACTGTCTCAAGCAAAAGACGAACAACAGACTCTAAGAGAAGAATTAAAGACCCAGTTGGATGAAATGACCTATCCAAAGCTTCTTGCCACTGACTCTGAGATGTCTGATAATGCTCAAAATGTTGTTGGCAAAACGCCCTTGAAGATTTTCGTAGGATAAATAAATGGCAGATAAGTGGAAAAAAGCAGCCCAACCTCCTCCTCCAATGTTTCTTGGAGAGAAAGAAAGAGATCTGGTAAAACAAGTAAATGACGAAATCATTGAAAGAGTTATCGGACAACAGGTGCTTTATTTTCCAATTGATATAGAACACACAAATTACCATCCTCTTTATGGCGAGGCTATAGAAAAAACTTTCTTACCACCAGTTAGAGTATTCGCTCTTGTTGAATACGGTGGAGAAGAAACAAGCTTCTTATCCAATATCGCAGTTGATGCAATGGAAAAGATAACCGTTAAATTCCACAGAAGGAGATTAACTGAAGACCAAGACTTAGAAGTTAGAGTTGGTGATTTTGTTAGATATGGCGATATTTACTACGAGATCATGAAAAAATCTGAACCCAAACATTTGTTTGGACAACCAGAGCATGAGTTTGAAACAGTAGCAGAGTGTATTAGAGCAAGAGACGGATTATTCAATGCAAGTTAAAGAAATAATATTTGACCCCTCAACGATTGAAACAATTGATATGGGGCTTTATAATTGGGCAGATAATACCCTCGCTTTACATACAACAACTAACGAAGGTTGGAAGAAAGTCCCAGTTATTTGGCTTGGATCCGAAAGGGCATTTCAGGTCAAAAAAGACGAACTTTTAAGAGACGGTGACGACAGATTGAAACTCCCTATAATTTCTGTAACCCGTGAATCGATCACAAAAGACCCAACTTTCAAGGGTAGATTTCAAGCTCATTATCCCGAAAAGGACGACTATAAAGGCGGCACAGTTACAATCACACGAAGAATACAGCAAGAGAAAACAAGAAACTTCACTAATGCTGATATTGCGAGATTATTAAAGGACAGTAGAGAAACTGGTCCACAATTGAACAACAAGCACAAGACCGTATATCAAGAAATAACGATTCCTGTGCCTTCATATGTTACTGTAATGTATAGTATTATCATAAGAACGGAATATCAGCAGCAAATGAACGACTTAGTTGCCCCTTTTATCACTAAAACGGGAAATATCAATGGCTTTTTCTTCGAACAAGACGGCTATAAATACGAAGGCTTCATTCAACCTGATTTTACAGAAGTTAAAAATGTTAAGGATCTGGGCGACGACGAGCGAATGTTCGAGACAATTGTGCAAATTAAAGTGCTTGGATATTTGATTGGAGAAGGCAAGAATCGAGAGCGTCCAAAAGTCACAATCAGAGAGAATTATGTTAAAATTCGGGTATCTAGAGAGCGGGTTATCGTTGGAGACAAGATTCCCTGGAAAGAAAAAGACAACGATTACAGAGAATAGGTTTTTAGACTAAAACAATACTATTTACTGTGAGTTAATTATTTAAAGCAGAGTATTTTAATGCCTAGAAAGTTTGATTTCGTTTCACCTGGAGTTCAGATCACAGAGATTGATCAGAGTAAAATTGAAGCTCCGTTGCAAGACGATGGTTTATTAGTTATTGGCCGTTCACCAAGTGGACCGGCTCTCAAGCCGATTAAGGTTAATAGTTTAGAAAATTTCACTGATGTATTTGGAAAGCCAGTTAGTGGCAAAGGCACAATCAATGATGATGTTTGGCGTGATGGTAACAACCAAGGCCCTACATATGCGATGTATGCTGCCCAAGCATGGTTGGCATCAAACACATCTCCTGTTACATTTGTGCGCCTTCTTGGTGAAGATTCACCAAGCCAAGCCGACGGCTATGTTAAAGCTGGTTGGGATCTTGGAGGCGCAGACTTAGAAGCGGCCCCAGCGTCTAATGGAACTGCTTATGGGTTATTTATAGTTCCTTCTGGCTCCGGAGGCTCGCAGCTTAATGGAACACTAGCGGCAGTTTTTTATACAACAGGTTCGGCACTTACTTTAAGTGGAACTCTAGCAGGTACTGGTGGAACAGTTACTACTTCTTCCGCTGGTGCCCTTATTGAGTCTATCTCAACAGCAGGAAAACCTGCAACCTTTAAAATAGAAGTATCAACTGATGCTGCTGCCGTTGCCCCTGCATCTTGGAGTCCTGCTGAATCATTGGTATTCCACCTAGACCCAGATGAGAAAACAAACTATATTAGAAATGTTTTAAACACAAATCCGCAAAAAACCTATTCAACTAATTTTGCTGCTGGTCAGGCAAAAAATTATTTTGTTGGAGAAACATATGAAGAAGCAGTTAGCCGCTTGATAACAAGCCCAGGTGGCACAGCCGCCACCGCTGGTCAACAATATGGTTTATTGCTACCATTGCAATCAGGTTCGCTTGCTGCCAATAACCTGTTATACCACACGGCACAAGCAACTACCTCAAAGACCGGTTGGGTCATCAATCGTGATCCTGCTCCCACAGTAGATACTGCAAACTTTGCTTCTGATAAGCAATCAAAACTTTTTCGTTTGGTTGCTCTAAGTGAAGGCGATTGGTTTGAGAAAAATTACTATATTGCAGTTGAAGATCTACAACTCGGATCAGTTAAGAATCCAAATTCATCTTTTTCAATCACAGTTCGTAACTTAAATGACGATATAGTAGAGCAATTTTCAAACCTAAACCTTGACGAATCCTCAGAAGACTTTGTAGGAAAGAGATTAGGCGATCAATTTCAAACCTGGGACAATAACAAAGAGCGGTATGAATTATATGGAGAGTATCCAAATCAATCAGATTACATTCGTATAGAAATGGCTGATGACTGGAAAGCTACAATCGATGATGCATACAAGATTCCTTGGGGATTCTTTGGCCCAGTCCATCAAAAAGGTTTTTCTATTGTTTCTGGTAGTGGTGCAAATCTTCTTCCCGAAGGTACATTACTTGCTAACGCAACAGCAGCGACTGGTCTTTATGCTAAAGCTGCCGCCGCTGGTGTTCCTTATTTTAGTGGAGACGCAGCTAATGCTATTTTCTACGGTCTCGGAACGGAAGACGCAACAGTGGAATTAACAATGTCTTTCTCTACTCCAAGATTAAAATTAACAGAACAAAATACAGCAAGGGCTGGTTCAAATTACCTTGCAAAAGATCTTTTTGGATTAAAGCACAAGTTTGCTTCTAAAAACGAAAGAAATACTTTAAGTGATAGAAGTTATATTGATCTACTTCGTTACCAAGGCGGTGGAATAGATCTACACAATGCTGCTGATGCAACACAATATTCTTTTGTATTTTCTTTAGATGAAGTTAGAAAACTTGATGGTAAATTTTATTGGGCCTCTGGGTCTCATGCAACCGGTCATGCCGAAACAGCAGCTTCAGGATCACAATCACTATTGACTGACGGTGTTCGCAAGTTTGCTCTTCCAATGTTTGGTGGATTTGACGGTCTTGATATAACACAAGTAGATCCATTTTCAAATAAAAATGTTTTAGATGTTACTAGTCGCGATGACACTACGCACTATGCTAATTATTCAATTAAGAAAGCAATTGATTCTATATCAGATAGTGAAGTAGTAGCTTATGATGTTGTTTCTATTCCTGGCCTCACAAACACAGCACTAAGTAATCAATTACTTTCCGACGTTGAAGATCGTGGCGATGCATTAGCGATTATTGATTTGGATGATGAATACAAAGAAACATACGAAAATTCAGGTACAAGAACCGGTGGTTCAATTAATGATGTTAAAGCCACTGCTCGCACTAGAGATTTAAACACTAGCTACGCAGCCACTTACTACCCAAGAGTTCGTATGCGCGATACACTTTCTGGAAACGGTGATGTATTTGTCGCTCCTGCTTCTGTAGCTGGCCTTGGAGCTTTGGCTTTCTCTGACGCAAATTCAGAAGGACCTTGGTTCGCACCTGCTGGGTTCAATCGTGGTGGTATCTCTATCCTTGGTGGAAATGACGGCCCTCGCGTTGTCGGAACTTGGAAGAACCTTCCAAAAGCAGATCGCGATGAACTATATGAATTAAATATCAACCCAATCGCACGATTCCCAGCAGTTGGAGAAATTGTAATCTTCGGTCAGAAGACACTGCAACAAACTCCTTCCGCATTGGACAGGATCAATGTAAGACGATTGATGATTTACCTCAAGAAGAGAGTTGGAGCAATTGCAGATACTATTCTTTTTGATCAAAATGTTCAAGCAACATGGTCACGTTTCAAGTCAAGTGCTGATTTGATCTTGGCTGATGTCCAAGCAAGATTTGGAATCACAGAATACAAGCTTATTCTAGACGAAACAACTACGACACCTTCTTTGGTTGATCAAAACATTTTATATGCTAAGATTTTCGTCAAGCCAGCAAGAGCAATAGAATTTATTGCAATTGATTTTGTTATCACAAGATCAGGCGTTCAATTCTAGAGTAGAAACTAATTAAGTTATAATAAGGAGAAAACAAATTATGGCATTTTGGAGCAGCCACACATCAGAGGCAAAAAGAAATTATAGATTTAAAGTTACTATGATCCCTTTCGGACAAGCTAACTCTATCGTATGGTGGGCAAAAACAGCCACTCTTCCTTCATTTGATGTTTCAGAAGTTGAACACAATCATATGGATAATAAATATTACTTCCCAGGGAGAGTCTCTTGGTCAGAGGTCTCATTGACTCTTGTTGATCCTATTTCTCCCGATGCAACCGACTTATTAAATAAGATGCTTGTAGACAGTGGATATATCGTACCTGCAAACGAAGGTGCCGCAGCAAACAAGCCTTCTATTTCCAAGAAGAAAGCCGCTGGCTTAGGATTGGTTAAGATTGAAGTCTTAGACGCTGAAGGAAAAGAAATTGAAATTTGGGAATTGAAAAATCCGTTCATTAAGTCTGCTAAGTTTGGCGATCTAGACTATAGTAGCGACGATTTGAAACAAATTGATATGACTCTTCGTTATGATTGGGCAACTTGTACTGGCGGTGCCGGTGCAGATACACGATTTGAAGCTAAAAGTTAATTCAATAAGAGGTTTAAATGGCTTTTTGGAGTAACAAGGACGCAAGTCCCGCAAGAAAATACAGATTTAAAGTAGGAACAACTCAGAATATCAATTGGTGGTACGCTAATTCTGTTACTTTGCCTTCATTTGAGATCAATACTAATGAATATCAACTTTTAAATCAAAAGTTTAAGTATCCTGGTGTACCCACTTGGAATGATGTGACCATTAGTATTGTCGATGTTGCTTCCGCTGTTGAAGAAGTTAAAAAGGTGTTGGTTTCTAAAGATTTTAATTTTCTCCAAGAGGAGGGGATTTTAAAGATAGAATCAGTTACAAAGAAAAAAACCACCCCCGCCGCCGCCGGAGTAGCCGCCACCACCACCGCTGCTGCAAAAGTATCTAATTTTGTAATAGAACAAATGAAGGACGATGGTACTACATTAAGAACTTGGACATTGGTAAATTCATTCATTAAGTCTGTTAATTATGGCGATTTAGATTATAGCAGCGATGACCTGGTTTCAATAGAAATAACTGTCGCTTATGATTATGCGACAACAGAAAAATAATTTTAAAGAGGTGAAAATTGAGTAGAAACAATATGGGACGAACTGGAGCAGTCCCTCAAGCAGAGGCTCCAACCCCAGAGACAACAAGTGTTCAGAGCCCAATGCATTTTGTTGCACCAACAGAGTTTGTTGATCTTCCCTCGAAGGGTTTAGGTTACGATAGTAGTCACCCAATGCATGGCCAAGATACGATTGAAATTCGTTACATGACAGCTAAAGATGAGGATATATTAACCTCTAAAACGCTTCTAAAGAAAGGGATTGCTATTGAAAGGCTCTTAGATAATATAATTGTAAATAAGAATTTTAAAGCCTCTTCGTTGCTTGTTGGTGACCGAAATGCTATTATTATCGCCGCCCGTATTTCAGGATATGGAGCAGATTACGTCACAAGAGTAAGCTGCCCAGCATGTGGTGACACCTCAGACTTTAATTTTGATCTAACTAATACAAAGACTCACGAAACAACATTAGACGAAAATTTAGGAGTGAGTCAAACACCAGAAGGCAATTTTAAAGTCACAATGCCTCTGTCTAAATACGAAGTACACTTTAAATTACTCAAAGGTAAGGACGAAATATATCTGTCCCAACTTTCAACAAATAAAGCAAAAGGCAAATTATTAGAGTCTGCCTTGACAGATCAATATAAAAGAATGATTGTTTCAGTGGCTGGCTATACTGAACAAGAAGTCATTAATCAGTTTGTTAATAATTTACCTACAAGAGATTCAAGATTTCTTAGGTCTTGCTACAAAGCAGTTAATCCCGATGTCAAGGTTATTGACGACTATTCTTGTACCGCATGCGGCTTTGAGCAAGAATTGGAGGTGCCCTTTGGGGCTGACTTTTTTTGGCCTGACCGATAAATATGTTGAGGCTATTTATGAGCAGTTTTTTCTTTTAAAACATCATGGTGGTTGGTCTTTTATGGAGGCTTACAATTTACCTGTTGGATTAAGATTGTGGTTTTTAAAGAGACTGCAAAAACAATTCAAAGACGAGAAAAAAGAAATAGATAAAGCTCATAAGCGAAGATAAATAATGCCCTTTGGGGCATTTTTTTATTAAAACTATTTACTACAATTGGGGAGATAATTTATATGTTAGTAATTGATTTATCAGAAAGGAAACTTCTTAAAGAGACATGGATGGAGATGTTAGGGTCTTGGTCTAAATCTTTATTAAAAATGATGTATGGAGACGATGTTAAGGTTGTCGCTAACGTCAATGAAGAAGAGGCTGCCGGTCCTAAATTTATTATTCGTGGAAAGCACAAAGATGTTAAATCATATGCTCAAGCCATTGTAGCCGAGAAGGGATATCTTGATGTTTATTCTCGTTATGGTAAAGAACACTTTCAAACTGTAAAAGCTCGCGAAGAACTAAATACAGCAGTACAGAACTTTGAAAATACAACAGGATTATTGTGGCCTTTCAAAGACGAGGGTTAATGAGTGACTGAAATTGAAAGAATTGAAAAACTGAACAAAGCTAAAGCTGAAGGTACGATTACTAGCGATCAGTATACCGAGGGCATGAGAAAGCTTTTTAAAGCAACAAAAGAAGTTTCAACAGAGACAGCAAAAGCAACAGCCGCACAAATGGAAATGGCGAAAACCTTTGGTGACACCATTGGTCAGCTTGATGCCGCTCGCACTCTTTTAAAAGATTATGAAAAGCTTAACGCGCAAGCCGTGTTAACAACTGAAGCGAAAACAGAAGCTGAAAGACAAGCAATTGAAATGCAACGAGCCCAAATCGCTGCGCTTAAAGACGCCGCTGACGCCGCCAAAGAGTATATAGAAGAAATTGAAGCTATGGGTCCCGGCTATGAAGAGGCTCTGAGAAAAGGTCAGCCGTTTTTTGAAGATATGGCCACGAAAATGGGGCTTTTATCCAAGGGCAGTAATAAATTTTTAAGACAAATTTACGAACTCGGAGCCGCAGCCAAGAAAGAAGGTGGACTTAAAGGTCTTGCAAAAGGGTTCACAAATGTATTTAACGCTGCTAACATTAGCGTATCAATTATTAGTAAAATAGCAGAAGCTACAATAGCTCAAGCCACCGCTGTTGACAAAGCAGGCGCAGCTTATGCGAAATCAACTGGTTTCGGTCGTGAGTTTGATGGAATGCTTAGTGCGACAAATGATAGCATGAAAAGGTTCAATGTAAGTGCAGAAGACGTTGGTAAGGGTTTAGTATCCTTAAGAACAGGACTGTCTCAATTTGCTGAATTATCAGCATCGACGCAACAAAATTTATTAGGTACTGTTGTTGGGCTTGAAAAACTAGGCGTTGCCGCAGACGACTCAGCACAAACGCTGAACAACTTGACCAAAGGCTTAGGAATGTCTGAAACGGCAGCCAATAACCTGACAAGAGAAATTGCTTTATCGGGACAAGCTCTTGGAATGACCGCAAGCAAAATAACAAAAGAGTTTAATTCTTCTCTTGCTACACTTGCCGTTTACGGTGATAAAGCACCAGAAGTATTTATGAAGATAGCCTCAATGGCCCAAGTCGCAGGTGTTGAAGTCAACACGTTATTGGGCATTGCAAACAAATTTGATACTTTTGCTGATTCGGCACAAACCGCAGCTAAAATGAATGCTATTTTGGGAACAAGCTTTTCTGGCGTGAACATGATGATGATGGATCATGGACAAAGAGTTGAAGAAGTTATTAAAGGAATGCAGGCAACCGGGACATCCTTTAAAAATCTTGACAAATTCACACAACAAGCAATTGCCGCTCAGTTGGGCATTAAAGACATGGCTCAAGCAAATAAGATTCTTGGTATGAGTTTGGGTGCATACAGGGATATGCAATCTCAACAGAAAGCAGCCGATAAAACCGCAGAAGCAATGGCAAAAAAAATGAAAGCAGCAATGTCCATTGTTGACGAATTAAAACAAATCATGGCCGCTTTCGCAATTGATGTGCAACCTATAATACCATTTATCAAAAAAGTAGCAGAAGGGTTCGCAGGGTTTTTAAATTTTTTAAAAGATTTTCACCCCTTGACTGTTCTTGTGAGCGCAGGGTTTATTTTTATAACCTCAAAGGGTCTTCTTGCTGCCGGTATGGTTAAGGTATTTGGTAAAGTAGCCGGAAGTTCAGCCCCAAAAGTAGCGGCACTTGGAGCTTCAATGGGCACGCTTGGGTTTTCAATGTTAGGTGTGGGAATTGGTGCCGCATTAATAGCAGGCAGTATTGCTCTTATGTTTAAAGTTATATTTGACGGATTAGTGGCCTTGGCTGAATTAGATGCAAGTTTTATTAGTATAGGCTTCTCTATGGTGGGCTTTGGTGCTGGACTTTATCTTGTGGCTAGCGCAGTCGGCGTTCTTACGGCAGCATTTGCAGGTCTTGGTACAATTGGTTCTATTGGTGCAACCGTCTTTGTTGGCGTCTTGACGGCAATGGCCGCCGCCGCCACCGCCGTTGGATTTATAATCAACAGTGTAGGAAAAAACTCAGACATTGTTACAAGAATGGCAACAAGCTTGAAAGAAGTCGCCGCGATGGCACTAGATATCAGAGCAGCTTTTAGCGCAATAGGTGAAGGACTAAGCGTCTCGCAATCAGCATTGGATAATTTAGAGTCTCAATCCGGTGCAAAAATATCTTCAGTATTGGCTAATGTGGCTCTTATTACAACCGGTCAAGCCGCTGGTGAAATGAACCAAGGTGGTGCTGGTGCAGCATTGAGTAGAAACCTCGGCAGCTTCATCGATAGTGTTGGGGGTTATTTCTCAGGTGAAAAAGACAAAGATAAGTCAATGATGATTCAACTTGACGGTCCAGCTACAACTGAACTTTTAGAAGGAATGATCGCTAAGGGTCACATAAAATCAGGAACATAAAATGTCAATATCAAAATTTTACGAAACATCAGTAACAGCAATTGCAGATAACAAACAAGCAAAATTAACAATTAAAAGCAAACTAAATGGTGCTGAAGTGGTGGTTCCTGCGTTTTTAACCTCTTTCACGCAAACCTTTACTTCCAATTGGAATGAAGAAGAAGTATACGGCAGAATGGATCCAATCGCCACATTTCAAGGCACTAGACGAAGCATTTCATTAGGCTTTGATTTGCCTGCTGCAAATCTTGACGTAGCAAAGGATAATTTGAACCAATGTGATAAGTTGGCTCAATTTCTATATCCTGGTTATGTAGACGGAAAAGGAAAGGGAAAGGATAAACTCATATCTCGTCCTCCTTTGGTATCTGTTAAATTTGCAAACTTAATTTCTGAGGGAAGTAAGGCACAACTTGGTTATTTGTCTGGGCTTGAGTGGACACCGGTTTTAGAAATGGGTATGTTTACTTCTTCAAACAGTCTTTATCCAAAAGTCATTTCATTGTCTTTTACACTTAATGTGCTACACCAGGCGACCAAAGGTCTTGGTAAGGATAACAAGTGGATAAAAGGATCAGATACCTTTTTTGGTAAATAACACAGAGAACAATTATGTCAAGATACAACAAAAGAAGAATAGCAATAAACTCTGATGAGCAATACAAAAACCTCCTTGATAAAAGAGGTCAAAGATCAATAGAGCAATACAGAACTCTAGAGAAAGAAGTCTTAGAACAAGAGGTTTATGACTCTATTGAGACCGTAAATTATGTTTGGAAGTATGGAGACATGTATTGGAAACTATCTTCTCTTTACTATGGAGATCCTCAATATTGGTGGGTTATTGCCTCTTTCAATAAGAAGCCCACAGAGTCACATAATAAAATTGGAGATACAATTAAAATACCAGTTAGTTTGGCTGATGCTTTACAGGTGGTGGAATAATGACTGTAGACCCAAGAGATTCTCGTTTTTTAAGAGAACTTAAAAAATGGATTGAACAAGGTCCAGCCAAAATCGGTACTATTGAGTTTTATCAAGCCACGCTTGATAGAGATGCCGGGAAATCAGGCACCGAGTCTTGGCCCAAGAGTGGAGACAATATCGACCCCGCAGCAGCAGCAGCAGGTAAAGACTCAGGGTATTATAATGCTTCAATTGGTGGGCTTCAGATCGGTATGTATTTGCAGTCTTTGCTTTATAAAAACAGTGAAATAGATAAAGTAAAAGGCTTCTTTAATGATCCTATTTTTATAGCATATTTGTTGCAAACATATAGTCAAGTAAAAGTTTTTAGCAACGGGAATACTGAGGTTCAAACTGTTAATATACCAGAGGAATACAGGGTATCAAAGGTCGCAGGCAAACAATTTAATGCTTTGCTTGAATCGGCCGGTCTTGCCCAAAATATTTTTTATTCTGCTATAAACAACAGTACATTCAAGTACGGAGTCTTTTTTAATAAATCAGATTATGAGAAATATGACGACTTTTTCAGAGGAAGGCTACCGCCTGTAATATTTGGTGGGCTGCCCAAAAGCATAGAAGACAATGGCTTTACATATTTAAATTACATTTTCAGAGACCATTTAGAGAAAAAAGGAAGCCCAGACACTTGGACCTCTGGTGAAAGAAAATTGTTTCTTTTAATGAGTGGTAAGCGTTACGCCGAAAATGATGTTGCTTATCTAAACATCATGGACGCAGGCCCCGGTAAGAAAAAGTACGTCAACGTGCTTCCATTAAAGGATTTTTGGGATAAACACTACAGCAAAACTAATGAATTAGAAAGAGACACAGGGAATATAGGCTCCAGTTTGGGAGACTTGTTGGGCGAATCGTTTACATTACAAACTTTCGCTAAGTATATATCTCATGGTTCCCCCGGATCTCCAGAGGGATATGTAGCAATACCTCAATATAGCGAGAGATATAGTAACAGCGGCTCAAGAACAGGGCTCGCTCCGTTTATGGTAAAATTCAGCCCAGATCAATTGACTCTTGCTTTCCCTCCTCTTACATATAAAGATACACCAAGGGTTGACGATGGAGTACAGGCTGGTCCATTCGATGCCTTCATAGAAAAGGGCGGCCCCCCTGAAGCTCTATTCACTGGCTACTATCCAAATTTAAAAGTCAACTCGGCATTTAGATTTCTTAAGAATCCTGCAATTATTCCATTGGAAAGGTTTGAACAATTAAAAGACTCAGGAATTGAATTCTTACCACAGTCGATAAAGACATATAAAAGCCCAATTACTCGCCCACCAAAGTCTGAAGACTCAATCACCCTGACGGCTATTTTGGAAGCAGATATTGCAAATAGAGTAAAGATAAACAATGCCCCAGGACCAACGGTTTCAAAATTATTGGACATTCCAAAAGAAAATACAATTTTAGATTATGATCCCGATAAACACGGCGATAAATTAGCGCAACAAATAGTCTCTGCCGCCTCAAGAGAAATTAGTCAAGGAACCGGCGGCGGCAGCGTTGTTGTTTCTGGTCAATTACCCGCTACCCTGACCTTTGCACCTTTAAAATTTGCCATTAAGGTTGTTAATGAGGAATGGGATAAGCTCAACAAAAGAGTTGATAAGTTTAATGAAATAGATAAAAATACAACCGAAGAAGAGCGAGATGAAGCCCTTAAAACTTCTGGGTTAACCTTGCAACCTTGGTCTCCCGATCCAAACTCGTCGCAGTCACAAGACAATTTTCTCATACAATTGTGGAAAGACGCAGTTAATATTGCTAGTGCAAAAGTAGCCCAATGGTTACTGATACAAGAATCAACTAAAGAAGTTGTAATTCGATGGACGGTTGTTAAAAACTTAGTGAGAGAACGAAAAACCAACGATCAGATAGCAGATATTCTAAAACAAGCAAAGCTTGACGCCAATACTCCCTCCGACCAAGCCGATGTTTATAAAGGAGCAGGAATACCAGCAGCCCCCGCTGCACCACCACCGCCTTTAGACCCAGACGAAGCCCGAAGGAGAATGGAAGAGAGAAGAAAAAACATCGACCAGTGTTTATTATCAACCAACATTGAGCCATTAAAAATTGCATACCACAATTTGATTAAAGACGAAATGAAAAAATTTGTAACTGATGAAGAATTCTTTACAATACACAGAACAGCCGCAAAATCTGTATCATTGAGCCCTGAGCCTTTTGGTGGAAGGTTTCACCTCCTACAGCATAGTGAAGGAAAACACACTTCTATACCCAATCTTTTAACAGCTTCACCAGGAAATGACCTAAGACCATTCCTCGATATAACACCAGATCTTATGAGTGCTCTAATACCTAAAATAAGATTGTTCAGGGTTACAGCAGATGTTGATGGTTCAGATATAGAAACAGAATTTATTTTTAAAAACTTTGTTTCCCCAAATGAAGTGAAAAGCCTCTCTAATGCGAATCAAATACAAAAAGGACAAGGCGGCGGGATTAAAAGTTTTTCCTTTAGTTATGAAGGTGGAACTCCCGCAACTGCAAAAAAAGATATTAATGCGGAATTGGTATTGTTTTTTCAATCTTTTAATGAACTAACAAAACAAAGAGTATCCTCTGGGACATCATATAGATATATTGATTTGTTGTTGTATCCTAACACTGCTAACAATAAACCAAATAAAAAAATACCAACTGATGGAGCGATTCACGCTAATCAATATAATCCAACAAACTTTAGAATTAGAGCAGACGTTGGGTGGTATCCTAGGAGCGATAAAGAGTTCAAAGATTTGTTGCAAAGTAGAAACATTAAGCTTGAAGATTTTAACAAGGCTATAGGTAAGATAAATAAAACATTTCTTCTCAATATGATAGATCATGATATTGACTTTAGAAACGACGGCTCTGTAGAGATTAAAATTTCATATGCTGCTTATATAGAATCGCAGTTGAGATCCACACTAATGAACGCTCTTTCAACTCCGCAAATAGAAGCATTTAAGTTAAGAGAAAGAAAGCAGATACAAAAGCTATTAGAAAATAACGAATGCACTGCTGGACAAATAAAACTATTAAAGAGAAATCAAGCACAGAGCGAAAAAGATTACATAAAAGCCTCTAGGGAATCAATTGTTAAGCGTCTCATCGCAAGGGGTCTACAGAGAACTATTTCATTTCCAAAAAAAGCAGTATCAGAATATTTAGAAGATTTTGTCTCCGATCCACCAGAATTATCGGGTGAGGTAAATTTAAATACAAAAGCAGCCCCAGGTCAGCAGTTGGTTAAATTTTATTTTCTGGGCGACATTATTCACACAATTATGGACTGCTTATTTCTACCTTCAGGGCCTGTACCAGAAAGGTTTAGTTTGAAAAAGGATATTGAAAAAGAGTTTATAAAAAGAAGAAAAGAAACTGAAAAATTTGTTCTTCTTTTGTCTTCTTTTATTTATAGCGATTACAATTCAAAAGATCCAATCTTCAGTGCAAACATAGCAGACATGCCCATTTCTGTTAAATACTTTAATGAATGGATGATCAACAATGTTGTAAAAAGCGAAAAACAAGTATATCCATTGATTGATTTCATTAGAGATCTCTTGAGGGCTCTAGTAGATCTTATAACAGACGCCTGCATCAATAGGCAATTGGATGTCTCGTTAATGTTCCAAACAACACAAATAACCGCTCTTGGTAAAGTACTCGGTGGGAAAAAGAAAATTTATAAAGACTCTCTTTTATACGCAAAAAAAGTAAACTTCATAACAGATACAGATAAAGAGCCCTCACAAGGCAGTCTTATAAACGTTGATAAGTTATATAACAAGGGAAAAAAACCATATTTTCCACTCAAAACAGCAGACCCAGACGACCCTGAGATACCACTTAAAAACTATTTTGATTATACATTATTATATCCAGTATCGCCAGTCCTTTCCACTAGCCACACAGGCAGGGGAAAACGAATTGACGATGAAAAAACTGGAACCTATCACTTTCAAATAGGTTCTGATAGGGGCTTGTTGAAAAACATTAAGTTCGCCAAAACGGATATGGCTTATTTACGAGAAGCGAGGTTCTACAACCAAGGTAACTATGGTTTGTTACAACTTGGAGCAGTCTATAATGTAGAGTTAGAACTATTTGGAAATACACTATTTTATCCTGGTATGGAGATATTTATAGACCCTCGCGGATTCGGTGGTTCCGATTGGGACCCAACAGCAGGAGGAAAATCAAGGTCGGTTGCTAATGCGTTAGGCATTGGAGGTTACCATATTATAACAAAGGTTAACTCCACTATTAGCCCCTCTGGTTTTAAAACAAATGTTTCTGCTGTGTTTCAATATAGCGGTGATGGTGATTCGCGAACAATGGCTTTAGACGGACAAACAGTGACCACTACGCCCTCAGAAGTTAGCGAATCAGACGACTCTAATAAATCAAGCTTCAAATGTGTTCAAATTGTGGAAAACGCATTACAAAGAAGCATTAAAGCGCAACAATTGACCAAAGGTCAAAAGAAAAATAAGAAAACCCCCCCATAAAGGAAAAACAAACTGTGGCTCATTTTAAAGCAAATAATCTAATATCGTCTCCATGGCAGGCTTATTATTACAGAATACTGTATAAAAGAGAGGCTTTGCCTTCCCGACAAACAAACCCAGAGATTAGGGACTTTAGTTTCGCGGAAGACGTTTTGTATGGAAGAGTTGATACAAGGTTAAACACAATATATCCAAATGAGAACTTTATGAAAGTCATAGTTTCAGAGGATAATACCGAGTCTTCTTATAGGTTACTTGATTTCGTATCAGACGCTTTTGTATCCGTCAAGGGTGCAATGAAGGCCGCACAAGAAAATGGAACCATTCCAAGCAATGACCCAATATTTTCTAAGTTTAGTATCAAGAGAGCATATGAATCCCCTGTTAAATTATATAATAATTATATAACGCAATTAATGAATAGGTATATTTTTGATTACCTCGACAACGATAATGTAAGAAAAGAGGTAATAAAGTTTAGCGACTTTATTAATCACTTTATCAAATTTTTGCATCAAAATCCAAATCATATCCCATTTACCCTTACTTCTTGGCATCGATCAACAACTTCTAATATCTTTACTTCTGGTTTAGCAATCAACATAGGGCAGTTATCTTTTGGAACCGACCCTGCTATAGAAAATTTGGTTTTAAACAGTCCTTCGTTTACATACTATTCAAAAGTTTGCCGAGCAAATGGTTTCTTGATTTCGCAATTGGCTCCAACAGTCATGGTTGCAGACATTCTATCCCCAGGTTTACTTCCGTTCGCTAAAAACAACACAATATATTCAACAGAAGACGTATTTTTGAGTCGTTATGGGTATGCTTACACACTTGATTATGATTTAATGCAGACCAAACTTGTTGATGGGTACAATCTTTTTGTCGCAAATTTTCAACTTGAAAAAATAGTTAAACCTCGTTGCGTAAAGAAACTAACCTCAGTTATAAAATATAGAGAACCAATTACCATAGCCCAAGCACAACAAAGTATTTCTATTAATCAATGGCTCTCAGCATATACTCAGATTAGAAATATTGAAGAAAGGGGTGCATTGAGTGAGCAAATGTTTAATAAGCTTATTAAAAGAATAAAAACAACAAAATATGTTGACAACTTTCAAGCAATGAGGTATATTAATAATACTTTCCGAGATACATACAAATCTAAGTATGGTGGTTTGAATTACTTCATTCACAGGGAAGAAGAAAGAAATAAAGATACCGAGCCCTCCACTGAATCAACTTCAGGTGCTTCAAAAATAAACAACGGAGGGTCTAGTGGGGGCTACTAATGACATTCCAAATATTAGACGACAGGAGAGAGTGCTATGGAATCTATTATAATGGAAGTTTTATTTACGACAATTTCCCAAGCAACCTTGATCGTACTTGGGAGTGGTGTCCTCACCTTCTTGGTCGGAATATCAATTATGGCTCTATCTATTGCGGCGGCAGAGAGATTGGTAAAGTCGGTCCCGTCCACCTTCAAGACCGGTATGAAGTATATTCTCGGAAGATTAGAAGTTTTTTGAGAGCAACCGCACACGCTAAGATAAACTATGATGATGTTTGTTTGTTTGAGATTATACCTCAACAACACCTCCGACATTATTGCGAGGTCAAGAACGACATAACCAATTGGGTACTTGAGAATCACCAGAAACCACAGAATCACCAACATATGGTTGATGTAATGGAGTTGTGCGATGATATTTCACAAAAAATCCCCGCAATTGACCTAAATCGGCTCTATAGACATAGCAAGCACGATAGAAAGGCTAGGTATCTATTTGAGCAAGTTAAAGGCGAAAATACCCCCATTCTGTACGATGTATGGGGATCTGTGACGGGAAGATTAACAACGAAACAAGGGTCTTTTCCAATCCTAAATTTGAAGAAAGAGATCGCCGATTGTGTTGTTCCAACCAATGATGTCTTTGTTCAACTTGACTTTAACGGAGCAGAGATTAGAACCCTAATTTCTCTTGCCGGTAAGGAACAACCAGAAGAAGATATCCACGAATGGAATATGAATAACATATACCATAACATAACCGAGAGATCAAAAGCAAAACAGCGGTTCTTTGCTTGGTT
>Ga0070747_1000009_pt1 | contig 80050 bp, 124 predicted proteins | sample VirMetDEL_Mar_31_FD_77321 | JGI IMG/M metagenome (GOLD analysis project Ga0070747, IMG submission 77321) | Aqueous microbial communities from the Delaware River and Bay under freshwater to marine salinity gradient to study organic matter... | ecosystem: Environmental > Aquatic > Marine >... | reverse complement strand
GGACAAGATGCATAAGATGTTTAAAACAATGATAACCAAATCGTATTGCCCAGATTGGACTAAAGGTAATGCCATCCGTGAATGGGTGGCCAATGCTTTAGATAGTCCAGCTCCTTTTCACTACAGCTACGACCCAATAGAGGAACACCTGTTTATTACAAGTAAGGATACGGAGCTTCCAGCGAAATGTTTAGCACTAGGTATGTCAACTAAACGTGACGAGGAAGAGTCTGTAGGAGTCCATGGTGAAGGTTTACTGGTAGCCCTTGGGGTAGCCCTACGTGAGGGTTTATCAGTCCTAATCCGTAATGGCAGCAAGCAATGGGAGCCCTACTACGAGTGGGATAATAATATAGAGGAAGAAGTGCTAGTTATTGAGGAAACTCAACTACTTGACAACAGTGACCTGACCTTCATTGTCGGTAATGTGGATGAAGAGTTGATGAACGAGGTGTCAGATAATTGCCTGTACCTAGCAGGCGACTTAGGCGAGGTTATAGAGACAGAGATGGGGCGTATCTTCAAGGATATCCCTGGAAAGTTGTTCGTTGGTGGCATCTTCGTTACTAAAACGTCACAGACCTACACCTACGACTTTAAACCAAAATACCTCAAGCTAAATAGAGACAGGAAAGCCGTAGACACATGGGATCTTACTGTGGCTACTGCCAAGATGTGGGCAATGGCTGACAGGCCCAGTGAGGTGGCTGTTTTATTAGAAAAAGGGTTGACAGACGTGGATAAGTTGCAGTATGGTTTTACTAATGTAACACCAGAGATTAGGGAAGCATGTTACAGTGTGTACAAGGAACAGTACGAAGGGAAGTTTTTAGCTGGCAGCTACGCTGAAGAAGAAGAACTTAGGGAGAAAGGTGTTAAGGATGTTATATATATAGGGAAGACTGCTTTCACTGATATTGTGAGGAGTCATAGTAGCTATGAAGAGCCTATAGTAGACGAGGAGGAACCAGAGGAAGATCCTCTTGTGTTATTACAGGATGCTATTGATCTTACAGTGTGTAACCTAATAGATAAAGGTTATGATGAAGATTGTTTAGATTCACTTAACGATCTTCTTGACAAGTTTAAATCTAAAGGGGTAAGATGGGATGATTAAAATTAAGAAGGTTTGGAGAACTTATGAGTAGAAGTAATATTAAAAATGAGGGGGTTTCTCAGGCAGTACCGAACAACACTACAGTTAAGTTTGTAGGTATAGAGCAGGCCAATGGTGCTGAACTTGATACGTGGGGAGTGATGGTCAGTAGCGGCAGAAAAGGTATGGAAGATGTTGACTACAGAGCGTCTTTACTGCACCACAGGTCAGGCCCTATAGCTGCTTCTACTGTCTTACCAAAGAGTGACAGGGATGACCGGTTTAATAAGGCATACATAGAGTGGTGCTTTAGCCAGAGCCCAGCAGGGCAACCCTTTAAGGTTGATATGGGTGAGATAGAGGACAAAGTGTCGGATCGCTTAGTAAGTTGGCAGCACTGTAGCACAACAGTTAAACTTGAAGCCCTAGAGGGAGTAGTGTTTGCTTTTAGGACGATAGACGCTACAAAAACCGCTATAAGGTATACGGTTAAGGGTGGAGATAAGAAGGAGATAGCCAAGGTAATTTGGTTAGACAAAGGCCTTGGGGAGGAATTACTAGGGAGCACGGAAGTTTTGGTTGATGACCTACTAGTGTCCACTGCTATCATGGTGAGGTTTGACTACCATGAAGTTACAGGAGAACTTGCCTATCCAGAGCTTAAAGACCAGATGGCTAATTTGCACGATGAGAAGCAGGGCTACCTTGTATCAAAAGATGAGTGTAGTGAGTTTACAGATAAACAGATAAAGTGGTTACTACAACGTAACAATCAGACACCAGTAGATCTTAAATTAAATTTAAACAACGAGGAGAGCAATATGAGCAACACACGACGAGTAGTAAAAGTACAACTGATTGACGATGATAAGGGTTTACCAGTTGAGAATAGCCTAGTGCTAGATCTGGATGGTATAGTTACCCAGGATAATGATGAGACAACTATCCGAGAGGTATTAATGGGTTACGAGGTGGGTGATCTTCTAAACAATCATAATGAATTACGGGCTACTATAGTAGATAATGAAATCCTTTGTCGAACAGGAAACGAGGTTAAACTACGACCTATTAATCTCAAAGACCTTCGGTGGGTTGTTACTGGGTAGTACTGAAAGACCTTAAAACAATAAACATAATAACTAATAAATCTTAAAAGCTCCTCACGGGGCTTTGTTTTTGTTTGACATACGTACTAATACTGTTAAACTGAGTATATAGAACCAAGAGGAGATGTTTATGAGCACCACCATTACTGAGTTAGATATAGACCTAGAGTTGAAGGATATGTACGAAAAAGACCTAGAGTCAGGTACTGAAAGTGAAGCTCTAGAGTATGCATTAGACGATTGTGCAAATGATCTTCTTAAACTACTAAGAGCAGGTTGTATGTATGACTCGGTAGCTGATAAGGTGAAGCTGGAAATAGCTAACAGCATTATATCAACAGCACGTAGCACATTCTTTGAGCAAAATAGAGAGGAAGCTGTAGAGAACCTCGCTTCATAACACCATGAAAACTTAAAAGGAGAAGAATATGAATTTTGAACCATTTTGTATAGAAATTGAAGGGTTAACAGAACAGCAAGTAAAGAGTATTGAACGTAAAGCCGTGACTGCTGGAGCAAAAACCGAGGAGTCTGTGGAGATGATGTCTGACTATTCAGAGTGGAGATTTTATGGTGTGGATTATGAAAATCAAGTAGTATTTTATGACAATATAGGGGACTACGCTAACAGCCGGTACGAAAAATTAAGACTACTAACACTAGATCAGCTAGATGCTCATTTGGGACTAGAGCCCGAAAAACACCCTTTACGGGATGTTAAGCTAAAGGTGTTAGACAATGAGCATAGTGAAGCTTTCCAAGAGGCTGTGTTTGCTAGTGGTGGCCGTTGGAGGTCTGGCAGTACGGAGGTAGATAGTGAGGTTGGAAGTGCCTTGTACGTTGATTACAACGGAGAAATGTCAGCCAGCTTTAATTTATGTCTTACTTTTGACAAGGCGGCAGGAGAGGAAGTAGAGTTCACTTACGAGCGACAGCTTACATACTCCATAAATAAAGTTACCCCAAAGGTTGAAGTGTTAGGTAAGCTCTATAACAAGGAAGATGTAGAGAAAGCAATAGCCTCCATACCTTATCAAGGTAAACCCACGTAGGTTGGCCTATGTTTAACGATAGACTGGCTAATAGCCAACAACTACGTAAGTAGGATTGGATCACAACAAGAGGTACAAGGTATGAAAAGTAAAGTGTGGCTATTAATCGTTATTATTTGTTTTGTCGTCTCAGGAATAGCTGAAGTAAGGGCTTGCACCTTATACACCACTGAACAACAACATTCAATAGAGAGGGCGTATATAAAAGGGTTGCCCCACGACCTGGGCTACACCTTGGCCTCTATTGTTATACAAGAGAGTTTTGTTGGTTCCTATATCGTCAGAGTTAACAGCAAGGATGGTGAGTACGGAAGCTACGGTATAACACATATAGAGCTTAGAACAGCTATGTGGCTGGAAGGTTACGAGAGTTCTTGGAGGGCTAAGCAAGACCTAGTGCCTAAGCTAATAAGTGATGACGACTATGCAATGGATTTAGCTATAACTAAACTACTTAAGAATAAAAGTAAGGGTTGGTTACGTATGTGGAGTAGCTATAATGGCAGGGGGAGTAAAGCCCTGGAGTACGGTAACAAGATAAAGGGTCATATAGCTATACTAAAAGAATGTTACTCCTCAGAGTATAGGTTCTTAGATAGAGGAAGTTGGTATTAGGTCTTTTATCCTTATAGTCATCCTTACAGTAAGCACGATAAGCATCTTGTAAAGGTATCCTGTAGAGGTAGTCTTGTAGGTATTGTAATCTTCTACAGCACTCTTCTACAATAATCCTTTACAAGTATACTTATAAGGGATATAGTAGTAGGTAATTACACTATACCTTTTGTGTTTACAAGGCTATTTTATCATGGGTTTTCTTATTTGTCAATAGAAGGGTAAAAATAAATATTTATTAAGTGTATTACTTGACAGTTGTTGTATGTGTGGTAAGATACTTATAGCTTAATTACAGGAGAGCATTTGTGTGCAGTGTTTGTGAGTTTTGTGGAGAAAGTCTAAGCAGGTCAGTATTAATAAGAACATGCTTTATCCGTGTATGTATCTATTGCGGAAAAGAAAACCCATGGCCTCTAGCTAAAGATCAAAAGCCTGTAGGTTATTCAATTGATAAAGAGAAGGATAATAGCAATGACAGATAATAATGAACAGAAGATATTTCCAACAGAAACAGACCTGATTAATTTAATATACGATACAATAGCTACAAAGGAAGATAGTGCAGTCTACTTAGCACTACTCCCACAAGTGGCAGCGCTTGTTTTGGCTAATGTCCTACTACAAGACGATAAGTTCGACCCGACTGGTAAAACTGCTGTGTGGTTGACTAAAACAAGGACTGGCAGTGCCACTGTTGCTGTAGACTACAACATACTAGAATTTGTTGAAGCGTGCTCAAGAGGTGGTGTTGTTGATATGGCACCAGGAGAGTGTATTGTTTTTGATGAAAACAGCTTGACAAGTGCTAACGACGTGGTACACTAACTGAAATTAGATTAATAGGAGGGTATTATGGATAATGTGTTTTTGTTTGGTGTAACATTTTTAATAACCGTACTTAATGGTGTGAACCTATTGGGGCTTACTCTTGGTAATAGTTTCTCATATCCACATGCTGGTCTATTAGATCCAACATCTTGGATATTCTTTTACCCGAGTATTACATACCAAGCCATATACTGGGCTCCAGTATTAATGTACAATACGTAATAGGAAGTCCATAAATGGCGGTGTTAGTAGGAGAAACTAAAACTAGGTCCTGGTACGGTAAAAAATTCACCTTTGAACGGGTTGCTAAAGGCGAGTGGAGATGCACTTATAAGGAGTCGCAAGTAATACCAGAAGCAATACTTTCAGAAATTAAGCAATGGACATAGAGGAGAAAATAATGTTCGAACAGAATCAAATACTGTATAAAGTTAGCGCATCAACACAAAAGGTTCAAACTTGGAAAGGTTGGCTAGTAGATAATGAAGTCTGTGTAGCATACGGGCAAGAAGGTGGTAAGATGCAAGTTAGCATGTACGATGCCGAACCAAAGAATATAGGTAAGGTTAATGAGACTACAGCAAACGAGCAAGCAGTAGTAGAGCTACAAGCACTCTACCAAGCTCAGATAGACAACTGCCACTACCACCTAACGCGTGATGCAGCAGTGTCCTCTAAGGCTATAATTCCTCGTAAAATTAAGAATTACAAAGACCATTGGAAAAGTATGTCAAGTACACTGCTATCTAGTACAAAGAAGAATGGTAGTAGGGCTTGTGTTATTAGTGGGGTGTTGTATAGTAAAATAGGCAAAGAAGAGGAAGTTAAGGTTGAGCATCTTAGAAATGCTCTATGTGCCTTAAAAGAAGTTGCAACATTTGATGCTGAAGTATATGCACATGGTCTATCTTTGCAGCGCATAAGAAGCGCTTGGCTTAAGCCTGTTAAGACAGCTAAAGAGGTAGCTAAGATTAAGGCAGAGTATTTAAACAAAACAGGTAAAGATTTACCCTACGACCCTAACGAAGACGCCCTTAGATTAAAGTTCCACATATTTGATGTTCCTGTAGAAGGTTTGCCATTCAACGAGCGTATAAAGTTAATGCGTACACTTGAGAATCACATTAAGATAGCTAAATTATCAGACTGTTTTGAGTTTATTTACCCAGGATTGACAATGAATGGATCTCAACGTCTATTATTACGAGACAAAGTAGTTGCACAAGGTTATGAAGGTATGGTACACTACGAGCCAAAGGGTGTTTATGAGTTTGGTGTACGGTCTTCAAACACGCAGAAGGATAAGCCGCGGTATGACTCTGAAGCATTAGTTCTTGGTATTGAGAGATGTAAGAATGGTGATGGTAAACTTATGTTAATGGCTTGTGATGAGCTTGACAACGTAGAGTTTAAGACTATGATGAAGGTTGATCGGAGAGATGGTATAAAGTATCCGCGAGATATGGAAAGTATGCGGGAGATGATTGGTAAGTGGATTACCTTCTCTTATGAAGAACTTAGTGATAAAGGTATTCCAACTAAGCCTGTCGGAGAAGAGGTGAGGAAGTGTGATAGTTTTGGAAACCCATTAGAATAGTTCAGTGTCTTAGTAAATAAATTGTAACGTGACTGTAACTTTTGTGTTATAGTTCCTATACATACTCAAGAGGAGCAGTTATTATGAATTTTATAAACCTTAAAGAAGCAGTACAGTCTCAGTTTGACACAATGGTAGGAAATGAACTATTCTACATAAAAACTGATAAAGACGTTATTTGGAACCTGTACCTAGACAGCTTTCCAGAAGGGACTAACAATATTTACAGAGAGAGGCGGGAATTCGACTGTAACTGTTGTAAGCAGTTTATACGTAGCTGTGGAAACGTGGTATCTATTGTTAATGGTGAGTTAGTTTCTATCTGGGACATAGACGTAGGTGGCCACTTTCAAGTAGTTGCTAACGCTCTATCTACCTTTGTTAAAGAACAAGCCATAGACAATATTTATCGCAGTGATACTAGAGTACTAGGAACAGACCGAAGCCATCAACAAACAGATGACGGGGTTATCAAGTGGGATCACTTCTATTATAAATTACCAAGCAAGTTCGTTAGTACTGAGGTTGGGTCTTTTAAAGGCATTGCTACCGCAAACAAAGAGATTCTTCAACGTAGTTTAGAGGAGATCTCAACAGAATCTATTGAAATCGTGTTAGAGTTAATTGCACAAAACTCCCTATATCGTGGCGAAGAACATAAAAAGACCGTCCAAGCCTTGAAAAAAGCTAAGAAAGGGTGTGAGTCAAAATCAGGCAAAGACAAAGATCTGTACTTGTGGTATACTTCTGCTAACTTGAAAGAGGCTGGACGATTTAAGAACACCGTGATAGGGACTCTTCTGGTAGATATATCTTCAGGTGTTGAGTTAGAAGCTGCTGTTAGAATGTTTGAATCTAAGGTTGCTCCTCAGAACTATAAACGCTCTAGTGCACTGATTACTCAAGGAATGATTAAGAAAGCAGAGCAAAAGGTAGCTGAACTTGGTATCGAAGATGCTTTATACCGTCGTTATGCAGTGACTGAGGACGTTACAATTAATAACGTATTGTTCGCAGACAGGTCAGCTAAGAAAGCCATGGGAGTATTCGACCAACTAGGGGAGACTGTCAAGGACAGTAAACCAAACCTAGATAAAATAGAAGAAGTTGGTATCAAAGATTTCATTCACAACATACTACCCAAGGCTAACACTCTTGAGTTAATGGTTGAGAACTCTCATATTAATAACTTTACGAGCTTGATTTCACCAATAAACAAAGACGCTAAACCTATCCTAAAATGGGGCAACAACTTCTCTTGGTCTTATAACGGCGAAGTCGCAGACTCAATGAAAGAACGAGTTAAGAAGGCTGGGGGTAATGTGGACGGTGTTTTGCGGTTCTCAATCCAGTGGAATGATGGTGACAACAACCAAAATGATTTTGATGCCCACTGTATTGAACCAAAAGGAAACCTAATTAGTTTTAATAATAAAGGTCGAAGGCAAGCCTCTTCAGGTATGCTAGACGTAGATGTCGTAAGCCCAAAAGGAAACGTAGCTGTTGAGAATATCATCTACACAGATAAAAACAAAATGCCTAATGGTGATTATGAGTTCTTGGTTCACAATTTCTCCCATAATGGTGGTATGACTGGATTTACGGCTGAAATTGAGTACGAAGGAAAAGTATACTCTTACACTTATGATAGGAACCTAAAAAACAGGGAAAGAGTTTCAGTTGCTAAAATCAACTTTAGTAAAGAGAGAGGTATGAGGTTTATTAGTTCACTCCCGTCAACAGAATCCACTAAGGAGGTTTGGGGCATTAGTACCAATAAGTGGCAAAAGGTGTCTATGTTAATGAATTCCCCTAATCACTGGGATGGTAATGAAACTGGGAATAAGCACTGGTTCTTTATACTCCAAGGTTGTGTTAATCCAGACAAGGCTAGAGGGTTTTATAACGAGTTTTTAACTAACGATCTACTGGAGCATCGTAAAGTGTTCGAGGTACTGGGATCTAAGCTTAAGGTAGGGGAATCAAACAACCAATTAAGCGGGTTAGGGTTTTCTTCCACACAGAACAACCACGTACTTTGCAAGGTTAGTGGTAATTTTAATCGAGTAATAAAAATCAACTTTTAACTAGGAGAATAATAATGAATATGTTTGAATATGCAACAAAGAATAAGGTACGTTTCACTTTAGTTGAGGGATCAGCAGGATTATCTGTTGAAGACCTTTGGGACTTGAAACTAACCTCAGGTCGAGTATCCCTAAACGGGTTAGCTAAAGCGATAAATAAGAAGCTTAAAGAAGATACTGAAGAGAGTTTTGTCGTTAAACAAACTGCCACCAATACCTTAACTAAACTTAAGTTTGATATTGTTAAGTACATAATAGATATACGACTAGCTGAGCAAGAAGCTAGTAAAAAAGCTGTTGAGACTAAAGCCTACAAAGAGAAACTAATGGGTATCTTGGCCTCTAAGAAAGACGAAGCCCTTGAAGGTAAGTCAGTTGAAGAGTTAGAAGCCCTTCTTTCAAGCGTTGGTTAATACAGTTAGAAAATGTGATAGTTTTGGAAACCCATTAGAATAGGAGAACATTGTGGATAATCTCAAAAGTACGGTCAGCAATAAAGACACCCATGGAAAGGTTAGCCCATTCCCGTTTACAAACCTTAAGAAGTTATTACATGGGGTTCGTAAAGGAGAGTTATTAATTATTGCCAGTGGTAGCGGTGGTAGGAGCACATTTGGCACTGAACCACTCGAAACCAAATAGCCATAAGGAGACACTATGAGAAGTATTACCGAGGTGAACCCAAGTTCTGAGGTATTGATAGATTTACTTGAAGAACTTAACTCATTAGAAGACGATACAAGGGTTGGTGTATGCTTCTCACTTGTGGACTACACATGGGGTAAGTCACTTAAAGTTAATCTAGGAACATTGTGGGACTCCGAAAACGATGAAAGGGAGCAACTAACTGACCGAGAATACGAGGAGGACGATTACGAGTGTTTAGTGAGTTATGTTAGAAGTGGGTTGTTAGAGTTATCAGCTCATTTGAACCAACTGGCTACTGTCTTAGTAGCTGTAGAAAGCAAACCGCCAGAGGAGAGTATATTATGCAAGTAAATTATGATTTAAACGATATTGTAGATGCACTTGAGAATAATGAAGTGGACTCTAATGAGGTATGCTATGAACCGACTTTTAATGCACTAACTAAACTGATTAAGGCTGCCGATAAAGCCTCCGACATTATATACGGGAGTAATAAATGAGAAACTGGGATAAACTTAAAGAAAAAACTAAACAATTAGAGGATTTGTTGCAGACTGATAGCGATCTTCTACCAACACTTGGTCAACAAGAGGAAGCAGAGGATCTACTAGAGGAGCTTAGGGAAATTGTAGAGGCCATTTTGGTTGGAGATAAGTGATGAAGTTGTTGATTATTTTGCTGAGTTTACTCCTTTGCTCTTGCTCAGTTGTACAAGTAAGGGGCTCAGTTGGTGTATCTAGTTGCTGTAGCACTATGCACGTATTGAACGTAAGGTCACAACAAACATATTACTATGGAAGTGGGTGTTTATGAGGGTACTAGTAGCTTGCGAATATTCAGGGCGTGTACGTGACGCTTTTACTAAATTAGGGCATGATGCGGTTAGTTGCGATTTACTGCCGAGCGATTCACCTGGAGGTCAGCACTATCAAGGTGACGTTTCGATATTATAGATGATGGTTTTGATTTAATGATAGCCCATCCTCCATGTACATACCTAACGGGAGCGGCAGAGTGGGCCTTTGCCGACTGCCCATTGATAAATGGAGTACCTAGAAAAATACAGAAGGGTGTATTAATTGGTGAGAGTAGACGTAAAGCGAGAGCAGATGCGTTGGATTTTGTTAATCGACTATGGCGTGCGGATATTAAGAAAAAGTGTATTGAGAACCCTGTAGGCGTGATTACCAAATATTTACCTAATATGGGCAGGCCGCAGTATATACAGCCTTATTGGTTCGGAGAGGACGCTAGTAAAAAGACAGGGCTTTGGTTAGATGGCCTGCCAGAGATAACCAAAACAAACTGGATAGACGGTAGAATGGTTTGTTGTGGAGAAGTGGTAGAAGATAAATATGGATGTGCCAATTGCTGTGGTGAAAAGCGGGTTGTGTACAGGTGGGGGAATCAAACAGATTCGGGGCAAAATAATCTGCCTCCCAGTAATGACCGATGGAAACTAAGATCGACAACTTACCAGGGTATAGCTAACGCGATGGCGGAACAGTGGGGTAGATTGCCCGTTCTATAACATATTGAGGAGGTGGCTTACAATTATGCCAAGACTAAGGTTTAAAAATATTTTCGATGCATTGACTGAAGATAAAGCAGAGGCTGTTGAGTTTAAATGTAAAGCAGATGTAAAGATAATGGTAAGACGACTACTACTCTTGTTGAGGGCTCACATAACATCAGAGGAAATAACTACTTATGATGTTGCTAAACTGGCCCCAAGAGGTTTAATAGAGGAGCTTTATGCCGCCGACTACGCTCTTCAACAAGAGATGGATAATAGAACTTCAAAACAGGGGTAATTGATGACGTATACCAAATGGGGCGTAAGTGAAGTGGATAATAACAATACAAGTAGAGAGTCAGTAGAAGATGTTAAGCAATATAAGAGCTTGATACCGGTAGGTAGAGGGGTTGAGAAGAAAGAGTACGAGGAAGCTGGGGTGGTGTCTGCTGTTGACCCAAGAGATGGTAAAACAGTAGTAGCGACTTACTTCCCATCATACAGTAAAGATGGCACATTGTCTGGGTTTATTAAACGAGATTGGACTAAGCAGAAAGACGAGAAGTTCCACTTCTCTGCTGTTGGTGTTGTTAGTGAAAAGAACCAATTATTTAATCAAAATAACGTTCCAAGGGGTGGAAAGCGACTGTACATAGCAGAAGGCCATGAAGAAGCGTTGGCGATAAAGCGGGTACTCCTTGATGGTCTGAAAGGGACTAAATGGGCGGGTAAGATTATTCCAAGTGTTGTTGCACTCCCGCTGGGAACAGGGAACGCTGCTGCCTGTATTGCACATAATTTAGACTTTGTTCAGTCGTTCTCTGAGATAGTTCTAGCTTTTGATTCAGATGAGGCAACAAAGATTGAGGCCAAGAAAGGAATAGTAAAAGGGAAGGAAGCCAAGGAGGAAGTTGCTAACCTCTTATTATCAAATAATATATTTACATTCAAGCATCCAGAGGAGTGTAAGGACTCCAGGGAAGCAGTTGTGAAAGGTTTATCTGGTGAGTTGTATAAGGTACTGTCTTTTGGATTAGAACCTTACAGTCCAGAAAACATAGTCAGTGGGGATGATGCAGACCTAGATAGTTTACTGGAACCATTGCGAGAAGGTCATTACATAAGCCGTTATCCAAAATTGTGTGAAAAGATTCACGGATTTAGGACAGGCAATGAGTTGATAACTTATACAGCTTTCTCAGGGGTTGGTAAGAGTACACTCAACAGGGAGATAGCGTGGGAATTATGTGCTGACGGTTATAAGGTTGGGTTTATATTCCTGGAAGAACCGTTAAGAAAGACGCAACAAGCATTACTCTCTCTTGAGTTGGGGGTAAACCTGTCGGAATTCAGGCAGAATCCGCTAGCAATGGCAACTAGAGAGGCTATAGCAGAGGCTAAAGATAAAGTACTTTCAAACGGTAGAACGTTTTTCCTTGACCACTTTGGAAGCTTGAAGGTGTCTAAGCTGATGCAGCAGATAAAGTATCTCCACTTTATATGTGGCGCTGAGCACATATTTATTGATCATATATCTATGGTTGTTGCAGGGCTGGAGAGCAATAATGAGCGGAAGGACATAGATATGCTGTATGAAGAGTTGGCAGCTTTTATTACTGTGAACCCAGTTACCATACACGCTGTATGTCACCTAAAACGTGTTGAAGATCAAGTACCAAAGGTTAAAGAAGGAGAAGAGCCTAAACCATACTGGCGTCAGGTTAAGAAAGAAATGCTGCGTGGTAGTAGCGGGATAGAGGCTATGAGCACATGCATAATTGCACTGGAGAATGAGGTATTACCAGACGAGACTAGGGGTAGAGTACGGACTAAGGTGCTTAAAGACAGGGAGTGGGGTATCTTGGGTATATGCGACACACTTAAACAAAGAGAGGATGGTAGGCTTCACGTAGATGAGGACACATTCTAACAATAGGAGGATACTTTGGATATTACTAACGGAACAGCCGCAGGTGGACTTGAGGGTTTTGTCTTTGACCTTGAAGCAGATAACTTATACCTGCAATCTAAAAACATATGGACAGGGCACTTCAAATCACTTTGCGGTAAACATAACTTAGTAATACAACCGTTCAGGGAAGGTAAAGAAGTTAGCCGAAAAAAGGTTATAGAGTATTTAAAAAACTTTAAAGAGGGTGTTTTTGTAATCGGACACAACCACCTCGGTTATGATCTATGGATGTTATGGAAATTCTTAGGTATACCTTTTATAAAAGGTTATAAAGGAAAGGACTATTTGTTTAAGACTGTAGTAAGGTTTATTGATACCTTTGCTTTAAGTCAGTTCTTGTGCTCTGACAGATTCGGCGGTCACTCTCTGGCGGCCCTATCCTCTACTAGGGGGTCATATAAGATAGATTTTAGAGCCAGACTGATAGAGGACGGGACAATACTTAAGAGCGACCCAAAAGGGGAAGAGTTCAGAAAGTATCACCCATACATGGAGGAATACTGTGATCAGGATAGAGAGGCTACAAAGGTTGTGTTCTTTGATTTCTCTGAACACATGAGTGCGATATACGGAGAGTATTGGTATGAGCATAGAGCGTTCCTTAACCACCAGAAAGACCATTACTTATACGCTGCACAATCATTCGCTGGTGTGAGGTTCAAGAGGGAGAGGGCTATCGAGTTAGTTGAGGAGATAACTGTCACAATGTTACAGTTAGAGGAAGAAGTTCTTCCACAACTCCCACCACGTAAGCTTAAGAAGGGAGAAGAGAGTTTTTATAGTATGCCTGCTAAGCCATTCCTTGCTAGTGGTGGTTTATCCAAGACAATGCTTTCGTGGGTAGAGAAGCACAAAGGTAAAGTTAACGAGGACAATACAGAAGTTGAGGTCTACGGGGACACCTACCCAATAAAGGCTAAACTACTAATAGATATGAAGTTGCCTATGGAAATAAAAGATGGTAACGATATTAAACAGTGGTTTATGGAGGTTGGTGGTTGGGAGCCCACTTTTTGGAATATAAAAAAAGGTGCAGACGGTAAACCTGTTAGGGATAACAAAGGAGAACCAGTGAAGACTTCTCCTAAGATACAGGAGATGGGTAATATCTGTCCAAATCTATTAGAAATTGATGGGGAGTTGCCTAAAAAGATAGTTAAGTTCCTATCGCTACGTAACAGGAGATCAGTTTTAGAAGGTTGGCTGAAAAACTGGCGTCTTGATTTTGATGGTAGGCTGAGCGGTAAAATAACCGGCTACACTCCTACTTTTAGGGTCTGTCACCAAGAAGTCACCAACGTACCAAAAGCCCAGAAGGAGGTTCTTTTAGGAGAGGAGTTTAGGGATTTATTCTATGTAGACGAAGGCAACTGGTTTGTAGGAACGGACGCTACAGCACTAGAGAATAGAACATTAGGTCACTACACTTACAGGTATGATGGAGGAGACTTTGCTAAATTGATGTTGGAAGGCGACCCACACACAGCTTCCGCTTTTGCATTTTTTCCAGAAGAAACGGAAGGGTTTGATAAAGACGATCCAGATATTAAAGAGAATCCTAAGTTTAAGCCGTTTCGTAACGGTGGGAAGACAGGAAACTACCTTCTAGCTTACGGCGGGTCAGCCAACAAACTGGGTAAATCTCTGGGGTTATCTAAAGAAAGAGGTCAAGTAGCTTATGACAATTATTGGAAGCTTATGGTCGGTTTAAAAGGACTTAAAGATGCTTTGGAGAATCATTGGGAACATAAAGGGAAAAAGAGGTATATCCCCGCTATTGATGGAAGGTTCTTAGGGATAAGATCAAAACATGTATTGATAAACTGTGCTGGGCAGTCTTGCGGGGCCATTGTAATGTCTATGGCTGCTTGTCTTGTGGATGAAAAACTAGGAGGTATGAGAAATATCGATGAGTTAGGTAGACCTTACTACAATTATAAAGGTAACAAAGTTAAGCGGATTTTAATGGTTCACGATGAGTACTCTTTTGAATCGGAAGGGACTAAAGAATTTGCAGAAGAATTGGCAGAGCTGACAAGACAAGCAATTATACAAGCAGGGGTTGACCTTAACTTGAGATTGGATCTGGATGGAGAAGGTAAGGTAGGTAAATCTTGGAAAGAGGTTCATTAATAGGAGAGGGTATGAATAGCAAGAAAGCAAAAGCACTACGTAAACAAGCAAAGGTATTAGCAGAGGGTTACAACTTCCCAAAGCTTGTATATACAAAGAAAACTTATAATCCAAGACGGGAGGTACTGTTTGATAAAGCAGGAGGAGGGTATCGTGAAGTAGTGATTAAACGGGAGACGTTATTGCTTGGGGAGTGCGAGCGTAAAGTTTATAAAGTTTTGAAACAACAGAGTATTAATTTAAACAACTAGGAGAAACAAAAGATGAGTACAGTAGAAATAGTGGTAGAGGGTAAAGGTACTAACAAAGAGTTTAAGAAAGGGACTATTAAGGATGTGGTGTTTGCATACACAAAACTACAAGATGGTGCTTTTACTTACGGGTCTAAAGTAGATAAGGAGTATACAACTGATGTTATCCTTACAGAGGATCAAGCAGATGACTTTGAAGAGGCTTTTCCTAAAAACAAGGTAAAGCAGATCAAGACAGATGTATTCGAGGATAAGTATAAATTCTCCCCTCCTTATCCAAAACAGAAGAAGCAGTATGTTGCTAAATTTAAGGTTGGTACTAAGGTAACTAAGGACTACCCTACACACAACTTAGAGAAGGGTGTTGATGATGTGCCTTATACTTGGCCTAACCGTCCCAAAGTCTTTTTACCTGTAGAGGGGGGAGTACAGGACGTTACTATGAGCACGCTAATAGGTAATGGTAGTAAGGGTATTGTTAAGTTTAACATAACCACACACCCAACCTATGGTGAGTTCCCCAAGCTGACAGCAATGTTGGTAACAGAGCTGGTTCCTTATGAAGCCAAGGCTTCTGCTAGTGCTGGAGAGTTCGGGGAAATTATTGGTGGGCTCAATGAAGGTGATGGTACTACTCAACAGAAGGCTGCTTATAACGCACCTACTGAATCTGAAGATGAGTCGGAAGAGGAATCATCAAGTAGTACAGAAGAGGTGAATTTCGATGATGATGCGCCTTTTAAGTAACCCTATTTTAGTTAGTCTACTAGGTATTGTAGATAAGGTAGGGGTATGAAAGAGTGTTTTAAATGCAATAAAGTAAAAGTCATGGACGACTTTTATAACCACAATGGAATGAAGGACGGTAAGCTAGGGAAGTGCAAAGAGTGTTGCAAAACTGACACTAAAGCTAACGTAGCTGTTAACAAACAATACTACAAGGACTATGACAAGAAGCGAGCAAGTATGCCTCACAGAGTGCAGGCAGCAAAACTGTATGTAAACACCTCAAGAGGTAAAGAAAAGGCCAATAGAGCAAAGATAGCATGGATAGAAAGAAACCCAGTGAAGCGTGTTGCAAATGTGATAGTGGGTAATGCTGTTAGGGACGGTACACTGCTTAAGCCAAGTAGTTGTGAGGTTTGCCATAAAGTGGTAGGTAGGATTAATGGACACCACGATGACTATGCATACCCACTTATTGTACGGTGGTTGTGTTCTAAGTGCCACGCCGAGCGGCATAAAGCGAATGGAGAGGGAGCTAATGCACACTCTGATCACTGATATGCACAAGTGGGTTAAAGCTCCCTTATGTAGGCACATTTACAGATAAAGCATCCTATGTGGTGCTTTCTAATCGTTAAACAAATTAGGAGAATAATATGTTACCAGAAGCAATTGATAAACGAACTTTACTAGCCAAGTATGTAAACCAATCCGTAGCTCTTCACAAAGAACTTGAAACAATTAAAGAAGATATTGCTGAGCTAAGCAACATGGTTGAACAAGAGGTTGGTAAAGATTTTGTCAAAGAACTTAAAATCCTCACCCAGGCTCGACTACAACAAAGTAAGTTTATTCACGAAGTTGGTAAGAAAAGCACTGCTCTCGAAGAAAGTGAAATACTAAAGCAATATGCTAAGTAGGCCTATATGAAGAGGTTTGTAAGATTAATAGAAGCAGGCAGCAGCTACCCATGCTATCTAGATGTTGATAGTATTACAGGTATACACGTGCATTCTACCCACCCAGACCTAAGAAGTGTAGTTACTCGTGAGAGAGAGCAACCAAGGGTTGTTAAGGGACACCCCGATGATATATTTAAACTAATGAGTAAGGGAGATACTAATGACTAGCCTGCCCCCAATAAAGCCAGTACCTAAAATTAAAAGCAACCCACTGACGAAGATAGTCCTAACGTACTCTAACGATCCTATGTACATCCTAAAAGAAGATATCGCAGCTATCGTTCCGGTAGAGGGTAAGTGCTCAATCCTACTGAAAAGCGGTGAGCACCTTAGTATAAGAGACATTACAGTTGGGGAAGTTTGTAGACAACTTTACGGAGATTATGATGAATGAAGAAGTAATTATAAAAGATAAGATAGGACTGGTTGACATAGATACATTTATCTTCCAGGCAGCAATAAGTGCAGAAGAGAACTATGTTAGGGTTAGTCACAAAGACATTGACGCCATCTATGAGTACCCGACTAAAACTTCATTTTACAAGTGTACTAAAAAGGACGGGGAGAGCGGCAAACTACTGGAACTAAGGGAGGAGTTGGGACTAGACCTGAAGATGGAGGACTTCACAATAGAGCAGTGCTCAAGGTTGATAAGGGCAGAGGGAGATGCAACACCTCTTATGATGGCAAAGGGACGATTTAACGATAAGATGCGAATCATCCTTGAAAAAGATTGGTGCAAGGGGATAATTATTTGCTACGGTCGTGGTGAAAACTTTCGCTATAATTTAGCACAAACCCACCCATACAAGAACGATAGGCAACCTAAACCAATTCTACATGCAGAACTTACAAAATGGGTTCTACAGAAGTATAAGAATAAACTGTTCATGGAAGATGGTGTAGAGACTGATGATATTATTGTTAAACATCTGTACCAAGACTATTCCCAAGCCAAGGGGGACGTTAGTAAGATGAAGTATGTCGGGGTGTTTTTTGATAAGGATATACCGGCTAACACACCATTCATAATGTACAACCCCAACAAAGATAGTGAAGGGTTAGTGGTTAACACCCCTCTTGATGCAGCTAGACGCCTATGCACTCAGATGATCACAGGAGACAGTGTAGATACGATTAAAGGACTCCCTGACATCACGGAAGAGTTACGCTTAAAGTATGGAATGCGTAAGGGCAAGGGAGCTGGTGATAAGGCTGCTGAGTTACTACTAGAAGGTGCCTCCTCTATAAATGAATGTTTTAGCCGAGTGGTTGAAGCATACAAGGCGTTTTATGGTAGTGAAGCTACACTAGTAAAGGGATTTAGAGGTAATGACCTACACTGGACTTGGATAGACCACATGAATGAGCAGTATAGTTTACTTCGTATGCGTTGCAATTCAGAACCTGTTGCCTATATTAGCAAGGTACTTGATAAATTAGGAGTGGCTTATGAGTGATAAGCCATGGGAGACACCAGAGGGAGCTGAGGTATGGAAGACAGAGGCCCAGTATTGGACGTGGTTAAGAGGCGCTGTTAGACGTATATGGGCTGACTACCCGTTACGCAAGGTGTGGAAACGGGGTCAACTACGCCCTGTTACTACTGAAGAGCGATTAGCTAAAGTGTTTCACCCATCTACAAAAAATGTTGGTCAGTGTTCTTTCTGTGAAGAGTGGATGGCTGGTAGTAAACTTGAGTGTGACCATCTAGTAGAATCTGATGGTTGTACATCTAAAGCTACGGCTGAATCGTTTCTATGGCATTGTGCTGGGCTCGTAGCAGAGCACTTTAGGTTAGCTTGTAAACCATGCCATAAGATACAATCTTATGCTCAGAAGATGGACATACCTTTCGAAGAAGCAGTTACAGAAAAGAAGGTTATAGCAATATGTAAAGGGGATGAGGCTGACTGGCTTCGTAATAGAGGGATAGAGCCCGAGAGTAATGCGCCTAAGCGTAAGATCCAGGTTAGAAAGTATATCTTAAACCACTAATAGGAGGTGAGTCTTGGAAACAATTACATTAAGAAATATAGGACTGGATGAAGAGGACTTCTACCACTTGATCGGAGGGTACTTTGCCGTTGACGGTAATAATGTTGGTATTGTTCACCAAGACTTACCAACCTTTGAGGAGTACACCACGGATGCAGGGAGAGTTGAGAGGTGGACAAGCAGTAAGAATCAGATGATGGTCACTACAGATGCCATTAAGCTTAATAATGGGTTCTATAATGTCCACACCAAGGATTTGATCTTTAGGGTGGTGAGGGAGTACTACGCTGTAGAGCACATAACTCTCACCGAGGAACAGTTCACTGCCTTTAAAGAAGCTGTTGACAACCCGAAACCACTTAATCAAAAGATGAAAGACGCTATAGCGTACCATGATTCGGTTATTACTATAAACGACACACCAGAAGAGGATACTACTATTGGATAAGTCAATTTCAAAAGACATACTAGAGAAATACATTTCAATGACAGAGAAGGGGAAGTCTCGCCGAGAGATAGGACGTACTCTTGGTGTTGCAGAGAGCACACTACGTTATTGGGAAAGTAAAGGGTGGTTGAAGAAAGGAGTAAAGTCTAAAAAAATGGTTGTGTTGAGAACACCCAGTAATGACATACATTTTAAAGATACTGGAGAGGATAATAGCAGGATACTCCTTATCAGCGACCTTCACATCCCGTACCACCACACAGATGCTCTAGAGTTCTTAGCTCACTTAAAGGCCAAGTACAAACCAACCAGAGTAATTTGTCTTGGAGATGAGCTTGATAAACACAGCTTGAGTTTTCATGATAGTGATCCAGACCTGTTCTCAGCGGGGGATGAATTAAAGGCGTCTTTGCCTGTTATTGCCAAGCTCAGAAGTTTGTTCCCTACGATGGATATTCTTGAATCAAACCACGGATCTCTAGTGTATAGGAAAGCAAACCATTGTGGGATACCTAGACAGTATATAAAGACCTACAACGAGGTACTGGGTGTTGACGATAAGTGGAAGTGGTGGCACGACATGACTATCACACTTCCAAACGGAAACAAGTGTTATCTTCATCACGGTAAGTCTAATAATGTTACTAAGACATCCCAGGCAATGAGTATGTGCAGCGTGGCTGGACACTATCATGAAACATTTAAAATAGAGTACTGGGCAAACCCAACATCCCTCTATTGGGCTATGCAGTGTGCTTGCTTGATAGACGACAGTAAGTATGCTTTTAATTACAACAACTGCAACCTGAAAAGACCAATAGTAGGCACTGGCCTAATAATTGAGTCTATGCCTGTGCTTGAGCCTATGGTTTTGGATAGTGATGGTAGATGGGTAGGAAGGGCGAAGTGACTAGACAATCTGGACTGTTGCGTGGGGTAGAGGCACTAACTCCAACCGGCTTCGTTGACGTTGAGAAGTTAGATATAGGTGTACCTCTCTTCTCAATAGGTGTTGGTGGTGTTGGCTATTGGAGTGGTCTTGTAAAAGTAGACAGGTATAGCTACAAGGGTCTAGTAGTTTCATTGGATTCCAGGTCACTGAGTCTCAGTTGTACAAGAGACCACCCGATAGCCACCTACTCTGGTAAACTAACCCATAGGGTAGCAGGCACCTTACCAAAAAACTTCACCACGTGGTCTAGTGGTAGAGCAAGCAACTATCCTGAAGTAGAACCGAAGAGGGAGTTAGAACTGAGGTTGGCTGCTTGGTTCTGTACAGACTCTTATTTTTCAAGCTATGACGCCGTCTACCTGTACCAAAGAGAGAGTAACGCTTATAAAATAAGAGAGCTGCTGGACTACTTAGGAATCCCTTACAAAGAGAAAAACAGGTTTAGGGATATAAAGCAAATATGTGGTAAGATTCTTAAGAAATCTCCAGAAGCGCTTGTAACATTCACTATGAGTAGGTTGGTAGCAAACTCGGTAGGGGTTTACAACAACCACAGATTACCAGATCTGTGCAGAGGTTTGTCATTCAACGAATGGGATATTTTCCTGGATACCTTGGTGGAGGCAGATGGTACGCTTCCAACAGGGTATGTTAATTCACGTGTTGTTTATGGTAGCAAGGAGTTCTGCGATTCAGTACAGGCGGTAGCCGTGACTAAAGGGTGGAGCGCTTCCTTGACAGAGTATAGGGAAGGTCACTGGAGAGTTAACCTAAATAAACGACAAACCAGAAAGCAAAGCTGTGAAACCCAGTTGGTTGAGTATAGCGGCCCAGTAACCTCTATACACGTAAGTAGTGGAAATTTATTAGTTAGGGTCAGTAACAAATGCCATTTTACAGGCAACAGTGTGTAATAGGAGATAATAATGAACAGTATACTAATCGTAGGCCATGCTCGCCATGGAAAGGACACCGTAGCCGAGATCCTACGGGACTCTTACGGCTATACTTTTGAGAGCAGTAGTCATGCGTGTCTAAGGATTTTCATATATGAGCTACTTAAAGATAAGTACGGGTACACTACACTTGAGGAATGTTTTCAAGATAGGGTCAACCATAGAGCCGAATGGAAACAGTTGATAACGATGTACAACACCCCAGATAAGACAAGACTGGCTAGGGCTATTATAAAGGACAATGACATCTACGTTGGGATGCGTTGTGAGGATGAACTTGCAGCTTGTGACCTTATTGGTTTGTTTGATTACGTTATCTGGGTTGATGCTGATAAAAGAAAACCACCAGAAAGTGAAGAATCTATGACAATAAAGCTTGACGACAGTATGTATGTAGTAGATAATAACGGCACTGAAGATGATTTGATAAAGCAAGTTGAGAAATTGGTAAGATTTATGAAGGTCGATAACATATTGGAGGGTTTATGAAAGAGTTGTTTATCAGGTATCACGTTACTTCCACACATGGTGGGTATACAGGGTGGGATATTATAAAGTATGACCCAACCATACAAAATGCAAGACACAAAGTACTTGACTTTTTGTATGATATTCATATACTAGATGGTGTTACTGATGTTGATGTACTTGCTGTAAACACAATTAATTAGGAGATAAATATGGGCCAGAGGTATATAATAGGTGATTGTCACTTAGACCATAAAGGTATTTCTAAGTTCAGGAAGCGTAAGAACGGGCTCACAGGTATGCCGTATACATCCGAGGAGCAACATGAGCTTATGTACGAAGCGTTGGCCCAAGTTAATAAAAGGGATCACCTGTTTCTCATGGGGGATATAGCCTTTAGTAAGGAAGCTCTTGCGCGTATTAAAGCTCTACCTTGTAGGGATAAGATACTACTTGTTGGTAATCATTGCCGAGAGTTTGGTATAAAGATGGAGGATTTAGTGGAAGCTTATGATAAAGTCTATTCTCTTCGTTCATATAAAGGGTTTTGGCTAAGCCATGCTCCTATCCACCCACAAGAGCTTCGTGGTAAGCTTAACATACATGGCCACCTACACTACCACCATATACTGACAGAAGCTGCTATGCTTGATAGTCGGTATATTAATGTTAGTGCTGAGTACACTGGGTATAAGCCTATTCTGTTTGAACATGTCATATCGGCACAATATTATGAAGAATGCCAAGAAAAGTTTGACGAGTATGTTAAATTAGGCTATGCTGACAACACTTGTATAATCAATTAGGAGAAATACTATGATAGAACCTTACAACTCCAGTAAAACTATCGACGAAAACACTTGGTTTAATCACCTACTATTGCAGTCAGATATAATGCCCCTAGTTAAATTAGAGGGGTTTGATTCAAGCTGTATGATGATTAATCTAACCATAAACAACGTACCTGTACGTATTCAGAACTTCAATGAAGTGTTAGAAGAGTGGAGTGATAGGATAGAGGCACAGATAAAGGGTGATCTCGATTACTTCAAAGCCGAGGAAGCTGTAACTAAAAGGGCAGAAGAGCTTATCAAGGACAAGTTGCATAATATTTCTGAGGTACTACGTGAAGTGGAGGATAGTCTATGGAAACTGGAGTCATAGGGGCTAGTGATAATGGTTTAGGAAAGCTACTTAAAGAGTATAATGAAGGTAAGATACAGATCTATGAAGGAGGGATACAGTACGACGGTTGGGTAAAGACTGGGTTTGGTAGTACCAACAGGAAAGCCATGCCTATTAATAGTCCTAATTACATCTACAACTACTTAGAGTCCTTTGGCATAGTACCAGAAGAGTATGGTATAATTCACCCAATAGCAGAGAAGTATGCTCATATGGACAAGTCTGAGTTGATGGTTGAACTCACTCAACTTGAGTTGGAGATCGAAAACTACAGAAGTATGTTTGGTTAATATAGGAGGGTACTATGACAACACTGGATATACACGCAATAGAAGATGCAAATGTAAGCAGGCTGGTAGAGGATGCTATAACAAGAGTGAAAGGCACGTCTAGCCATGTTAGTATCATTAATAGCATAGTTTCACTCAATACAGCAACTTATGAAATTATTGATGATGACTCCCGTAAGGTGTATGTGGTTCGAATTCAATTTGAGGGGTTAGGAGAATGAATAATGGCCGTATCACTATAAGTAGACCAACGTGTGGTAATGGTGATGAATATATCAGCATAACCATAAAGGATTCCACGTCAAAGGAGAGGTTCTTAGATATAAGGGTTAGTTACGAGGATTTTGCAAAAGCGTTAACAGGACTTTCAGAGGTAGAATGTAATATTATCACAAGGAACCTTGATAGGGTTGGTAAGAAAAAGGAGTCAATGGAGATAGTGTTTAAATTGCGAGAGTACAGGGAGATGGAAAATCTTAATGGGACTGTAGAGGCACTGGCGTATGCAGCAACGCCAGAGGGCTGGGAACCTAGTTTGTACTTCGGGAGTAAGAATTCATTCTTCGAGGAAGATGGCGCGTACTGGGCAAGAACCACTGCTAATAGATGGGTTGAGGAGGGCAGTATATGAGTATATTGAATTTAGACACAGGTGAAGTATCTTCAGCGATTGAGGAGATAGTGTGGGATGGTGGTAGAGTTGGGCAGTGTAAAGTAAGGCTCGATAAAGATGAAGACTTAATTGAGTATCTTGAAGAGAATGGGGATAGTCTTTACCTTGATCTCAGTAACCTGAATAATGTTATTAAAGCTTTAACAAAAGCTGCTGAGTTGTGGGGAACTGCTGATGAGTAGGTACTGGGTCGTAGTAGGGATCTCTATGATTACACAGATTCTTATGTGGACAGGGGCTACACTACAACCAGAGCATGTGTTGTACTATGGCGTTTCAAGTGTATTTGTTACTATGAACCTGCTTACGGAGTTGAGAGATGAAAAGTAAACCCCTTATAGCTGTAGACTGTGACCTGACCCTAGTTGACTCTGATAAACACTGGATTGATTGGTTGGAGAAGGTTACGGGTACTAAGTTAGAATATAAAGACCGCCTGGACTACGACTTAACTAAATACTTTAAAGCTGAACTAGCATACGAAGGGCTAACCGGATATGAATTCTGGAACTCTCCCACCCTCTACGACCATATGGAGCCCATGCAAGGCTCTATAGAAGCTCTCCAGCACATCAAATCACTAGGCGTTGACCTAGTATGTCTATCACGTGTTATGGGCCACCACGGCGCATCCAAGCGTGCCTTTATCGAACGTTACTTCCCTTTCTTTGACGCTACATATTTATGCGGTAAGAATCAAAAATCCTTCCTCCACTGTGATATTATTATTGAGGATAGGTGTGAAGAGTTAAAAGGCTTTACAAAAGACACCACAGGTATTATCCTCTACAACAGATACATAGAGTTGTGTCCTATAGACTGTTTGCTATATGTAGCGAGAGACTGGAGTGATGTGGCTAAATGGTGTCAGTTGTTATTAGATAAAACTGAGGAGAAAGTGTATGGGTGTATTTGAAGTAGTTATGTTATATTGGGTTTTACCAAGTTTAATAGTGTTCCTTATACATTGTGAAGTAGCTAGAAGACTAAAAGACCCTATTGATGGGTGGGATTGGTTTACGTGGCTTATGGCTATGATAATGATTGTGTGTTGGCCACTTAGCTCATTATTCTTTATATCTAATTTCTTCCCGTACCTGCTTACTCCAATCACATTTAAGGGGAGAGACGATGTATAACTTAACAGAACAACAGAAAGAGCTTTGCGCTAAAGAGGTGATTATGTTTAATCGTCTTATTACAACAGAAGAACAGAGAAGTACAAAAGAGTACATTACACTTTGTGACAACTTGCTTAAGGAGGAGTTTAACGAGATGCTGGATGCAAGTACAAAAGAAGACCAAGTACAGTACTTAGATGGTGTGTGTGATACGTTCGTTACCTTGGTGCAACTACAGGATGCATTAGGTAAGGACTCCTTTACATCAGAGCTACTAGAGGATTATGTAGTAGTACCACACGTATCTGGCTACTATTGTTGGCCCACACCCGCTAAGCGCAGACGCGACTATTACGGAGCTATACTAGAAGTGTGCAGAAGTAATCTAACTAAAGTACCTACTATTAGGGAGGTGATAGGGATGTATGGGCCTGATCTGGCTATTGCCTGTGAAGCAGCTAAGGATTGGGTAGAAACTCATAGATCGTACAAAGGTATATGGTGGGATACTGTGGTAGATGCAGATTGGACATGGAGGGTGGTATTTAAGGATGAGAATAACAAAGTAATGAAGCCGTGGTGTTTTGAAGAACCACAATTAGAGCAGTTCATCAGCTCGTACTAAGAGAGAGGGGGTGATTTAGCTGTTCTTATAGACTACTCAGAAGAGCCTAAGTGGTTGGTGTCTTTTTGTTTATTGGGCGTTTCCTTTGTCTGGACTCTTTTAGAATCTGGTTTTGTTGAGCAACTGTTAAATAAAAAGGAGAGAGTATGAAACTAAGTAGTGTTTTGTTAATAGTAGGAGCAGCCCCGCTAGTGTTAGCTGCTTATACTATATTAGGAATTGAGGCGTATAGCGCCTTAACAGAGCGACCTATCTATAGCACAGCGGTATTTATTGTCAGTCTGTGTCTTGTTATAGGGGTTTTGATGAAGATAGAGGAGGAAGTATGAGCACAACATATGATATTGTAGAAGGGTACAGGGTGTTACACGGTACAAAGGTGCACACTGGTTACACACTAGAACGTTACCACGAAGGAGGTGGTACAGTAAGAAACCCAGGTACTGGTGAGATGGTAGAACGCAAACCTACTTGGGCGTTGATTGGGTATTACCCCAATATGAAGCAATGTATAGCTACCGTAGTGGAGGAGCTTACACTAGCCAACAAGCAAGTAACTACCGTTGAAGGTTACTTAAACAAAGCCACGGAGTTGGGTAAACAAATAGGAGGACGATTTGCAAACTGATGATATTGTACCAGGAAAGATTATAAAGCATACCAAGTTTGGTGACACAGAGTTGGTTACTGTAGAGGTGGAGCTACACCGCTTTGTGTTAGCCCAAGTAAACACACATAGAACATTCTCACGTAATTACCAAAGCTCAAGGGCCATGCCGATCCTTAAACAACTTGAGCAGATTAAGAACAATCCAGCTATGCCGCTACACTATGGTACAGCTAAGAAGGGGATGGTAGCAGGAGAGCCATTATCAGGTGAGAGTTTAGAGAAGGCTAAAGAGATTATCTTAAGTATCAGGGACTTTAGTATTAAAGGTGTTGAGCAATTACAAGAACTGGGGCTCAGCAAAGAGACAGCAAACCGTTATCTGGAGCCTTGGATGTACACTAAAGGCATCATTACAGCAACTAAGAAGCATTGGGAGTGGTTCTTTAAACTTCGTAGTTACCCTGACGCACAGAAGGAGATACGTGTCGTATCAGACTGTATCCGTGATGCGCTACGTACCTCTAAACCAGAAATGGTGGGGATTGGTGAATGGCACCTACCATACGTGGATCTCAAGGATGGTAAGTACATGGTCAATGGTATTGTTGTTAGTAAAGCGCAAGCTATAAGAACCTCTACAGCAGCGTGTGCTCAGATTAGTTATCGAACACTAGACCTAACAGAAGATAAGATTAACAATATATATGAGATGCTTAAACTACCCAAAGGAGGTGTAGTACCCAAAGAAGCTCCTCACTACAGCGCTGCTGAGCACCAAGCCATGGCATCCACACCAAGGTCTCTAACGTGGAGTGGAAACTTTTATACACCTGACTATAAGCAATATCGGAAAATGTTAGAATCTGGGATTGAACAAGAATTTATAAACTGATAATTAAGGGGTCATAGTGGAGGATAATGTGGTTAATATAGAAGAGTGGAAAAAAGAATTAGAGGGCTTGAAATCGGATTATCAAGATTTATATAATGACTTAATTGAGAGTGGGAAGACACTCAGTGAAGCACTAACAATTGTTAGGCATGTTAAGAGGCAAGAGCCTGAGTATTGGGCTGCTACTGAGTTTATGGATATACAGTTAAGTTTTCTAGTTGAAGATTTGAACGGGTATGGTTGGGGTGGTAAGAGTAAGAAAGAGAGAGCAGATATGCTTTGGGAGCTTGGCATGAATACCAAGACAGGGAAGTGGACACAATCTCTACGTCGTAAGATGGTAGGAACTAAACTAGAGTGGAAAGAGGTTGTGTGGGGAGGAGAGCGTTTAGATAAGGGTTGGTTAACTAAGCGTAGAGAAGACTTCACACACTATGCCTCCGACGAAGCCAGAGACATATACAGAATGCGTAAGGATTACGGATATAAACAAGAGGTTATGAAGTTAGGTTATTGATGTGTCTACTCCCCTGGTTGTTTGGCTTTAGCTTTTCTAGGCCAGGGGAAACCGAACCCACCATTTGGACGCCAGCCAGCGTACCACTCCCACCGCTCGCCTCGATAAGACATAAACGGGAGACAAAAATATTTAGTGCATACTTTAGAGAATCGGAATCCTCCATTAGGATTCCATAGAGAATCGACGCGTTCCACTACGTAATCGTGAATACCGATCCAATGAAACGTGAAGTTGTGCAGAGGGTTTCGCCACCACCAAAGTAACTGCCTCACCCAGTAATAACAGTCTGGGTAAAAGGGCGGGGGAGGTAGATCTTCTGCATTTCCGAATGGGTTATACTTACTATTGATATTAATTTTCATTTTGTCTTATAACTCCGCTTCCAATTATATCGTCTGTACTTTTATCTACGACGTTATACACACAACTTGTCCTGTTCAAATATCTTCCTCCCGCTCACCCAAACAACCTGAAAATATATGCATATTATGATCCGTTCTTTATGAAGTCCCACGTATTATTACCGGCGTATATAAGCTGACCAGTTTGTCCTGCATCAGGTAAGTCTAATCCACTAGCTGCTGGGTTAACTGTCACTCCTGCTGCCCCAGCCACTGTGACAACACCATCTCCTGCTCTACGTAGCACTATAGAGTCACCTAGTGTCCAAGGGATGTCGTCAGTATGTGGTACAGTTAGTGCTATAGCAGCCGCGTTTGTGAACCTAATATACCCACTCTTATCAGACAGGAGTAGAGTCCTTGCAGTGGTGGATTCTTCTAGTATGTTGACATTAAATGGATTTCCACCATTCAGGGCTGCTATTAGAACATCAGCAGATATTCTTTTATCAATACCTCCTTGAGAGATGTGTATAAAGTCGCTACTGTTTATTGCCGTAGCAGCAGGTAATTGATCTATTCTTTTATCGGCCATTATTGTTTCTCTATTCTGTTATTGGCTAAACCTAGTGCGCTGTACACCAGATTTTCTAGGTTCAGTGGAGTATCTACTGAACAGTGACGGTGACTGTGGCCGGTGTAAAGTTACCAAAATAGTCAGTAACCCAGTACTTAAAAGTATCAACACCGATAAAATCAAAGTCTGGGTGATAAGTAACTGTTCCGTCCTTATTGTCGTATACTCGACCATTTGTCGGTTGGGTAATACCGTCAACTACAATCACATCAAAATCAGCATCAGAGTCATTAACTAGTAAGTCAACCACCACCTCAGTCTCTAACGTAGTAGTGATAGCATCATCAACGGCAATAGGCGCAACACTGTTTAGGTCAATAACGCCTTTATCAACTGCATCTCTGTAGGCGAAGAAAGGGCTACCTAATTGAACACTATCATCAATTTCAGCAACCGTCCCATACTTGTGAATCTCACCTGTCACACGATCACTGTAATAATCCTCAAGGATAAAGTACCTCTTCCCATCAGCCGCGGTGTAGTACCCGTCAGTTTCTAAGATTCTAACTATCTCTGACGATTTAGCACTATTGAGGTCATCACCTGCTGGAATCTCAATAACACCCAAGCTATCGGTTTTAGTCCCCTCCATAGGTAATACCCTAGCGGTCGGGTCGCTATTAAGTCCTTCTTTGTAATTTAAGAAACTAGTAATGTTAAGCTCAAAACGAGCATCAACAATCCCATCACCAGATAAGACTTGGTAAGCATCATTCACTTCCATATATTCTTGATCAACACTAGTCATTGTTGGGTTCACTACAAATATCCGCTTATACCTGTCGGCAGGAAGTCCAGGTGAATTGAATACATCCGTGATACGGAAACCATAAGCAAATCCATTAATTTTAGCATTGACAATGGTTACGTCACTTGCATTAGTGCCTACGTCGATACCTTTGTAAGGGTTAGAGTATTGAGCTGAGGGCCTACCGATCACATCAAAGTTTAACAATAGATAATGTGCCGTGTATGAGATATGGCCCCCGTTAATTACATTCCAAGCTGTAAAGTCCTTCAACACAGACCGAACATCATGTCCCTGATGTGCGTTTCTTTTCTCAACAAAAACTCCAAGCTTAGATGCAAATGTTTCATTGTCGGAGAAGTGCAGGATAGGGACATCATCAACCGTGACTGATGAAGATAAGCCCACAGCCTCTGGTAAATCAAAGAAGGAAGAGTCAATTGGAATCACACCGTCTAAACCATTTTCTGGATCTTCAGCGCGGCCACGATGAAAATAAGCAAACCCGCTATTAACACTCGCTGCAATATTATTTCTAGCTTTCACCATACGACCTTCGAAATAAAAACCACTCCCGCTTCTACCGTTATCTAGTTCTGATGGGACGTTACAACATGATTTAGGTGTTCCCCAACCCATACCTTCAGCGTAGATTGCTATATTATTACTCCAACTACCAATTTCGTTACCTGTTTCAGCAACAAAACCAGAACCAAAAGTTTTATATGATGCGTTGTTATGGAGAATTGCGTTACCATCGTGATGGACATAACCCCAACCTGGAGAGCCAAACACAGCGTTACCAATAGCGATTGCTGGGTTACGTATATCTTCAAGACCTGGGCGGTGGAAGTGCATAGAGTAGCGACCCTTGACATTACTGTCTGGCATAATTGGGTCAAACTCATGGGGATTTTTAGCTGATATTGATTTATTCGTTCTACCTAACTCTTTAAACTCAACGTAACGTACATCCACGTCGTCGTTGTGCATAAACATCATGTGACCACGGTGGTGTATCTGAGTAGATGCACCATTTTCACTTTCAATAGATATGTTGCGTGTATGGTTTGCCACTGAAGTTTTTAAATCAGCCCTTGGTGTTCCATGGTCATACTGCAAGGCACTAGAGAACGTTACGACATTACCGTTCACTTGCGTTATGGTTAACACCTCATCTTGAGGGGGTTGTGGAGAGGTCTGTACACCATCCCATCTGTGTCCATCATATATTGTCCCTGCTAAAACGATTGTATCTCCGACTTGCCAGTTTTGTGGTGCAAAAGCTAACGTTATCGAGTTATCGCCTATTTTGGGGTCAATAAGAACTTTCAAGTGGGTCGTCTTTTCTTGACCATGCATTCTTGTTGGGCCATGAGCAATTAAGCTACGACTGACTAAAGTTGTATCCCAAGTAGTATCAATATCACCGTTATCAGCAATGATAAGATCAACGTTAACACCACTTTGTATTGGGTTTTCTTCTGTTCCGATAAGCAAAGTGCCAGTGGTATCCACAAACATAGTATCGAAAATCATCTTGGAGTCCACATCAGGAGAGAAAGTTAATACACCGTTAACAAGAACCAGAAATAAACGTGCATCAGAAACATTATCATAAGTGACAGTGATACCATCTTTAATTAATACTTGTGCATTATCTCCAGGTACTTCACCCTCAGCCCAAGTGTTTGTATCAAACCAAGAGCCGTTATTGGTAGCTTGGTGTGTTACACTCTCAAGCAAAAATAAACTCAATACAGCAGCATGTTCATCATGCTTAGCAGTTCCAGAAGTATGTGGATTAGTTGGGTCCGGTGTTGGTGTAGGATCTGGGGTTGCAACAGGCGTTGGTGTCGGGGATGGTGTTGAAACAGGGTTTAATAGATAGTCGCAATGCTTACGCCATTGTGATGGGTTGCCAAAAACCGCACTATTGCAAGCAATAGAGTCATCCACTTGTAGGTAGAAGTAGTTATTACCAGACCCGTAGCGAACTAATGAGGGAGCAGGGACAATACAGACTTGCTCACCGCGTGAACAGAAAACCCAATCCTCTTCAGGGGGAGTGGTCTGGGCATATGAGACACTAGTAACGGCAAGAATTGAAAAAGGAAGTAGCCAATAAAGGGCTTTGTTTAAAAATTGTCTGGTTCGGGGAGCTATCATGGATATAAGTTTCCGTGTGTTTGGTAATAAACTAGGTATCTATATTAATAGCGAGCTGTTAACAGGCTACCTGATCTCGGGTCTTAGGTGGTGTTTAGTTACCGGCCATTGTTGTTTCTCTTGTTATGTTCCATTATATCCAGCAGGTATAGCGTAGTTAACTAGTGGGTCTTGCCAAGGTACACTTAAGAAAATCCGGTAGGAGGCCCATATTGCCAACTCCCAGGCTGAGTTAGTGTTACCCGCCTTTTACCAAGCTCTGCTGTTTGTGCCATGCTAACTGCAATATAGTATTCACTGTTATTATTCACAAAATTACCAGGAGCTTTCATGTTGTAACCACCCGTCCCAGTAGAGGGGTCGCCACCAAAATGGCCACCCCAATTTTCATTTACCCCGAACCACACCCAATCAATGCTAGTATCTATTGCTATTTTAATAACGTCACCAGCTACTATGACGTTGGGTGGGAATATTTGCCAACCAGTACCACCGTTTGGTTGAAAATCAGCCCTGTTTACGAACGCCCACCTGGACGTGTAAAGATCGGAGTGGGTTCCAGAAGGCGTACTTAGAGCATCCAAAGAAGGTAAGTAACCATGAATCCCAAAATAGACATATTGCTCCGTAGAGGGTGGTGATGTTATTAAATTAAGATCCACTTTCATTTCAAAGTAGTACTTACCTGTAGGTATCTTACCTGAGCTTCTAAGCCTTCCTAAATTAGTAGCCGAAGAAGCCTCTACAGTGGTTCCATTATTAGTTAAAGAGTAACCAGTTGCCACAGAAGTTGGTACTAGCCTTCGGAATGCTGGAAGCAATTCCCCACCCATACAACCAGAAAATATATGCATACTAATTAACCCTGTCTTCCTGTTTATCGTTATACCACTCAACCCAGCTATTATGCATGTAAAAGCACTCCTTGAACCTGTTATGGTTCTCAATGTTAGTTTTGGCCAGTGCCTCCATGGTTGGTGCTTCTATTCCAACCTCTTCCTCACATAGTCCTAAGAACCCTGGAGGAGTGTATTGTTCTATCAGTTTTATCTTTTCCCGTATAACTTCAACTTGCTCAGGGAGTGGGGTTTGAATAGAGTTGCTTGTACAACTGGTAATAGCTATCACTAAGGTCAGTGCAAGTAGTGGTTTTGTTAAGGGCTTCATCTAATGCTTCCTGTAGGGATATTTTGCTTTTATTTATGTCATTGTACTTCTGGTCTAGTTGCCTGATCTTCTCCATACCTTTCTGCTGCACTTCCATAGCAGCTTGAAGTTCTTCATTAGCCCTGGTAAGCGACTCTTCAAGCTTTATGTCGAAGGCTGTCTTGTACTTTAGCTCCATCTCTGAAGTGGCTGAAGAGTGGCCGACATTATACGTGTAATAATAAGAGTAGGAGAAGAGGGCGGCTATTACGAGATAACCGTAATATTTTAATGGTATCATTACTTTATTCCTCTTTTACCTATCATATCAGCTACACTATTACTCATGTACCCAACAATAAAAGCTGTTGATGCTGAAAGCTGTGCTGTGTCTTGTAAGTATATAAAACCAACAACACAACCAAGGACACTAATAAGTGATTGGTAAGGGTTTCCCATCCAGTACTGAATAGGAGTTGGCCGCTTCTTAGTCTCTATTGATATCCTTATCATATCTTTCATAAAGTGTATCAATAGACCGGCTACTGCCATAATTATAAGACTAGTCATTTTCTCGCCTACCTTCTGATTTAAGTTGGCCCTTGATTAAACTCAGGTCGTTGCTTAGTTGTCTCATTATATCTGATAACTGATTCAACCCTGTCCAAACTTCCCTTGTTATCTCTGTTGCAGTCTCTTTCAACTCCTTGTTTATGTCCTTGGTGACTTCCCTCACCTCTCGTTCCAATAGTTTCAAACTATCTTCTATAGGGCGTACACGATCCGTTAGTAGAGACTTAACCTCTTCCTTTGTAATCTGCTGGTGTTCAAGGTATCTTACCCTTTTTTCAATATCCTTGTACTCCTCTTGGATACTCTTTATCCTGTCCTCTGCCCTAGCCTCAAGTTCAGATAAAGATTTCTCAGAGCCCTTATGCACATTCTCAATTGCATCTGAAAATAGTTGTCGCTCCTCTTTTACTTGCTTTTCTCGCCTATTTACATTAAATATAACATAAGTCAAAAGTAGACCTATTACACTCGCTATAACACTTACATATGCCAGCACTACTGATTGAACATCCATTAATATTTCCCTATGGCTATCCAGTTTGCTCTGACAGTATCCGAACCAGAACGGCTAGTTCTTATTGTACTGGCTTTGAATTGACTTAAACTGACATACCATGGGCGTACATCAAGTTCGACATTAAAATAAGGTGTCGAATTACCTGTAGCACCACTCCAACCATCCCTCTTGCACTGCGGGGTTACTATTAGTATAGGCTCATTGGCATTGGTAAGTCCACTAGCAAATGCTACCGGAAATGTAGTAACAATATCCCTACTCTCAGTGTAGTAATCAGTTACACCAAACTGTATCATTATACGATTTAAGCCAAATATGAAGGTGGGGAACTGTATATAGTTTTTAGATGATGTTGTGAGTACACTAGATGTAAATGTACCATTAGGTAGCCTAGCATTAGGTGTTGTTCCACTAGCCAGATTACTAGCGTTAACGAAGTAGTCTGAGCTATTTCCTTGAAGAAAGTTTGCATTCAATCCGCTAGAGTTTGTGTCTAAAGTTTGCACCATAGCCATAATATCGGCAGCAGTTATGCCGCTCCTTATGAGGGTTCCTAATTGGTCTATAGTTGCCCTGTAGTCTGTAGTACCTTGCTTAGTAGCTATTAGATCAGTAGTTACCAATCCTGGTGTTGCTGGTAATTCACTTATTTGCTTAGTCACTACACTGTCCTTTCAAATACTTGGTAAGTTTGGCCTGCTATGGTGTCAGTTCCCCGATCTACCCATGTGTTGTTGAACCTAGCTTCAACAGTCGCCAGAGATGTACCTGCAACAAATAACTTTACATCACCAACCTCACCCTCGTGGGTGTAGGTTAACCATATACCTAATGCATTTATGATGTAGTTATAATATTGTCTAGCGAGTGGGGCTCTGGCCCTGAACCCGCTAGTCTTTGCACTTGTTGAGGGCTCTGCCTTGTTAGTAACAAGAACAGACTCGCCTAAGTTGTTACTGACGTATTCGGCCACAGTACCCGTGGCCCAGTTATAATCTTCTACTGGTTTGGTCATTAGCTTATCTCTGTGACTATTATTCTATTGTTGTTGTTATCTACTACAAAGTTCCCATAACTGTCAAGCAGATATGAGTTGTACGTAGAGTAACCTATTACTACTAGTTCAGCCATTGGTGTCCACTCAGTGTCAAACAACTCAGCCATCTCGTCTCCAGATGTAACTAACACTTCTCCCAGAGGAGCGCTGATTGTAAGTAAATGAGTGACAGCATCAACCACCACTTCGTAGTCGTCTCCACCACCGGTTACTAGCGTATTGTCTATAGTGACTACTTCACTAGGCACCATGGAGTCGAACTGGTTATCTACTAGAAGCCTTACGTGAACACCCACTGGAGCTATTCTTCGTATTTCCTTTATTAAGCTGTTGTTAAACCCATCCCCAGCCACGGCGTAGACAGTTGCTGGGAAGTACTCATAAAAGGTAACGTAAGTTGTTCTACAGAGCGTCCTCATACCAGATAGAAATTTCTCAGTTGTGCCGTCAGCTCCTTCCAATAAACCTCTGGCTAGGATTCCTAACCTGTACTCAGAGTCTACTCTACCCTCCCTATACACCCCTAACCATTCTCCGACTATATCTAACATAACACCAGAGGCTGTGGATACTCCGTTAGCAGCCATAAATCCTTGCAGGTCGTCTTCTAGTCCCTGCACTGGTTGTAACCAACTTGATAATATCTCTCTGACTACAGGGGAGCTGTCAAACTCACTGAGCATAAGAGCTTTTGCTGTTTCCGTATGGTCTACTGTAGTCACCATAATTAAACCTCAGCTATATATACGTCTATCGTTTCTATAAAGGCATACTCAGCAGCAGCAATTGCTATTGGTGTAGTTACCCAACTCCCACCACCAGGGGCGTCACCTGATGTGGCTATCACCTGAACTTCTACCGTTATCTGCTCCATACCCTCAGCGGCTGTGTAGATTGGGCCATACATTCTTGATGGTATAACGTCTTTACCTAGTGGTAGTGAGGTTATGTGGTTAACCACAGCAGCTACTACTAAATCCTCACCGTTGGTTGGGAATATTTCTTCACTATATAGGGTGTACGTTATGTTGACAGCGAAGCTTATCTTAGCTGGTCTGCTGTAGTCAATCGACCTAGAGACATTAGATGAATCCGTTATGACTGTCGTCGTGTTCCCGAACAATTCTATACCTATGGGCTTAGTGTTCCAGATTGATGTGGCTACATCATCATCTGTCCCACCAACAACCAAACACTCGTAACTATGTATAGGACGTCCATCACCATCTACGGGAGAGGTGTCTGTATTCTCTACAACGTCCACCACACTAACACCTGGAACAGCCTCTAAGGCACCTTTAACGCTAAGGAGTGTACCTGTGCACCCGTCATTACTACCCTCTTGTATCCTTACCCGAAGTTCAGCGTCAGTCTCTAACGCTACACCGAACGTATAGTCGGAGTCGTTATTGGTTTCTATTAAACCAACAACAGGAGTTTGAACAGAATCCATAGTGTTGGCTGGTAAGCTTAGTGCTCCGAGCCCGACAGATTCTGCATAGAAATACACCTTAACTTCTGTGATATCTAGTAATGACGTTGCAATACTTACTGACAGCTCTGTATCTACATCAGCAATTAATTCTATGTAAGTGGCTTCTTCTACGTATGTAAAAGTCCTAGTAACGTCTGCATCTATTTCTGCTAATATGCCAGCTATAATCTCAGCTTCCGTAGCACTTGCATCTGAGACGTAAGTATAACCTACAGAATTTATAGTTATAGTGTAGCTGGTTGAGTCACTGACAACTTTAACAACAAACCGGACACTATTACACTCTGTGGCATCGCCTGTTATAGCTGCTGTGTTAACCGCTGTACTAGATAACGTTGATGATTTAAACACTGTCCCAGAAGGGACTACTCTACCTTCCTCTAACCACACGTATTGAGTGGATGTTGACGATGGTAGTGCGGGCTGTCTATATACGCCCCGCAATAAACCAAGCTCCTCTAGGTGTCTCCCCTCAGCTCTTGAGAGTTTAACACTGTCAAATGCAGCTTCAATAAGATCTGCTAGGGAGGCTGCTTGGAGGGAGTATACAGAGTTTAATTGGTGGATTAGTTTGTTATTTTGGTACTTAAACTTCTTAGCTACATTAGCTATTTGATAGTCTTGTATGTTCGCTATTATTTCAGGAGAGCGAGGAACCACTAAACCGTTTTCATCAAAAGCCATTAGGAAACCTCTTCACTGATTGTTATAGACCCATCTAGAATTTCCAACTTAGTATCAATTGTAATCTTACCTGTAAACTGGTCTAGTGTGCTGGTGTACGAGATTATTGAAAGTATCTCTTCATTTGACAGTATTGCCTCTCTGATGTATGAATCAAATACAGCTTTGGGTGTTTTACCTAAAATGGCGACACTGTTGTTGTCGTTCTCCACCCAGGGAACCCCATAGTTTATATCTTTAAACCACTCACCCCTGAACGCCCTCATAGTCATAACAACAGCTTGCCTAGCTAGGAGGGCATTAGTGTCTATAAAGACCAGATCCCCGTCCTCTATGGCTAAGTCCCAAGTATCATAATCTAAATATAAATCACTCATTAATTAATGCCCTATGCTGTAGGAATAGGAATGGTGGCAACACCTGTGCTATTCGCTTTATCGTGTATGTGTTGGTTGTAAGCTGAGAACAATGCGTCTAAGTCTGACCCAGAAGCTGTTGTAACGTTACCAGATACACTTACAATGCACCCATTAAGATCCCAACTACCGCCAGCGGATAATGTACCATCACCGCTTGCATTGGTTATAACCACAGATCCGTTTGGGTTCTGAGTAATTGAGCAGTTAGCGTTGCTTGAAGTTATAGTTCCATCTGGTGATTTAACTGTTGTACCACTTCCATTGGTAGTAGTTATAGTCCCATCTTCTAGTATCTCTATGTAGTTATTATCGCCCGATTGTGCCTTTATAGCATTAGTGGATGTTAGGGTTATCTGACAGTTCCTGTACTTCCAAAAGGCATCATCCAAGCTTACAGGGAGGTCTAGTCCAGCTTGACCGTAGTAGCCAAGAACAACAACATCTGTACTACCAAACACGCGTTTATCAATGGGTAAGTACTGGTCAGCAGTGCTGCCGTAAGTGAATTCTTCGATGCTCCTCTTAGCATAACCAATAAGAACCTTATCACCAACCTTCAGGGGAAAGGAGAAAACACCCTCTTGTGTTGCTTGGAGAATAACTGGACAATTGTAGATATTATCTGGGACTATAATATCCCCATCACTCTGCTTTTCCATAATCAGTGGTAGGACGTCAACAACTCTATTAGCTTCATAGTCGGACACAGAGATAATAACTGCTGGGGCTACGGTTTCTATATTCTCTATGGCCCATTTTGAGGTTACGTTCTCAAATACTTTTCTAGGGTTTTTATAAGCACCACTCATTACAGTTTCCTTAATGTTACTTCTGTATCCCAGGCATTTCCCCTGAAGTCTAGGTTATGAATTACGCTTGTTATCTCATAATCACCATTGTACTCTAACTCAGAGAAGCCTCTTAGCCGCATAACCCTGTCCGTACTTATCCTACCGTCAAGGTATGTGGTTAGTTTCAGACTAGTCTTATCAACACCATCGTTGGCATTGGAGGCTGTACCAGAGTTGTCATCCATTGGTTGGATAGTATTCTTTACATTCTCTGGAGTTACTGTGAAAATTACTGCGCTTTTTGATAACGGGGTTTTTACTATTGCAGTATTACTAGAGTCTGTGGAAACCTTTAAAAGGGTGTCCTTTATGGATACCGTTTTCAATGGCTCTACATAAAGCTTACCAAGCGCTGTGTAAGCCCTCATTTCTAAGCTCGCACAGAACCTGTCTATCTCATCGAACAAGTTCCCCTTAGCTGTGTAGCCAGAGAGGAAGGAACTGTTAATTATAGCTAACCCATTACTGCCTTCCTCTGGCAACCTGATACTTCCTATTGGCACCCCTTGAGTCTTGGCTAAGTCCAGCAGATCTCTAAGGACAGCAAGCCTTCTAGTATCTGGGCCGTAGGATTTGCTAATCTTGCTGTTCTTCTTTGTTGTTACACTATCACCACATAAAATGCTAGTGACTTTATCTGACCCTGAGAATGCAGTTGACACTCTTATAACTTGACCAACCATTATGTTTGGTTGTTGATCGTCTTCAATTAGACTTTGATTTTGTAAGTAATCTCCAGATGTTTGCCTGTACCCAGCTCGAAGGATAATAGTATCATCCTTCTTTATCCTTTTAATACTATCATCAGAGATGTTAGTTATAGTTATTTCATTAACTGGTGACTGGTCTTTAGTTTGACCTATCTTAGCTGTTATCTGGAAGTCCCTAAACACCATAAAGTTTGCAGGAACACTGTTGAAGTCCTGTGCCGGTACTCCTACGCTGTTAGTTCCTTTTGAGATTAATCTGGCCCCTCCCACTTTAGGGATTATTTTATCCTTTAGTGGGGTGGCCCTGCCTATCAGAAGCTCGTACTCTTTACCAAACCTAATAGCCATTTAACTCACCAGTTCAGAATAAGAGGAATACACCAACTCATACTCCTTGTTGACACCGAGGTTGTTTCTTCCAGCTACTTCATCAGTTGAGTTAGATGGGAACACGAACAACATTCCTTTACTAAAGTCACCAAGTGTTAGGTGAGCTGTTGGGGAGAAGTTCTCTATTAAGCTAAGGCCATTAACAACAGCAGTACCATCCGATAATGAAATGTCTAACTTCCACCTACCAGTTCTGCTGTTAAATCTGTAAGTGAATAGGTAGCCGTTTCCTGATAAGGATATTTCAGTAGTGTTGTGTGACTCTTTTGGGATTGGTATTCTTGATGGCATGTATTTCTCTCTCTTACAGGTTACCTGTAACGGCTGTATTGAGAAGTTTTCTGGTTAGAACAGCAGCGTCAGTCGCCTTATCGAACACAGTCTTCTCTTTTTCCTTCTGTGCATCGGTGTCATCGAAAGCTGATGTGGATGCAGACTTGTCCTTTTTAACTTGTTCTTGGTCAACATATAATGGATCTATGTCTACAAGTGTATCCACACCCTGAGAGTATAATACCTTCTGCAACACCATACGTATCTTTGCGGATTGCACTACACCAGTGCCAGAACCACCACCGTAACCATTAGTGTTATCTTGGTCAGTATCAAATGATGTTATGTACCAGCCCTTATCTTCTTCGAGGTCTAGCCGATACTTTAGCGTTATAGGGACTTTAGCAATCCTTGCTGCTTTTAGTCCGTCTATATAATCAGAAAAACTTTTGGCTTTACTGTTACTTGTGGGGTTTTTAATATCAGAAATAACACCGCTTAGGGAGCACGTAGGAGCGTCGTTGACATAATTGTCTGACGCTGTTTTCCTGTCTTCCGTTGGGTGCGATGAGAGGGTTGATCTAAGGCTTATGTTTATATCTGTAGTTGCATCTAGGAAATAGAATACATCACCGACCTTCAGGTAGTAAGACATTATTGATCCACCATTTCAAGTAGTGTTCCGATCTCGTTAGTAACACCCATCGTGTCATTAGCTTTTATATTGAAAGTGTTAGTGACATTTTTTGTGGTATTGTTGGCTGCTTTCCTTCTTGTTGTAGCGCTCTGAGTTTGGATAGCACTACTAACACCAGCCCTTGAAGCCTCCCTTCCAGCTTGCCTTGCAGCAACCACTACACCAGCCGTACTATCTCTTGACATAACATTATCTAACAACTCGATAGCAGATAATAATACATATATACCAGTCACTACTGACATAACTCCAGCAGCTATTCCGAAGAACACCCTCATCAACAACCCTGCCTTCTTAGTAGTCCCGTCCATGGCTTCTGCGGAAAACCCTAACACACTGGCTAGCTGATAAACTACATCAACCAGCAGCTCAATGGCCTTGCTTGCAACTACAATTACCACAGTGAAGGCTGGCGCTATGCTTTGTATAAACTTAGTAAGTTTAGAGAATATCTCACTCAAGCTTTTGGCAGTTCCTTTGTTAAAAGCATCACTGATAATAAATTTAAGGCTGTTCTTGAATCTACCAAACGAGGCATTAACCTTCTTCAATGAGGCTGCATAAGCTCCATTCTCCCTAACCATTCTCCTAATCTCCCTGGCAAAAGGAAGCATAAAATCTTTTGACATCAACTTACCAGCAGAGACTAATTCCATAACCTCTCCCTGCGTCATGTTCATAGCACTTGCAGCGGCTTGCATGGTGATGGGTAGGTTCTCGCCTAGCTGCCTTGAAAGCTCCTCCATACTTACCTTACCTTTACTCATTATCTGAGAAAAGGCCAGCATAACTAGTCCCTGTCTTTGCGTATCTAACCCGAATGTAGTGGAGGCTTCGGCAGCAGATAAAAATATCTCTCTCGACTCTGCTGTTGAGAGTCCAGCTCCTCTTGCAGCTACGGCCAATCGGTTAAACGCACCAACACCTGTCTCTATGTCTGTACCAAGAGTCATGGAAGATTTCTTAAGAAACTCGAAATTACTTTGAGCCTCTTCAGCACTACCTGACGCAGCTAGTAACCCAGCTTGCATCGAGTCCATATTCTTACCAATTTTAAATACGGCACTAGCTCCAGAGACTACAGCATAGAAGCTAACCATCTGCAACCCTGCATGTTTAAGGCTAGAACTGAACTTATTAGTAACGGCGTTGCCTTTTCTCATGGATCTGTTGAACTTTTCTTGTTGTCGGGTTATGCCGTTAATCTCTTTCTTAACATCAGAGAAGGCAGACCTAAGCTCTCGTACCTGTTTTGTAGTTTTAGCTACTTTAAGCTTAGCTGAGATGTCTGTAAGTTTACCTGTACTCGATGACAGTCTGTTCCTGAGTGACGGATCGGTAACGTTATGAACCCTATTTTTAGCCGAAGCAAGGTCAACACCTAGCTGCTCAGCTCCACCGACTTGCCTGTTGGCACGTATGCTCCTGGAGATACCAATATCAGCGTTGGCCAGAACATCTGCCCTGTTAGATCTTATCCTCTGCTTGTGCCGATCACTTATACGTACACCAGCCTGTTCAGCCCTTTGTATCTTACTTTGTAATCTTTCTTGCTGTCTTTGGATACCTATAGTTCGCATCCGTTCTGCATTAGATTTTCTTAATAAAGTCGCTTCCTGCTTAAAGGCAACATTTTGTCTGGCTTGTGCTTTGTTTAACTTAGCAAAGACTTTAGGGTAATCCCTTTCCAGTGTCTTGGCATCTAATTTAAGTCTTAGGATGTAATCACTTACTTTATCCAACAGACACCTCCTTTAAGTGTGGAAGTCTTACGACTTATTTTTAATCTCTTGGTCTTTATTAACAGCGTATTCTATTGCCTCTTTTATATGAGTCATTTCTTTCATTTTAAACAACTCATCAACAGACATAGCCCATAACTCAAAGTAACTACAAGGGCAGTGCTTACTCAGTGCCAATGAACTTATAAGCAACTCAAAATGATCTATGTCTGGGGCATTGGCTTCTATTTTAGCCCTAACTAATCTTTCTGTTGGCCCGATAGGCCGCTCATCACTGACTGAAGGGAGGTAACTATTCCGACAAAACCCTTCTCCTCCAGCCATCGAACGAAAGGGATTGACAGGTTCTCCTTGAAAGCCACTTCAATTATAAACAATTGGTCATCAAGCCTTCCACGAAACTCTTCATCAAAGTCAAAAGTTTGTTCATTTTTTGTTAACCCTTCAAGAAGAAGATCCATTAGCTCTTGAAACTCTGGCCGATCTATTTGTTGACTCAGTACAACAGAAAACTCAAAGAAGCTTAAGTCAAATTTGTCAGGGACTACTCCAGCCTCTAGGTCTTCTTTGGCCCGTTCTACAGAGGAGGTGTAATCATTGTATGTGTCCACAGACGTGGAGAGGACTGGGCCAAGTAAGGAGATAGCTTTAGCAAACGCTAGTCTAGCTTTGCTGGCTGGGAGGAGTTTTAGCTGGTATTCATCTTTTGGTCTGCTTCGGAAGACTATTTTCCGAATCCCCATATCGTAGAGGATTTTTGATGTGTTGTCCATAGTTTACCTGTTACTCTTAAGAAGATAGCCCTGCATTGCACAGGGCTCATTATTATTCAGATGACTCTTAGAATACGTAACGTGTTTCTAAGGTAGCCTCTATTGATCCAGTTATTTCTGCAACAACATCAGCATTAAATGTAAAGCCATCAGCATCCTTCTCTTTCAATTCTGAGCAGTAGAAGACCCAAGTGTTTGTGGCAGTTGCCATATCCTCACTCTTAGTCTCTGTAGGACGGGCTTTAATGTAACATCCAGCCAACTCATACAAATACAACGTTCCAGCACCATCAATAGAAATGTTAGCAATAGTTTTAGTGTTGTTGTTAAAGTCATCACGAACAATACGTGATAAAGCTGTGTTTGCTACAGATTGAGCTTGTAGCTGAATCGTTATAGTAGCTGAACGGTCGCTCATAAGAGAGATACTAGTAGCGAAGCTGCCTGCATCTTGGCTCTCGGAAGTTAGTTCAGAGTTTGGGGCAATCTCAATATAAGAGTCTTTAGAGAGAGCACCAGTTAGGTTTATAGCACCAAACGCAATATTGTTTAATCTGGCTGCGTGAATAGGTTCAAAATACATTTATTAACCCTCTGCTGGATCGCGGTATGTTAGTGTCATGTTTAGTACTGTACTGTCAATAGATGCGTCTAAGTAGCAGGTTACTGAACCATTTATGTTACCGTCTGTGCGGTCTTCAAGAGAGATGTCTTTTTCTTTAGGGAGTGTGATCACATAGGGCTTAACTGGATCAAGCGCCTGAGTACCAGAGGCACCACTAACATTTGAATCTAGGAAAGTAGCCCAAACGTTACGCATTAGGTTAAGGTCAGCGTCGTTCATGCCGAGTTTACGCTTACGGAGGAACAAGGTGTCAACCTTACGCTTCAGCTCTTGTCTGAAGTAATTAAGAACAGCAATAGCTTCAATTCGTATACCGGTTGATACTCGGTTTCCTGCAACAACTGCAACACCACCAAGGGATATTACTGTGGATGCATACACCTGATCCAAGTTGTATAACTCATTACCATTCAAAGCGCGGCTGAGATCAAGTACTTGAGCAATACCAAAACCACTCAAAGATTTATAATTAAAGTCATCTCGTCCAGGCTTAACATCTGTAAACTGAGTAATACGAACACACTCTGGGTAGTTAGCCGCTAAGTGGTGGTACATGCAGTGACCGAAGTTGTTGACACTCTCTTTAAGTCTAGCAGGAACATTGTTAGCATCTGGTGTGCTGATACCATCCCAAGCAGCATAAGCTTCAGCAAGTGCAGTAGAAGTAACATACAGTTTCTGGTAGAGGGCTCCTTGAGCTGCCATAGACATCTGGTACGTTGGTGTATGGTCAGTAGCGGCTATGTAAGTCCAGTCAGTATTTATCTCTCGGATAGCTGTAATAGTATCAGCAGCAGTTTCTGTTGCAGAAGAAGTGATAGTTATGTTGGCAGTTGCACTCTCAATAGAGAAGTCATCAGTTCCAGCGACTAGCGAGATAGTTAGAACAGCGTCAGCTCCAGCCCCAACAACAGTGGCAGTGACATGATCTGTAATATCTGTAACAGCGTCTATGGCAGCTTTCCACCCGATAGCCACTTCTTCGGCTGTATCAGTAACTAATGCAGTATGAGATACTGCTAAGGTCGCACCATCGGCTACGGTGACAGTGAAGTCGTAAACTGCGTCTAGCACAACACCAGTTGGTGTTAATGTTGCAGTACCTTTAGAGCGGCCAACAACAACCTTAGCAGGAGCAGCAGATGAGCTAAAAGCACTATCTAGGGCTCTTCGTAAAGGGGTTCCAGATGGGACTACAGAAGAGTATCCATCTATGCTTGTATAGACTGTAGCTCTAGTAGTTGCGTCCAGATGGTTGCAATCAACAATCAATAATGTTGAATAGTCAATTGCAGCAGCAGCAGTCAGCTCCAAGCTAGCGTTGACAACGTTAATATTTTGTAGTGGCACTATATTTCTCCAAATCAGTTTATGGTGCAGTAATTGTTATTGGTGCGGAGACAAGGTTGTCATCGCTATCGGGTTGTCTCAGGTTTAAATCAGCGTTGACAGTCAACACCTCATCTACTGACTCTATTACTCTATCAACAGCAGTAATTTTAACAATAAAAGAAGCGAAGTCTTTATACTCGTTATCAACTATTGTTGTTGTTGAAGTTATGGGGAATGTTTCAGCTACGTTAGCGAAGTCATCTGTGTTAAATATTAACTGAATGTCTTCCCTGACAAACGAGGCATCTAGCTCTCCTGCTATCTCTAGTGCTTTATCTCCATACACGGCGTATGTAATGAAGTAATCGTAGATTATCTCTGTAACCTTATCACCACTAGTATCGTAGTATTTAAAAGTTGTAGCAGCCCCTTGGGCTCTCCTAGTAGCTACGTCTACTATTATAAGTGGGTACTTACCAGTCGGCCTCTTACTCTTACTTTTGTAAACAGCGCCAACAGCGCCAACACCTGTCTTGGTGGTCTGGTGCAGATAGGAACCAACACCCAACCTAGCCGCTGCTATACACCTGCTATAAACATCGTTAAGTGCTATCACGCTATATCTCCGGTATCTGGTACAGCTTGCAGTACAAGTACGTAGTCCCTGTAGTCAGTATCTAGGACGCTACCTGTCCAGTCCAAGACTGAAGACACGAAGTACTTTCTAATACCTATGGTTGTAGTGTCAGCAGAGGTTGGCGTGTAGTCGTCCACTGTACGCAGGGTGTCCTTGGTGGAGAACAGTTTTGCATCTTTTAGGGTAAACCCTTGTGGGGCGTTGATCTGTTGTGCAGCTTGTTTAGTGTATGGTTGCAAATCCCCTACCACAGTTATTGGTATATCCGCTAACTCTACCCAATTGTCATCAGCATCTATAAACCCACTTCCAGCTACTTTCCTACTTATGGTTAGAGTAGTTGTATCGAATAAACTTTTATACTTCCTCATAGAACCCCTTTCTTAACTACCTTAGCTGTGCTCGTCTTTCTAGCTGTGTGGTCTCTCAGCTCGCCAGTGTCTACGAGAGGATCTGGGTTTCCGTCGTGGGCATGAAGTCTAGCGTCACCGAATAAGCTAACTATCCTCTTTACTTGTACCTTTCCTAGGGAATCTAGTAGCCCCTCTAAGTTGTAATCACCACTCCCTGTAAGCCACGCCCCTAGTACCTTAAGTATCTCGGCGTCTTTACCAGCGGGATACACTGCATTAGTTAGTGCCAACACATCTCTTGGTGTCACTCCGTTTTGTCCAGTGGCGTGGTATTTGGCTAGCTCTGGGTAAGTCATGCCAGCAGTAGGGTGTTGCCCTTGTGATTGGAACCAACCCATATCAACATACTTTCCATCAACCTTGGCTATGTCTTTCATGTCTTGTTGGAAGGTCTTACCAACAGCAATAAGTTTTCCGGTTATCATGGCTTACTCTTCGTATATTTCAGGAACTGTAACTAGATCCCCGACATTCCCGTATAGTCCGAAAGCGTTGTTAGCTTTTAGGTTGTACCCGCCGTTTGGCAGTAGTGGGCAAAGATCAGCTAGGCTGTCCACATACCTGTCCCATAATTCATCAGCAGAGTGGTCGAAGAATTCTATCTCTCTTCCATGGCTCTTCTCCCTTCTTACTGAACCACCGGAGATGGCTGCTTTGGCTTTGTTAGCTAAGGCGCACACACGAAGTGTTTTGCATACCACCTCGTCGTAGTACACATCGTCATCACCAACTTTAGAAATTACACTCTCATATTGACGTACTATCTGTGACTCTGTTAAGATATTCTCATCTGGTAAGTAGAGATAAATATCATCAAGCAGGTCTGATCTGTTAATAACTGCCATTGTTTTTCCTAGTCAAATATAATTTCCAAAATTGATAAGCAGGGTTTCCCCTGCCTATCGTCTTCTATTAGGTAGAAGAAGTAAATTCAACAATAAGTTCTGGGTTACGGTTTAGATATAAGCGGTTAGACTCAATCTCGGTTGTAACACCAGTACGAATACCAGCTTCGGTGAACATATACATTGCCTCAGCTTCGGTGTTTACGATACCACGAACCATGGCAGGAGCCAGTTCGATAGTGAAGGTATTACTAACACCAACTGGGAACATATAACCATCGTCATCACCGATCATCTTAGAACCACCGATGATAGTAGCTCCGTAGTTGATGATAGTTATGCCAGCTTCAGAGTCGAAGTTATCATATCGGAATGCACCGTCAGTGATAGTTGGCAAAGCCATAGATGCCAAGTCAAGGCTGTTCATCAAAGGACGACCTAAACCAAGGTTAGCTTGTAGCTCCCACAATTTACCGAACAGTACATCACCACAGACGAGGACAATACCAGAAGCATCTTTACCAGCTTCGCCAAGTTTCTGTTCAATAAGCTTACGCTTAGCTGCTAAGGTTGTACGAGTTTCGAGAATGTCCTTAGTAGCCAACAAGAGGTCAGTTGCTGCTGGACGCGAACTACCAGTAAGAACTGTAGAATAGTCGTAAGCAGTGAATGGGCCACCAGCTAAATAGTTAGCATCAGACACAAGTAGAGTAGCCATACCAACTTCATTCAAAAGATCGAAAGCGTCCAGAGCTTTCCCTTGCTGCAAACCAACAACATAGTCCTCAGTCATTAACTCACTAGTGCCACCGTTTGGAACACGCTTACCATCGTAATCTTGTGGTAATACGTTGTACACAAGACCAAATGATGGGATTGCAAATGCCTCTTGGTGTGGCTTATCCTTCTTGAGGTCAGGGCCACGCTCTGAGTAACTTTTACCGCCAGGGATCTGAGCAGTAACAGGAACAACGTCATACAAGAAACTACGGGTACGGTGCGTATTAACAGCAGGGGTCATCAGGGAGGTCAATAAACGGGGCTTATTGATAAATTTAAAATCACCCTCTACACGATCAGTTAGAGTGAAGTTATGTCCACCAGACAGCTCTTTAAAGAGCTGGGCGGAGCTTGAGTTGATAGATAATTTATTCATTATTTACGTAGTCCTTAAGAAACGAAAGTTGGAGTTACAACAGTAGCGTCAACGATGCCAGCGATACCTTGTTTCTCTAGTTGTAGTAAGAAAGCTGCTTTCTGTGCAGTAAGTGCAGCAGTTACAGAAGAAGCGCCATCAACATCAGTTACAGCCCAGTCAATTTGGTCTGTCTTAACAGAGGCGGGGCCACGAAACATAACAGTTAACTCGATACCACCAGAGCCAACAGTAACATCGTCTACGCTCTCACCGAAACCAGCACGACTACCAACAACAATACCGACAGCAGCACCATCAGGGGCATTTGAATCAGTAGTCAAAGCAGAGATTAGAGTGGTGTTCGTATAGAAGATAAAAGCATCCGAGTCGTTCCAGATTACAGGTAGTCCGATAGGATCGAAAACTGCATCAGTGGCATTCTCTACAGTAAGACGAGCACAGGAGAACTGCACTCCGTGAACGTCAGTGAAACCACCAACGTAGTCGCTTACCATTTTTCGTGAAGTGTCTAAAGTAGGCATTATTAATTATTCCTTGATGGTCTTGTTACGGTTTGATTGACGTTGGGCTAGAGTACCCTCTTCAACTTTAGCTGGTTCAACAGGATCTGCGGAGCCGTGCTCTTTTTGAAGTTGCTTAGCTAACTCATTCTCTACAACAGCTTCTTTACCTTCTAGCGACTTCTCTAGGGCAGACTTAGCAGCTTCAACCTCAGTTACCTTAGCTTCGTAGGCTTCTACAAGAGAGTCTAATGCTTTAGTTACAGAGGTTACAGCTTCGTCAGAAAGCTCTACAAGAGTAGATGTAAGACTGTCTATAGTTTCGTCAGCCAAGCCATATTTAGCTAGTTGTTTTTCTAGTTCAGTAGTTTTACCTACGTTGGCTAGTTTCTTTTCAAGATCTGCGATTTTCTGTAATAGTTCATCAGACATATCGGTTTCTTTTCCTTTGTTTAAGTTTTCATTATCTACCCCTGAAATAACTTCCTCTGATTTTTCAGAGGTAGATGGGGTCGGTTCACTTACACCCTCAGATAGTTTCTTATCTAGGGGTACAAATTCTTCTTCAAGATCTTCTAACAGATCTTCTTGTTCTTTGTTTAAGGTATTCATCGTAAGACCTTTTACTAAATAGAACTCATTTTTCAAGGAGGCCGCACCACCTACAGATGGGTCTGTATAGGCTAAGTGGCTCTTCTTTGCTAAGAAGCTGAAGTTCTTTATTAGGCGTTTAGCTTTAGCCTTTCCTTTAAGCTCTTCAAACTCACTTTTAACAAACTCAACCTCACCATCAGCTCCGATAGAGACACCAGATAAACGTCCCTCTACACGTGCCTTGAAGACTTTAGGACTATTGAACTTAATTTCAACTAGCGGCTGGAGAGCTGGAACTTTAGAATCCCCAAGCATACCTTCCTTCTCATTAACCCACGCTTTAACTATAGAGAATGATTTGGTTTTATGTTTGTGGAAAAGAGATGGTTGAATAATTCCTTTCTCGTTACCTTCGTTAAAAGCTTTAACTAGGTTGTGGACAGCCTGCTCATCTTTGTAGGCGTCACCATGACCATCAACTTCACCGTAGGCTATATACAGAGGTTCTATAACTGTATTGGCTTCCTCATCAAACTGCTTGATAATATGCTCTTCCAACACACCAGATGTGTCTCCAAAAAAGAAATCTAACACATCGGATAATTTCTTCTCAACAGCACTACGTTCTGGGGCAGGGGAATAGACAGTTTCTTTTAGAACCTCTTCCTTACTCTCTGTGTCTATAACGATCTTGCCGCCAGTCATAGAGTACTTAAATCTGTAGTTCTCTACACCATCTTCTTCCCAATTCCTGACGTACAGGTATTCGTCATCGTAGTTAACTACGCTTCCATTACCAAGTGATTCAGAGTACGAGAGATCTTCCAATTGGTTTCGGAAATCATTGGCCGTTTGTTTAGTTAGCTTCATTTATCTACCTTGTCTTTTAATACCACTTCTTTAGTGGCCGTGTCGTAAAGAACATCTTGATCTTTGTGAGTATCAACAACCACATAATTTTTAATTACATCACCTTCAGCCAGTTGCTTGTTCTCAACATTAACTGTAGAGGCTGCACCACCTTGTTGACTACCTCCAGTGCCGCTAGTACCACCAGATTCCCCTGCCCTGCTTTGATCCTCTCCACTAAAGTCTAAGTCATCCAAACCATCAAGTGGAAGGCCGCACCACTTATACACTTGCTCAGTGGCTTCTTTGGTGAGTCCACCAACGCTTTTAGCTCTTTGTATGAACTTCCCAGCTTCATCTAAGGATAATTGGTCAGGATCTTTATAGACAAACTTTGGCAAGTCTTTGTAAGACCAGTCAATATTGTTAGCTGCCAAAAGTGCAGGAACTAACCTGTTCTCAAGTACGCTAACCTTACTTAAGATGGCTTTCTCAATGATAAAGCTGTGTACAGTCCTGCCAGTTGTTGATAGGTTATAAGATGATGTTGTGTCACCTTGTCCTAGTATTAGGTATCCAGCACCAAATGCATTGTATATCTCTGTAGTCTTGTCTTTAATAATAGAGGAAGTGTCAAACTGCTTACCACTACCATCAATCCCAAGTAACTTAATATCATACTCAAACTGAGTTGTGCTCCCCTCAGCTAAGTCCGAACTTAGTATGAAGTAGCTCTGCTTACCAGCGTGCATATTGGCTAACTGGTCTTGGTAAGCTGCATACTCCAGCTCATCTTGTGGGTATAAGTGGTCAGGGTCATTAGCCCTACGCATAAGCTCAGAAGGAACTCTTGCAATCGGGATACCACCAAAGTCTCTTGTAATACCAATTACTTGATACTGCGAGATAATCTCTTTTTCTTTCCAAGGACTAAAACAAGCAACAAGCGGTGACTTACCTTGTGGGTTGTTGTTAGTTGAGTTGTATGTGAAGTGTAATAAACTAGAAGCAGGTATAATCGGATACTTAGTAGAGTCTGTGCTATATCCGTGAAGCGCTTGCAGGTCTGTTATACTACCAAGGTATGGTTTATCTCTTGGTTGGATTAAATAGTTAGTAGTCTTTAAGGGCTTCTGAACAACATGTGTCATGTTCCGTTGATCTTTGTCCCACATCCAAGCATAAACACTCTTCTGTGATCGTGGGCCTATTTGATCTATTACGTAACTACCTTTAAACTGTCCTGTAGTTGCTTTACGTATTGTCAGCTCACTTAGTGAGAAACCATACTTAATATCTGTATTAAAGTTCTCTACAGCACTAAGCCAAGTCTGCCCACGCATGTTGTTGATTGCGTAATTCATATACTCAGCTATAACTTTACTTTTACGTGTGCCGCTGCTTACAAAACTCCCTTGAGCTAAAGCCAAAGTAACTAAAGTTTGTGTAAGGAACAGCGGGTTATACACACAAGGGTCTTGTTCCATTTGATCAAATGTGTCAAATATTTTAGGAACTTTCAACTCCTCTTTCTTTAGTTCATCGACAAAAGAAGAGGCAAGTTTTAGTTGTGGTTGGCCCACTGGAACAGTCGATGGTATTGCAGGGTTTGGCAGACTGTCAGTTTTCTCCAACTTCTGCTTAACACTATTTGTTTTCTTTGTAGTCATTCTAATTCCTAGTGATTAGGGTTTGTTATTAACAACTAAAAACAGTGAATGTTAAAGACCCAATGATTTTATTCTGACCTGCTGGAGTTAGGGAATTAAGACAAGCGTGGAACACACCAGAACCCTCTATATCACCCTTAGCTAACTCGTACTCAACGTACTCATTTATTACATAATCTACTGGGCCAGAGCCATCTTCATTATCCAAGGTCTTGTTTGTGGCACCAAGTACTAGGCCATCTGCCGCAGTGACAACTAGAATTGGAGTTAACCGGCCATCCCTGTAAACGTAAATAGAATTAGTGTTTAACGATATATCCTCGTTAGCAGTAATCCTAATGTAATTACCATATTCACCGTCTATCATAGTTCACCTGAAAAGTTTAAATCTGAAAGTGTAGAGACACCTGAAAAGTTTAAGTCTGAAAGTGCATGTATACCTGAGAAATTTAAGTCAGGTAGTAAGAACCCACCTGAGAAATTTAAATCCTCACCAACAATAATTAGTGAAGGGGCGCTTGTATAATCAACAAAAACGCCTTTTATTAAATAAGAATGACCTTCTGTGTAAATGTTGTACATTGCGACCTACTATTGTACTGTCTTGAATGTGACCCACCTATCATTGGCAGTGGCTGAACTGAAGCGCCATGTGATAACATCCCCGTTTGTATCCGCTGCTAGTCCATCAAACTTATACAGACCGTTGCTGACTTCAGTAATAGTGCCAGACACAGCTATAAAAGAACCACCATCTACGGATCGTTGGCCTGTCACTGTGAGCCCAGGGGCTTGGCTTTTATCGTCAGAGGATAGAACCATAAGGAACTCAAAATTACTGAATACCTCGTTCTTGGCTATACCTTGCTCCCTCAAGAGTCCTGGGAGTGTAGTACCAACCGCAGTGATAACAGTGTCTATACCAGCCTGTGCAGTTGCTAAGGCTCCTGCTGTTGCTAAGCTGGCACTGGTAATAGCTGAGGCACACTGCGAGTTTATCTGCAAGGCTGAAACCTTACCACCATCAACCACAGTTACAGAACCACCGGAGTTATCTGTTAAAGTGAAGTTGCCGTATACCGTTAATACTCCGCCTGTGCAGTTTGCATCTAACGTGATATTCCCACCATCTCCGTGTATCTGGGCTGTACTTGTTGCTGCCAATCGCTTTATATATATATCTGTACTAACCCTAGTACATATAAGGTCTATACTGGTAAGCAGTGCAAAATCGAAGGTTGGCGGTGTGGCGCTTACAGGTCTTGGTATATCTACTGTATACGTATTACTAGCTTGGGCAAATACAACGTCACCACCAAAAGAGCAATCTGTAGAGAAGAAGTCACCTAGCGTGTTCCCGTCGAACCTACAATTATCATAGAACGTCCTTTGGGCATTCGACCCGTCGTCATCTCCTTGTATACGCATTCTATTAAACAAGGTGGAAGACATAGATTGGCCACCTAAATTAACCAACGCCCCTGTACCCATATTAACAACTTCGTAACCATCTAGACCAAAAGGCATAACGCCTAGGTTTGACCCAGACTGTACTCTAAGCTTGTTTAGGTTATTTGCATCAGCAATAGTCTTTGCATCTGTAATGTTATCTGAGGGTGAGCTGGCAAACCCAACCCCTTGACCTGTTCCAGCCACACCATTTACAGTATCAATCCACACAGCATTATCGAGGAATCCTCTTGACACTGTTGTATTAACAGAGGAGATTATAAATTGATCTATAAATAATCGGGGAGATGTCTGTGCAGTGCATCTAAAGTTTATATACGTCCAACCCAGATCTTCACCAACCGTACCTGTATGCTTGGACAGTAAGCTGATCGGTTGATTAATATTACCAGCATTGGGTTGACCGTCTACTATAAAATCTGGGTTGACTGGCCATGCGGAACTAGGGAAATCGTAGACCCGTATTTCCACTTTGTCGTTACTTCCCAACAGATACCCAGCAAAAAATGCAGATATTGCTTGGAGAGTAACACCAGAGAAGTAACCAAGTACATATTCGATATTATTGTCAGCGTGTAGTACATCAACGTAGATGCCGTTATTTGACTCTGTGTCTGCTACAACCCCCGTAGGAGTCCCTACGATACTTAACCCTTTTATGGGGTTTGTTCTATTATCTATGGTTGCTGCTATATTTACCGCCCCACCGGACGCAGCGCCTATAGAATTAACTTGTGACTGCGTTGATGGGTAAGTATCGCCTAATATACCGGTACCGTTCCACTGTAGAGCCATGGCATCAGCGGAAGAACTGTCATCACTTACAGAGAATAAATCCATCTCAGGCTTGTTTGTAGTCGCACTAGTTGTTACTGGTGTCCCCGACCATGATCCTACATCTACACTACCACTAATAAGGTCAATAGATATGTTCACAGGGGACATGTTAGCGGCACCCCTTAATTGAATCATTAGGGTGCCAACACCTGATGATAAAACCACGTCAGGGAGATGGAGTTCATAATCACCTAGCATGTTAGTACCGTCTATGGCTACAAACCCACCAGATGTGTAGGTTCCCTTGGTAGCTGTTGCCAATGTTATAGCAGTAGCTGAGCCAGCAGATCCAGTCTTATTGTAGTAGGCCACTAAGCCAGCAGTATTGAACACTAACCCGCCCAGCTTTTCACCAGTGGTGCTACTAGAGTCGTACACACTAATTGGAAGTATTACGGAAGTAGAGTCTACGACTATTGTATATTTTTGCATTTCTTATCTTTCCGCCAATAGCTTATCAGTGTTGTTTATTTCAAGTTAGCGTCGTCTGGGTATGCTGTAAGTCCCTGTATTCGGATAATCAAATACACCAGATAAGTTAACATCAGATTGGTCTAATTCACCAGAGAAGTTAATATCTGATGACACAAGAACACCAGTAAAGTTTATGTCTTTCCTGTTTGGCTTTTCAGGTTGTTGGGTCGATCCACCTCCAAACAGTAACCGACCCAGATAACCGAATATCACGTGGGATCAACCTCGCTAATTGGATCTCTTACACTAGTTGTTATAACACCAGCCCATGCCACTGTTACATCATCTTCTTTATAGACAGTTATTGTGCCAGCCACTGCGTCAACTACTACTTTGTTTCTGTTCGCTCGTAGTGCGTCTTGAACAGTACGGCCACCATCACTACCTCCCGCTAAGTTTCTAGGGAGGAGAGCATCAGCATTTTCCACTGCTGTTGGGAGAACGTCTACACTGTCTTGTGTAGCGGTGAGATCAACTGCGGCTTTGACCTCAGCTATGTCATCACTTACACTAACAGTTGGAGTGCCTACCTTTGTATTGACCTGAGCGGCCTCAGCGGCCAGTGCTAACTGAGCTGCTTGAGGGGCGTCTAGGCCACTTCCTGTAGCTACGGTGGTCTTTATACCCGCTTGTGAGAAGAAGGCTATGTAGAATATAGATCCATCATCATAAAACGGATCTTTACCATTATCCTTGACGATATTACCGCCAGTGGTAGTAACTTTCCCTGACACTTTTAAGCTTCTTATCTCCCACTCGTCAAATACCCGTACAGTTAGGAAAGTGGCTATGCCTGGGTCTAGTTCATCCAACCCAGACCCGCTGGCTATAGGTTTATCAACAACTCCTGCAACACTGGCTTGAGCGTCCTTAATAGCTGTATACAAATCTTCTATGTTTATTTGCCCTAATGTAGCATCTACGTATATGTATTGATCAACAAAATCGAATCCGTAGTCGTATCCAGCCACTGAAGAAGTGTATGCAATTGCCATTATGCGTCTGCCTGTCTAACCGCCGATACAGAGAATCCACCGCTAGTTACAGTACCAGTAATAGGGAATGGGACGATAGGTGTAACTCCTCCATCCCTCACAGTGCCTACTACCGGAATGTTAGTGCCGAATACCAGAGTATTGCTCAGGCTATCAGCCGCCGCAACATCATCTATAAACGGTACGAATACTGGATCTGTTGTTGTGTATGTCTGTGATAATGTACCAGAGAGTGTAAATGTTGAGCCTGTCCAACTCGTATATGCGTACCTATCAAAACTAGTCGTGCTTGCATTCCATACCCGCAAGCTACCTACAGCCGGTTCATCACTAGCAATAGCCTCAGCGATTACAAGTGTACCGTTACCAACGGTATTACCAGCGGCCAGGGTGTATGTATTAGTCTCAAGGGACGCTATAAGCACAGGTGTGCCGTTAGTGTCGGCAGTAGTTGTACTTGTTACACCCGTAAGTGTAACGTCGTTTGCAGGAGCTACACCGGTAAGGACGCGTATCACCATACTACCTGTGACACCAGCATCTGTCAGTTTAACCAACGTAGCCGTACCACCCGTATATGTCAGCGGCTCGCCTATAGTGAAAGGGCCAGTAAGCTCGTTATCATAGTTAAGGGTGTACTGGTCTTGACTATCCCTACCAAGTAGTACTCTATCTTCGCCGTTAACCAACCCAGATACAGACACTGTCACGTTATTAGGAGGGGTTTGATCCGTTCCACTTAGATCTACGAGCTTATCAGAACTTGTCAAGTCACCTGAGTCTACACCTACACCAAATGCTCCAATCAAGGTTCCTGTATAGGAACCAAGGAACATAGGAGAAACTGTCTTAGATGTTACTGCACCATTAACGTCAACTGTAGCGGAGGATGTACCACCAGTCACTACGAGCCCATCTGTCGGGGCTACGCCAGTAATCAATTGTATATACAGGTTGCCGGTTACACCATCATCATCCAGGGCCAGAAGAATCCCTGTACCAGCCGTGGCACCTGTCCCCCAACTAAGGATTTCATCTTCCTGAAGTGGGCCAGTAAGCTCGTTATCGTATGCGAAAGAGTGGGTTATGCCTAAGAACAATTCGCCGTTTATGCCATGAATTGTTTTAGCTGTCCCTGTACCTACCAAGTCTTTAGAGTATTCGTACAGACCTTTAAGGCCATCGCCTGATGTATCAGCTCCAAAAGTCCACTTAGAGTAATACTCCCTGTTACCACTACCGTTGTTAAGGTCTATTAACTGAAAGCCTTCGGTATTAGTTACATGAGTATAAGCAGTAACCGTTCCTTGTGTAGTGGTATTTTGACCGTCTGCTACTGTTTGAATAGCAGCAACTGACTCACCAACACCCAGTGTAGCGTTGAAGAACGCATATGTGTCACCCCAGTGTCTTGCTTGAACACGCACTCTTTTACCATCAATATCCGCACCACCGTCTCTTGATTTAACAAGGAACCTAGCAAGTATATTGCCAGCAGCGTTACCGTTATAGCCACCGGTAGATTGATCCCCCCAAAAAGAGGTTAGCTTAGCGTTGTTTTGTATAACTTGGAGAGTTGTTGCTGTGTTGTTAACGCTACCTAAAATCTGCAAACCAGAGTATAAGGTGTTACCACCATTCTGGGAAACAGAGCCACCATAGAGGAATTGTGCCGCTGTATCATCTATGTTGTAATTACCGTTTAATACAATGATAGTGTCAAAGTTACGGCTAGAAGGGGATTGCGTGACATCTGTAATTATGTCTAGTAAATCATCCCCGCTTGCTGTGGTATTGTCTGACAGGTCTGCTAGAGCCCTGTGCATCTCCAGTACTGTGTAATGCGATGTACCGGAGACATGTCGTATGTCGCCATTTGCTGCTACGCTAAAGTCATCTACCCAAGCCATTATTCATCACTCGCTAAAAAAATTGTTTGATCAAAACCACTTGCCGTTATCGTTCCAGATATTGGAGAGGCTATGTATAAAGGAGCTGCACTGGCCTTCCTGGTAGTCCCTCTTACAGGTTGAGAACCACTAACTGGGAAGTTAGTATCCTGTACAATACCACTAACATCTGATAATGCATTTAGTATTACTGCTGTAGAGTCTATAGTACCAGTTGCTGGTGTTGCTGGTGTGCCAGATATAGTGAATGTGTAGCTGTTAGGCCCAGTAACCGTTATAGTCTTTATACCGTTATATTCTGGCTCTACAGCGTTTCTTATAGCGACTTGACCTGATGTTGACAAACCATGGGCTGTGTGAGTAACTGTTGCTACCGAACCAGACCTAGTTATTGTTACTGTGTCTTGAGCTGGGAGTACTCCTCCAGAATCAGCCTCAAGGTATACTTGGGCATTCTCTATAACAGACCCAGAGAGCGTCTTAACGGTGACTTTAACCGTTACAATTGTACTATTATCTAGAACGATTGTAGCCCCATCACTGGTTATATCACCAATCACTAACCCGCTCCCACTGTCAGTTATAGTCACTGTACCTGTGGTAGCCTTAACGTGGATCTTATCAGTCCCTGGAGTACCAGTGAAGATGCAATCTATCAATGTAAAGGCTGTAACAGATGTGCCTAGACTTAAATGGTAAGCTGCTGCTGTACCCGTCACGTCAATCTCTGTACCTGACATAGAACTGTTAGCATCAAAAGTTATAGCGGCTGCTGTGCTGGTGGTGTTGGATATGTTACAATTATTCAGGATAGAGGAATGAGCAACTATCTCAGCACACTCTAAAACCGACATCCCTGTATATGTTTCTCCAGCTAGAAGCTCAACCAACATTCCTTGGACTGTGTGGGCAGTCGCAAGCACCGTGGCACTGGCACTGGCACTAACGTTCCATGTATAGTTTTGTTCTTGGTCGCTGGTTATAACCATAGACCTTAAGTCTATAGTGTCGCTTGAACTCGGGTAAAACTTCATTCCTTGGGTATTGGCTTTTGCAGTGTAGAAGAAGTTGTCAGCCACTATAGCTGGCCACTCCATCGTCTGCGGAGCACCTACAAAATACGTCGGTATTGTCCCGTCACCCACTTGTACAGTGTACGTTGAGGTCTGCATACCTGTGCCTAGAGTACCAACTCTCCCTGTTGTACCGCCAGACCGTAAAGCACTTACCATGGTTCTGGGTGTTACTGGGTGCCCTGCACCACCGCCGACAAACACAGCATCAGATAACGTACCGAAATCAGCTACTATGAATACCCTTGAGCCAGTAGATGTGGAGTTTTTTCTTTGTAGGAATCCCACCCTGTCAATACTCGTCCAGTCTATTGTACCACTAGAGTCTGTTGGGGTAGTGGTGCTGTAGTTATAAAGGTATGGGTACATCTGATTAGAAACTATCTGAGCTTCATCTGCAAGCTTAAAGCTCTCCCAATTACCAGAAGTATCGAAGAAGACAATATGTGGGCCACTGTTAGTCCATGCCCCAGTCCCTACTCCTAAGTTTATGTAAACAAGCTTTCCGTCTAGATCTTGTGTAGCCCCTAGTGTGTAATACGCACCAAGCCAAACAGGGTTTCCTGACGTTGGTGATACGCTAGCTTGTGATACTCGTCCGTAGTCTTGAGAGTCGTTATTAATATTATTAGTTGTACTGACAGATGTTGCAGTGTCCACAGTCTCGGTTAGGTACGTGGTTATTAACCCTTGTATGTCAGAGAACGCTCCTGTGAACACTGGGCCAAACTCATCAATATACGTAAACGCACCTGTGAAGCTGTGCTCTGTGTTTGTTGTAGTCCCATCACCTTTCCACGCTTCTGAGAAGAGTGCACCGCCATCAGCAGTAGACCTCTCCCATATGAATGTACCTGTAGCTCCAGCACTCCTCTGTACCCTTTTTACACAATAACTCTCTAGAGCCCCAGTAGAATCGTAATACTTCAGGATATCTATCTGACCAGAAAAAGGAGGAACAGGTCTGGAATTTGCGTTGTTATCAAACCCGAACGAATGTAGGACTAGCACATCACTCTGAGAATAACTTGTAGTATCTATTGAGGGAGCTGTCAGGGTTGTTGTAGCTGACGTCTGGTTAGTCTGGCTACTTATCGAAACTGGCGTAGTTGTATCTGCACCCCTAATACAACAAGTAAGGACTATCCTATCATCAGTAGCGCCACTTACCGTGACGCTGGTCAGCGGGAGGCTAGTTACCTTGCCAATGAAGATAGCTAGGCGTGATCCGCTGTTATTAGTTTGTGTAGTTATCTCTGTCCAAGTGGTGATATTACCACCAGTAGGGGTTATAGTAGAGCCCCCACCGTCTTCAGTCACCTGTAGGCGAACCCAATCATCTACAGCTACATCTAGTTTTGACAAGTCTACAATTGAGGAAGCCTCGGCGTCACCATTGGTAGCATATACTGGTAAAGTGTCGTGTACAAAAGCTCCCATTTAATCGCCTCAACTTACTAATACTTATGTCTGCTTATTAACTTGTTCCTTTAAGAACTTCTTAATAGCTGGAGTAACTTTAATATCTTCGGGAATCTCTATCCCCTCTTGCTTAGCAAAAGCCGCTAAGTCAGCCGCTTTGGTTTTCTTATCGAACAGTATATCTACAGATAGCTTGTCAACGACACCTTCAGCCACATCCACTGTGGGATCAACTGCTACATCTTCAATAGCAGCTTGAGTTGAAGAAGTGTCAGCAACCAAGGAGGGAGTCGCTTCAGCAGTAGGAGGTACTACTTCTTCTTCAGGAGGGATAATTACTTCATCTTCGCCTTTGTGTACCCAACAAGAAAAGTACGGAGCGAAGGTTGGGCCATTCTTAAGACCTCTACCATCTACATCGACTTCCCAACCATCTTTAGCGGCTTCCTGTATCTCTTTCAGAAAAGCAGAAAACCCGCGTGTATCTCGTCGTTGGTGTATAATGCGTTTAGATTCTTTCATTATTTTTCTCTTGTTATAGTCTATTTGTGTAACTAGCAGATAATGTATCAACTACATTCTGATTCCTAGTTAACGTTCTATATGGTCGCTTACTTGCAGCCAGGGCATTGTACATCATACTAGTACCATCCACCCAATCATCCTTTCTTGTTCTAGTAGAACGAGTTCCATCGAACTTCTCCAGCTCTTTATAGAAAGAGGAGAGGGAGTGTGGTTCGAAAGTCTCTTCAACGATGTAGACAAGGCCATTCTGGCATGCTGATGTAAAGCCAAGAAAATCTTTCATCTTCTTGCCTTCGACGTTACTTATGGTCTGGTCTTTAATAACCTTAATACCATTCTCAGCCATAACAGCGATAGTAGAGTTGAAGTCACCAGTACCAGCACCATGGTCTTTCGCTAGAACCAAACGCGGTTCTTGGTAGCCGTATGTTTCTGCATTAATCTTGTCAGCCTTAAGCTGCATAGCTACCATATTATCCCGTTCACCAGCTAAGCGTCTAAACCTACCAAGAGCTGGTATGTCATTCTTCTTAGTCTGTTTATCAATCATGTCTGGGTGATAGTTACCAAGTAGCCAGTAGAATCCATTCCTGTCCTTCAGTCCTAGAGGAGACAAAGCCGTGTAGTCTGGGTCTGCATTAACCTCTGACGGTATTGCGTGCGCCTTATCAACTCCCCTCATGGCTGTACAGCCTTTAGGGACATCGCTTAACTTCTTAACCCTGTCACCATCTTTACCACGAAGCCACTCACGCTTGAATACGCCTTCAGCTTCTGGCCTTACGAACCAGTTGCCCCATAAGTTACGAGCTTTCTCGACTGGGCTTAATCCCTCAAGAAACGCTAAATAGCCTGGGTTGGCTTTAAGCAGTGGCGGGTTGTCGTATATGTTTGCCCCAACAAAAGAGAAAGAGAGTATCTTACCAACCATATCTTCTCTAGGTATGTCAAACCTATCTGCTATCTCTTCCCTAGTATCTGCCCAGTAATACTCGCCATCCTTCCTATAGAAGTAGCGTATATCACCAGCCCTATCTTCTATAGGGTATCCTTGATCGTCGAGGTAATAATCTTTGATCATGTCGCAAATATAGTGATCAGGGTCTGGGTTACAACTAATTACCATCCTAGATTCATGCCTAGACTCAGACCTAAGACGAGACATTAGAAATTCTAACCTATTCTGGGAGAAGGCTGTTCCCTCATCAACCCCTATGAATGAGTACTGAAGACCACGAACGTTCTCAATGTCAGATTCATGCCGCATTGGGCGATACTCTATCTGAGCACCTTTGCCAGCTCCGCCTGTTACAGTCATCTTAGGGTATGGTTTCTGAACCCACCGAGTAGGAACTGTATCAGCTATTTTCCTATAGATACTCTTAGCAGTGTCAACCAACCCACCACTACCTTCAAGCTGAGGGAGGGATTCACGAAAGAACCCGATACGAGAGTTGCCATCATCCATGTAGAGCGATGACAACAAGGTCATAATGTAGCTCTTTCCACTACCCATCGCCCCACCGATAATCATTATCTGGACGTGCTGGAATGTGTCTACGATCTTCTGTTGTTTAGGGGAGGCTGCACCTAGTTGAATCTCATTACTTGAGGACATGCTGTTCCTGCTTATTATTTAGCAGCAGTAAATGGCTTCAAGGCGATTGAGACAACATTATCTGCTGTGGTTGTTTCTTCTTTCTTTGTTTCTTCTTTTGGCAGGGTCTTATCAGCGTACCTACTAGACATCTCCAGAGACATGAAGTGCTTACCAAGGTCGGCTGACAACCTCATAGCCGTATCTTTCTGCTTCTCAGTATACTTTACGCCCTCTGGAGGGTTGTCTATCAAGATGTTATATATCTGCTCTAATACGAGTTCAAAATTCTGCTTAGATAGCTTAACTATCTCCTCTGTCTTGGGCATACGCTTCTTATTACGAGCACCTAAAGGTCGCCCTGCTTTACGAGTTGCCATTGTATTACCTCTAGTATTGGAGCGGATACAGAGACTCGAACTCTGGCACTATGGGTTGGAAACCCAAGGACTAACCTTAAGCTTACCCGCTTTAGTTGGTTGCGGAACCTGGATTCGAACCAGAAACGTAGGGTTATGAGCCCTGCATGATACCATTTCACCATCCCGCTATTGTTTATTTAAACCCTTATAGCCTCAACTCCACGAACGGAGTAGTCTAGTAAGTCCTCGCTGATCCATGCAGCAGCACCACCGTCAAAGTAGTCACTACCCTCAAGCGAGGAGTAGTACTCATCAACTGAGTCTGAGATAGAGGAGTATACTTCATCAAGGTCTGGGTTTATATTTCTGTTATTCATTTCAGTTATCTAGTTATTATGTGGTCGAATGAGATATTATTCTTATTGCTTTGCATCTTCATTCTATAACCTATTATAACACGAATTATAGATATGTCAATACATTTATAACAAATTGTTATAAATAAGTTGTTGCAATTTCATATTAACTAGCATACTGTATTGAGAACTAACACACAGGAGTAATTTATGAATGACAATATATGGTATGGTGCTGATTGGTACACCCTACTTGGAAAGGAACATAAGAAGGTTGGTACAGGTTGGTGGGTGTTTTGGTTAATTGTTTTCTGGCCTATGCTTATTATTGTAGCTGTAATACACACCTCAACCATCTACATTGTTGAACTAGGCTATAATTCACACACAGCGCTTGTTAAGCTGGATAATGTAGAGTATTATAAACTACAGGCAACCGTAAGGCAGAAAACCACCACTTAAGGGTAGGTCTTTAGATATAGGGAGTTGGTATTAAGCTTTCTATCCTTACAGTAAGCATGATAAGCATCTTGTAAAGGTATCCTGTAGAGTAGTCTTGTAGGTAAACTACTCTTCTACAGTAATCTTCTACAATAGTCCTTTACAAGGGTACTTATAGAGGATATTATAGCAGATTATTACACTATACCTTTTGTGTTTACAAGGCTATTGTAGCACGGGTTTTCTTATCTGTCAATAGTAAGGTAAAAATAAATATTAATTGGAGGGGTTATGAAGATTATATGTGATTATTGTGGTGAACCTGCACAACTAGTGACAGGAGAAGTGATTTACCCACACATACCGAAACTGTGGTATAGAAAGTTCTGGAGCTGCACTGTATGCGAGGCTTACGTAGGGACGCATGAAGGTACAGATAAACCTTTTGGTAGATTGGCAAAGAAAGACCTGAGATTGGCTAAGTCTGCTGCTCATAGGGAATTCGACAAACTTTGGAAGGAAGGGTTTATGAGGAGAAATGAGGCGTATACGTGGCTTAGCGAAAAACTTGGCAAACATAGCAGTAAGTGCCATATAGGTATGTTCGATATTGAGGATTGTGATAGAGTGGTTATGGTATGTACTGAGTACCAGGACATTCGCCAAAGCATAGAGTGGGGTCAGTAATCACCAGCATAAACAGCTCTAACCATGTATAACAGGCTATAACAAATAAATGTATACTTAGTTATAACTTCATCAGTAGTTTAAAAATACTTAAATATATACACTTTGGCCTAACTAACCAAAGTGTATATAAACCGTCCCGTCAATACTTTTGATTTATCCTGGCACTTGATTGGCGATTAGCTTGATTACAGGCAAACCAATGCCAACGTACAGGGTACACCTAAAGTAGGTCATATAGCCTACTAAGTAGGTCAATCTAGCGCTGAATACTTTAGTGTTGTCGTTATTCTTATGTTGACATATAGGGAATCTGTGGTAGTATGGTTGTACAGAATAAGTAAACCAACAGATAAGAGATAAAGAAGCAATGGCAAACGTAAAACTATTTATAATGGCAGACAGCGAGGAAGATTTTGATAGGGCGTGTGAGTACCACTTAGCTCAGGAATACAGCCCAGAGTTGTTGACAGATATAACCCAAGTTAGAGATTATAATAACGTTGAAGTATGGGATATTCGTAAATTAAGTGTAGCGCTTCTAGAAGAAGAGATTGACCCGTTAATTATGTAGGAGGATGGTTATGACTAAAGAAGAGTATGACTTACCTGAAGAGGTGGTTGATATGTTTGAAGATGCTAGGACATACTTCGACTGCCGTGATAGCGCTATTAGGAATCTTTTTAGATGGAAAAGAGCAGCCTACTTCTCTAAGCAAGGCTTCACCGCTAAGAGTAAAGCATGGGCTGCTGTGTTTAAAGTCTATCCAGAGTTAAAAGGTAAAGGTGTTCAGTACAACTACGATAAACAAGTACTTACTAATTTAGAGTTGTAGCATGTTATCAAGGTTGTGTAGTAAACAAAAATAATAAGAGGAGAAACGATGCACGATATGAGTGTAGGTAAGGAGATGTTATCCCAATCTAAGTTCTATATGGGGTATAGTAGATGGAGTGATGAGTTGAGAAGGTATGAGACATGGGACGAAGCAGTTAGTAGGGTCATGTCTATGCACAGGAAGAAGTACGAGGATAAACTAACCCCAGAATTAGAGGAATTAATAACCTTTGCAGCAGAGGCTTACAGAGATAAGCTTACACTTGGTGCCCAGAGAGCGCTACAGTTTGGCGGGGAACAGATATTTAAGCACGAATCAAGAAATTATAACTGCTGTGTCAGTCATTGCGATAGGGCAGCGTTTTTCCAAGAGACTATGTACCTGCTCCTTAGTGGATGTGGTGTAGGGTTCTCAGTACAACACCACCACATCGCAAAACTGCCAAAGCTTAAGCACCGATACACCAAGAAATCGAAAGTATTCACTGTGCCAGACTCGATAGAGGGCTGGGCAGACGCATTTGGTGTGCTGATAAGCTCGTACTTTGTAGGTGGAGGAACCTTCCCAGACTATGAGGGTTGTCAGGTTCGTTTTGATCTTAGTGAGATACGTCCAAAAGGTGCAGAAATATCAGGTGGATTTAAAGCACCTGGGCCTGATGGACTACGTGACGCACTAAACAAGTGTGAAGATCTGTTAGAGGCTGTTGTACATAGTGAGAAAGACTGCGTTACAATCCCAACAATTACTGCCTATGATTTTGTGATGCACATGGGTGATGCAGTGTTGTCGGGTGGTGTTCGCCGTAGTGCAACTATCTGTATATTCTCTAAAGATGACGAAGATATGCTGAACGCTAAGACTGGTGATTGGTTTATTAAAAACCCACAAAGAGGTCGTTCAAATAACTCTGTAATCCTTTTGAGGGACGATCTTAAGCGCGAAGAGTGGGCTCATATTATGGAGTCTGTCAGGCAGGTTGGAGAGCCTGGGTTCGTATTCACAGACAACCTAGAGCACCTATTCAACCCTTGTGTAACTAAAGATACCATGGTGATGACCAGTGAGGGCAGGCTACCTGTAGAGAAATTGATAGGGAAGAAGTTCAAAGCGGTCGTGAACGGAGAGGAGTATGATTCTGTCTCAGAAGGGTTTTGGAAAACAGGAGAAAAACAAGTCTTAAGATTGGAGACAAAGAATGGCTTCTTTGTAAACGCCACAAACAACCATAAGATACTATGTTCTATCGAGGGAGAAGAAGTGTGGAAGGAGCTGGGAGAACTTATAGTCGGGGATGAGGTAGTCTTGAATAAGACTAAGGATTATTCTTGGGGGGAGAGTAGTACAGCAGAGCATGAGAAAGGCTGGGTATTAGGGAATCTAGTAGGGGATGGTGGGATCACTGATAATTCTGCTTACCTTAGGTACTGGGGAGAAGAAGGACAAGACCTTAAACATTTTGCGATAAAAGCTCTAACAAGTAATTTTAAGACTTATAAAGACTTCACAGGAAGTGATTTTGAAGGTATAATCACCTTTGAAAGCTCTGAACTGAAACCCTTTGCGGAAACTTTTGGAGTTGTGCAGGGTAATAAGACCCCTAACAACCTCTTAGAGCAGCAGTCATCAACCTTTATCGAAGGGTATCTCCAAGGGTTTTTCGACGCAGATGGATCAGTGCAAGGTAATCTACAGAAGGGTGTTTCTGTTCGTCTTACACAGAATAGCTTGGCTACATTGGAACAAGTACAACGGCTACTGTTATCGATTGGAATAAGCTCTACTGTGTATAAAGAGCGAAGACCTGAGGGCTGGTATGACCTGCCTGATGGTACGGGAGAGGGGAATAAGAAGTTCTTTTGCAAAGCGGTACACGACTTAGTTATATCAAAAGATAATATTAAGGTGTTTAGTGAGCGGGTTGGTTTTAAGGGTGAGGTTAAGATGGGTAAATTGACAACCCTATTAGGTTCTTACAAGAGAAGACTTAATACCGATAAGTTCACCTCACCTGTGAAGTCCATAACGTTACTTGGTACTGAAGAGGTATATGATGTGACGATTACTGATGTGCACAGGTTTGATGCAAATGGTATAATCGTTCATAACTGCGTCGAGATTGGAATGTTGCCATACGACTTTATAAACGAAGAGTCAGGGTTTCAATTTTGCAACCTAACCGAAATAAATGGCGGTAAGTGCGTAAACAAAAAAGAGCTAATGCGAGCAGCTAAAGCAGGCGCAATACTTGGCACATTACAAGCAGGCTATACAAACTTCACGTATGTCTCGCAAGCCACCAGAAATATAACAGAGCGTGAAGCTTTGACAGGGGTTTCAATTACCGGATGGATGAACAACCCCGATGTACTGTTCGATGAGACTAATATGACAGAGGCTGCTGAGATTGTCAAGCAGTACAACAAAATTGTAGCTAAACTTATAGGCATAAACCAAGCTGCTCGTACTACTTGCGTAAAACCTAGTGGAAATGCATCTGTCTTACTTGGCACGGCTTCTGGCATACACGGAGAACATTCACCACGCTATTTTAGAAATGTACAAATGAACGAGCAGGACGATGTTCTTAAGCTTATACGTGAGCGTAACCCGCACATGGTGGATAAGTCTGTCTGGTCTAACACAGGAACTGATTACGTTGTTTCGTTTCCAGTTGTATCGAAAGAAGGGTCTATATATAAAAAAGATCTTCTTGGTGTTAGGCAACTAGAGTTTGTTAAGAAGGCACAAGAGTTTTGGGTTAACACCGGAACAAATTTAGACCTGTGTGTTGATAAAACCTTACGACACAACGTGTCAAATACTATAACAGTTGATGACTGGGATGAGGTCGAGCAGTATATCTTTGATAACTGCAAGCACTTTGCTGGTATATCATTACTATCAGCCTATGGAGACAAAGGCTACGCTCAAGCGCCATTTACTGAAGTGCTAACTGCTTCAGAGATAATGGAGACATACGGCGATGCTAGTATGTTTGCATCTGGGTTAATTATAGATGCCCTTAAGGCTTTCAATAACGATCTGTGGGCAGCTTGTGACACTGTCACTGGTGTTGGTGCTAACCTTGATCCAGATAACTCAGAACACTTACTCAAAAGAGACTGGGTGCGAAGGGCTAAGAAGTTTGCTAAAAATTATTTCGCAGTTGGCGATAACGATTGTATAAGGCATATGACAGATTGCCTAAAAGATTGTTATAACTTGCATAAATGGAAAACAGCGGAGCGTTGCATAACACCAATAGACTTTTCCAAAGAAATGGGTGAAAAGGTCTTTGTTGATGTTTCTGGCATGGGGGCTCAGGGTTGTTCAGGAGGGGCTTGTGAAATCTCCTTCTAGTGCCAGCAGCCCTTGTGACAGGACTTGCCAAGTGGGGGCTTCTGGCCTCTGCTTATCATGTAACAGAACAATAACGGAGATACGGAAGTGGGTGAGTATGGCTGAAGAAGACCGAATGATAATAATGAAACAACTTAGTAGGCAAGTGTCTACCCACGATTGCCCATCCTGTAATAAACCAACCTATTGCGCCATGGAGGATGGTAAGTCGTCATCTACGTGCTGGTGCATGACGGTTCCTGGGGCTAAGAAAGTAGATAGTTTTATTATTGATGCTACTTGCTTGTGTAGAGGTTGTCTTACAACTTAATCGAGAGGAGTGTAATTTGATACTACCAACATTTTTACTATTGTGGGTTATGTATACAGTAGGGATGGCGAAAGCAGACCACTACAGCGAGAATTTAGATAAACCCATAGAATTTATGGATGTCTACATAAAATACCCACTAGCATACACCTACACCTACATAAGGGAGACAGTAATAATGATGTTCCACGGTATTTGGGCTTGCCTGGATACTGAGAAAGCTAAAAGGTTGTCAACTGAACTAGAGGATTAGAAATGACTAATAAACGACATGTTAACCGAAACTCTCAACAAGACCGTAGAGGTGTGGGTAAGGTTAAGAATACAGCCAGTACTAAAGAAGTTGGTCAGACTGTCGTAAACATACATAAGGAAAGGCGAGCAGCCTCGCTACCGCCTATAGTGGCAATGACGCCTAAGCAGAAGTACTACTTATACATGCTCCAATCAGGTGAGTTTAATGCCATCGTAGTGGAGGGTTTATTTGGAACAGGTAAATCATACTGTAGTGCTTGTGTTGCCGCTGATGCGCTTATCAAGGGTGATGTTGAGAAAGTTATTATAGCAAGACCGTATGTGCAAACTGGAAGGTCATCAGGTGCTAAGCCTGGAACTAGCTTAGATAAGCTTTATCCATACGTAAGAAATGTCTTAGATACCATGAAAGAACGAATGGGTGCTGGGCCTTATACAGAAGCACTAAGGGACGGGCTCACAGGGAAGATAGAAGTACAGGAAGTTGAAAGTATACGGGGTAGGAGCTTTGATAAACCCTCCTTCCTTCTGATAGAAGAGGCCCAACAGACAACCCCAGAAGAGATGAAAGCCATTGTGACCAGAGTTTCTGATAATTGCACACTAGTTATTAGTGGAGATGACTCGCAGAAAGATATTAGAGGTGAGACAGGGTTGTCATGGTTTATGAATTTTGTTAAGCGACATAACATCCCGAATGTTGGCTACATCTCTTTCAACGACCCAGAGGACATTGTTCGTGGCGGGTTGTGTGGAGATATCGCTAGGGGCTTGTACGTAGATGGCGTTACTAGAGACAAAGGAGAAGACTAATGACTGAAATAATTGATTTTAAGTCTGGAAAAAGATCTGGTGGTGGAGAACCACCTTCCCCACCAACTGAAGGCTTCTCTGAAGAAGCTTTATCCTATATGCGTAGTGCTATGTCTAAAATAGAGTCTGGTAAAGTTGGTGGGGTTATCCTGCTACACTTAGACTCCGATTATAAAGCCAATCCGCCTTTTATAGCCACAACAGAGGAAAAGTATATCCACAAATTGTCCTCCTTACTTGAGGAAGTCAATAGGATAATGAAAGAATATAGCTTAAGTGAAATGGCCTTCGATGTTGGGGATGAGGAGTGATATGTCTAATTTAAAACTAAGTGACAACTTCTACTACTCCGAGTTAGTTAAGTCTTCCACTGCTTTAAGGTTAGGGATAGATAATGATACAAGCGACCCTGAGACTATAGAGAATGCAAAGGCACTAGCTAAAAATATATTTCAACCGATAAGGGCCATATACGGGCCTTTCTCTCCTCCTAGTTGGTATAGATGTGAGGAGCTTGAGAAGGTGCTGTGTAAAGACGCTTACCACAACTGGTGTGTAAGAAATGGGTTTATAGTTAGTGAACGAAGTTGGAAAAAGTACTTCGATCTAAAGTCACACCCAAAAGGAGAAGCTGGAGATATTGAAGTATCTGGAGTGTCTAACGATAGGCTTTACGAATGGATCAAGAAGAACTTAAAGTTCGACCAACTGATAAGAGAGTATAGAAAGAAAGATGACCCGAATTCTGGTTGGGTTCATGTTAGTTTCTCAAGGACTCGAAATAGAAACGAGGCTTTCAGTATAGACTGACTTATTGAATTGTATGTGTATAGGTACATTACGGGCAATTTAGCCCGTAAGTAGGTACATTAAAGGCTAACCTCTCTAACCCTCCCTCCGCTATAAACGTCTAACTCACAGGCGATCTTCACAGCCTCCTTGGCTGATGCCCCAGCTTTCATAGCAGCCCAAGCAAAATCTCCTCCACTTCCGATAGCAGCAAACGAGCCCACGGACGGGTCTTTTACAAGAACACCACATGTTATACTGACTCGGTAGTTTCCTTTACTTGTCATAAGTAGAGCAACCATCTCAAGCTCCTCTGGAAAATCTCTACCACTGGCTACGCACTTCTTAAATATCTCAATATGTTGACAAGATCCACACATACCGTACAACTTCCCATCGTGCCTGAATATCTTATTCATCGAACCGTACACGATAGTGTCTCCTGCACAAACCCTACCATCGCAGGCCATGACACCATCCTTAATCGCTATTGTTGTCATTCATACACCTCTATAGAATCACCTAATTTATGTTTTATACATAGTTGGCACAACCTAATAGACCAAGTAACACCATCCCTATGATTGAACCATAACCACCTGTGCCAGCATACAGTAGCCACTCTTGAGTATCTAAACATCTTCTTTAGTGTCTGCTATAAGCCCACAACATGTACATTTTAATATACTCATTGTCTAAACCATCCAACTATGTAAGCCTTCTTACCTTCTTTATCTAAGCCAGTTTGAACAGTAATATCTGTGGTTTCCAGCCACAATAGAAGCTTACCAACCTCTTTTATGGTCTTGCACACCTTGTGGGCTTGTCTAGGTTGTTGATACTGTCCTTCTAGTTCCACTTTGTCACTTTCTAGTTGCTCTGTCACAGTTAACCTCCTCTTGCTATGATGTTAATATCTTGTTCACATGTTGGGCTATACTCTGACCCGCCTGTGTATATCTTACATACGTCAGGGTGCTTATCTGTATTTCTAATTGGACAACCTACACCCTTGATAAGTACTTTACACCTAAAGAACACTCTAGTGTGTTTTATGTCAGGGTGTGCAGTGAACATGTACGGGTTTATCTTCTTTGCTTGTCTAGCGCTTATAGCCTGCCATGCACCAGCCTTCCCGATGAGTTTATCTTGGTCAACTATGGTAATCTTATCAGCCAATACCTTAAGGTATTGTTTCTTATCTATGTGAGGTGCATCACAACACTTAGTACATCGTGTGTTGCCGCTGGCTATGCAACTCATGTCAGACTTCTCAAAGCTTTTTTAAAGACTTCTACAATATCCTCTACAGTTACTTCACCAACGTTTATTGCTGCTTCAATACTACCTATTGGTAAATCCTCATCTTCTTTTCTATCATAGTATAGGAAGTTTGCTACTGTATCTTCTGCACAGTTTATTATCTTTTGTTTTAAAGTCATAACTTCACCACTCACAGTGTGTATCATAATAAACCCAACCCTATAAACACAATAACACAAATACCCCAGATAACATACCCATCTAGTGTCTCCTCTGTCATCAGTAGCCACTTGGCTGTCTTGGTTCGTAGTTGTAATAGTTTATTCATAAGTACCTCCCCTTGTTAAAGTTTATAAATTCTAACATCATTTCTATAAAAATAGAAGTCAATCATTTCAAGAATAATATTAAAATCTCCTCCAGCCCTGTCAGAGCACATGTTATAAGGGAACCCTATAACAGCTCTTGGTGAGAATACCTTAGCCATGGCTTGAAGTGCGTTGGCTATAGCTCCATAGTTAACTTGACGTGTACCACGACCATAGCCATCTTGTCCAAATAGGTTAAAGATAGATCCATATTCCAATTCAACTTCTTGTGCACAACCTAAAACATCCCTACCAGTACCAAAGCTTATGTACTCGTCGTAGACTATTGGGTATCTATCCCTAATACTTTTAGCAATACCACTACCCATAGTACCTTTGCAGTTCACACAATGGCCTATGGTAGCAACCTCGCCTTTATCAAAGGCGTCTAATAGGCACCCATTTACGATTGTAATAGTCATACTTTCTCCTTCTTGGTTTTCCACTGTACTTGTGTTACTTTACTAGTGAAGTGATTATCACACTTGAAACCTCGTGCGAATACTTGCGGAAGTTTCCCAGAGTATTCTGCCCCATCCCCATTTTTTATTATCTCTGAGATCTTTGGATTTGAGTACGTGCAAAAAGATACCCCACTGTCCCACTTACGACTGAATATGTTTAAGTAAACTTTACTGATGTAAGTGAAAGTCTCCAGGTCTACCTTACTATTAATTCCATGTCTCCAACCACCAGTGTAAGTGTAGGGACTGACTTCCCATGTAGGCTTACCTCTACCAATAAATGTGTACTCTGTTGTATCATTAAAAAACTTAACAACATCTCCTACACTAAGTTCAGACACTTTTATAAGTTTATTAGCTAGAGTATCCATATCTTTCACAGCAGTTTTGTAAGGCTCAGAGTTTACTGGTAAGAGGATATGGTTGTTACCTTCCTTACCCCAAACACACTCTTCCATAACAACACCTTTAGTTACTGTCGTATGATGAAGCAGTGTAGCTATGTTCCCTGTAGGAACCTCTACGGTAAATCCACGAGGGTCTACTACACGGAATAGCTTATTACTTGTAGACCAACGAGATACACTATCCCCAATGTAAAACCCCTTTTGAGGGGTGTTATCACCCTCCACTCCTTGATAGTCCTGTTTATTAGCACCATATCCGTTAGCCCAAGATAAACCAGTGCTCTTACGGGACTCGAAAGCTTTGGTAGTATCTACGTGAGTCATATATGCTAATGTACCTTTGTTTTGGTTAATAGCCCACCATAGCTTATCATGTATTTTAATCATCTACTATCCTCCTGTATTTTATTTGTAGTAGTTAAGCCAATCCTCGTAGGATTTAAACTTACTATAATACCTCTTACCATCAAGGAGTAAGTACCACTCACTCCAATCTTGTTGCATTTGACCAACTTCCTGCTTACGTTGCAGTTCTGAAGACCTCATTACAAGCTCCCTACTAGCAGTCTCACCATTTGCAAGTAGGGCTGATATGTATGTCATACATTGCCCGAACCAAGGCTCGAGATCTGCTTTACGTAGTACTCTGAAGCCGTGTAACATCACATCTTTAAACTTACTGTAATTAACCTCCCCTTTACCAAGCATAACTGACAGTCTACCACAGTGTATGAAAGAGTGGCAACTGTGACATAATCCGATTATTTCTTTAATCTCCATGAACCCATTAATATAATCTATCGTGTAGGCTTCGTGGGCCTCTATGTGCTGTCTGTACTTGGCCTTGCTTTTGTGAATACCGCAGGCAATGCAGCAGTAGTCTTGCTTATTATATACAGCCTTACGTGTCTTGTCCCACCAAGCCTGTCCTTTAATTACACGAGGAGATAACCCATGTAATGGTTTAGGTATGTTTGCATGTTGTAGTATTTCTGGCCTCAGTATCATATGTACACTCCCACTCCCCGTATAGGTACGCATTACGCTCTTTTCGTGTCATGTTCAAAAGCATATCAGTGTGTTTAGTTGAAAAATCCCTACAGAGTCCATCACCGTCTGGTATACTGCTCCAAGGATGCGGTAAAAACCAAGGATTGTCATTGACAGTAGTTAAGTCCTGTATTACCTCATTCATGGCCTCAAGTACTAATCGCTTATGCTCTCGATTCTGTTTTCTTCGTCTAGTGAATAAACTCATAATGGTTTGTCTCCTTTTGGTACAGCTATAAGAATACAATGCTCATCTCTTGGTAGTTTCTGTTCACACGCATCAATTTCCTTAGTTATTACATCCTTGATCTTTTTGTTAGAAATTACACTTTCAGCACATACAACCAGCAAGGTAACACTGATTGAAATTACTACAACACCTATAAAACCAATAATGCCACTATTACTCATAAAGCCCCCAAATTAGTTACTAGTACCTAACCACCCTAACCTTTAGACCATATCTTTTGGCTATGGTTATCATATGCCCACTCCCTATACTTTTGCTGTCCCAAAAGACAACACAATATCTAGAGTGTGCAGCCATCCTCTCGTTACGTTTGTAGCCAGCAGCCTTTCCGTAGGTATCCCCCTCCGCCTCGAATACCTCTAGTGGGTAGCTATTCTCTTTGGCACACCTCTCACCAAGCTTATCAGCACCTCTTGCCCCTCCGCTAATAATACACACATCATTTAACGTACTAAGTATATTGTCAAGGCTTTTCTTTAGTAAGGCATAATCGGAGAAGTCTCTTCCTCCAGCTACTATCACATTATTCATATCTATCCCACCGGATTTCCAACCTTAGCAGGTTTACATAGACTTTCCCTCTAGGTCGGAAGTGGGCTTGTCTACGTGTAGTAATTAGCTTACTCCCTTGTTGATTTGAAACCATAAGGTCGTGCTGTGTCCTATACTTACCCCTTAGATCCATGAGGCTACTCATCACTATCTTTATCCAACACTTCTAACAGGTGTAGCGGAATAACGCAGTGGTCGTAGAAATAATTATCATTTGGAATAAACCCATCTGTGCAGTGTACCACGTACGTATCAGCAACACCTTCACTTCCTTTTCCTACCACAGTTCCACAAAATTCTACAAACGTGGTTTTAACTTTCACTGGTGTTCCATGAACTAGATTTGACATACCCTGTTTCTCCTATTATTAAGACTTATTTTGTCTATACACTACGGCCAATCTTGCCGTTTTGCTAGTATCGGCGCTACTGTAGTTCCCAACCATTGTGGATCATGGCACACCTACAATTACCCTTTTCCAATTTGACAGGCCGCGTACATCACCCCACTGGTACGCTCGTCGGTAAAGCCCTGTCGTAATGCATAGACAAAATAAACCTTAAGCGGCCTACCTGCTTGTTTAGTTACTTTAACCCACTGGGTGGTTTCTGTCAACACCTCTATCAACAATATTACAGGTAATTCCACCAAAGTGTGGGTTTACGGCATTTCCCTTAAGGTTGTACGCTTGGTTTGAACAAGATACTTTAATAAACGTCCTAAGTTTATCACTGTACGCCCTTGTTGGCCTGTGGACTATATCAGGAGTGAGGCGTAATAATTTGTTTGCCTCAAAACTGTAACGCTGCCTGCCCTTACATTACACAGCCATTTGCTTAAGTGATTCAGAATGACCCTCACTTAAAGTGAATTCGCCAAGGGCAAATTGTGTTGGGAGCGAGTCATACCATATGTAGTTAATGTCATCAGATCCGTAACCATCTATGTGCCATCCCGCCCTATTACCAAAGGATTTAGCAGGAACCCACATATGCTTAACAGTTAAGTACCAGTACCAGTACCTAAAATACTTATAATCCTCTTTGTGTATATTATCAACCAATGGCTTAACCCACTTCAGGTTATCGGGTATCTGTATTGAGTGTCCTATCTTTATCGGCATGTAGACCACATAACAAAACTCTGACGGGTGTAGCTTAAACTCCCCAACCACCTCTGGAAGCCTGCTTTCTATAGTAATCATATAGTTCTCCAAATACTCTATCGTGGGCCTGTATCGTGAAAGACAGGTTTGGTAAAATCTTTAAGGTGCTCTGCAAGGCTCATCTTACCCTGTGCTGGCTCGGCTTCAGCACGTTTCCAATGAGCTTCATATACATACAACATAAGCTCCATCTGTATGAAGATAGCTCCACAACCCACATAACAATATTCTCCTATATTATCTGGCATTTCACCACCAGTTTTAAATAAATGAAACTCCCTTGTCTCCATAGGCTCCTCTGTATCTACGATAGCCCACAACCACAAACCACCATCCAAACCATCAACTCTTATTATTCTGGAGTGACGAGGCATTGAAACCTTACTTACCTCAGCCACTGGTAAGTTATATTTGTATGTTACCTTCATTATGCCCTCCTTCCTCTGTTAGTTTAACCACTTTAAGTATGACCTCTAAATCTTTAGATGTAAAGTTCCCGTCCAACTCAACCTCACCAGAGTGGTGGAACCAGTGGTAGTTATCATTATGACTAAATGCCTCAGCATCTAATAAGGCGTTGGCCTCTCCAGTTGTTAGTACCGTTTTTGACTGACTACTCATAATTCTATCTCCTGCTCATCTGCGTCTATTTCAATCCAACACATACCACTAAGTTTCTCAACCAGCTTCTCAACCAGCTTCTCAACCAGCTTCTCAACCGACCTACATACAAGTATTGTGTATAGAGCTCTACTTCGTCTAAGGCCGCACCAATGGAACTTAGTGCGGCCCCAGCCTCTGCGGCAGATAATCCAGCCCCTCTTGCAGCCACAGCTAACCTCTTAAACACAACTCTATACTCCATAAACTATAACCTTCAGTGTATAACCAACAACCAGCACGAAACATGACAGGAACACACTACGTATTACAAGACCCAACTGAAGCTCTACAAATGATTCTTCTACTGGTGGGACGTATGTGTAGGTTAGATAGCGGATCAATAAAGAAACACCCATAGCATTGTACACTCCAAGTACTGGTAACTCAAACACAGGGACAATAAACCAATCCCACATAATGCTTAAAGTAATACCACTACAGAAAGTGGTTACAAAAATAGTAGCCAAAAACAATACAAATTTTCCTAGATTTTCCATAAATATCTCCTCTGATTAAGTAGACAGATAATACACACATAAGGTGTGTAGATCAACACTTAGTTATCAATAAACCGTTTAAATTAATGGTCTTACCGTAGTGACTGAACGAAACAACCCTCACCCATATACCTAGTTGCCAATTGTACCTGTATCTTGGTTTAAAGATCATAATGCACACCATTCATATTGTCAAGGTCTTTTAACCTCTTCCGGTAATTACCTATGTCTGCCTCAGCCTTCTGAACCATCTCTACTGCAAGAACTACAGCGGTTCCTGCTTCTGCGATGCGGCGCAGCAGTGCAGCGCGAGCTACCTTATACAATTCTTCCTCGTCTTTCATAATCACTCCTTATAGTACTATATACGGATTACCCATTATGGTGCTGCTGTACTCTCTCATACCAGCATCTACATCTGCTTCAGCACTAACCGAGAAACTACCCCTGTTGTACTCGAACGTAACAAACCTCACCTGCCATAACTTGGCTTTTTGTTTAGCCTCTTCCAAAGCTTCTTTTAGGTCTGTCCCTGGTAATACATCAACAGCTATAGTTAGGTTGCTTCGGTTAGAAGTCATGGTTCTTACCATCCACTCGAACATCAGTAATATCATCAACATCTAATGTGTAGCACTTATCTGGGTCTAGGTTACAGAGGAGGTTGTCATAATCAAAACAATCCGTCTCACTATCTGGCCAGTCTATGTGCTGCACCGCTTTCACTGTATACTCAACTCTTACTTTTGCCATTTATCACCTCATTAGCTAGTTTATGAACTTCAGCCTCCCAGGTATCATCAAGAAGAGCTGCTATAGGTATTTTGTATCTGCCAGATGCGTAGCCACCGTAGCGCCAATGTACTTCCCAACTAATCTGTATACCATCTTCATACATCTCATCAATGACGCCATTGTGCCACATCACCTCATCATCTACTGAACTTATGCCACCACGCTCTAGGAGGTGGTTATATAAGGTCTGCGCTCTAATCACAGCACACTCAACGGGGCAATCAGTTGATAAGATACTTTCATATGTATTCTTGTCTAACATACTTCTACTCTCCTCTTTTAGCTGCCATCCTAACCTAAAAAGCACCTGTTTTCAGCCATAAACCTACCTTCGCCTTGCTTACGTTCTCTTAAATTGAACCATAGGAACTCAGAGTCCTTCCTACCACCACCACGAGTAAGTCTACCAGTGGTGACATCATCCATTTTTAAGTCTTCCTTAAGCTCTTGGAAGGTAGGTTTATGGTCGTATCCACAAACAAAGTACTCACCTTCCTGCTCGTATGCATTAACCTCTGCTGTGACTATCCACAATGTGCTCATACTATTCTCCTCTATTATCTAAACCCAATGCGGAACTACTGGCTCCACAAGGGCAAGTTTAGCCAACATTTTAGCTTTCAGGGCTTCCCCTTTCTGGGTTAAGACTGCATCAACACCTAAGCTACCTACACAATCATAATCTTCCTGCCTTTTAACGTACCCTTTTCCCTCTAGGCTGTAGTATTTCACACCGTAGTATGTAACCAGATTAGGGTGTATCCCTAACAGTAAAGAACACTCGTACATAGTTAAGTCACAGCACGCATACGTTGTATTACCTTTCGTGTTAAAACCCTGAAAACCCTGCTTCATTATTCAATCCTCCTCACAACCTTAACAAATTCAACCAACCCATGAGGGTCATCCCAATCACCTAAAGACACCTCTTTACAACCCCTAAACACATTACTTGGGCAAGTGTGCTCTTCGTAGTAGTATCTCATGTACTCGTGCTCATTGCGAAAACCTTCCACTTCAAGGAATATACTTTCAGTTTGTGGTTTTATCTCTACAAGGACTGTACGGTAGTCTGCATTCTCGCCTGTCAACTCTATATCTATTTCAGTATCAGATAATACACTAAAAGAGTATCTATTGCCACAATCCTTGTTGTTGCAATACCAAGTGTATTTTTGGTTTTTACATAAATGAGCTATTGTAATAAGATTCCCGCAAGAGGGACAAGCTATATTAGGAACCATCTTAATATTTTGTTTACTCATTATACAACCACTCCTGTAATAATCTCTTCATTCTCGGACTAAGGATTAATAGTTTCATAGGCTTACCAGCCCTACAACTACCTCTAAATATAAACTGTATCATTTCAGATAAGGCATATAGCTCTTGATTGAATTCTACACCCTTACTTCTCAAATACCCAGTCTCTATTGGGTTTTTAAAGATATTTACCGTGTACATACACAACCACCTATCTCTATAGTTGTTAGTAGCCTTCGTGTTATAAGGAAGAAAAGGCTCTGGATTACCTGACGTATACCCCTTCCCTTGCAACCTCCCCCTATGAGCCACAAAGGTAGTCCAAAACACATCCCCACACTTGGCCTTATGTGTGTTAACACAAGCCACCATAGCCCTCTTAACCTCAGCAATAGTGTCATTCCTGGCATTCTTATACCATGTACTACTAAATGAGTTGTCGTTAATGTTTAGTTTGTCTATTATTCGGGCATCCAGCAGCTCTAAACAGCCACGAACCCTTTGTTTAACCACTTCTTGGTCAAGGAGTCCAAACACCGCATTATCCACATAACTGTACTCAATATCATTAACTTTTAACCAAGAGGACATAATACTACCCTCAAACATATACGTGGCTATGAAAATATCATCTAATAGTCTAAGCAACGTAGGAGGATACTCCCAAATGAGTATAACATTATTATAAATATACAGATTACCAAGAGCACAAGAATCCCTAATATCACTATATTTACCTGAATGGCTTGGATACTTAGTCTCATTCCACGACAAACACCCATCAACATCAACATGAATAAACTCCCCAGCTATTAGTGCTTGGACATCACTCTTGTTGGTATCCTCATGCACATGAATACAATCTACAGCCTCATCAATAATAAGGACATACCCATTATTAACCAACAACTCTACAACCTCCATATCGAACATAGAGAATAGAGAGTGTGTACTGGCTATATTAACACCGCTCTCTATTAGTCCTTTGAGGTTGTCAAGCTTCCCTTCTCCTAAGTTCTTAGGCATCTTGAAGTCAAGCTCTGGCAGTTCCTTTTGTATCCTACCAGGAACACCCTTATTACCGTCACCAACCTCATCAAGGAACAAGGATATGTATAGGTAGCTTCTATGTGTATTACTCCTCATCATCCCAAACATACCTGTGGTTTTACCAACCCCACACACAGCATCAACTATATTAATCATACATTATTCAACCCCTATCCCACTAATATCAAAGAAAATATCTGCATCAAAGTTTGGCAAAGCCTTCAACAAATCTATGTCCTTTTTTGTTGCCTCTTTATAGGACTTCATAAATGAGCCCTTGTACCCTAGATCTGGATCTAGGTCGAAAAACAGGAATGAAGGTTTAGCAGAACTCTTCCAAACCTCTAACTCACAATCCTTACCAAAAACTCGTATTACTTTGGGTTCGCTGCTGTTAAAGAAACCAGACTCATTGCTACACAAATTCCAGTCGCCACTATTATGGTTGCCACTATTACGGTTGCCACTATTGTAGTAGCCACTATTGTAGTAGCCACTATTACGGTCGCCACTATTACGGTTGCCACTATTGTAGTAGCCACTATTACGGTTGCCACTATTGTAGTAG
>Ga0070747_1000006_pt1 | contig 95373 bp, 65 predicted proteins | sample VirMetDEL_Mar_31_FD_77321 | JGI IMG/M metagenome (GOLD analysis project Ga0070747, IMG submission 77321) | Aqueous microbial communities from the Delaware River and Bay under freshwater to marine salinity gradient to study organic matter... | ecosystem: Environmental > Aquatic > Marine > Coastal... | reverse complement strand
GCATTGCTGAGTTTCAAACAGGCAGAGAACGTTCTCAGAAGTGCAAGGATAATGCTCGCGCTATGAGGTTAGCCGAATGGGCTGATGAAGACAAAGCCGCAGCTCGTAAGAAAGCCATAAGCGATAAGATTAAAGCCAAGTGGGCTGATCCTGAGTATCGAGCCAAACAAATGGCTCAACGTAAAAAGAAGTCATAAAAAAGCCCCGCTTGCGCGAGGCTCTTTATATCAAGTAACTATCTTAGCTTACTGGAATGCTACGTTTGCTAGTGTAACTGCGTCGACGTAGTCGCCTGCGTTACCTAGTGAGTTAGCCGTGTTGGTAAGTTCCTTATACCCATATCGAGTCATGAACGACACAACTGGCTCAAATGTGTCTGGATCCATTACTGGGCCAGTGCTCATTAGAGGAACGTATGGGCAATAAAACGCTGGTGCGTCAGTTTCGCTTGTTCCCTTGTAGCCGATTAGTACCTTAGTACCGTCTGCTGCGTAGTTATCTACGAATACCTTGATTGTTCCGTTTAGTGTTCCAACCATCTTAGTGTTAGTTGGAGCTTCAAAAGAACCTTCAGTAGTACGTGCAAAAGTGCTAGTGCTTGCAGATTGTAGGATTGTCAGTGCTTCTGGAGAAACTACAATGTAGTTACCAGCGCCACGACGTGTACGTGCTGCAATGCGGTTAGCTGCTCTGTTAAGCTCGATAGAAAGAAGCGCGTGACGATCACCAACATAAGTCGGAGTGTACGCTGCATCTAGTGCACCGAAGTCAAGAGTAGTACCAGCACCTGCTAGGTTGCGAAGTGAACCAATAATTTCTTGGTCGATTTCAACAACGATTTCTTGTGCAAGAGCTTGCATGATCTCTGCTTCAACGTCTACACCGTGAAGTGCGTCTGCGTCTTGGGCAGCTTCAAAAGTCCAGCGAGCGCTTAGACGGCGTGTCTTAGCTTCAACTGTTTCTTTCAAGATCTGGATGCTCATCTTGCGTCCTGGAGTGCCTTCAGACACTGCTACGTCATCTGGGTTACCAGAGTATTGTGTAGCTAGGTTAAAAGGGCTTAGTGCTTCACTGCCGCCAGTAACACCAGCTGCTGTCTCTGCGTAACGTACACGTAGAGTGTGAATTTGCCCTACTGGGCCAGTCATTGGCTGTACGCCAACTAGTTCGTTTGCAATTACGCTAGGCATAACCCTGCGAATTAAAGGTAACATAACCTTGTTTAGTGTTGCTACTGATCCAGCACCGGTTGCACCGGTGGTTGCGGCCTCTGACAATTGACGCTTTGCGTTTTCGAGTACCACATCCATAGTCGCCTTACGTTGACCGTTAAGGCCCTCCATAAGTGCGTCCTTAGTTGCGGACCAGTTGCTTTCAAATAAATTTGCCATTTTCTTAACTCCTATTATATTATGAAAGTCCGGCTAGTTTGCGCAGTGAGTCTAATTCGACTACATCCGCGCTGCTGTCATTGGCCTCTGTTTTCACAGTTGCCTTTTTATTACCAGTGTGTTCCTTAGTCACTGATTCTTTTAATTCCCTTTTTGCTGTAGTCTGATTATTATCTAATACGCTTGGAAGATACTTTTCAAAAGTAGCTTCTAGCTTCTCAGTTTTAACTGACTCTAGTAAATCGGTCATGATGTCTCTCTTTTCCTTGCCTAGTGGGCGTAGTAACTCGTTAAGTTTGTCTTTACGGTTATAACGATCCTTTGCAACTCTTAGCTTGCTTTCCGTTAGCTTGACAGCTTCGTCACGGTCGGCAATAGCCTGTTCGGCTTCTTCGAGTTGTTTCTTTACTTTAGCAAGATTTTTCTGAACTGCCTGAGTCTCCTTAGTTTCGTTCAGGTACGATGTTGTGTACTCTGTGGCGAAAGTTTCGAATATTCTGCGTCCAAAGTCGTTTTCACGCGCTGCTGTAATGTCGTCTTTGAATGATTTAACTTCATTAGCTATAACACGGTTGATAACGCTTGACGCTTTATCAGATGCTTTACTAATAAAATCTTGTTTCGCTTCAGCTAGCTGACGCTTGCCTTCACGTACCATTTTGACTTTTTGTTCTACAAGCTCTTTCTTGTCCTGGTGGAATTCTTTCAATTCCTCAGCAAGTTGCAATGAAACAAAATCGTCTAACTTTGTTACATGCTCCTGCACTTTCGAACGGTCTGCTTGTAGTTCCTTGACTTCTTTTGCTACTGCTTGAGTAACAAATTGGTCTAGCACTTTTACGTGTTCTGTTACAGCTTTGCGATACTTAACTCTTTCTTCTGCGAGTGCTTTCTTATCTTCAACTAATTCTGAAATTTCTGCAGATAGCTTAGTAGTAATGAAGTTATCCATTGCCTCTACGATAAGTCCTTTGTCATGCTCATAGCGTTGAGCAAATTCCTCTCGTAATTCAGCTTTTGCTGCTTCCTTAGCTTCAGAAAGATTTGACTCCCAGGCCTCTTGAATTGCGACAGTTGCCTCTTCAGACAATCCAGCACCTTCAAGTAATTCGTTAAATTTAACTGCCATAGTAGTCTCCTACTTACCTTTTATTAAGTTCGCTGATTAACTGTGTGATACTGTTAACCAAGTGTTTTTCTGCACTGTTGTCGTGTGTGACGGCAGCCGCTGTATCATAGATAACAGCGCCACCTTTCATGTTAAATAAACTTTCATAAATTGTCTTTGGGTATGCATCTGGAGCACTGGGCTGGGCCACAATGTCAACAGTTACAATATCGAAGTCTGAAACCTTACCGGATTCATTAACGTTACCGCTTCCGCGACTACTAACGCCCAGTTTTGCCCCAGCCTTTAAAAGGCTTTTAGCTATATTACCCATAGGGGTCTCTATGATTTTAAGTTTACCCATACCGTTTGCGCCATCACAATGCATGTCTGTAATAATATGACTCACACGGTCTAGATTAATCTGAAGCTCTTCTGGATGGTCTAATTCGCCCATCACAGTTTCACCTTTACTTAATCTCTGTCTTACACTTTCAACGGCACGTGATATTTCACCTTCAGGATAAACCCGACCATTTTGATTCTTTACATCGCCCTGGATGAAAAGTCCTGCCATAAACAGTTCTTTACCGTCCTCAGACTCCATAAGTTTTAAACCAGCTTGCTCGGATCCTAAATATTCATATAATTTACGTGACATTGTTTTTCCTCACACCGTTACTTTGGTTGCTTAGTAAATGGGCTAGCTTTGCTAGAACCGTCTACATTGCTTTTTCCGTCCTTAGGAGCAGATGCTTTCTTAGGACTTTGCTTCATGTTGTGGTGTGTAGCGTCATGCTTTACTGAACCGCCGTGGTCTTTCTTGCCATCGCCGCCGTCGTTGTTGTGTACTGGCTTACCAGCATGTCCAACTGAGCTAGGCTTTGGTGCGTCAGTGTATGGTGATTTTGTTGAATCAGCTTCTGAACCTTTAAGCGCGCCGCCTTTCATTGGCTGCTCTGCTACGTTGTCGCTAAACTTTGTAGCTTCTTCTAGTTCTTCGTCTAGTTCTTCTTCTTCGGCATCTTCGTCTACTTCTTCTGCTTCGTCAAGATCGTATTCAACTGAATCCATAACCTCTTCGTCACTGTCCATGCCGTAGTCGTCGTCGCTGTCCATAGACATATCATCTATTTCCATATCGCCTTCGCCTTCTTCTTCTCCAGACATTAGTCTTTCAAATTCCATGCGTAGGTCTTCAAGCTCTGATTCTAGGTCTTCAACGCGATCTTCTACGTCATCTTCACCTTCGTCATCACCCATGTCTTCATCGTCCATATCGTCCATATCGTCCATTTCGTCTTCGTCGTCACCCATATCGGTAACATCGTCAACAAAATCGTTTGACTGGTCAATTACTTCGTCTTCTTCTTCGTCGTCTTCGCCAATTTCATCGGTTTCGATTTCTTCGGCATAGTCTTCTTCGTCCTCTTCATCCCACGCGTCATCGCCCTCGTCAAGAACTTTTTCATATTCTTCACGTGCCTTAGATACTACATATTCGTGTAGTAGTTCTTCAGCTTTTTGGTCGTCTTCAGCAAGAAGGAGTTCAAGAATCTGTTCTAGTTGATTACGTGATCCTGACATTGTGGCCTCCTAATTCTTTTATTGTATATACAATGTATAAAGACAGATGTAAACATTTGTCTATTCACAGTACTACTTATAGGAGATACAGAAAATGCTGCGAAAACAGCATCATTTTGAATAATTTTAGTCTACTTTTATTTAGTTTGCCTACTTTCTAAATAAAAGTATATTTTAAAGGCCTAAATCGCCGCCGCCTTCTACTGGCTGAGCATACATAATTTGCACAAACTCATCGTGCTCAAGCTCTTCTGCTTGCTTAATATCTCTGTATTTGCGCAGTTTATTTAGATCTTCGAGAGTCAACTTGCTCTTTCGGGTATCCTCTGGAGAGCGCATGTTTAGTTTGTCTTCTTCTGGGTTGTAAAATTCTCGTAGTCTCATTAAATTGTTCCTTCTGGTGGCGGTATGTTGGTGTCCATTCCTTCGTCTCCAACATCTAACGATATATCACTAAGATCAGGCTCTGCATCCAAATCAACTTCGTCTTCTGGATTAGCTCGAATACCAATAGTGCTTAAACTTCCGGCTGGTCCAGCTTCTGCTTCTGCGCTTTTATATTGATCTACTTTGTTTTCTTTGCGCCACAAGTCTTCGTTTTCTGTCATCTCTGCTTCAGTAAGCCCGAGATACTTCTTGAGTTTAAACTGATTAGCAAGATAAGGAATGCCTTGCACTTGCCCAAACAATGCTGCTCTTTCGCCATCTAGTTGTATATCTCGGTAGCTACTAAAGTTCATTGGCTTGTTAAATTCAATGTTAAATGCGCTATTATCTAGTTCTATTCCTCTGTACTTGAGGAACATTTTAAATTCTCTGTCTAGTTCTTCTTGTATTTGTCGCTGTAAACGTTCTACATACTTAGAGAATCTGTACTCTTGTATATACGCTACACCTACTTTACCATCGTTATATACTGCTGAACCGTCTTCCGGTCCTGTTGGCAAGTAGCTGCTAGGCACACGCAAGCCACGTAGTAATTTATTGTTGAAGTACCTAAGGTCATCAATTTGTCCTAAGTTCTCACCGCCTGGTAATGTGTCAACTTTACTACCACGACCATCTGCTGTTTGCGCAAAGTAGTAATCTTCTAACATGCTCATTGGGTTATATGCGCTGTCTGCAATATTTTGCCCTTGTGCGTTTTTACCTGGTATGCGCTTTTGCTGCACTTCGTACTTAATTTGGTTAAGGTGCTGCTTAGCTTTGTTTGGGGGCATGTTACCTACATCAATAATGAATACACGGCGCTCTGGTGCTCTGTGTACACGATAGATAATAATGCTATCTTCTAGTAATTCTTTCTGTTTGAATATTTTAAATACTGGCTCTAGTATGCTTACACCAAATGGCCAGTTAAGATCCATACCTTCTGTTAAACTAATATGTATTACATTTTCTGCACTTACTGGTATGCCCTGATCTTGGCCGTCCATCGCACCATTTGTGTGCGTTCCGCCAGGTGAGGTTCCCACCGGACTCATTATGCCGTTGATGCCTTGTCCTGCACCAAAAGGTCTAGTGTGGATGGTTGATACGTCTGTTGCAACTTTCTCACTCAAGATAGGATCTAGATCTTTAATAAAATAAGTCTCAATCTTTTTGCCTTCGCTTTCGTTTACAATTACTTTTTCTACGTTAGCTGGATCTACCCAAAAGATTTCGTAAGTTTCAGGATCACGTATAAAAAATTGATCGCCATACTTAATAGTGTTGCGTACTATGCGAAACACTCTTTTATACATATCGTTTAACTTACACCATTGCTTTAGTGTTTTGTTAATGATTTTTGTTTCTGAGTCACTGGGATCTTCTTCATAGAACACATCAAATGGTAGTCCTGTTGATTCGTCTTCTTGTGTTCCAAATTCAGCAATAGTATCTAACGCTGTGTTAATTTCGCAGTCTGTATCCATGTTATCATACTGCATGTAACGCATAAGTCTATTAGGCGAGCCTGCATATACTTCTGGTAACCAGCTTTGCACTGCTGACCATTCAGCACCGAACCCACCGTCCGCTTTCTTACCTTGCACATTTAGCGGTAAACCGCTATTATCTACAGGTGTAAAATGCTTACGCCAACTCAACTTACTACCCTCACTGTTTTCCAAGAAAGTGTTCTTCCTAGATAAAAACCTAATTCTTTACTACAGTACATAAATTATCCAGATTATTTTTAGTTTCTATGTGTATTTATCGTAAACTCGATTATCGAAAACAACTTCTAGAATTTATCTAGACTGATCCACAAGTTCTCTTAGTTTTTTGGACGTATCTTTAGTATTTGCTGCTACTTCATTTAATAGTAATAGCATGTTTTCGTTAGTCCGGTCCGGAGGTGTGCTTCCTGGTGCATCTGGCTGTTCAGCAAGTACTGTTTGAGGTGCTGCGGTTTCTCTAGTAGCAGGAGTAGGTGTTCTTCTACCAGATGATGTAAGTTGCGGTACAATACCTGGTTTTGCTTCCTGGTCTACAAACTTGTTAGTTCCAGCTACAACTACTACAGAATCTGTTGCTTTATTGGGCGGCCTCTGCGATCTACTTGTTTTCTGCTACCGGGTTGAGTGTCTATCCACTGTCCGATTGTCTCTCCGGCCATGTTACCTAGGCTTGCTCCAGCGGCAGCACCGAATGCAGTACCGACTACCGGAACAACACTACCCAATGTGGCTCCTATGGCAACACCTATACCTGTCCCTATTAATGCGCCTACGTTTTCCGCATTGGCTCCTCCATCAGATCCAGTTACTACATCCATTACGTCTTTGAGTACTAACCCTGTAGCTAGTATTGCGCTTGCTCCTGTGGCTGCTGTTCCTGCTATTACTTTACTAGCGTTTAGCATTCCCGTTGTTACTTTAGTTGTTCCAGTGACTATATTTTTTGTTTCGCCAATAATAGCTGCTGACCCTTTAACTGCTAATGCAGTTTTGGCACCTGCTGCTGCAACTAGTGTTCCTGCTGTAGTAACCGCAGCGGTTGTAAGATTTAATGAATTGTCCGCTGCTTCTTTGAGCGTTTTCAACGACTCTTGATTTTTTACTAAACGTTTATCAATGTTGTTTATATTTTCTTGTATTGCTGCACGTTCTTCTGGGCTATATATTGATGATTGTAGTTTTCTAGCTTCAGCACGTCTTTCACTACCCAAGGTAGTATTTTTTTGTGTTAATTCGTTTATCTTTGAAGCTTGTGCAGGCTCGTTGTCAAAAAATCTCCCAAATACTCGATTAATTAATCTACCTAAGTTTCCTATTGCTTTACCAAACACACTAGCATCTGACATAAAAACAGCTAGTTTGTCTTTTGTCTCAGTGAACCAAGCAGATAAATCAAAATTACTAAAACCGTTTATTATTTTTTCGTTAACCCAGTTAGCTAAATTAGTAATTGCAGGCGATACTTGTGTTCTAATTATAGATGCAAAGTTACGTGTAGAATCTGACATGTCGCCTTTGTTGCCGAAAACATCTAGTATTGTTTTCTTAATACTTTCTACTGCTGACCTAAGTGAAGAGAAAATACCTGTTTGTTTTACTCCTGCGATAGTTACATCATCAAATGCTTGTACTAGCCCTGCCATCGGCTTTGCTAGTTCTGCTGACAACACAGTAACTACACTGCCCACTTGTCCTTTAAGTGTGTTAACTGCTTGATCAAAAACTGCAATTTGCCTGGCCATCTCTGGAAATTCATCCATTGATTTAGCTGCTCTACCACTAGCAGTGTTTAACTGTCCTAATGCTATTGCTAAGTTCTGACCCAGTGAACCAGGCAACGCACTTAATAATCTAGACATGCCAGCTAGCTGTGTCTGATCCATGCCTTTAGCCATTCGCATTAATTGATCTGGGAATTGAGCCATGATCTTTTCTGCTGTTCCTATATCACCTACATCAATGGCTTTATTAATATTCCTAATTGAATCAGCTATTGCTTGTGCTTCTCTTGTTCCTGTTGCCGTTAATGCTGCATAAAGTTCTTGACCGCCACCCGACATAAAGGCTACAGCGTCAAACATTTCGTTGCTCATTTGCGCAATTAGCTGATCATCAAGGCCTATGCTGCTTAAACGGCTTGTCATTGCTGTAACACTGTTTAGGAACTTGCTACCTACGTCAGCAGTAAATCTCTTAGAAATCCCTAGCAGTTTTAGCTGCACTTGTGCATTATCAGCAAGCGTATTAACACTAGACTGTCTTATTTCATCTATGCTTTTACCTAACACCGTTGTAGCTTCTAGCTGCATCTGATACAATTCACGACTTCGTTGCGCAGCCTTGTTACTGTTAATCCCGTCGAGTATACCCAATTGTTGTCTTAATTCCAAATCTTCAGCAACAATAGTGCTAGCTTCATCCATGGTCAAGCCAAACTTAGTACCGCTTGATGTTATTTTAGCAAAATCATCTTGTATCTGTAAGAATGTTTTCTTGCCTGCAACTGTAACTGCTCCACTGAAATCGGTTAGCAACGGCTCTATTCTATCTATGCTCATGCCCATTGCCTGCAAGCTGCTAGTCAAGCTGTTTAATGTCATGTCGGCGTCATCAAATCCTACACCTGCGTTAGCTAGTTTTTGATTATAATCACCCAGTCGACGGCTTGCGCCAAACAATGTGCCAGCTAGTGTTGCTATTGCGCCTACTGCAACACCAACTACTGTTCCTATGCCACCTAACCCTATACCAAATTTTGATGTGCTTTCGGCAGTTTTTTCTGATGATTCTTGTATGTCTCTTAGTAAGTCTAGTTGTTTGTTGCGATCATTGTCTGCTTCTTTGTCAGACTTTTTGTCAGACTTTGCATTTTTGCTTGTTTCTTTAATAAGTTCTTGATATAATGCCCGGCTTTTGTCGTTGCTTCCAACCAATGCTTCAGTGAGCTTTATTAGTTGTTGTTGTGTAGATTCCATTGCATACTCAGGCAACTTAACCTGATTAGTGCTATCATCTGGTACATCAACAAAGGTGTTATTCTTATCAGCCATATTATCTCAATTAAATACTGTTTTTACTACGATAAATACATTTACGCAGTAACTCGTTATATTTATCTGCTTCAAATAACAGGAGTTTTAACACACATGACAAACACACAAAATCCCTTACAGAACTTTTATAGGTCAGCAAAACTATACGTGTCACTTCCTAGTCAGGGTAAGTTTTACACTGATGATATAGTAAATCTTAGTGAGACTACTGAACTAGCCATACTTAGCATGACTGCTAAAGATGAAATGATTATGAAAAATCCTGATGCGTTGCTTAACGGTGAAGCTGTCGCACAAGTTATTAAAAGCTGTGTACCACAAGTAAAACAACCTCGATCGATGGTTAGTAACGATATAGACACACTGCTAATAGCTATACAAAGTGCTACTTACGGTGATAATATAGACGTAGAAACGCCATGCCCAAAATGCAACACTTCGGTAGAAGCTACAGCTAGCATTGAGGATAGTTTAAGTTCAATGGAGATATTAATTGAATCATATGAATTTGAAACAGACACAGGTCTTACAATCGAAGTTAAGCCTTTTTCATACGAATCAAGTGTCCAGGCTGGCATTGCTAACTTCCAAAGCACTCGTAGCTTACAAAGCCTAAGCGAAATCACAGATGAAATGGAACAACTACAAGCATTCAACCAAAATTTTATGCGTTTAGCAAGCATGAACTTTGACCTTATAGTAGACAGTGTAGCTAGCATCAAAGGCAAAGATCCTGAAGGCGAAGACTTTGTAGTAAGTGACAAAAATAGCATTAGAGAGTTTATGGAAAACTGCGAAAGCAGCGTAGGCAAAGCAGTAGAACAAAAGATTCAAGAAATTAACAATATAGGTGTAAACAAAACGTTACTGTTGGGTTGTCCTAATGAAGAATGTGGTCACCAATTTGAATACGAGGTTGGCTTTGACCCTGTAAATTTTTTCACAGCTTCCTAGGATCAGCAGACCCCGAAGAGATCCTAGAACTTCTTAACCGTTTGCGTAACGAAACTGCAACTCTAGAAAAATCACTCATAGAGATAGCAGTTTATAGCCAAGGAAGCATATCATGGCAAGATGCAATGCTAATGAGTTATAATGAAAGACAGACCACGATTAAGGTCCTAGAAGAATACAACAAGAAACGAAGTGGTAAAACAACTGAACAGCTATAATACTACTAGGCCTCTTAGGCCTTTCCTGCCTGCGTTCTTTCATTTCACTCGCTACACTCGTTACATTCTTTCTCTTGTCAGAAATATCTTTTCTTCTTACACATAGTAACATTATGTGATTGAATTATTAATAGGTATGATTCATACAGATAGTGATTCCATGTGAAGCCTTCTTACAGGCTCCACACAATAAAGATCTCGTTTTCATACGAGTAGCTTCATCCACTTAGAGGTAGGTATTTTTATACACACTGTCTTGGGCTCGTACCTTACCCAACCTACGTCGATTTTTAATGTTACTCCGCTTCAGTGCAACAATAGACAGTATAGTGTATGTATCTTCAACTTTTTAGACTAAGCAAACGTTTCTCACCATTGGGTGGACGTTTAAAGCATCCTTTCGGGTAGTGCTTAGAATTAGCTAACAGTGTAAGCGTAATCAGCGGTACATATATTTCAATATACTTGAGAGTAGTGTGTCTGGTCTACTAGCCAGGTGTACTGTTTGTGTTTATGCCATAATGAAGGTTTTTAATATTCGCCGGGCACGGCAAGGGTTCTGTTAAGGGTTCTGTGGGGTACTGCAATCCATGATGAATTTTATAGTAGTTTTTTAAGTGATTCTTTTAGAATGTTTGAGCTTCCCACTCGCACATTAATTATACCGTTGTAATAATCGTCAGTTTCAAGTACACGACGATCAAATTGTTCCTTTGCTTCGATATAACTTGCTACACCTCTGCTGGGGCAAAAATATAGTATTTCTCTTGTAAAGTTCTTTTCTCCTAGGGTAGAAACATCTTCGTTCAGATGATCGCTTGAACCCCAGTATGTACGCCAATCGCTTTCTACTTTTGATCTTCTTTTATTCTTCTTGCCTTTAAGCGGTGGCCTAGTCTTTTTAAACTTAGCTAACTTTTTGCCTACATACATGCGGCCGTTAGTATTATTAGTAATCAGGTACACAAAAGCCTCACAATCGTCCGGTAACTCTGTGACTGTTTTGCCTCGGTATGTCCATTCCATTAAATCTATTTAGCGTATACATTAACAATTATCTTTGTTTTCTGGCATAGATGCTATAGCTTCTACGCTGTGTATATATTGATTGTCTCTAATCATATCTTCATCAGCTTCGCCTACTAGATTACCTAGGCAAATGTGCCCTATAGCTAGTTTTTTATCGCCTATAGGATACGGCAATCTGTCTTCGATTGTAAGTAAGTAATCGTTAACGTGGGCTAGTACTTCTGTTGGATCTTCGAATTGAGGTGGACCGAACCAAGCAAGTAAATCATTCTTAAGCCAATATGTAGGTACGATAGAGTCTTCGTCTATGTCTGGATCACGCTCAGCACATACATCAAGAATATGCTTTCCTATGTGAGGATAATTCATGTACAGGTGGTTAGGCAAACGTGTAGGGGAAAACAATTCAAACTCTGAATCTTCTAAAAATATAGGGCCGGGGCCACCACTATTAGTGGCTAGCAAGAATCGTTTGTTGCCTAGCTTAGTTATGTCTTGGTAATGATTTAAGTGATAGTTAAGCATGTTTAACCAGTGCCTAACTTCACCCTTCGCACGTAATACAATGTCGGCAAAATTAGAAGGAATGTGATTCGGGCTAATATCTAATTGTGGGGCTAGCTCATTAATCTTTGCAAAACTTTCATCTAGTTTTGCTTCCACATCTTGAACTGATTCACCCCAGTTATAGAATTGTGTTCTGCTAACGTACTCGTACTGATTGGATATAAAACGAGTCCAAATCTTTTCCGCGACTGTGTGCCTTGCTAACTTATAAGTTAACGTGTAGTCCTTGTTTGTTCCTAAATGTATGTTAAGATACATATTCTGTGTCAGTATTGTATTCTGTGAAGCCACCAGTCTTGACTACTGTTAGGACATTGTTAACTCGTCCAACTAGTTCTTCTTTGTGGCTAATTAAGAATATATTTTTTCCTTGTTCACGATTCATTTTCTTCAAGACAGCAAGGCTGCTTTCAACGCCAAGCGTATCCATGCCAGAGTCAATAAGTTCATCGATGCACATTAAGTTCATGCCATGGTTGAGACTTTCGTATATGTCTCTAAATGCCCAAGACAAGCTCAGTATCAATCTGTTGCGCTCTCCTCTCGACAAATTGTCGAAACTTAGCTCTCTACCGAACTCAGCTATTTCGACACCTAAGTCATTGCTAAACTTAACATCGTGTGGTAGCCCTATCTTTTCTAAGTAATAAGCCAATCGATGATTTAAGTAAGCAATGTTTTGATCAATGATACGCTTTCTAATAAAGCTATCTTTGTTAGTGAGTAGTTTATATAAAAACTCCTGGTGTTCTTTCAGAAGTGTTAGATCGTTGATAGTATCAAAGTTTGTTTCTCTTAGGCCTGTTTTCTTCAAGCTCTCTATTTGCTCGATGTAAGGATTTTCTTCCTTAACCTTTTCTTCATATTGCGTAGCTAAACTTTCTAGGTTGTGTTTGTGCTCGTAGGCTTGCTCTATAGTTTCGTAGAATGTGTCAAACGGGCCAGCAGGAGGATCTTCAGTTTGATCAGACAATGCTAACGTTTGTTCAGTGATCTCATCAACATGATCTAATTCTGTTTGCATCTTATCTTTTAGACCTTGCATGTATTCTTCGTGTGTGTCTAAGTGCGCGGTACCTTGACCACAGCTAGGACAAGTACCAGCTTCAGCACTTTCCAGGTCTGCCTTAAAATCGTTATAACGAGTCTTAGCACGTTGCAAGCTAGCATTCAGCGATGCTAACTCTTTTTTGATGTTGGCCTTTAGTGCTGCCCAGTCGTGATAAGCTGGGTTCGACTTATGTTTTTCGATTTCGTCTTCTACGTCTAGCTCTGCGAGCACTTGTATTGCGCTTGCCATATCATTTACTTTATCGCTGTGGCTTTTGGTCCAAGCGGCACTGCGCGTTTCTATTTCTTTGATATTTTTTTCAATGCGTATGTTGCTTTCTTTGATAGCATCTATTGTAATTTCTTCTTCTTTGAGTCTTTCTTTAGTATCCTTGAGAAGCTCCTTGAGTATCTCAGCCTTAGCACTCAAATCAGTAATGCCAAGTAACTGCTCAATCATGTCTCGCTGATCGTTAGCTCGCATACCCAAGAACGGCTCAGTGTAAGTGTTTAACGCAATAAGGTGTTTGAACATGTTGTGTGGAAACCCTAGAATTTTTTCTATATCCTTTTGAGTTTCTCGGCTATCACCTTGCGCATCGTCATCGCTAGATTCAACCCCGTCTACTAGTAACCTTAGCACCTGAGGCTTGCGGCCACGCTCAATGCGATATTCCTTGCCGCCAATCTCGAACTCAACGGTAACCATCATTTGCTTGGCGTTAGTTTTATTGATCAAGTGATCACGCTTAATATTAGTTAACGCCTCACCGTATAAACCATAGCTTAGAGCGTTAATAATAGTTGTCTTACCTGTACCATTTCGAGATCCGTCACCGCCTAAATCTAAGTTGTGACCTAGTACTAGTGTTAATTGCCCATTGTCAAAATTTACTGCTTGTGTCTGAGCACCTATGCTCATGAAATTTTTGGCTGAAACGTTTTTTATGCGAAGCATTCATTTTCTTCCTTATTAAACTGTTAACTTATTGTAGATGTCAATCAGCGTATTTTTGTTAATCATTTCAGATTCGATTGTATCTAGTTGGGAAACAACAATATGATCTACACTTTCGAAGGATATTTCACTACCTTCGAATTCTTCTTGATCTTCCTTGATCGGCATCAAGTGCAGTTCTCGTACTTGGTATTGCTCTGCGAAACTTTCCTTGATAAAGTTAGCTTCCTCGTACGAAATGTTTATGTCTAATTTAATTCGAGCATGTGTATACTTATCAAGCACGTCTTGGTGTTTGTCTAAAAGCTCGCTAAGAAGCATAGTCCTGTACTTTGGACATTCACTCCAATTTACGTAGATAGGTTCTTCGCCCCATGTTAAAAACATAGCACCACGTTCATCGTCCCATACGTCTGCATAGTTGTGTGGGAAAGCATTGCCTAAGTAATGCACATTATTTTTGTATTGTCTTTTGTGGAAATGACCGCTAAAGATATACTCTGGGTTTGTTAAGTCGGTTGCTTTTATGCCACCGTGGTCAGGCATCTCTACCATTGCGTTCATTTTAAAATGAGGAAACTCAAAGTGACCAAACATATACTTACATTTAATCTTGGGTAGTTTCTTCCATTCGTCACCGTTTAGCCAGGGAATAATAGCAACATCATCCTTGACGATTATTTCATCGACCATAGTAAAGTTAGAAAGGTCTCTGGCATATTCTACACTGTTCAAGTCTCGCTTATCTTTAAAGTATAAGTCGTGATTACCAGTTATAAAAAATACTTGCTCGAAGTTGTCATTGAGCTTTTTAAGATCCTTAATGCTAGCATTCATGGTCTGAATATTTACGCTAGCTCTGTGGTGGCTCCAGTCGCCACAAAAGATGCAAGTCTCTGCACCTCTCGCCTTGGCCTCCGCAATGAACCAGTCTACAAATCTATGACAGTCTTCCAAATGCAATTTGCTGTTTTGTTTAAGACCGTAATGGATGTCAGTGAAAACTGCTGCTGTTTTAAATAGTTGACTCATAAGTTATCTCACTTTTCAGCTGTAGAGGTAGCATCATCGTTTGCTAAGTCTAGTCGCTGCTTCTTAACAGCTTCTTCGTGTGCAGTTTGCCTGCTCCAACTAGGTAAGTGTCCCTGATCAACTAAAATATCATCTCTGATATTCTGATTGCGTTTTTCTAAGTTTAGTACTTGTGTAAAGCTATTATTAACTGCTGCTGTGTAATAAGCAAAAGGGTTGTCTGACTTTGCTTCGTTGAACTTGAGTGCAACTAAACTAAGTTGCAACAATGCTTGACCACGCATTTCATCTACATAAGTATAACCACGCCAGTTAGAACGATGACTATAACGTTCAACTAGCTTCATAAACATTTGTCCTAGCTTATTGGTTAAGCGACCATGCTCACAATCAAAGCTACCAGTTTTAAGTGTGCCAGCCCAATGTGATCGCGCTACCTCAGTAAGTGTGTCTTTTTTGTATGCATAATGTTTAAATGGAGGGAAGTTTACCTTTGCCCTAGAATCTGCTTCAGTTTTAGGTGTTTTCTTACGTCCAGGTTCTAATGGGATATGATCGTAGGTCATAACGCGGAATACCACTTCTTCGTCGGAAATAGTGTTGATGTCAACAGCAAACTCTTTTTGCTTAGGCTTGTTGCGATAGTCGTTTTTATCATGTGTGCTCATAGCTTTAGCATAGCACTCTGCTTGTATTCGCGCAGCTTGGTTTTCTTTAGCTTGTTTTAGTGTTTTTTTGTTTATCTCAGAGATATCATCTAAGATAATATCAAACTGGTTGTATTGATCTTTCTCAACAAAACAAAAAGTCATCTTACTTTTGTGTATTTCTTTAAGAATGTCTTTGTTGTTTAGATAGTTTACTTTCTTAGGTGCAGACATGAAGTCTCCTTTTATTGTAGTTATACGACTATTATACATTAATTTATCAGGTTGTCAACCGTTGTGTGCCAGGATCTGAAAAACCCGTTTTAATATTATAGATAAATATCTAACAGTAAAGGAGAGACAATGTCAGGATTAGATCAGTTTCGAGATAGTAGAATAGCTAAGTCTATCGATAGTATAATTAATAACAAGATAGGCGAAGAAATTCGTAATATTGACAACCCTACTGTGCGTAGAGGTGTAGAGACTCTATTAGATAACTTTTTTCCTGGTGTTGGTGGTGGAACAAATGATTTTTCAGACAATGCATTTGCTGGTCTAATCAGAGAAAAGCAAACACAATCCCTGGTAGAACAACAAGAAATCATTAACCAAGCACTAGCAGTTGAAACAGACGAGGCACTTAGTAAGTCGTATGATTGGCGCGCAAGATTACGTCCAAAAGACGGAGGAGCCGATCAGTTCTATAGTGCAGCGGTAGAAGGCGGCGCAACAGATTACCTGATGCGTCCTATTAAAGAATCCAATGGATTAATATGGAAGCACACTCCTACTGTATTTTTAAACGGTAGCGTAGAGTACAATAGTCCAAATATGCAAGGGTCAAATTATCCCATAAACACATTCCAGAGCAGCATAGCACCACAAATATCAATTACCGGCTATTTTTCAGCTAATGATATATACGAGGCACGATATCTATTAGCAGTACTGACGTTCTTAAAAATATCAACTAAAGCATACTTCGGAGACCAGGCAGTAGCTGACGGCAACTACGGAACACCGCCACCCGTACTGTTATTTGAATACCTAGGTGATCACGGTTTTAATAAAGTACCAGTGACCATCGACAATTATAACTTGCAGCTAGCAAATGATGTTGATTATGTTCCGGTTCGTGTTCAAGACACTGTAACGTATGTTCCTACTAGGGTAGACATTGTAGTTAACTTATTACCATCATATACTCCTCACAAGTTGCGCAGAGTGTTTAACCTCGATAGATTAGCAAATGGTGTTAGTTATAAGGATGGGTTTATTTAATGGCTACTTCATATAGAAAAGAAAGCTTCTTGCGTAATGCGCAAAGGCTCGATGCTTTGTTTCTAGACGTTAACACAGTACCTAGCATTCCAGTTAATAATGATGATGTGCTTTATGCTATAGAAGCAAAGTACCAAGAACGCCCTGACATACTAGCAGATAAAATTTACGGAAGCACACGCTACTGGTGGGTTTTTGCAGCAAGAAACCCCGATCAATTAAAAGACCCCATTAGGGATTTCCAAAGTGGTGTAGAAATTTATCTACCAGTAGAATCATCAGTGCTTCGTAACGGAAGCTAGCATGATAGAAATCACAGAAAATGACCCGTATGTAGGCGAGGTATACACTAATATACTCGATCAATACGACAGTCCCACTTACAATTTAAAATTATTCATGGTCCGTCGTTCTATTTCGGACACTCTAAGTCAAGAAAACATTTTTAATACGCAAGACTTGCGTGACGCTGGCGGTCAAACAGTAAGACCGGAGGATATTGTAGTACTAGCACAAACAGGAGTAACAGCGTCCACTACTATCGATGATTTAGAAATTCAATCTCAAATAAGTCCTGACATTCCTCGCACAACACAAGTATCTTTTTCTATAGCGCAAGCAGGTGCAGCAACGTTTCTTGATCAGGTATTGTTTGCTAAAAAGTTTTTAGGTTATGACGGCATAAACACTACTGTGTATCTAGAAATAAACTTCCAGGGGTATCAGCAAGATACCCAAATTGATGGTGGAGATGCAGTTGAAGGTGGTGCTATTACTAAAATAACAAAGCCGACACGATATAAACTTGTACTTACTTCTTTAGCACTCTCTGTAAACGCAGCAGGAAGCCAGTACGAATGTATGTGCATACCAGCAAATGATTTAGGTTACCGACATGCAGTGTATGAAACACAGCAAGTTATGCACACAGTAGGAACAACAGTTAGAGAGCATTTAGCAGACTACGAAACAAAAGTTAACAATTGGCATCAGGACAAAACAGGTAATGATGTACCTGACAGGATTATAATTAATACAGATTTGTTAGTAGGAACAGATAATGCAGGTCAAGATAGTAAAATAGTAATAACTGATGATAGGCTAGACCTTAGTCAGATCGAAGAAGTTAATCGCATGATGAATGAAGATTGGGACGCGAGAAGCTTCGAAGAACTTTTTAGTAAGCGTCAACAAAACCCGGAAACATCTGGAACGGCGCCAGAAGCAATAACTGACAACAAAGCATTAAATGTAGCACCCGGTACAAATTTAGAACAATACCTAGGTAACTTATTAAGCATGGTAGCTGAAATGTATTCATTGGTTTCACGCAGAGCAGAACCTGAAGATCCAAATTCACCCGTTGATAAAGGACAAGGCTTTATTACTTGGTTTAAAGTTAAGACAACAGCGAAAGAAATTGGCTTTGATAAAAAACGAGGAACTATTGCATACGAATACACTTATACTCCTGTGCTGTACAAAACTGCAAGAAACGACATAGCATTGGGTGTAAATGAAAACAATGATCTCACAGAAGATGATAGACGATCAAGGTTACTCGAGTGGAAAGCAAACAATAGTTTAATAAAAAGTTACAACTATCTATTTACGGGTCTAAATGATCAGGTCATTGACTTAGACATTTCGTACGACACCGGGATTGCATTATTGATTCCTCCTAATGACGGCATAGTGGGTGATTATACAATGTCACAAGGTATTGCAGCAACTTCTACAATACCCGAAAACACAGATGCTACTAAGCCAGGGGTCGACACAGAATCAATAAATGCAGGTTCATCTGAAGCACAAGCTATTGCTAACTTAGACAATCTTAGCTTATCCGATCGCCTTTCTGTAGCAACATCGTTGGGTGCATTGTTAGATCGAGATCCAGTATTCATAGCAAACCGATTAGAATCAACAGATGAGATTAGGCGATTAGTTACATCGTTGGATCAAGGAACAATTGACACCATAGCACAAGCCAGAACCAATCTTGCTGCTATTACTGCGCCCACTGACGTTATTTCTACTCAGACAAATCCGGATGGAAGCGATTATACCCCGGAGTTTAGCGGATATCAATATGCTGCTGATTTCATACCTCCGTCAAGTGGCAGAGTGATTAGCGCAGAATCATTGGTTGAATTAGGATACATTACTTTAGATGATGTAAGTGAAATTAATCTTGACCAGCAAGGCGAAACTGCTGTTGACGTTGCAGCAAATACAACAGATGCTGCGTACAAACTGTCAACCCCACGTAATAAACTGTGGGGCGTATTAACAAGACAACATGCTGCAGATAACCAATTCTTAATACATATATCGTTAACATTGCGCGGCGATCCTTGGTACTTGGGCTCAGAAAGTATTACTCCTGGTTCTTTTGCAAGTAATTCGGAACGGGCTAACTTTAAGCGTGACGATAACTTATTCTGGTTGCGTCTTGCTGCACCAATAACGTACGACCCAGACTGGCGAGACGAAGATAGTGCATTAAATTCAGGGTATTGGAAGTATGACGGCACTAGTTATACGTTTAGCGGAATTTACAGAATGATAACGGTTATAAACAAATTTTCCGGTGGCGTATACACTTGCGAACTGACAGCTAATAGAGTATCAACATTAACAGAACCAGTACAAATTAACGATCAGGTAATACCAGAAGCAGAACGTAATACGGTTTCTAGTCAACTTCCCTTGACCTCAGATCTCGAAAGACCGACACTAGGTGATCTTTCAAATCAAATTGCATCCGGAGACATACTTAATGAAGTCCTGGGCACACCACTTGATATTTTTAACGCGCCAGGTAACAACCCATGAGAGAAAAGAATAATAATAAAAAAACACCAACGTCTAATACCATTGACCTAAAACCATTAAATGGAATATTCAAAGGGGTAGTTAAAGACTCTTACGATGATAGTAGAACAGGGCGACTAAAAGTTTTTATTCCCATACTAGGCAAAGTGGATGATCCGCAAGCATACAGAGAATGTTATTGGACTAGCCCATTTGCAGGTAGCACTGATCCAACACAAATTGATGACAATGTAGAACAATACGAAAGCACACAAAAAAGTTACGGCATGTGGATGGTACCGCCTGATATTAACAACCAGGTATTAGTAGCATTTGGTGATAGCATAGGCAAGTATGGATACGTTGTTGCTTGTTTGTTCCCCGACAAACTAAATCACATGGTGCCAGGAATGCCAGCAGGTTCAAACTATAGTGATCCTAGTTTAGCAATGCCTGTTGCTGAAAAGAACGCATATGATGCACAAAAAACTAATAATGATGCAAGACGTCCGGTGCATGTAGACTTAGCTGAAGCTATAGTCAAGCAAGGATTAATAAACGATCCTATACGCGGGGCAGGTTCAAGCGGTGCTCGACGAGAATCACCTAGTCAAGTATTCGGAATCTTAACACCTGGTCCACGAGGCAACGATTTAAATAAAAGTCCTGGCGATAATTTTAGTCATAGAACTGGTGGACACCAGTTTGTTATGGATGACAACTATGATAGTAGAATGATACGTTTGCGTACAGCGCAAGGCAATCAACTACTGTTAGATGATACTACTGGTGTCATCTATATGATTAATAAAAAAGGAACAGCTTGGTTTGAGCTAGGCACCAACGGCGATGTTACTATCTTTAGTGAAGGCAGCATTAACTTAAGAGCAAAGAATAACTTTAACTTACGCGCCGATAAAAATGTAAACATAGAAGCAGGTCAAAATGTAAACATAAAAGCAGCGGGTGATAATATTGCAGGAAGAAACGTAGGAATTCCAGGCATAGGGGCACTTGGGCAGCAACCACTAGGTACCGGAGGCAACATTAGATTTGAAGCAGTAGGAGATACTACAATATTTTCAAATTTAAATACACAAATTACCTCTTCGGGAGGCGACATTGATTTGAATGCTGGCGGAAGGGCAGCTATTACAGCAAGCAGTCCGCAAGGCCTAGAATTTAATGCATCAACGGGCAGTATCAAATTGCAAAGCACCACTTCCACTAGTATGCTAGCAGGCGCAGGGGTTAGTATAACGGCAGCTTCACCTACTGTAGTACAATCACCACAAATTTTATTAAACAGTGGTGGAGCAGCAGCTGGTACAGCTACACCAGCAGTAACAGCACCACAAATAGGAACTAACAATATTAATGATGCTGCAATCGACCCAGCTTCATACGATCGAGAAAGTGCGTTGTCAGGAAGTACCGGCGCAACGTCTAATGGTATCAGAACGGGTACTGTCCCACGGATAGAAACAATAGTATCAGTTATGCCCACCGCTGAACCATATGCAGGACACGGCCAATTTGATCCTGTATCAGATTTTGGTAAGGTACCATTCGTAGATCAGAACTTAATTGATTCATTACCGCCTGGAGCAAACAACTTTAGCGGAGTCCCCAATGATGTTGTTACACCACAAGGATTCCAAGCAGGCCTAGGGTACACTGATGCCACTGGTAATATATTAGATGCGGGTAATGCTGCTGGACAACTAGGCGCGTACCTAGATGAGATCTTGGATGTGACTCCAGTTTACAGTCCTGTGAATGGGGAACTAAGTCAATTTAAGGCAGCAACAAATCAAGAACTCCTTTCCATCGGCAACTTAAACGGGTATGTGTCTGGGTTAAGATCAGCTATCCCTGTTGTTCGCTACCCAACAACAAACGCAAATAGTCAAAAAATTATAGGTCTAGGGAAAGAACTATCAGAACAAAGTTTACAATTACAACAGTTTGCTATCACAGCGCAAGGACAAATTACTGATCTTAATAGTGCAGCAGTAGGCAACATGCGCCAAGAAATATCAACAGCATTATCGAGTGCAACAGGAGAAGATCAGGTAGCAGCTTTGCTAGCTAGTAAAGATATTAGTATAATAAAAGATGGTCCAGGAACTATATTCCAGGACAAAGCAGGAAATATGCTAGTCGACTTTTCAACTGGAATAGGACCAATCGGTTCTACGCTGGGCGTGGTTGCTGACACTAATCAAGCATTCAACGAAGTATCGGGTTTAATATCGGCACCGTTATCTGAAAACCAGACCATTGCGGTAGCTAGTTTTGCTAAAAACATAGGTACAGATGCTTTTGCAGGAAGCAATGTACTTGATGCAATTAATCAATCTAAATATTCAGAAGTGCCTAGGTTGATGTCGGGTTGGTCGATAGCAAGTACATCACCAGGCAGTGAACCAGTATTCCAGCAAAGTTTAGCAGACCGAGCTGCTTGGGAAGGTAGTATTTTCCAGACCCCGGACAGCGTAGACATAAATGTATCAAGCGGCGCAAGTAGTGGAGAATTGTCGTTCAGGCAGCTTAGTCAATTGCTTGATGATAGACGCCAGGAATTATACTCATAAAAAAGCAGTATAAATTTATACTGCTTTAGTATCGAAACATCAGCTACAACTATTGTGAAACTAAACGATCCATTTCGTTTAATTCTGCAGGAATATGCTGCGGGTTGTAACGGAAGTTACCAACTAGATTAATCGTGTTAAACACGGTATACTTATGAGTGTAAGTGTCATAAATTCCCATAGTAACATAACGTCTAGCAGGTTGCTTACCTGGCTTTTGATGCTTAGGCTGGGTCTGCTCGTTGACGTCCCAAATTTTCTGGAAACGACCACCGGCATAATCGCTATACGCGCACAAAGGATCGAGTTCCTCGTTGCGGCGTTGAGCTTTTTCCCAAATCTGATCAAAACGCTTTGCAATTTTACGCATTAGATGCTCCTATTGCAAGGGTGAATGTAAGGACGGTGTGCGTCCCATGTCATACAGCTAAAATGCTATACTTGTATTAATTATAGCATCTAATTAGGTATTGTCAACCATTTAAAATGGTATATTAAAACTTATGTTAATATTTTTGGATAAATAACAACATGCCAAACTTTAGAGGATTTACAACTATTGGGCGAAATCGTGCGCCATACACTATCAATGATAGCGAGCTTATCAAGCGCGATCTACTCAATGAGTTTTATACTAAATTAGGCGAACGAGTTATGCGTCCTAACTTCGGTAGTATAATATGGGATTTACTTATGGATCCTAGTACAGCCGAGCTTGACCAACTAATTAAAGATGATGTTGCTAAAATCATCGATAGAGACCCGAGAGTTAGAGAGTTAAAAACTGTCGTGGTTGTGCTAGACCAAACTATAAGAGTCGAGATAGACTTATTATTTGTGTACCTAGAAAGTACTGACAAACTGTACTTAGAGTACCAAAGAAAAATTACCGAAGGTATTGATTAATGTCAGTAAACAGACAAAATAATTTATTCGCAGCCGAAGACTGGAAAGTAGCGTACAAAGCGTTCAGTCAAATTGATTTCCAAGCATACGATTTTGACACTATGCGCGGCGCGATGGTTGACTATGTACGCACTAACTTCCCTGAAAACTTTAACGACTATATTGAAAGCTCGGAGTTTATTGCTATCATTGAATTGCTAGCATACTTGTCACAAAGTCTTGCTTTCCGCATGGATATTAATAGCCGTGAGAACTTTTTAGAAACAGCGGAACGCCGTGACAGTGTTTATAAACTAGCAAGAATGCTAGGCTACAACCCAAAGAGAAATGTTGCAGCTAGCGGATTATTAAAAATAACTGCAATTAGAACCACTGAGCCGATTATTGATAGTTTGGGTTCATCGTTACAGAACAGAACAATATATTGGGATGATTCAAACAATAATCAAAGTTACGAGCAGTTTATTACAATATTAAACAGTGCTATGAGTAGAACTAACCGTTTTACTGCACCGTTCCAAGAAGGAACAGTTGGCGGCATACCTACTGAAATTTATCAGCTTAACACGCCGTTACAGTCGCCTATAGCATACAACTTTAATATCTCAGTAAATGGCGTAGCAAGACCTTTTAATATTGTTAATCCAGATTTTATTGATGACGGGTACTTTTTAGAAAGACACCCAGATCCTACTAACTTGTTTCACTTAATATATCGTAACGATAGTCAAGGACTAGCAAGTAAAGACACAGGATTCTTTACAATGTTCCGTCAAGGGCAATTGCAGTTCCGAGACTTTAATTATACTACTCCGGTTGAGTCACGTCAACAAGACGTGGCAGTAGAAAACATAAACGAAAGTGATGTTTACTTGCAAGAAATTAATACTAACGGCATTGTTATTAACAAGTGGTCTAAGATAGAAAACACTGTAGGGCAAACATTAAATTACAACAGCAAGACACTTAACAATAGAAACTTATACGGAATTGAGAATAGGGGCGTTGACGGAGTACGGTTAGTATTTCCAGACGGTAACTTTGGTAATGTTCCTGTAGGTGTATATAGAATGTGGTATCGTGTTAGTGATCCAGCACGTTATACTATCCAGCCAACTGATGCTAGAGACATTTCTATTACTATGCCGTATGAAGGGCAAGACGGTAGAACTTACAATTTAGCATACACATTGAGCTTGCAGTCTAGTGTGTCAAACAGTTTACCACCCGAATCATTAGAAGCTATTAAGCAACGCGCACCGCAAGTCTACTACACTCAAAATAGAATGGTAAGCGCCCAAGATTACAATGTCTTTCCAGAAAGCCAAAGCAGTAATATTACTAAAGTAAAAGCAACTAATAAGACACATGCAGGACATAGTCGTTACATTGATATTAATGACCCCACAGGTACTTATAATAACGTAGATACATTTGCAGACGATGCTTATGTATATGTGGATAACAAAACAACCACAGAACAAATTTTAGTTAACAGTAATACTACTCCGCTAGAAGTAGCAGCCAGTGTGCTTACTACAAAGTTCAAAGAATTATCTATTAATAACTTTGTGTATTACACCATGAGAAATGTATGGTCTAATCCTACAACGAACGGAACTGCAAGTGCGTTTACATTTAACTCAGTTGATGCTATTACGTGGAATCCTCAACCTGCAAGAAGCACAGGTAAAACAGGATTCTTTACTGAATCTGTTACAACTCCGCAACCATCAGTGTTAGTTAACAATCCAGATTCAGCAACAGTAGCAAGCGCACCTCGTTCAAGAAAATTTAGAATGCTTAAAGAAAACGTATTTCTTAAAATGGTTGATCCAGAGAATGATGCTATTTTTAAATGGGCTCGTGTGACAGGTGTTAGTAATAACGGTCTATTGGCATCGAGTGTTGATACAGGCACAGGCCCTTGGGGATTAAGCGAAGAAATACCAGCAGGCTGGATATTGCGTGAAGTTATAGTTAGTATGCGCAAACTGTTTAACCAAGCAGAGCTTTCAAAGGTAGAAACAACAATCAGAGAAAGAAAAACATTCGGTCTAGGATATAGCTTAATAGATGATGAATGGTATATTATACCACAAGCAGAGCTAGACGCTGACGTTAGTAATTCTTATTCAATAAACTCAATTACTAATCCAGGTCCTAGTAGCTGGTTAGTATTAATGGAATTAGTGCCAGGGCAAATTACACTAGACGAGTATAGCTATAACATTACATTGCGCGGACAACAGTATGTTGTGCAAAGTAAGAATGATTTACGTTTTTATGATGTTAGAAATGTTAAGGTTGTTGATAACAACAACAAAAGCTCACAAGATTTACTTACATTTAATACAGTAAATACTAAGCCTGGGCAAGTTGAAACGTTTGATTGGGACGGTGATAAGTGGGTAAGTTCAGAACTAGGTACAAGCTATACACCAACTGGTGTTAGGGTTAATTTACCGTTAGTTACTAGAGACACTACCTGGAAGGATGTTAGTGTTGACTGGGTGAGTAACTTTGGTATTTTAACACCAATCGGTGCTGATTTAGTCGATCACGTAGTTAACAACAGATATGTCACTGATGCAACAGTTACACTTAATACATATTTTAACGTTCCTGGCGAAAGCATTAATTCTACAGCAAATGTAGTCATAGCAAATGCAACCGGTGTTATATCAAGTATTCCGTTTAAGATATCAATACCATTCAATGATGCAACATTCGGTACACGTATTGTTGATGAAACAGAAGCAACTCCTTATATTGCATATAGGCAGGTACCTACAAATGGTGTGCCAGGCGAAGAAGAAATATTTAAAGCGTTAGTAGACAGTACTACTTACTCTTACGGGCTAGATGGAACATCGCTTGACACAAGTACACTAGGACGATTAAAGTTTGTTAGCTGGGATTCAGTAGCTAAAACTGGTGTGCTAGAATACACGAAGCTAGAAGTTAATGACTATCATTATTCGAAAGACTTGTCAGGCTCATTTAGCTCAGATAAATTAGCAATTACGTATTTTAATAACAAAGATAAACTAGACCAAGACATTGTGTGGGAAGTTGTTGACGTATTTAAAGAACCTGACGGGTACGTTGATCCGCGTAAGGTAGTAGTTTCTCCTCTAGACTCTGACAGTGATTTAGTTCCAGATAGACCGAGACAATTTGTGGAATACGCTGGATTAAGAGACAGGATACTTTTTGAGAACTTTAGTGACTTTGACGGGTACATTTATGATAGACCAATCGAAGGTGTTGTTGTAGACTACCGTTCAGAATTAACAATACGATACCAAGCAGGCGCAGAGCAAATCTCCCCTGGGTCATACGACGACTTTACTCCTCTAGAAGACATTGACTGGATACTAGTCGACGATACTAGTGTACTTGATATATTAGAAGACGTGATCGCAGCTAGCGGTATAGTAGTGTATGCCGAAAACGAAGATAAAGTTTATCAATTTACACCGTTAAGCACAAGTGTAACAAGTATTGTGCTTCTAGAGAATCAGGATTACTTTGTAAGAATGGGCCGCGGCAAAACACAAAACACGAATGCAGCCGTACAGCAGGATGGCGTAGTGCGCTGGAGACACATTGCTCCGAGTGATGTGCGTATTGATCCAAGTGTAAGCAACGTAGTAGAGATGCTGTTACTAACAGAAAGCTATTACAATCAAGTGTTAATTTGGCAGTCTAGACCAACAACAGAGTTTCCGCTAGCGCCCACCAGCAATGAATTAAGTGCAGAGTTTGCAGGACTAAATACATACAAGAGTGCAAGTGATACACTAGCATTTCGAAGTGCGGAGTTTAAACTATTGTTCGGAGAACAAGCTGATAACGAATACCAAGCACGTTTCCGTGTAGTGAAGTTGTCAGACAACCTTAGCGATAACGAATTAAAGACAAGGATTATATCAACTATTAATGATTACTTTGATGTAGCTAACTGGGAGTTTGGTGAAACATTTTATTTTACTGAGCTTGCTACTTATATACATCAACGTCTAGGTAGTGCATTAGGTAGTATAGTTATATTACCGAAAAACTTGTCAGGCACGTTCGGTGAAATGTTTCAAGTTAAATCAAATCCGAACGAACTGTTTATAAGCACAGCAACAGTAAGCGATATTGAGATAGTTAGCAGATTAGACAACCAAACTTTACGAGTTGATAGATAAAGGACACAAATGTCAGATAAAAAGATTTACAAAAAGTTACCCGCGGTACTTCAAACTACTGCGATTAAAAACTTCTTCGAGAATACTGTCGAGCAATTATTTAGTAAGGCTAATGTAGAGAATATTCAAGGTTACATCGGCAGCCCAACTAGTGATGACATTAATCTTTCAAGTAAGTATCTTAAAGAGCCTACCGTAACTAAGAGGTTTTATGGCCTATCTCCAACAGTTAACACTATTAACTCTACAACAGGAAGTAGCCAGAACTTTTATTTTTATGATGAACTAATAGACACATTACAGACTTATGGTGTAGACACTAGAGAGCAAAACAAAATCTTTAGTGAAAGCTATAGCGCATTTTTACCTCCAATAAATCCTGACAAGCTAATTAACTACGCTGAATACTATTGGGTTCCTGAAGGACCAAGTACTATCGGTGTTGAAGGAACAATTGGAAGTCCTATTGACATAGACCAGGATATTATCGGCAAAGATAACTTTACACCGCCAGGCGGTATTCCATTCCGCAACGGAATGATTGTTTCGTTCTCTGGTGATTATGTTATACCTGCTGCTAAACATAATGTTGAATACGTAGTATCTGGCGTAGGCGACAGTATTACATTGTTGCTTAAAGCAGCCGGGTTCGGCACAGTATATAGCAACGATGTTGACGTTGATGGTAATCCAACGCAGAACACACTAGACTATGTAGTGCAAGAGCGTGGCGCAGTTAATAATAATACATGGAGTCGTGTAAACTTTTGGTATCATAAGGATAACTTTATTGAAGCTGGCGATAAAATGCCAAGCAGAGAGTTTAGGGCTGATCGTCCAATTATTGAGTTTGATCGCGATCTAGAACTGTTTAATTACGGCCTATCTAATTTAGGGTCAATTGACCTTGCAAGTACGCAATATGTAGTAAGTGACATCCAAGGTGCAAATGCCTCTATTCTAGTAGACGGCGAACCAATTATTGATAAAACAATTGCGTTCCTAGCAGAAGATACAGACGCAGCAAAATATCTTTACACCGCTGCGGAAGTCAACGGCAACGTTTCAATTACTCGTGTTCCTGATCCTGTGCTTAACCCGGTTGATGCAGTTGATGGTGAGTTATCGTTTGTTCCGCTAGAAGTAACAGTAGGCGATGTAATACAAATTGAATTTGGCGTAGATAATTCAGGTAGAGAGTTTTTGTGGTCAGGCGCAGAATGGAGTTCACCTCAAGAAAAGTTAGAAGTAAACCAAGCACCGTTATTTCACTTATACGATACAAATGGTATACCTTTAACTGATGAAGGTGTATACCCGAATAGTACTTTTGCAGGCAGCAAGATTTTTGGCTACGCAACTGAGGTGCCGCCAGGTTCAACTGACATCGCGCAAGGTTTAGTAGACGATGTAGCATTAGGTTTTCCTGTAGTTTATAGACAGTTTAAAGCAAGCAGTGAAATAGTATTTGAAAACTACCAGTATTCAGAGACATATGAATATCAGGCATTTGGTGCAGCAGAAACAACACCTATTATAGGCTACTACTATTACAAGTTAAGTAAGGCAGTACCAGAGTACCATAGCTATTGGAAAATAGTTGATACTCCGTCAGTGCAGCGCATTTATACAACATACGATATTACTCAACTCGATGTTGACAGAAACCGCCGAGACTTCTTTATTGGCTGCATACCGCAACAAGACGTTACTAAGAATTCGGGGTTTGATATTCGAGTTAGAGTTAATGGTGTGGAGACGCTAGAATTTACTTATGGAACTACACTAGCGACATATATTAATTTTAACGACACAGTGCTGAACGCAGGCGATTTTGTAGAGATTGATACATATAGCCCAGACGGATTAATATCAATAGGAACTATTAGTAAGTTTGAACTTCCGATCGGTTGGGATCACAATCCAGAGAACGCAGAAATTGCATATACTAGTGAACCAGAATTTTTAACGCATTTTAGCACATACATGGAACAGCAAGTCGGCTTCGAGGGTGACAGTCTAAGTGCTAACAACTTTAGCAACACAGTAAAAGATCCTCAGTTTGCTACTGATATTATACAAACAAATCAAGACGTTATACTTGGTACGTTTCTATTAGATGATCAAGCACACAACCTAATAGACGCAATACGCTTCAATGCACAAGAGTATACTAAGTACAAAAACCGTGTTCGCGCAGAAATTGATAGACACTATTCTACTAACTTCATAGAAGGGCAGACTCTTGAAACTGTTTTAGAAATTGTTCTTAAAAATGTAATAAGCTACAAAGTAGGTAAAAATGTATTTAACAGAACCTACACAATTCCTTTTGGTGACAACTTTATACAAGAAGACTTTGCGGTAGCAATTGGCCAAGATACATTTGTACTAGCGAATTACTTAGATCTTAATAAGATTGAAAATAGTATGCTAGTATACAAAAATAACACTGAGTTATTGTGTGCTGGCAATGGCTACTTAATTACAAACTTTAACCCAATTACTATTCAAGTACAGCCAAGTGTAGGCATACAGCAAAGTGATGTGATTACGGTTAAGCTATATGACCAAGAACGTGATAGCGCACAGTGCCCGCCTACACCAAGTACACTTGGCTTGTATCCTCTAACACAACCAATGATTGTTGTTGATGAATCTTACCAGACACCCTTGGAAGTTATAGTAGGACACGATGGCTCGCGCACTCCTACGCTAGGAGACTTTCGTGATGAAGTATACCTGGAATTTGAAAAGAGAATATTCGCCGGAGCTAAAAAAGAATTTAGAGATGCTAACAGTTTACCAGAATACAATATCAACAACATTAAACCAGGCGCATTCAGAGATACTGGATATGGGTCTAGTGAAATTAATGACTTGTTGCGCCATGCATTTGCATTGTGGACAACAGCAAACAGTGTAGATCCTGTAATCAATGAGTTTTACGATATTGATAATGATTGGACCTGGAACTATAATCCAAGCCCTGAGCTTCCTGGACATTGGAAAGGAGTTTATCTATATTACTACGACACTATACGCCCTCATACTAATCCATGGGAAATGCTTGGTTTTACTGAGAAGCCGGCCTGGTGGGATACTGAATACGCATTGTTTACGAGTGATATTATCGGTAGACAAACTGCGTTTATTACTTACACGCCTGAAAATGAAAAAATGTGGATGGACATAGAAAAAGGAATCATCCGCCAGGGTCCTAGAGAAAACGTTACAAATGATCGTTACTTGATAGATAACTTATATAGCCGTCCGGGGTTAAGTTTTATTATCCCAGTTGACTCAGATGGTAACTTAATTAGTGTATATGATCTGTTCAGCACAGAGTCTACTGAAGTTGCTACTGTGTACACAAACGAAAACACCGGGCTTGCAGATGCAAATGATATTATAGCAGCAAGTTTCTTAAATAACGACGGTATCAATACTAGCTACGACTTAAACAATGTTTATGTACAAAGCAAGGCAATCGTTAACCACGACCTAGACCAACTAGAAGAAACAATCGTTGATGGATATCAAGAATATTTAGGCATCCCTGTGTTGGCGACTGATCTTAGCTATGTGCTTCCGCGTAAAGATTTAGCATCAAGTGCTATACCTAGCGCACAGCCAAAAGAAGGGGCAGTAGCAATACTTGTCAATGGCCTTCCTTTATACAGCATAACAAACGGTGATTCTTTTAATAGCGAAGGAGATTGGAATTATGATTTTGTTGTTAAGTCTAGCGACAGTATAAAAGAACACTTAGAGGAAACTGACGGACTAGTACACTATCATACTATTCAGCCTAGAATCTTAGACCAAGAAGAATGGTCAAACGTAACACATAGTCCTATAGTAGGCGTGGCGTTTGATGGATTCCCAATTTACGGACCGTACGGTTATAGTGAATATGCTGCAAACGGTAGCATACTAGATGCAAACGTTACAAACGTTAAAAGTTCATTTGTGTTGCGTGAAGGAACAAGGCCAGATGGCCCAGGGGGCGCATTTACTGGTATATTTGTAGAAGACTACGAATACGATGCTAATGTCGCTATGTTACCCGGGCAAGCAAACGAATACAATATGCGTTTCGGTATCACACCTGACTCAAACGGCGAGCCGATAAACTTTTATGTATCAACTATCACCGATGATGGCGAACCTATGTTCCCATATCAGATTGGTGGTGGAACAGGCCCCGATAACGAATATACTCATAATTATTATAGCATACCTAGTGCAGTTAATCAAGTAACAAGTATAGTTATTTTAGATCAGGGTGGTTTATACTCAGCTAATAGCATAGTTACTATCACTGGTACTGGCACAGGTGCAACTGCTGATCTAGAAATTAATGAATTGGGTGAAATTGCTAATGTTATTATAACAAACACCGGACGTAATTACACTAGCGCAGAAGCAATAGTAACTGACCCGGATGGAACAGGTGTCCGCGCTAAGTTACTTGTACAATTTGGTGAAACTGACAATGTAGTAAACAACGGATACATTAACGAAGATGCAACGCCAGTTCTTACTAGTACGCCAAGTATATCTCAATCTGTAACTGGAAGTATAAGCGACACATGGAAATTTGGAGACTTTGCTCCGGTTGAACAAGCATGGACTTACAGCGAAAGCTACCCATTCGCAGTAGCAGAAGCACTACTGCTTGCAAAGCCCGGACGCTTTGCTACAATCTTTAGTGATCCAACTAAGTTATACCGTCCGCAAATTGACAAGCGCAGACTGTTTAATATTGATACGGGGCAGCGTTGGTTGTTTAGCGATCCAGATCAGTTTGCTGTACACGGTGACCTAGACGAGAATAGCAACTTTATAACAAACATAGGCTACAGTCAATTCATTCATAGCTGGCTTGAGTTCCAAGGACTCGACACAGTAACAGAGTTTGCTGAGCAAATGAGAACACTAAATGTTAAGCTAGCACACCGCATGAGCGGATACATTGACAAGGATACATTAGTAGCAAGAACAGATCAATATAGTTCGACGGGTAATGCATCTAGCTTAATCATACCTCAAGAAAATATTGATGTATCTTTACATAGCTCTCCGTATAAGTCACGTAACTTTTATTCGGGTGTTGTGATAGAACTAGAAGAAGGGCAGTATGTTGTTCGCGGTTATGATTCAACTATGCCGTACTTTAATGTACTAGAAAGTAAAATTTCAGGACAACGAGAAAGTGTTAGGGTGGGCGGTACAGCTAGTCCTTACAGAGTATGGGAACCTAATACAACATATAATAGAGGCACAATAGTTGAACGCAATGGTGCATTCTACGAAGCTCCGTTAAATATTAGTTCAGGTGCATCGTTTGATGCAGCAATATGGACAAGGCTTCCTGCACTTCCGCAAATTGGTGCTGCACAAGGAACACGATACTTAGACACAACAGGCATTATCAAGCGCGTTGATTACGAAACACGATTTGATAATAGTCAAGATGTTTACAATTTCCTTATTGAGTTGGGACGCTAGCACGAAAGTCTAGGTTTTGTCTTTGGCGTATACGATTCGGCAATAGCTGATGTAAGAAACTGGGCATACGCTGCAAAGCAGTTCTTGTTCTGGACAACAGGCAAATGGGAGTCAGGTAACATATTACAGTTATCGCCGCTAGCACCAAAGACTAAGTTTATAGCACCACAAGGTTTCATAGCAAAAATTAATCGTAGCGATAGAGAGCAGTTTGCTTTAGTTGATCAAGAAGGCGGAGTCATTGATCCAGGTCAATGTGAAATTACTCGCGAAGATAACTTTATTGAAATTGTTCCTATTGACCCAGCTGTGCAAATTTATGGCGTTATGCTTTTTGTTAAAGAATTAGAACACGTTATTGCGTTTGATAATATTACAGACTTTAACGATACATTGTTTGATCCAGTTTTAAATCAACGTCAGACTAGAATTAAACTTAAAGGTAAGCGCACAAAGAATTGGACGGGTAGATTTGTAAGCGAAGGCTACATTATCGACGGCGATGAACTGTTAGCTAATCCAGATAACTTAGCTGAAAGCCTAGGGCGATATCATGAATTTGGATTTATCCCAGTAGAGAAGCAGCTTTACACAGCGGCTCGCAACTTGTTTGGCTTTGAAGATAAAGAATACTTTAGAGAATTAGATATTCTTAATGACCAGCAAGTAGAATTTAGTCGAGGACTAATACAAAGCAAAGGCACAAATTCTAGCTTAACACGAATTGCTCGTAGCTCAAGTGCTGCCGAAGGAAACATAAGTGTATTTGACGAATGGGCATTAAAAGTTGGCGATTTCGGTGATACTGAGAATTTCCAAAGCATCGAACTAAAACTTGATAAAGAAGACCTACAACAAGATCCTCAGCTTGTAACACTAGCGTTTCCAGAAGATACAACTAACATAGTAGAGCGTATTGATTTACTAGATGCTCGATATACTTACATAGAGGTCCCGGAAATCGAAATTGCACCACCGCAACCTGGCGGTGAGCAAGCAACGGCTATTGCTACATTAGGTCCAGACAATAAAATACAAGCAATCACAGTAACTAATTCGGGTAGCGGTTATGCTAGCGAAGTAGGCGCAAGGGTTGTTGTGGCTAATGTGTTGCTAACAGATAGTGTAACAATACTGGCTCCGGCTATCGCAGCTCGAGAAAGTAATTATATTGTACTAGGCAATGCAAACGTAGTATTTGAACTAACCGATAACATTAGTAATACAAACATTACTTTTGATGTAGGTCCAGCTGCTAATTCTAACGTAACACCAGAGCAAATAGAAAGCGCAGTAAATAACGCCAACATCAACTTAAATGCTACAATGATAGCAACACATAATATTAACGGTAATGCTAATGCTATAGGATACACACTTATACTGAGTGGATCAGATTATGATGTAGTTGATGGCAGTAACGTATTATTAGTAGCAGGAAACTATCAGCCGCAGCAACGATATCCTGTGTTCTCAACAGAAGAACAAATATTAATTAACGATGCAGCGAATGTATCAGAAATTACAGTTAGGGTAGATGGTACGTTAACAGATGAATACACTTACTTCTCAGGTAATGTCATAGAACAAGATGGGCTAATATCTGATTACGCAGTAACAGCTATCTCTGATTTACCTGACGCTATAACTTACCCTAGAACACAAGTTAATATAAACGAATCTAATGCAGAAGTAACGTATGATATTGCTAACACTAATCCTGTGTTTACTTTTGCTAACACTAACTTAAAAGCAAATAACATATCAGGCGTAGATGCAATTGATGCAAACGGCGACTATAGGTTTGTTGACGTGTATATCAACGGCGTACTTATTAAAAATACAACTACAACTTACAACTGGTATGATACTGATGGAAATGCTGAAACAGTGGGCAACACATGGAGCAACGTTTCCGGGCAAGTGTATACGTTAACACAAAATAGTATACAATTTACTGACTTGAGTCTATTACCGCCTGAAGCGTTAACTGTACAGTATAATCCACCACTAGACGTTATATACGATGAAACAGATAGAGAAGTTTATTACGCAATTACAAACGATACACAAATAAAAGTTATCGAACGTGCCACAGTGGAGTTTGATTCAGGGCTCCAAGATGACATTCCTGGTGCTACAATTGTAATCAAGGTAACCAGTGACGAAGGAATTGCAGCTAGGTTAACGTCAAGACGCAATTTTGTTATTACCCCAGATGCAGACAACGATGGCGTATTATTAATTGACATCGATGACTCTGAGCGTTTTCTTAAAAAGCCAACCGGCTTTAGAGAAAGCACATTGTGGCCAACACTAGATAGCGTCGATCATACTGGTGTTACTGATCAACGTTACCCTACTGTCAGAAATGCAGGATATGTTGATAGCGGAAATATTAATTTCCAAGCATTTGATATAGCTAGTTTAGCAGACTTGTATGATGATAGCATTGTAATTAAGCCAAGCGAAGGTGATTTAATACACATAGCAAGAGCAGAACGCGATGACTGGAACGTTTATGAACTTACTGACATTGATGCTTCGCAAACATTTTTATACAAAGATCTATCCGGTACAGTGTCGTTATATAGTGATGTTAGTTTGTTTAACTTCCTTGACACAAATCAGATTGGTGAAGAAGGTACAGGACGTTATTTAGATTATTACTTAGCTTTAAGAAATGCAAACATAAGTGATAATGTTGTCATTTGGCGAAATGAAGACATAGTTGATTCGCAACAATTGACATTAGCTGAAGTTGAAGCACCTAGAATGATCGAAGCTAGGATTGCTAAGATTGGCCCTAGTCGCATTGTTAATATCGAAAGCACTGCACCAACCGCAGGAACACCGTTGTCAGGATTATTGTTGACTCCGTCGGAAGAATATCTAAGTGATATAGTTACAGTGTCTGGACAAATAGGTTCGGTGGGTGAAGGTGACGCTATACAGTTAGTTGACCGAATAGGAACAAGTAGCACATATGATGCTAGTGTATCTACTGATGGCCCGAATAACATGGAGTTACATACAACGTTTGTTTCTTCTATCACAATTGATACTGCTGGCGACGGTTATACATCTACGCCTAATATAACATTAACTGGCAGCCCAGCAGGCGCTGAGTTTGACGCTGAAGCAGAAGCAATTATAGTTGCATGTATAGATTCAGTCACCACAACAAGTACAAGTGACTGGACTACTGCATCGTTATTAATCAACGGGGTTCTTTCAACTGATATCGCGGCCGCAGGTGGTTCAGATATTCATCCGCACATCCTAGGCGGAATATTATCGCTGAAGATGGATTTCGGCGGATTAGGTTATGACGATTCTAGTCCACCGAGTGTTACTATCACCGGTGGTTCAGGATCAGGCGCCACAGCAATAGTAAATGCAGGAGATATAGACGCTGATACCGGTGAAATTTACAAAATTACAATAACAGATCAAGGGTCGGGTTTCCGATCTGATGATAGCAATATTGTAATTACAATAGATGCTCCAGGAGTAAGTGCGCCGAATCCAAACTCACAAGCATTTGCTTCAGTTGATAAAATTGTCGGTAACGTGATAGTCGATGTTGCATTTTGCCCGGGTGGGCTACTTGAAGCACCAGCACTAGAGATTATAGGCGACGGATCTAGCGCAACTGCCGAAGCTGTGCTTGACGGTGTTATTGGTGCTATCGAAGTAACTGCTAAAGGTGCTGGTTATCTTACTGCGCCAACAGTAACAATCGAAAATACTACTACTGGCAACGCGGCTACAGCTACAGCTATACTAGACAATGGACTAACAGAACTTACTACCCTAATCAATGACCAGGGTGTAGGCAATGTAATGATATTGTTTAATGGATCACCAGATCCACTACTGCTAGCTAACGCAGCAGCAAATATTAATGCACTGAGTCCGAATGAAGTTAACACAATTAACTTAGTTTATTCGTTAACGAATAGAAGTTATTATGTCGATGCCATCGACGAAGCAAACGGTAAAATCATAATCAGCGATCCAGAATTTGATAGCAACACAATATCTAATATCTTTGGCGCTTCTTATACAGTAGTAAGCTATGTTGATTATACTCCGGCTAATGCAGATTTTTATATTGCAAGTAACGTAACAACTGAATCGTTTGAGATATCAAGACCGAATACAGTGGTAACTGACGCTGTATCAGCTCTGCATCTAAACAAAACAATTGTTACTGCATCAGATCACAACGTAATAGAAGGCGAGGTTGTTCGTATAAACACTGATGTGTTCGGCGGTGATTTCCAAGCACAACAAGTGACAGCGAATACGTTTGTTATTAACAGCCCGTACACTTTTGATTTTAATCAAGGCAACATTATCGGAGACGGAATAACAATTGAAACTGTTGGTCCTCACGGTATTACACAAGCATACGCAGACAACGGCAAACGCATTGCGGTACACTTTACTGTTCCTTTATACTACAACAAAGTATATAATATTAGCTCAATAACACCGAATACTATTTCAATAGACGGCGTACAGTCTAAGTCAGGTATTGACTATTACTTCTATGAGGAAAAGTCAGCTTACTTAAACGTTAGTAATTTATTCGACGAGGGTAATGTTACGGCAGCTAATGCAACAAATACAATAGTGATGGCTGATAGCTATAGACTAAGCGATGCAGTAGCATTTTATAATAGTAATTCAGAAATTGTCCCAGCATCACTTATAAGCATAGTTGATAATGTAGCATACGTTGCAGCAAACGCATTATCAAGCGATGCTAACGTTAGTACTAAAATTACTATAATGCGACAAGAGCCACGCAATAGCGATCGCTATCCAATTATTACTACGCTAGATCACAACAAAGCGCGAATGAATGGCCGTAATATTGCTATAGATAGCTACAATAACTTAGACGGTATGACTACTAGTCTTAACCGTCAGATGAATCTGCGTAAGTTATTTACGAAGCAAGATTCTTTTGGCCTACGATTTGGGATGCTAAATGATCCACAAGCACCGATACAAAATGACCCGTTGGGAATGCCAACTACTATACCGGCGATCAGTAACTATGGGCCATATATAAAAGAAGAAGAAATAATTAATCTTCTGTCAGATAATAAGATTCCGGTTACTGGGACACTTGAAATTAGTAACGGTAAAGAAAAAGAATTAGATACTACGTTTAACAAAGGACCTGATATTAGAGGACCTTACAAAGGACTAGTGTACACAGATCAAGAATCGTTAATTGAGTATAGATGGGATCCTACAATACAACGGTACAGAGCAGTGGATTCTGTGCTTATTAATTTAAGTGACCAACAAGAAACAAATTCAGATTTAGTTAAAACACCTGAAGGGCACGTTGATGCTGATTTGCTATCTAACACACAGGAAGCTAATGCACTTGTATTACTTAACATTCCAGGCACAGGATCAAACACTGTATTCTTGCCAGGGAGAAAGCAATCTACTTACAACATGCTGCTAGAAAAAACATTTACTACAACAGGTGATCCAGCAACAGTACCTGCATTTAGATTAAAGCCTTCGAGTGATATGGTATTTGAAGTTTACCAAGCAGTGCAAAATGATGATTTAGATATTTACTATTCACTACTGGACAGGGTTTCCCCTCCGGCAATACGACATGACTTTTATCAGACAGTAAATGCGTATAGTGATTTCTTAGGATATCTAGCAACTGATTATTACTACAGAAACAACATTGGTTTAATCTTAGACGGCAATGATAGAGTTATAAACAATGACGACATTATAAAGAACTTTGCACAGACTGCATTAGAACTTTCAACAGTTGAACCAGCAAACTACCTAGGTAAGCAGTTGGTGCCAGAACCATTTGCATTAGCAAGCGGCAACGGGTCTAGTCCGATAGGAAACTTTGAAGGATTGCCTAGCTTAGAGATAGGGTCAGATACTTCGGGTCGCAGAGCAATGATAGAAGTATCTAAACCTGGATACAATAGTTTCTTCATGTGGACACCAGGATTAACACCAGGTCAGTGGGCACCAACAGCAAGCGGTCCTGGACCGCTTCCAGGTGTTAACGGTAATCCTTCCGTTCTTGGATACGGCTCGGGTTATTACACAGCCAATGACAATCATTTGGGACAAGAGTACCCGTCATTCTTAAACGAGTATAACGCTCCTATACCTAGATTCGTATACAATAAGAAGTTTAGTGTGTACCCACCGCAGGGTAATTTTTCTACTAGTACTTTCCTTGATGCAGATGGCAACGTACTTGAAGAAACAGATGATGCACTTATTGATAGTGTTGTTACATCGCCACCTACATACGTCGAGCTAACAGACGAAGATGTGTCTAATGAGAACATACGCCCTGAAGAAATATTTGTTGCGTGTTTCTGGACAGAACCGTTTACTTACACTAATCAGTTAGTGCGTTTTAACTATAATAATGTAGATGCTAATAATACTCCGCAGCCAGTGTATGCTGACTACTTAGGAACTGTAACTCGAATGAAGTACATTCGCTTGACAGAGCTACCACCTAATGCTGTTACAAGACGTATTATACCAGATACAGGATGGGGCGGAAAAGATTGGAACAACAGTGTAGCAGATAATGTAGATTTCCAAACAACAACTGACAGCAATATATGGGACTTATTTGCACCATCATCGTTGGCAGGCGGCAGCACAGGAGCACCAGACGAAACTGCTCAATTGTCTGTGGGAAATCAAGTAGCGCCGGGCGCAGTAGTAACATCAACTGGCGAACTAGTTAACAACAATGATTGGGTTGATACTGTTCCAGTAACACAAATTGGCCCAATTATTAACGGTGCTGCACTTGAAGGATTACCAGGACCGTGTACCCCAATACCAACAACCTCTGCTAAAAACACTAATGCAGATGGTAGTTGTACAACCGTTGACTTAACTTTCCCATCATCAGTTATAAACGGAAGATCAGCAACTAATCCTATACCAGGCACTACTGGCGGCTATTACTATCAAACACAGGTAGCCGGAATTGAGCCTTTCCGTATATTCTTTAATTCACTGGCAGCAGACAACGGCATAGGTATAGCTGTATTCCAAAGCGATGTTCCCTACAATCCCGAAAGTGATACGTTTGATGAGCAAGGATGGTTTGAAGAAGCAAGACTAGTAATTGACACAAAGTCAAACGGTGATTTCTTAACTAACAACGGAACACAAATAGGACAGTACGGTGTTGATGATATTGACAGAACATTAGGTTTAGGTAAAGAAGTAGAAGACGTATCAACAGCACTAGGTGTAGAAAATACTAACCTAGCAGAAACACAGTTCACGATAGACACTACTGGTACTCCAGACACACCAGGACCTAAGATTAGCGTATTAGGCGACAACTGGATTTCTTATTATAACGAAGCTGACTACCTAGGTATTAAAGGTGTAGGATTTATTCAACGTGAAGTAAACTGCGGAGTAGGTGAATACGTAGTTATCATGGTTAAAGAAGGTGCTGGCTCAGCTGCACAAGATTGGCTGTTATACATTAATTATGCTATACGCTTAGTGATTGATTCGGGTGAAGAAGCAGATTGTTCTACTGGTGAGCGCAACAGTCCGAGTGTTGGATACGCTGATGGCGCCACGCTTCGACGCTGGTTTGCAACTGATAATAATGCAAACGGATGGATAGGTTACGGCGAACGGGAAAAGATAGGAAGGGGCTATGTCCATAATATTTATTTCCCATACAACAAGTTACCAGTAACTGGTTATCAAGGATTGGATGCGAACAAAACTAATCTTATAAACATTACGCCTAACAGCAGAGTAAGAAACCGTGGTGCAGACTGGCCATCAGTTGTTAACGATTTAAATACTCGTGTTAGAACCCTAGACTTTTTTGAGGACTTCCCTCGCAGATGTTCTACTGTAGAATTGAAAGGTTATTTTAGAGCGCCAGTGACTGGAAACTATCAGTTAGTTGGACGCGCTAATGATGCATTGTGGGTTTGGATATCTAGTTCTTTTGATAAGAGAGTTAATGGCGTTGACTATCGTATCGGTGTAGATGATCTTGCAGCAGAAGAATACTTTAAAGAAGACGGATATCCAGACGGAGGATACCCTAGTTCAAAAGCTGCATACCTTGCTGATAAGAGATACCATAGAGATAATGCTGCACTAGCAACGTCTAACGCAAATGATATTACAGAAACAGGCGCAAACGTTTATCTAGAAGAAGGTAAGTTTTACTTTGTTCGAATTATAGCAAGTAACACAACAGAGGGTGCTGACAGGGGCTTCTTTGATCTTAAGTATAAAGTGGCGACAGGCGAAACTACGTCTACTACACTTAACACTAACTTGTTTGGCGGCTACCAATTTGATGTGCCTACTTTTGTAACTAATTACTTTACATTCACAGGAAGAACGTGTGTAGTTGAAGGATCTAACCCAGCGCCAACAACCGGTAGCGACAGCAATGACGGAGGCGCAGATACAGTTAACGATACAACAAATGATACCCCGTCAGAACCCAGGGAAGAAGATCCACGCCGTCAAGCATTTATAGATTGTGTAGCTGCTGGACAAGGTGGTCTGTTATCCACAGGTGGATTTAGCGATACCCAGTTGAGGTGTTATCAGCAAGTATACGGAGAATGTCCTCGAGGCTATGAAGATGCTTGTGCTGCTCAGAACGGAGGTGAAGATACTCCTGTATCTAACCCAGCCCCAGGCACTGACGGCGCGGCTGCGCCTGACTTCCAAATTGCGCCAGGCGCTTTAGCAGCAGTTATAGCGGCAGCAGCCGCGGGCTTGTTTGACGATCCAGCACCAGCACCTGCACCAGCACCTGCACCTGCACCTGCACCAGCACCAGCACCTGACACATCGCAGGATATATACGTTACAGCAGACGGTACCGAAATAGATTTGGCGGCAATAAGAGAACGAATTAACTTAGGTGGTTTTGTTTTTGGTAACTTCTCTGGTTACGGTCAGCAAAACATGACAGGGTATAACTTTTTCCCAACATCGTTCAAGAAGCCAAGCCGTAAAATTGTTAATCCAGAGAGTTACGGATACAGTGCCCAGATCGAACCAGGGCGATTTGTAAGTGCAACTAGTCAGAGAGTATCAGGTGGAAAAGTTCTTCCGCTACGCAAGAGACTTACTACAGTTAGCCGCGTACCGAGAACATTAATTAGATCTAACCAAGTAGTACGTGAGCCTTGGGCAGGTAACTTAGGTGATGCAAGTACGCTTAATACTACATTGCGTTATAACCCAACACGTATTGGCTCAACATATAATGTTAACGGGCAACGTATTAATAACGTTACAGGTAACCGTGGAACAACAGCAGGAACAACGTATGTTATTGACGGGCCAGCTTTCGACCAGCCAGGTACTGAGATTCCGCAAACTGTTGATCCGATTGAAACAGTTACAGGACAAGCATTTGAGCCGTCGCAGTTTACGCGATTTGATAATTCGTCTATACGTTATGTTAATCAACCAGTAATAGAAATTACACCGTTGAACTTTAACATAGACGGATCAGTAGCAGCAGGCCCAACAGCAGTAGCAGCAGTTAAACGGCCTACTCCTAGTATAACGTTAAACCAAGATGACTTATTCGGCATACAAGAAAACAGCGAGCTGTTCTTAAACGGTCGTAAAGTTATTATACGAGGAACTAGTTTCCAAGATGTCAAGACACAAATTAACTGCGGCAACTTTGGTTTAAGTGCTGTAATTAGAAATTCACAAGCAGGCGAAAAACTTGTTCTTTCAAGTTGTGACGGTAGAGCTTGGACAGCAGGCAACGGCTGTGCTGGAGGAAGATATAAGCAAGTAGGTGACTTCCACATTAACCGTGGCTTCGAGCAAGCGAAAAATGAAACTGAAACTATTACAGAGCAGTACGTGTTTGGTCCAGTAGACGGTTCGTTCTCAGCAGCCAGCGGTGGTGGCACAAACGGAATCTTAGATCAAGGTGGCACACTTACATTACCTCGCTATATTGCAATCGAAGATGGACAACCAGTGCAAGCGTTACTACCAGAAGATAGAAGTGTAACAATGACATTCCCGTCAATCGCTCCTGTGTATTCACAAACTAACACCTCGTCGTTTACAACAGGCGGCTCAGGATATAGGATAGGTGATAGACTACGTTTAATTGGCGGTACGCCAGTAAATAACCAAAAAGGACCATTAACTGTTATTTGTATTGATAGCGCAGGCGCAGGTTATACTAACCCTGCTAACTTACAAGTTATTATTAATAGCGATGGTAACGCACCTGGCATAGGTGCCGCTGCACAAGTAACGTCATTGGATGAGTTAGGTGGCATAGCAACAATAGAAGTATTGAATCAAGGCGCTGGCTACGATGCGAGTCGTCCACCTAAGATTGAAATCTTTGATCGCTCACCACAAACTATAACTCCTGTAGTTATAAATTCAGCATGGCCTGACCAGGTCACGGTGCAAGGCGGAGAAACTATACGTGTAGAGTATGTTAGAGAAGAACTAGACGTTAATGGTAACAGAACAGGTTCAAGAGTTGCAGAAAACAGATTCTTGAGAGCTACGGCACCAGTAACATTTGGCGTAGATGATAGTGTAGCAGTAGCAAACACAAGTATTGCTTGGGTTGATCGATCAACCCAAGATGTTTCTACAGCATCAAGAGCAGAGATACAAGTTAACACAGCTACCGCAGCTAGCGGCTGGATTCGTCCTAATAGCTATGTTGAAATTGCATTTACTCCAGATGGCGGAACACCACAAACTGGTTTGTTTTGGATTCCAGATTCATCGGAAGGTGACCCAACTGTATTCGCTAACAAGTTTTATGTAGAAGATGCTGTATTCTCAACACAAGAAAGTGTTGACTTGCTGTTTGGCAACGGTATAACTGTTACTGCTAGACGACCATGGTTTGAAAGCTACACAAGCATAACTTCTACTAGAGCATCTCTTGTTGATACTATAGATCCTACACTGAGAAAGATCCCAGCAAAAGTGAGTTCGTTAATCGCACTTAATCCAGAAGTTGATTTAACTAACCGCGACCCTGGTGACTTAACGTCAGATGATTTGTTTGCAGATGGATACACCTCAATGGCAGGACCGTTGCGTATTGCTAAGTTTATTGTGACTGATGTGGACGAAGACGGTACTATTACTAGCTTACGTGTTATAGACAGAGGTCTATACAAAGTATTCCCGAGTGATTTAACATACGGTATACCTCTTGAGTATGATTACGCAGCACAAGGCGTAGGGTTAATTAATCCAGAAGCAGGAATAATTACAAGAGACCAGCGCGATAAGATGCTAGGTGTTGCAGATCCTGCACGTGATAATGCACAGTACGGCACACCTAGACACCCTGAGTATGGGCTAGAACCGTTTATTGACTTTAACTTTGAGTTGTTTGATCAGCTAGTCGCTACGTACAAAGCTGAAAACCCTACTACTCCAGAGCAAGACGCAATTATTGCTGAAGTTCAGCGTAAAGCGCGAGAGTTTGGAGCAGACACACTAGTAGGCGCTGAAAAAATTATTTGGCTTAACCTAATTGTTACAGTAGCATTGTTTATTAAAGAAGCTGGTACAGGCCAACAGTTTAAGCATCCTGATTGGAAGCTAACACCTGAATACTATTGGAACGGTAAAAACTTTATACCGTACACTGGTTCTCCGGGCGCGTATGATCCTAATACTTACGTATTGATCGACGCTGCGTTCAGAGGATCTGCACAGCAAGCATTTGACGAAGGTAAGTTATTAAGAAAAACGTTTAACTTTAATCAAGACTCAAGTAGTGCTGAATACGGTCAGTATGCAGAGCCGAACATAACATCAGGTGGTTCAGGTGCAAGACTGTTTATAACAGCGCAAGAAGTTCCAGATTGTTCTGAGAAAGGCACAGCTAAAGAAGCACTAGGAATACCAGATGTTGTTACTCAAGTTAACGCACCCGAAGCACTAGTTGCTGCACTTAATGACGCCTTAGTTGGTGTAGGCTATGCACCAGAGGATCTGTCGTTTGATGTAACACCAGTCGAAGATTTAAGTATAATCGAGTTAAACACTACATTCCCGGGCGTCAATATAGATTCGTCAACACCAGGCTTCCTTGAAAAATTAGGATTACCGATTGGCGATTACGACTTAGGTATATTATGTCTAGAAGGTATTGCTAATGATGCTTCGTCTACTGGCGGGGCAGCAACAGCAGCAGAAGAAATAGATCGCTTGTATGAAACTAACGAGTCTCTTGGCTTGTTAGACGAACAGCGTATAGCTGAGATTACAGGAAGACCATTAGCAAGTATTCCTCCAAGTAGATTATTAAGTCTACTATGCTTGTTTGACTTAGAAACAGACAATAACAGTATCTTTGGCGATGCAGTTATCAATCCAATAAGAGAACTATATAAGTACGAAATTACAAATATCTTTGGCGATGCACTTACGTTAAACACTACAGCTAAAAAAGAGTTAACTACTGTTAATATCTTTGAAAGCAAACGATTCAATGAAACGAATCAGTTACCGCTAGACAACAGAGAAGTTGAGCCTGGCAACGTAGCAAATACAGTTAACTTACCGAAGGCATGGGTGGATGACTATGAAGGTAACGGCTGGGCGTATCTAGAGGACGGCGAAATAATTAGACAGCAAGAACCGCTAGTTGATGTAGATTACGTTCGCAGTGCGTTACTGTACGACAATGATACAGGCGCACGAACCGCTACACTAAATCTATGGGATCCGTTCAAAGGCGTACTACCAGGATTTATTGATAATGAAATACATTTTATAACTGACAATGATCCTGTAGCATACAATAATGCAAGAACTGGTTTTGGTCAGAATAATATAGGTAAAGTTTGGTGGGATACTAGCACAGTACGGTATATGTGGTACGAGCAAGGAACTAATTTAAATCGTGCAAATAACTGGGGCAGAACATTCCCTGGAAGTTCTATTACTATTTGCGAGTGGGTAGAGTCTAAGGCATTGCCTAGTAAATGGACAGGCAACGGATCGCCACGCTGGCCTGACAAATTCATAACAGAACGTCGACGTGATCCTGTAACAGGCCAATACACGATGTATTATTATTATTGGGTACAGAATCGCAATATTATTGATGATCGTATTAAGCGAGACTTAGGCCGTAAGTTAGATACGCAGACAGTTGCACGATACATAGCAAATCCAGTTGGTTATGGATTGCACACTATTAGCTTTGCAAGTGATGAGAGCTTTATACTTAGCAATGTAGGCGAGTTATTAGAAAACGAAGAAAATCATCTGCAAATTAACTTTAGCAGAAATTTAAATCCTGATGGGCTAAGTCACACAGCGTGGAAATTAGTGCGTGAGAACGATAGCAGTAGTACTGTTCCTAGCATATTGTCAGAGAAGTTAATTGATAGTTTAGCTGGCGAAAACGCAATCTTCCAAAGTGTGCCTGATCCTACATTAAGTTATGTTGAACGTTACGGAACAAATTTCCGTCCTCGACAAACAATGTTTGAGAACATATCAGGCGCACGACGAGTGATGGTGAGTGTCATTAATGAAATGTTAGCTGGACTAAAACTTAATAGTCAATTCCCGGCATGGGACGTTAACTTACCTTCAGACCGCACGTACATAGAAACAGTTAGCTGGTATGAAGTTGATCGTGTTGATACAGCTACTAATGAAAAAATACGTTTCGACGAAAGCTACAAGCCAGTTTACAAAGTATCAAACGTAAGCGAACTAGATAGGCTAGTTGATATACCTGATGAAACTGTAGTTCTTGTGCAAAGCGATCAGAACAACTCCTCACAGTTATGGATGTACAGAGCATCACTTGCTAACTTTGAATTAATCAGCATATCGAACGATACAGTTAAATTTAACGATAGCGTATTTACTGATGAACAAAATCCCACACTAGCATTAGAAGTTAGATCATTGCTAGAAACACTACGCGACAATGTATTTGTAGGCACAACGTTCTGGAATGAATTATTCTTTGAGCTTGTTAAATACGCATACACCGAACAAGGTCAGTTATCGTGGGCATTCAAGACAAGTTACTTGTATATCGAAAAGCAAGAAAATGATCTAAAACAGTACAGCGGATTTAAGCCAGAGAACTTCCAGCGCGTACTAGACTACATGAATGATGTGAAACCGTATCATTCTAAGATACGTGAGTACAAAGATGGTAAATCAGCAGAGTTGGATACAGTAGGTCAAAATAGTCTAAGTGATGCAGACAAGCCACCGTACGTAGATGCAGACGCAAATACTACACGCATACTAAACGAGCAGTCGGAAGCAGATCAAGCAATATTGTCTACTGACCCAAGATATATTGATTATTTCACTGCATATACTAGTGGCAATACTGATATAATTCGCAAGACTAATACAGTGATGGTTTTTGATAGAACGAACTGGGAACTAACTAGACGCAACGTAGACAAGAGTACTACTTCGCTGAATAGAAGCATCGCAGAAAATATAGCGTATCTAACACAAATTGATCCTCGCGCAATTACATACGAAAGCAAGTTTAGAACAATAACAGCAAATGCAGAAGTCGACGATAGTATTATTGCTATTGATGATGTAGAGGGTATTTACATCGGGCAAGAAGTTGATGTTGTTCTTGACAACGTCGATGTAATATCAGGCTTAGTAGAATCAATTAACGAAGCTAACAGCACCGTAACAATTACAACTGCATTAAGCAACGTTTTAGTTGCTAATTCAGAGATACGATTCCACACTGACGGACTACGCGCAATTGACAGAATATTTGTTTACGATCCTGTTGTCATAAATTGCTTTAACTTAGAAGTTAATAGATACTTCGATGATGCAACAGCTTTTGAAAATATAGATATTGTGGGTAACGTAAGCGCAATGGAAGACATTGTTTCTAATAACGGTCTGTCAGGAACACTTGACTTACTGCAATCTAAAGTTGGCGGAGCATATAGAGGTTCTTCACTTGATGGCGGCATCTTTGACCAGTTTATTGATAATGAGCTAGACCACACGTCTAACGCAAGTCTGGCATATAGTTACGATGTTGATCCATTAGAAAGTGATGGATTGAATACAATACAAACTTATGACTCATACGAAGGAACGTTCACTGGTAACTCTACATTACAAGTCAATGACGAAGTATATTCGGGATTCTCAGCAGGAACGTTCCAGCGAGGTATATACGGTCCAGAGCATCCTGAAGAGCTAGTGCAGCTTACACCACTAGAAAACTTTATTATGACAGTGACTACATCGACTGATGCGTTTGATAGTAACGGAAATATATTAGCGTCACTACCTCCAGCATCAAGAGAGGTTAAGTACAGAATGCACCATACTTTGTTCGGCGAGTCAGATTACCTTCGCATAACTAAGTTATCCACAGGTGAGTTAGTTACAGATACAGTTCCCGTCGAACTTGATGCTAACGTTACTGTAGGCACAAACGAAGTACAGCTACAGGAAAGCAAGGGCATAGTAATGTTTATGCAGGTACATAGAGCCGACACTGATGAGTTGATCGGTGAGGTAACAAGTATAAACGATTCAACTGATGTTGTTACCGTAGACTTTACTAGTGAAGCAACAACAGGCACCAGTTTAGTATTTAAGTCTAAACTGTTTGCACACAGCGAGACTATTGTGCTTAGAGATGAGTTGGATACATTAGAAGACGCTAACAGAGAAGAGCCTGGATTTGTATGGATCAATGGGGAGAAGATAGGATACTCAAGTAAGGTTGGTAAGGTGTTGTCGCAGCTTAGAAGAGGACAAGATGGTACAACTATACAAGATCATGTGTATGGTTCTGAAGTGTACTCTGCTTCCCCTGGCCAGTTATTCAATAATCTAAACCCAAGACAAAATGTATGGCTAACTACTGGATCAGTATACTTCGGTAATGTTGATGAATGGTACGAGTCAATTGACTTAACCCCGGGTACTTCGGCTACGTATCTACGTGATGGTAACGGTGATCTTATACTTGATCCAGTAACTGGACTAAGAGTATTGATTAACGAAGCCGACGAAGATGCAGCAAACTATACACAGCTTGATAGATGGGATGAAGCAAACGTAGTAGTAGAGAACACCTTTGGTACACTAATATCTGCGGACTTACAGACAGCTAATATAAGTGTTGGCGCGACCAGCAACACTTATGCTAACATAGGATTAGTTGAAGGCGCTGCGATACAAGTTACAGAAAATACTCCGGCTAATTCTAATGTAAATGTGTATGTGTTGATAGCTACAGTAGACGAAGCAAATAGTCTAATAGGCATCACATATTCACCAGCAACGTTTGATCCTGCTTACGTAGAGGTGTTTGATCCACCGGGCAGCAATTTAATAATAACAACGTATACTTATAACGGTCAGCCTAACACGTGGAGATGGGATGCTGCAACCTTAGTAAGTGGAACTTCATTGAGTCTAGCTGACGCTGGCAATATTGATTTTACTAGCGTAGATAACATTATGAGGTTCTTACATGACGTACAATAAAAAGGCGATAAATAAAGATATGAATACTAATAACCCTCAGGACAAAAAAACCATGAGCAATGACAAACCAGACGACAATCTAGGATTGAATATGAGCGGACACATCCTGATCCGCGACAAAGAAACTGGAGAAGTTTTAGCCAATAAGCGAAATGCTATACATTACGGAAATATGGCTTATATGGTTGCTCAGGCGCTGAACAATAGAGCAGATGCTTTTGTATACTACATGGCATTCGGCAACGGTGCTACTAGTGTAGATACATCAGGCCGTATTGTTTATAAGTCTCCTAGAGTCACTGAGTCCTTTGAGTCGGGTGCTAATTTATATAGCAGGACTTATCAAAAGCGTGTTGACGCAGACAATAGCGATGACACTAGTAGGGTAGAAATTTTAGTTGGACCTAGCTACAGTGATATTAAAGTAACCTGCACATTAAACTATGGCGAACCAAGTCAAGAAGAAGGCGCATCAAATTTTGACAGCAGCATTAATAATGAGGGCCCATACATATTTGATGAGCTTGGGTTATTTACGAAGCCGCTCGATAATACATTAGATAATCCAATAGAATCTAGTACCATGTTAACACATGTGATTTTTCACCCAGTACAAAAGAGTTTAAACAGAATTATAGAAGTAATTTACACCGTTAGAGTGCAATTAAGCTAAGAGGATAAAAACCAGTGCCATATATTATTGAACAAAACAGCGGCAACCCTATAATCATCCAGGACGATGCTCTTAACAAAGAGTTTTCGATTAATCTGATCGGGCGTAACTATGAAGACTACGGTAGGGAAATTGCACAAAATACATTAAGCCTTTTAGAAAATTTCTCAAGCGTTAATCCTCCTATTCGACCTACTGACGGACAGACCTGGTGGGATTCGAGAAACGGTAACTTTCGTGTATTTGACGGTACCATTAACGCTTGGGTTCCTACGTTAACTTTAGTATCTAACGCTGTACCACCAAATGATTACGGTCAATCACAAAAATCAGGCATCATGTACTATAACACTGACAGTGATCAATTGTTTATTAACGTTAACAACGAATGGCGCACAACTTACAGTCTAAGAGATATTTCTAGTAGCTATGCAGGTAATCCTACATTAGGGTTTCCGAGCACATACGGATCAACATTCCGCACAATCTTTTTGCAAGATCTAAACGGGGGCACTCCCCGAGCAGTATTAGCATTAACTTATAACAATGACGGCGCACAAACTCCTGGTTATTACTATCAGGGTGAAAAAATATTAGCTATCCTCAGCGGCCACAATGAATTTACTGTAGCCGCAAATGATTCAAGTGAAACAAATGATCAGGTAGTTTCTTACTACGCAGAACTAATCGAAAATGGTGGCATAGGTGCTGTAATCAAGCCAGGATTAAATTTACGTACTGATAATGAGTCAAGTGTTTTTTATGCTGATAGGTCAGGACAAGCAGCAGTATCGTTCGGTATTAACACAGGTAATGTTGACCTCGCAGCTAATGTTAGCAACACTATAACTGCTACCGATATCTTTAACGCTAACAGTTCACTCGTACCCAATACAACAGATGTTTATGACATAGGGCAAGCAAACGCTGTGTTTAACGAAGGTTATATAACTGATTTATATATAGGCAATGACACAAGCGGCAGCATCTTAGTTAACGGGAATAGTGTTGTTAATATAGGAACAGCAAACTCTAGCGTAAGCCAGATATTTGTTAATGATATTGTGATAGGCGGCAACATATCAGTGGGTGCTTCCACTGGCATAGGTAGCAATGTTGCACCAATTGAAAATATATTTGCAGAGAATTTTACAGCAAACGTACTAACCATAGATGGTTATACTATGCCAACTACTAGCGGCACAACTGGGCAACAGATGTTCATTGATGCAAGTAATCAAGTGTTTTGGGAAGATCCAGCAAGCAGTATTAGCAGTGTATTAGGCGGTCTTGGCCTGACAGCAACATTAACACCTACTGTAGGTACAGGACCAGGTAATGAAATTGATCAAAACATAGTTACTTTGGCAGTTGGCGCTGGCACAGGTATTATAGCTAACGCTAATGATATTGCTGTCGACCTAGGCGCATTCGACACTGACGATTTACCGGAAGGGGCAATAAACAGATATTATTCAGATACTTTAGCAAGAACGGCATTGGCTGGTAGCGAAGGAGTTACCTACACTCCAGGCACTGGCGTATTCGGAACAGACGAGACCTACATTCGAGGCTTATTCAGTGCTGGTACAAATATGGCTTACAATGCTAGTACTGGTGAAATTATAAACACTTATACATCACCGTTTGACGGATTAAGCCCTGCTAACTTTGTGACAACAAATACTGCACAGACTATAACAGGACAAAAGACGTTAACTGCACCAATGGTAGCAACTGGCGGTATCACCATGAACAATGCTGACTTTGCCTATTTAGGCACATTGTCGTTCATTGGCCCAAGCGGCACAGTGCAGTTTACCACAACAGGTGGCATAATTGCTGATAACGATATTACAGCATTCTCAGACCGCAGATTAAAATCTAATTTAGAGCCAATAGCAGGCGCATTAGATAAGGTAGACAGTTTAACCGGATACACATACAAGAGAATTGATACCGGTAATCATCAAACTGGACTTATTGCACAAGACGTTGAAGCCGTATTACCTGAAGCAGTAGTAGAAAATGACGAGGGCATAAAGGCAGTAGCGTACGGAAACATGATGGGGTTAATGGTAGAAGCAATTAAAGAATTAAGACAGGAAGTGGAAGATCTTAGAACAGAACTAGGTAGAAAATGAGTAATATAAATTTACCTATTATCACAGCGACTGAGATTAATACTGGTTTCTCTAGAGGGTTTAGTTTATCAAGTTACAGAGGAGTACGTGTTTACAGCCTAGACACCAATACCGAAAAAATACTCCCGCAATCACCAGGATCAATTAGCTATAGCGATTTTATTAATAAAATAGTCCCTCAAGCTAACTATCCTTTACCGGACGTCATCTTTAGTAGTCAAGTACAAAATGTTTCAGCATTTATAGGGCAAGGCACTGCATTATTTGCAGTTACGGTGTCAGCTAACTACAAATTAAACGAGTGGCCTAGTACAGAACCAAACCCAACCGGGACAGGTATATCATATCAGTGGCAGTATTCTACTGATGGCGGCACCACCTGGATAGACGATGGGACAAATAGCAGAACGTATTCGATAAGCGCAATATTAGTAAACAATGGTGTGAGAGTTCGAGTTAAAGTAACAGCTTTTGTTTTAGCACCACTAGTAGAAGGCGGTTCTAGTTTTCCCATAGTCTCAGCAACAGAAACTAGTAGAGTTGCAACTTTATCAGTAACTGAGCTAGTGCTTGATAATCCAGACGTAGTCTTTACAAAATCACTAACAGGGTCTTCTATAGTAATTAAAACAGAAGCTAATGGCGGAGGCGGTGTAACTGTCGCAGGCAACGGCTCTATGTCGTTCGGTTCGTCGTCACCTTGGTATACTGCTTATCCTACAGTACCGTCTTGGCGTACACCGAGAACAAACAACTCAGTTTACACATGGTATTATAGAACAAGTTCGTCGGCTAGCCAACAAGTGCTAACCAATGGCACATTAACAGGTGTAACAGTATCTGCAGATCAAACTATAACATTTACTAATCTAGTGAACACAGCATACGACGGTTATCAATTTAGATTAGGAGTAACAGCAACAACAACTGTGTCTAATCCAGGTGATACATTAACGGACACAGCTTACAGTAATTGGGCTACACTGCTCGTAGACAGTGTGCAAGAACAAAATTTAGCCACGTTAACTTCAATAGCAAGTAACGGACCAGTAACTGATCGGCTATCTACTAACAGCGCAGGCCCAACATTTACATTACGTAGTGTTAACGCTGTAGGCAAAACAGTTAGATTTGATAGCACAAATGCAACAGGCCAACTAGTAGGGTTAGTGATTAGCCCAGCTATCTTACAGCCAACTGACTTACAACAAGACGACGATTTTACAGTTACGTCTAACCAGATGACGTTTGGGTTAGCACAAAATAAACAACCTGGCTTGTTGCGAAAACTCAGAACCTGGGCGCCATCTACTGAATCGATAACAGTTTCAGGAAGCGGAAGCGACTGGCAAAACGGATCACAGGTAGTAGGAACAACCTATCAGATATTAAACGATGCATTTAGCGGTAGTGTAACAGGTGGACAATCATTTCATGAAGGAACACCAATTGTAAATAATGTAATTGGCAGTGATGTAGTCAATGCTACTACTACGTCCTGGACATGGCAGTTGGCTGGCTTTAGTGTTGGTGCTAACCCGGCGATAAACGATGTGAGTGCTTCGAGTGGGTCTTTTGGATTTTCATATAGCGGAAGTGTCACAACTGGCAACTACGTTGGGCGTGTTCAGATACCAACATTAAAGAACCCAGCGAACCCAACTAGCGGCATTAAAGAAACTAAGAAAACAGGAACGCTTAACATATTTGACAGCCAGGGCGTACTGTTTAGTAGCAGGCAAATAACAATAACTAAGTATCCTGAGGATACGGCAGTTTTACCTACACTAATTAACGGTTATGTGGATACAACATCTAACACTAACCGCATAGCAACTACGTTCTTTAAAACAGGCATAGGAACAAGTGCTGCGCAGAATCGTGGCGTACCACCGAATATCAAGACATTCGAATGGGCTATTGGCGGGATACCAGAAGCTGATCAAGACTCTTGGCGTGTTACCTTCGGTACACCTAATGTAAATGTTGTTACTAGCGGAACGAGATATCAAGCTACTATGGTTTCAGGCTTTTTTGGTATAGCGCCGTTTATGGACTTAACACTAAACGTTCCATTGAATGCAGATCGCATACCACTAAACGGGTCTAGGGTAGAAGTTACTGGAACTGTAGTTGTTAATATAACTAACATAGCAAATCCAGCAGTTAATGATAGTCTGAATTTAACCATGCGACTATTTTTACCAGCAAGAAATCCAGACGGAACACTAAAATAAAACAGATAAATAAGAGAAAGTACTTAGAGGTAAAATAAAGCAATGCCATATATTATAGGAAGCAGCGACGGAACTATTACGTATACGTTACAAGACGGTACTGTTGATGAAAGTACATTCTCATTAGGAATGGTAGGTAAAGGTGTAACTAATTACGCTGAAGTTTTTGCTGAAAACACTTTACACTTACTTGAAAATTTTGCTAGTGCAACATCACCCGAAAATCCAATCATTGGACAAATGTGGTACGACAAAGTATCAGCTATTGTTCGTGTATGGGACGGAAACATTTTCCGCGCAAGTACAGGTGTTAGCGTAGGACCAGAGCAGTCTAGACCTACAGAAAACTTATCTGGTACAACATTTTTTAATACAACAACTAACAAGTTAGAAGTACACGATGGTACACGTTACAAAGAAGTAGCGTATGCAGGTGAAGTAACTAGCAGATACAGCAGTTCAAGCGCAGTACAGAATCCAACATTTTATGGCGCCAGAATAAGGACTTTATTCCTAAAGAGCGAAGATAACAGAGACATTCCTGTGCTAGCATTTTCTTATGTTAATTCAGGAAATAATCCGGCTAATAGAGGCGCTACTAAAATAGGCGAACAATATGAGACCATTATGGCCTTATATTCCGATTCAGAATTTTATATAAGAGATACTAGCAATGGTGGAACAAGCACATTGGTAGACGGTGTTATTGTTGATTTTGCACCTGAGCTTATTGCTACAGCAGAAAATGGAGCTACTCCTGTTGGTATCGCAGCAGCAAGGACTGGCAGAGAAGGCGGCCAAATCCTAAAGGGTTCAAACACTCGTGCTGAGTATGAAGATACAAGTGTAGCATTTTTTAATTTACTGTACGCTAATGTTATCGGCACATCAATTGACCCAGTTAGTACTATTAATGTTCAAGACCTAAATGTTCTAAATTCAGTAACACTGGTTCAAGACTTAACAGTGTCAGGCACAATAGTAGGCGAGTCAGATGCGAATATATTAGGAACAATCTACGCTAGCGGTAGCAACTCAGATGATTGGGCTAACTCTGTATTAATAGGACAGAACGTTTCTTTGTTAGTTAATGATGTAAGTTACTTAACACCAGATGGCGCCAATACATTTCTGGATACTTATGGATACGTTACAGAATCTCAATTAAATTCTGTTTTGAATATTGTTGATATAAGTGAAATATTAACTACAAGCTCTAATGTATCAGAACTTATCAATGATGCTGGTTACCTGTCAGGAGTAGACTTAGCTGGCGGTCTAGGTATTGACTATGATTCAGGGTCAGGGACACTAAGCCTGGCAAATACAGCCGTAACACCTGGTACTTACGGTTCAGGCACATTAATTCCAAGCATCACTATTGACCAACAAGGACGCATTACTAATGCTGCAACCGTGTCAATTGCAGGCTCTATAGCACTTACTGATTTAAGTGTTACTACTTTAGCAGCAAGTGGAGCAGGCAGCTTATCATATAACAACACAAATGGTATCTTTACGTTCCGTCCTGCAGATTTGCCATCAGACGTTGCTGACTTAACAGATGTGGGTAGTATTATTCCTTCGGACGTTAGTGACTTAACAGATGTAGGTAGTAGTATTCCTACTACGCTGCTTGACTTAGGCATAAGTGAAGGTACTAACGGACAAGTATTATCAACTAACGGTGCTGGTACATATACATTTACTAGCCAAGGTGCTATACCCAATGTGCTAGGCGACTTAACTGATGTTGCTGCAACCGTTCCTACTTCAGGGCAAGTGCTAGCATTTAGTACAGGTGCTTGGAGACCTACAACAATAGGCGGCGGTGATGTAACTGGCCCGGTAAGTGCAACTAATAATGCAGTAGTGCTATTCAACGGAACAACTGGCAAAATTATTAAGAACAGCGCAAAAACACTACCTTCTGGCGCTATAGTTGGCACTAGTGATGGACAAACCTTATCAGGCAAGAGTTTTAGTGACTTTTTAAGATTAAGTGGCGGTTCTGGCACAACAGATATACGAATTGGAACTAACAACGCAATGGCGTTTAGGGTAAACAGTACAGACCAGATGGTTATTGAAACTGGTGGTGATGTTGGCATCGGTTTTACTAATCCAGCGTATAAGCTACATGTTAACGGTATTATATATTCAACTAACGACATTATTGCATTCTCTGACAAGCGTATTAAAAAGAACGTAGAGACACTAGATGGCAGCAAAGTACTAGAAATGCGCGGCGTTAGCTATAACAGGATTGATGAAGGAACCCCTGGCTCAGGTGTTATTGCACAAGAAATAGAAGAAGTAGCTCCTGAACTAGTACATACTGGACCTGACGGGATGAAAGCTGTAGCATATGGAAATTTAGTAGGCTATTTAATAGAAGGTGTCAAAGAGTTAAACAATCAGATTGAGATGCTTAAAGCTGAAATCAAGGAATTAAAGAATGCCCCTACCAACAACAGGTGAGATGCGATTCAGCGATTTCGGTACTGAATTCGGTGACACTGCTCCGTACGAAATGTCTGACATGTACCGAGGTGGTCCCTTTGTTGACGCTAATATATCATCAACTTCAACGGTTAAATCTTACGGGCCAACAGAAGGTCCTTTTAACTTTGTTAATGTTTATGGCTGGCGCTATACACCGGTGTCAGGGACTACCGGATCAAATTTAATGTATTGGGCTGGTGCTCCGTTATTTTCAGTAACATGGTCGACTGGATTAGTTATTATTCCTTTTACTGTGGACAGCGGAAGCTATAGCTATACAACAGTTAATGCTGGTGTTCCAATAGGATCAGATATTTGGTATCCGGTGGGAAGACGTTTGATTACATTTAGTACAGTTACAACAAATACGCCAGTAAATACAAGTGTACCAACAGCAAATCAAATTGGCTGGACGCAATTACGCGGAGCTCGCAATTATTAACGGAGATACAAGTGGCATCAGGTAGCACAATTACAGGTGACGGACTAACAACAATGACGCAAGTTGTTGCTGGGACTGATGTCGTCGAGACACCAGATTTTAACAACGCAAGAACTAATGTCGATTTAATGCTTAGCACCGCTAACGATCAAGCCCTTGGGACGTATGACCCTACGTTTACATATGGATACGGACAAGGTGGTGTAGGCGTTGGTGCAGCAGTGTTAAGTAACTTAGTACTAGCTACAGGAGCAAACGGTGCATTTAAAGATCTTCAAGATGATGTACAAGCATTGTGTGCTTTCTTAGGAGTTACACTCAGAACAAATGTGGGAACTGATGTCACTACTGGTGATGTTATTCTAGCTGATACCTGGAACAATCTGATGCTAAACGTTGAGGACTGTTGGAGTGTACGCTTTAGTCCAGCTTCAACAACTATTAGTACAGATGCTAGTGCAACGTTCGTGACTAGTTGGACTAATACGTTAACACAAACAACAACCTGGACGTTTGCTAATGAAAATGACTGTAGAGCATTTTTTAACGGTGGCGGCGCAGTAGGAGTAAGTGCAAGCAGAACTGGCGGCACTGCAAGCGATCAGAACACAGACTGGACAAACAGACTTAGCGCATTAGGCGATGTATTTTTGCTTCATGATACATGTACGTCCGGCGCAGGTACTCCTAGCGGCGTAGGTTTTTATGAACTAACAACATCGTATCAGACACTAGTGCAGTATTTTGGCGGAACATCACCATATACTAGTGACTTTATTCAAGTTGATGCTTTAATAGATAGTATAACTAACCCAACAGTTGTAACAATTCGAACACAGCTAACTGACGCCGATGACGGAGTAATTGACGCTCCAGTAGACGGTACATTAACAATTAATGGACGAAGAACACAACCAGATGCTAGCGGATCAGGTTTTTCATTCCCTGTGCCCACAGACTCTGTAGGTACTATTACTGGTTCATAATCAGATATAACATAGTTTAATCCTGTATAAATAGTAGCATACACATACAGGACTAAAACTATGAGTGCAAAACTTAACACAGCATTAGATTTCGCTAATTACCGCGTCACTTTAAATACGCAGCATAATGCAATTAAAGCCAAAGTAGAAAACTTGCTTAGTTACAGCATTAATGGTGGCACATTCACTATAGACCGTGCATTAATTTCCTTTTGTAAAATTTACATAGATCAAGACTGTACTGAACTAGTTTTGTTAGACATATATAACAATCCTATTTTAGTAGACCTAGAAGACTTTTATAATGAAATAGTAAGCAGATACTTCGAAGCTACCAACGACTATCATAAAGAGTACGAAAAATTACGCAAAGCTCGCAAAGTGCATAAGGTATTAGATATACATGACGACACCTAATCGCGGACTAATAATGTTTGCGTTTAACAATGTTGAAATAGATTATATAACATTAGCAATTGTAAACAGTAAGTTAGCCCAAAAACATTTAGGGATTAGTAAAGAGCAAGTTACTATTGTGACTGATGAGTATAGTTATGACTATGCTTGCAGTAAGCACACAAAAGAATTCGTAACAAGTAGTGCTGAGTATATATTGCAAGAAAAAGATATAGAGTTTAAATACAAAAACATGCGACTATATAAAGACACAAGTGATAAAGCAAGACCACTAAGTTTTTATAATCTAAATAGATCTGAGGCTTATGATCTTTCTCCGTACGAAGAAACTATTTTACTTGATGCAGATTTTCTTATACTAAGCGATACACTGAACCGGTGCTGGGGCCACAACAACGAGTTAATGATGAGTTATGACTACACTGATATACTGGGTGACAGAGAATATAGCTCATTGTCTCGTTTAAACTCTGTTGGGATCACTATGTATTGGGCCACTGTTGTTTATTTTAAGAAAGGCGCATACGCTGAATCGTTTTTTAACTTAGTTAAACAAGTCGCAGCTAATATATTGTATTACAAGCAATTGTATAAATGGCCTGGAAACTTATACAGGAATGATTATAGTTTTAGTGTTGCAGCACATAATATGGGCGGCTTTGTTGATAGAACAATCCCACAACTACCGTTCGCTTTATTTAAGTCGTTTGACATAGACGACATCGAACGAGTATTAGGAGAAAACGAGTTATTAATATTAGCTGAAAAATCAACAGCACAAGTAGGCGATTATATTGCTATACGCTGGAAAGACCTTGACATTCATATTATGAATAAGTGGGCACTAGAAAGAATACTAGGAGACTTACTTGAAAATTTATAATAAAGAACGTTGGAACTCGTTATCAGAGCTCAAGAACGCAATTGTTAAGGGCAAAAAAGAAAAAGTAACTTACTTCGACGGTAGCGTACTAGTAACCAATAAGTACACATATACATTAGAATTTAACGAACTCACGAGAACAGCAAATGTCTAAAGGGTATATTTGTATTGCGCAGAATACCAACCAGGTTAATTATCTAGAGCAAGCATACGCTTTGGCTATGAATCTGCACCTAACACAATCAAGCGTGAATAAGTTATCAGTTTGTGTTGATTCGCATACTCTAGAACAAATTGAAGATAAGCATAGGCTAGTATTTGATCAGATTATAGAAATTCCGTGGGGAGATTTAGCAGAGCACGAAAAGAAATGGAAGATACAAAACAAGTGGAAGTACTTGCATATGACTCCGTACGAAGAAACAGTTATTCTTGACACAGACATGCTGTTCCCTACAGATGTTAGCTATTGGTGGGATTCGCTGAGAGAGCAAGACGTTTGGGCAACCACTGATGTAAGAACATACAGGAATGAGATAGTAACCGACGATCACTACAGAAAATGCTTTACGTCAAATAATTTACCTAACGTATATACTGCGTTTCTTTACTTTAAGAAATCTAGTTTAACTAGTGATCTTTTTTCTATGACTGAGATTATTTTCCAACATTGGCAGCGATTTTTCTTTGACTACCTACCTGGAGGTAATAAGCCTACCTTTTTAAGCGGCGATGTAGCGTTTGCGTTAGCAATGCAACTATTAGGAATTGAATCCGACTGCACTCGAATTAATGTAAGCACTCCTACTTTTGTGCATATGAAAAGTTATATTCAGGGAATAGCTAAAGATAAAATACAAGACGACTGGACCGAGAGTCTCCCTACATACTATGTTAGTTATCGTGACTTTAAAATAGGAAACTTTCAGCAGTTATTGCCGTTTCATTACACGGAAAAGCATTGGCTAAATCAAGAAATGATTCAGCAGTTAGAGCAGGACTACTATGAACAATCGAGCTAAAGAGCGTAAGGAAAAATTCTTAGCAGCTAAGGCAGCAGGCAAAGTAGGATCAGATAAAAACAAAAAATTCCGGTTGTATTTTGTTGAGTCTGGTGATATCGTTTGTATTACTTTGTCAGACGAGATTGTTCCTAAGCCAGGCTGGAAAACCGCAACGTTTCCACAAGAGCAGTTAGAGGAAGTTAGTAGGCTAGGAACTAGTAATTACCTAGTCGAGGAAGGTGCCCAATATAAAACAAATTATCGCATTATGCAAAAAGAGCAGCTTGTGCATGAGTATAAAGTTGCTGATGATTTTGTTACTAAAATTGATACAGTACCTGAGACTACAGATTTTGATATTTGTTGTAGACTGACTAACGATGCATTTACCGTTGAGCTGTCTCCTACAGCACAAGCATTTTATAATGATACGGACTTAACTGATTTAGCAGTAATTAAAGGAAGTAGTTTGTTGGTGTTTTACATAACAGCAAATAATAATCCATATATTATGTTGCAAACGATTAAAATTCCCTTGCCAGAGTTGATAGAAAAACCTATGCAAGTAATAAAAACTAATAGCAATTACAGTGGATGCAGTGTATATACACACAAATTGTTTGATAAGTATTGTGTAATGGAGGCTGAATCATATGACTAAAGTAGATGTGAATGAATTAGATATCTTTTATATTTCGTATGACGAACCTAATTGTGAAAAACATTGGGCTGACTTGCTAAACAAAGTTCCTTGGGCTAAGCGTGTGCATGGAGTCAAGGGGTTCGATGCAGCACACAAGGCTTGTGCAATGCAAAGTGAAACAGAACGCTTTATTACTGTGGATGGCGACAACGTTGTGATGGATGATTTCTTTGAGCAGACATTAGATTTTCCGAGCACTGATAGAGACGGTCACAGCATAAGCGAAAGCATTTTTAGTTGGAACGCAAAGAACTTGCTAAATGGTTTAGTGTACGGCAACGGCGGATTAAAGTGCTGGCCAACTGAGTATACTAAAACTATACAAACACATGAATCTTCAGACGATGAAGAAGGCATGGAGTTTTGTTGGAAGCTAAACTATATACAGTTAAACGATATCTATAGCGAAATACATCAGACTGCTAGTCCCTTTCAAGCATTCCGTTCAGGATTCAGAGAAGGCGTCAAGATGAGTCTAGACCAAGGCAAGCGAGTCAATCCTGACAAGTTCAAAGAACGTATATGGTACGGAAACTACAACAGACTACAGACTTGGTGTAACATCGGTAGCGATGTTGAAAACGGATTGTGGGCTATATACGGAGCAAGATTGGGTGCCCATAACGCTATACTAGATCTAGACTTTGTGACTAATCAAATCGCAGATTACGAATGGTTTAAAACATACTTTGTTGAACAACAGAACTTGCTAGAAGGCAAAGATTTGTATGAAGAAGCCTGCACACTAGGACGCACACTAAACGAGAAAGTTAATTCTATGATGTTGTTTGATCCTGATGAAAACGTGTCTAGATTCTTTAAACAAACTTATACTAATCCTAGACGCTGGGGTTCTATGGTAAGCGAAAAGCAAATACTCGACTTACTAGAAAACGGTATGCTCTAGATGAAAACACTACTAATAATCATGATAATGGTTGCTTGCTCAGCTTGCGGAATTATCACACTGCGGCATTATCCGGGTGAACTACCTAAATTAGACATACTTCAAGGTCGAGAAGTCTGCGACGAAAAATTTCGCGCAAAGATCAAAGACAATGGTGACTTTTTAATTACGTGTTCCGTAAAAACTTGATTTTGCTATAAAACACACGATAAATATAAACACATGCTATAATAAAGCATGACACACAGGAGATTACAATGGCCTCAATCGGATTTATCGGCGTAGGCAAGTTAGGACAGGCTTGCGCAGAAATGGTAGCTGAGGTACATGATGTAGTTGGATTTGACGTTTTCCCTAAAGAGCCTGAAAACTTTAAAATGGTTGAACGTTTACGTGATGCGGTTGAAGGACAAGACATTGTTTTTGTTGCAGTACAAACCCCACATGATCCGCTATATGATGGGTCAGCACCTACCAGCCATTTGCCCAACAAAGATTTTGACTACAGTATAGTAAAGAAAGTTCTTAGTGAAGTAAATGAAGTAGCAAACAAAGATCAACTTGTTGTTCTTATATCAACCGTATTGCCTGGCACTGTACGCAAACAGCTAATACCTCTCATACCTAATGCACGTTTTATATATAACCCGTACTTGATTGCTATGGGCACTGTTAAGTGGGATATGGTTAACCCTGAGATGGTAATGATAGGTACAGAAGACGGTAGCGAAACAGGTGATGCAAAAGAACTTATTGACTTCTATAAGACTATTATGCAAAACACACCTCGTTATGTAGTCGGCACCTGGGACGAATGCGAATGTATCAAGGTGTTCTACAATACGTTTATTAGTGCAAAAGTTTCACTGGTTAACATGATACAAGACGTAGCAGAAATGCAAGGCAACATTAACGCAGAAGTAGTATGTGATGCATTAGCGCAGTCAGATAGACGTATTATGGGTCCGGGTTATATGAAGCCAGGAATGGGCGATGGCGGTGCATGTCACCCTAGAGATAATATTGCATTGCGTTACATGGCAGACCAGCTTGACCTAGGATACGATCTATTTGATAGCGTAATGCGCAGTAGAGAAGTGCAAGCTGAAAACATGGCCAAGCGATTGGTTGGGCTAAGCAGGGAAACTGCTGGCGCACAGTTACCGATTATTATTGTAGGTAAGGCATACAAGCCTCTAGTTCCGTATGACGCTGGGTCAAGTAGCAAATTAGTGGGACATTACGTAGAAGAACTTGGCGGCGAACTGTATTATTACGATGAGGAAACAAATGATATTCCTCCCAAAGAAGTACTAGGAGCGCCTGCGGTGTACTTACTAGCACATAATCCTCAAGTTACTTACGGTGATCAACTTGACTTTGTTAAGTCTTGGTACGATAACCATCGTGTAACTGATTGTGACACAGCACTTACTATTGCAACAGCAAATGGCACTAGTTTATATTTCCATCCGCAGAGCATAGTATTAGATCCTTGGAGGACAGTTCCTGACTTAGGTCCTGACATAACCGTAATTCACTATGGCAATACTCGCCCGACGCAAAAAGGATAAACAATGAGTAGACACATAGAACGTATTAATTCTATTGATGCCAAGCTGAATGAAGAAATGGGTCCTACATTTTGTTTAGCTAAATGGCATCACACAACGATATATTTACACCGAGGACAAACACACAGTTGTTATCATCCACATCCGCATGATATACCTCTTGCTGAACTAAATAGAAACCCTAGTGCTTTGCATAACACTAAAGAAAAGATACGTGAACGCGCAGAGATGCTCGTCGGAGAAAAACCCACAGGCTGTAAGTATTGCTGGAACGTAGAAGGACTAAGTGATACACATATATCTGATCGTAAGATTCGTAATGCTAGTATCTACACCCCGGAACGTATGGATGAAATTAAAAAGAATCCATACGACTTTAAAGTTAACCCGGAGTACATAGAAGTAGCGTTTTCAAACGAATGTAATTTTAAATGCGGTTACTGTCATCCTATGCATAGTAGTAGCTTCTATCAAGAAGTTAAGAAGCATGGGCCTGTAACAGACGTTAAGAATCACAGTGTAGACATTAACTGGTTTGAAGCAATAGAAGAAGATAATAACCCTTACATCGATGCATGGTGGGAGTGGTGGCCTGAAGTATCTAAAACGCTTAACATATTACGAATCACGGGCGGCGAACCTTTATTACACAAAACAACATGGAAACTATTCGACGATTTACACAACGATCCTAAGCCTAATTTAGAAATTAACATGAACAGTAACCTAGGAATGACGCACAGACACGTCGAAAAGCTAGTAACTAATGTTAGTGGATTACTTGAAGCTAGTGCTATTAAAAAGTTTAAGTTGTTTTCTAGTATGGAAGCCTGGGGTAAACGTGCAGAGTATTTACGTACAGGACTAAACTTGGAGATATGGGAAAAGAATCAAGACATATACCTACGCGGAGTAAAGAATCACATTACTCACATGTGTACGTTTAATATACTAAGTGTGGCTACATTCCCGGAGTTCTTGGCTAAGATACTAGAGTGGCGCAAGAAGTATAATGATATTATACCTGATAGCGAAATAGATCCACTCATACGCAAGATACGATTCGACACGCCTTACCTTAAGGAACCATTGCAGTACGATATGCACATTTTACCCAAGCACGAGTTTTTGCATTACTTTGACACTACGCTAAACTTTATCGAAGATAACATGGACGAGCAAGATGTTACTATGTTTAGTGAATTAGAGTACGAAGGTTTCCGCAGAGTACGCGATTATTTTGCTACAGAAAATTATGACGATGAAAGAATCCGTCAGGGGCGAGTAGATTTTTATCGCTGGTTTAACGAATACGACAAACGTAGAGGAACAAACTTTTTAGAGACATTTCCGGAGTACACAGAGTTTTATTACATGTGCAAAGAATTTAGCGAGCAAGACGAAAAAGACATCATAGCGAGATCAGAATGAAACACAAAAGCAAGGACATTGCAATAATTAATAAAGACCTAGCAAGAACTAGGCGAGCAATAGTGGGACTAGGGTGTAGTTATGTTTGGGGTAAAGGTGCGTATGACCTCGAGTTGCTGCAAGAAGAAAAACCGTTAGCACCTGGTGCTTGGGGTGATTGGGACTATAGAGACAGGGGACACGAGCAGGCTACCCTTAAGCGTCTAGGCGAGAAGTTTAACTTGCCATTCTATCAAGATAGAAACACATTAGACACAGCACTCATGGAAAATCAAAACAGTTTTGTTACGCAATTAGCTGAAGTAGAACTTAACAATACGTACACACCAATAAATCTGGGTGAACCAGGCAATGGTAATCTATCAGCAATTGATCGATTGTTCATTTATGATATAGATTGGCACTTAGCTGATGAAATCATTGTAGTGTTTATGGCAACTGATTTATTAAGGACAGATTTAGTCTCAAGTCATTTGCAGGAATTTTCTAAGATAGGGCAAGATTATAGAGCAATCTTTCCTACCGATAAGACAAAGGATGAATTAGTAACGCCGACAGATTACCTAGAGTACGGATATACGCAGACTACAATAGAAACATCATACGAATATAGATTCTTATTAAGAAACTACAAGGTACTCAGTAAGTGGTGCAACATGTATAATGCTAAGTTACTAATATTCCCTGCATTCCGAGCCTTGCCTACGTTTGATGAAATGATTCAAGATTTTGCTGGTCGTACTCCCGACGGTGTTGATTTGGATAACTTAACTGATGGCCAGCTAGACGCATTCAGATATATTAAAGCAGCGCCGCACAACAACGTCATAAACATACAAAATCATAAATCGTTCGGCGACTGGTTATTAACTTTAGACGGTGTTGATGCATCTAAGTACGATATACTTGATATAGTGCATAATAAAAAAATAGCGATTGATCATAATTATTTAACGCCGTGTGGTCATCCAAGTAAAATCGCACATGCTATGTTAGCAACAGAATTAGCTACAGTCTTTAAAGATCGTAATTGGATATGATACCACACAACGTACAAACTATAAATTTAGACCTAGCGCAAAAGCGTAAAGCTATTGTTGCTGTGGGGTGTAGTTATACCTACGGTAGAGGAGCTTACGACCAAGAATTACTTGATGATTGTCTCCCTAAGCAGGAAACTGGATGCTTTGGGTTATGGGATTATGCAGGACACAGTTGTCATGATCCTGATCTGCTAGAATCGCTAGCTGAAAAATATAAGTTAGTTTACGACAAAGATACTAACACATTGCAAACGTGGATTATGGAATTAAATAATTCTTTTCCTGCGCAATTAGGTACACTATTAAATGATGAATGGTCTATTATTAATCTAGGTGCACCTGGCAGAGGGAATATAGCAGCAGTGGATAGGCTGTTTCTTTATAATATCGATTGGCACTTAGCTGATGAAATTATCGTGTTGTTTATGCCAACAGGGTATTTTAGAATAGACGTGATTGCAAATGAATTCGCTGACTATAATCATATTTCAAACGATTACGAAACACTTCACTTGTTAAATCCATCTGTCACGACGACGGGATGGCAGGCTGACGAAGACTATCTAATTCAAGGATTAACTAAACATGTGCTCACGAAAGACATATACCAATATAAAGCGTTAGTGCGAGCATTTAAGTTTATTGATACCTGGTGCAAAATGACCAATGCTGATTTAACAATTATTCCAGCGTTAGACAAAAATCCAACAATAGACGAAGTCTTTAACAGTGTGCTCGATCCATTAGCTGAGCAACAAAACAAAGACTTTTTGTATAACTATTTAAAGAGTCTACCATTCGATCGAGTTGCCCAACTCGACGGTCACGATAGTTTGCTAGATCTAATGCTTAACTTAGAAGGTATAACTACTGAACTTTCTAAGACTCTGATTGATCCGAAAAAAGGTGGCAAGTGGATCACGCCTTGCGGACATCCTACTGCAAATGGACATTATAAAATAGCTGTATTAATTAAAGAACTGCTCCAACATAACGGTGTATTATGAGTGATTATAAAAGTGCTAGTGATATCGCACTGCAACAACTAGACAATATCTCTGAGACTATGTGCTATGCTAAATGGGCACAAGTATCAATGCACTTAACAAACGGCATGACACAAAGTTGTTATCATCCTCCCACCCATAAAATTAGTGTAGGACAACTTGAAAATGATCCTAGTGCATTACACAACACTAATCAGAAGTGGTTAGAAAGAAAGCAAATGTTACAAGGAAAGCGTCCTGAAGGTTGTAGTTACTGTTGGAAGATTGAGGATTCAGGCGGTACCAGCGATAGAGTATACCGCTCAGGCGAGTATTGGGCACAGAATTCACGTAAAGATATTATAGCAAGCACTGATACACGCAAAATGAATCCACGTTATGTTGAAGTTAATTTTAACCAAGCATGTAATTTTAAGTGTGTATACTGTAGCCCGCATCTCAGTACTACGTGGGAAGAAGAAATAAAACAACATGGTCCGCTAGAAATTATTGATGCGTCTGGCAACCCTGGGAAACATAATGCTATAGAATATCTTGAGCGTGATGGATTAATGCCCATGAAAGTAGCACAAAAAGATAATCCTTATGTAGAAGCATTTTGGCGCTGGTGGCCAGAGCTATACGAAACACTAGAAGTATTTAGAATGACAGGCGGCGAGCCGTTAATGGACGTTAACACATATCGCGTATTAGATTATATATATGAGAATCCTAACGCATGGCTAGAACTAAGCATTACTACTAATTTGTGCCCACCCAAAGAAGAACTGTGGGAAAAGTTTTTAGCTAAACTTAAGAAATTAGAAGAGATACAAATATGGGAGCATAGTCGTTTTAATCCTGGTTCAGGAAACCACTGGTATGTTAACATGGCAACAAAACATAACGCATTGTTTGTTAGTCTTGACACTATAGGAAAACAAGCTGAGTATATACGCACAGGCTTAGATTATGAAATATTGCAAAGAAACGTGCATGAGGTACTAGCAGGAACACGTAATACAAACATAACGTTTATTAATACATTTAATGTTATGAGTTTAAATCGCTTTAGTGATTTTTTGCGCTATATACTTGAGCTAAGAAAGTCATATAGTTCAGATGCGCAAGGCATTTCATACATACCAATCGTTGACCCGTACAATACACATCCAGATTTTACTGTGCATCCGCGACAACGCATATGGTTTGATGTTCCGTTATTACGCGCACCAAGTTGGCAAAGTATTAATATATTGCCGGAGAAGTTCGATGTGTACTTAGAAGATGCAATCGACTTTATGGAATCATACCCCGAAGAAGGAAACTTTGTGGGGTTTTATGATTTTGAAATAGACAAAGTTAAGCGTAATTTAGAGTGGATGCGTAACGAACGCGCCACTATTAGTCATGAAGATCGAGACCGTGCTATAACTAATTTAGAGCAATACTCTAAACAGATAGATGATCGTCGAGGAACTGATTTTGCAGGCACGTTCCCGGAACTGGCTGAGCTATTTAATGAGAAAGAATTATGATTGAAGTACCAGAACCGTTAGAAGAAGTTTATATAGCATTTAATTGGCAAGGTCCGACTGGCCCATTGCCAAACAGCACTACGCCTGATCTTTTAACCTTAGCTAGTAAAATTCCCGGCATACAAATACCGCACACCGAGTACAATTTAATGGATGATAGATGGGGCTTGATAACAAAGAGTAGCGGTCCTTTTTATAACGATAGCAATTTTAGAGTACTGGGTTGCAACGAATTAAGAGCGAAAGATAAGTTTATTTTATTATTTGTATTGGGCCACCAAAACGGATTTGACTGTAATTTCAAGCCGCCACACGATATTATTTCTGAAAGTAATACAGTAAATCAGACCCTTGATTTAATTAGAGGCGGTAATGGTTACTTAGTAATTGATCATGCATTAGAAGCATTTGTTTGGGACAATCACTTAAACTATATTAGGGAGTTTTGTCGCTACCATAATTTGCCCATGAATAAAGTAATTTATGTTACGGGAACAGGCAATACGCAGAAAATTTACAGTGAATACGTTATGCGTAACGGTATTCTTCCTGAGGATAGAATGCATTTAGTACAGCATTTTCCTAGTACACAAAACTTTGCTAGTGATGCATATTTACAAAAACAGCCTGAACCTTTGTATAGACTCGATATTGAACCTTCACATTTGTTTTTGTGCTTTAATAAGCGTAGCCGTATGCATAGAATAGTGCTAGCTACTATGTTTGCAAAGTATAATTTACTGGAACACAGCTTGTTTAGCCTTCAAGAACACGACGAAAATGGTAACATTAAAGGCAACATTAACATGGATATGATCCAAGCACACGGGCTAACCCATAGAGACCTAGATAAATTGTACGATTCGTTTCCGTTGAATATAGACAATCTAAACCAAGTACCAGACCCTATTTATGACGGTGACTCTGACATGACTCCGTTTTACCAAGACTCACTAGTAAGTGTATGTACTGAAACATCTTTTCATACTAATGTTATGGCGCTAACAGAAAAGTGCATTAAGCCGATAAAGTATAAGCATCCATTTATTTTAGTAGCTACACAAGGCACATTAGCCCGACTTAAAGAGTTTGGTTACAAAACGTTTGACACATGGTGGGATGAAGGATACGATGACATAATCGATCACAATGATAGAATGGACGCTATTGTGAATATTTGTAGAGACATTGCAACATGGGATCAAGAAAAAATAAAACAATTTCGCAACGATGTTAAGGAGACATTAAATCACAATTATAGAATATTTATAGACAACCCCTGGTCAAGAGCGTACGGGGAAGTATATGACATTGTGGTTAATAAAAAACTATTATGAGTAAAAGAATCTTAGTATGTGGGGCAGGTGGGTTCATTGGCTCTAAGCTAGTTACTAGTTTAAAAGAACAAGGGCACTATGTAATCGGTGCCGATGTTACTACACCCCGATACGAAACAACAGGCGCAGACAAGTTTTTCTGTTATGATTTAACTAACGCTGTGTTAGTTGATGAATTAGTGTCAATGGAAATAGATGAGATATACCAGTTAGCTGCCGACATGGGCGGCGCAGGTTATATATTTACTGGAGAAAATGATGCTAACATTATGAGTAACAGTGCAGCTATAAATATTAATATATTAAACAGCATGGTGGCGCATAATGTTACAGATGTATTTTATAGTTCTAGTGCATGTGCATATCCCGAGTTTAATCAAGTAGATCCCGAAAGCCCGCTTTGTGCAGAGTATTCAGTATATCCTGCAATGCCAGACAGCGAATATGGCTGGGAGAAACTGTTCAGTGAACGATTGTATGCAAGCTATAGTCGTAACTATAATCTTCGTGTTAGGATTGCTAGACTACACAATGTATTTGGGCCGTGCGGCTCTTGGGATAACGGAAAAGAAAAAGCACCGGCTGCCTTATGTCGTAAAGTTGCCGAAGCATCGCCCGAAAACAACAATGTGGTTGAAGTGTGGGGACCAGGTAATCAGACCCGTAGCTTTTTATACATAGACGAAGCTATTAAAGGCATACATCATATTATGGCTTCAGACTATAACAAGCCGGTGAATTTAGGTAGCTCAACAATGATAGCTATGAATGACTTAGCATTATTGATTGCTAGCATTGCAAATAAAGAAATTAGTATTAGAAATATCCCCGGACCGGTTGGAGTTATGGGACGAACAAGTGACAACGCACTCATTGAGAAAGTAACTAATTGGACTCCGGATGAGGACCTAGAATCAGGCCTAAGGAAAACGTACACATGGATAAACGGCCAATTAGGTTAAAAGCATATCTAGATGACAGTACATATGGCAACCTTTCTAACCTAGATAATCAAGACCCTGCTATACAATATTGGGCTAGTTTCGCTAACGGGCCTGACTTCCTTGCCTTCAATCACACGTTTGTCCAAACTGATTTAAAATCTGCTGGCTTTATTCCTAGCTATTGGCAAGATCAAGACATCGTTGATCCAGGCATATACTTTGTTAGTTTACGTAATACTAGCAACTGGTGGACTGGGCATACTAGTCCTATACCCAATTGCTTGACATTTGTACACCAAAACATTCTGCAAGCGATGCGAGAAAGGACGGTAATTTTAGTTTTGTGTAACCAGACTGAAGGCGAAGCAATGCTTGGCGGGGCATTTCACCAAATGCATGATACCATGGAATTTATGAATCTACCTCCATACTCGATTATAATATCAACAGGACACACTGACTCGAGACAACTATATCATAATTGGTGTGCAAATAATAACATAGAACCTATGCTAACTATCCATCATACCTATCTCGATAATACATTTCCTAAAGAAGTTATTGATAGTATGCCAGACTTACTAGTAGACAACGCAATAGCTAATAAAAATTCTAAGGATTTTATGAGCTTAAACTATACAGTAAAGCAGCATAGATTAGAGCACTTGTATTTTTTGTTACAGAACGACTTGGATAAAAAAGGACTTATTTCTGGACATTGGCATAGAAATGAACCAGAATCAAACATACTAAAGACTTTCATTTCACGCTGGTCAGGTGATATAGATGACCTTGAACTTAGTAAAGTACTCAATAAAAAATTGCCATTGATTGCTGATAAACTTACATTCGACGGTTCTAACCCAGCTGACACACATGACTATAATTTTAACACAGATCTTTATAGTAACGCACTATTAAGTTTTGTTACGGAAAGCGAATTTAATCAGCAAGGATCGTTTATTACAGAAAAAACATACAAAGCATTATTAAGTGGGCATCCTGTTATAACACTTAATGGTTCTGGTGCAGTGCAGTCAATGAGAGATTTTGGATTCCGCACGGATTGGACAATGATAAATAATTGGTACGACGATATCCAAGACCATACGCACAGGTTCAAGGCAGCACACCAAGAGCTACTCCGATGGTGTAATTTAACTAGAGAAGAACAATTAGAACATCTATATAAAAGTAGAGATGTGTTAAAGCACAATAAAGATCGAGTCGTTGAATTATCCCGTAATGATGAAAGTACTAACTTTTATTCGAACTATGCAATAGAAACATACAATAGGTTACGACAAGTTGTTGAAGATGTTTACATGAGATATTACACATAATGAAAAAGACAATTAGCTTTGTTAACCCTAATTTTCAACAAGGGCCTAAGGCACTTAATGCATATTACTTGCCTTATAGTGCAGCAATACTGTGGGCTTATGCAAAAACGTCCGAACAAGTAGATAAGCAATTTGATTTAAACACATTCATTTGGCGCAGAGATAATATTCAAGACACTGTAGAAAAGTTAAAGAACGATAGCGTAGTAGGGTTTAGTACATACCTCTGGAATAACAGTTATAATAATGTGCTAGCTAGAGAGTTAAAGAAAGTTAATCCCGATGTATTAATAGTATTCGGAGGCCCACAGCCGCCTATTGAGGATTACGATTTCTTTGAACGATTCCCTTATGTAGATATATGTGTTAAGACAGAAGGCGAAGTAACATTCCAGAGTATACTTGAGTCATATGACACTAAAGAATTTTCTGATATTCCAGGCATACTAATTAATCGTAACGGCAAGACCATAGATACCGGCAACGCAGTTAGAATTAAAGACGTCGATATAATCCCCAGTCCATACTTAACAGGCTTGTTTGATAACTTATTAGTAGAGTTTCCTGAAGTAAGTTGGACTGCTACACTAGAAACAAATAGAGGCTGCCCTTATGCTTGCACATTTTGCGACTGGGGTAGCTTAACTTATGCTAAAGTAAAGAAGTTTAAATTAGAGCGTGTGTACGCAGAACTAGAATGGATAGGCAAGAACCAACTAGACTTTGTAAGTATAACAGACGCTAACTTTGGTATATTTCCTGAGCGTGATTTAGCTATTGCTGACAAGTTGGTACAAGTACAAAAAGAATACGATAATCCCAAAAGCTATACGATATCGTGGGCAAAGAATCAAAAGGCTGAAGTAATTGAAATCGTTAAGAAACTAATGATAGAAGGTGGCAGCACACTAGGACTTAATTTAAGTGTGCAGACGCTAGATGAGCGCACCTTAGAGATTATTAAGAGAAAGAACTTAGCAATGAATAAAGTAGAGGAAGTATTCGACGCTTGTGAGGTTAATAACATTCCTTTATACACAGAACTTATTCTTGGCTTGCCTGGCGAAACACCAGAGTCATGGCGTAAGAATTTTTACGGACTATACGAAGCTGGAAACCACACGGGCATAACTGTATATCAAGCACAGCTATTAGAGAACGCTGAAATGAACTTAACCCAGCGCAACTTATATAATATTAAAGGCAGTATGGTATACGATTATCTAGTAGGCAGTTATAACACACACGAGCTGCAAGAAGGTGTCGAAGTAGTCAATAGTACACTAGACTTACCTATACACGAAATGCTTAACGCACAGTTGTTTTCCTGGTTTCAGATTACATTCCATATTAACGGGCTAACTAACTACTTGTCTAGATTCTTAAAGAGATACGCAGGCGAATCGTATGAAGATTTTTACGAAAAACTTTATGAATTTATTAAAAAAGACGAATGGCTGCTAAGCGAAATAGATCGTATTAGTAAGTTTTACACTAACTGGTTAACAAAGGGTGCTATTAACCACCCTCCGATATCAGGCATGGAGATACATGGCTGGAACTTGATACACAGCACTACTATACGTCTACACAGTGAATCAATGACAGGTCATGTTAGTGATTATATTGCTAAGTTTATTAACACTGAGTACAGTGAAATAGATCCCGACATAAGAAAGGAGCTATTAAGTTTTCAACGTAACTTTGTAGTTGACTTTGCGCGTGTCAACGAGTATCCTATACGTGAAGAATATGAGTACGACATATTAGGGTACATTCAAGACAGTGGCGATTTAAACGTAAAAACTAAGTTTGAGTTTAACTTCCCGGAAGATAAAACAATGAGTTTAGAAACGTTTTGTGAGAAAATCTTTTTTGATCGTAGGAAAAACTTCGGCAAAGCCTGGATTACTAAACTGTAATGGCAACTAGAAATATTTATTTGTGGGCATGGCAAGAACCTGATGTTCCGGTAGAACAACAGATCCAGGAAATACTTAGCAACGACGATAGCGTCAACGTTTATTACTTGCATCAACTTGAGTACGCAGTGCATTTTTCTGAGTTGATGTGTAACCTTATACTAGACAATCCTGACAACATACTTGTAAAAGTAACTACGTTTATGGCAACGCATAAAGGCCTAGAGAAATATATCGCTACGCAATTTAATAACAAACTACCCAAAAATATACTAGTATACCCATGGTGGGATTATTATTTTTTAAGAAGTGAAGCAAAGCTTCGAAACAACACTTACCTAAAAGAAAAAGACAGCGCAGTATTTGATCATCCATTTTTGTGCTATATGCATAAACCAAAGCTACATAGGAATTTATTGATAGATAAACTTGCTGAGTATGACTTAATTAGTAAAGGAATTGTAACTTACTGGCATGATGTGTGGTCCACACTCGACGAAAAAACTACGTTTAACTACTATGACGGAAAGCCAATAACTAGAGATAACGGTTACGAAAATGGTTTCACGTCTTGGAACTTTGATCTAGAATTTATGACTAGCTTTATGCATTGCGTTACAGAAAGCGATTGCGGAGAATACACAGGGATTACTGAGAAAACAGCAACACCTATATTCGCTAAGCGCCCTTTTTTAGTATTAGGCTCAGTAGGATTCCACAGTGAGCTTGAGAACCTAGGGTTTAAACTATACACCGAGCTATTTGATTATAGTTTTGATGTGGTCGATGATATAGAACAACGTACACAAATGTACACCGACAACATTATTCAGATTGTTGACAACAAAGATCATCTTGTTGCTATGTTTAACAAGATAAAAAGCAAGTTAGATTTTAACGAGGAACTGGCCTGGCAATTAGTTAAAGAAAAACCAAACGTGCCATTACCGATGTTAGAAAGGTTAAATGATTTTGCGCTCCCTTTCCCGCAAGCAAACGAAGAAGAAGATGCACAAATTTTCACTGATTGGAGAATACAAAAATGGTAGTATCTATTTGCGCTTGGAATGACGAAGAAAATGTATATGAACTTATTCGAGAAGCTTTAGAGGAATTCAACGAATGGGGTAACCCCAATGAACATTGGTCGGCCATCACTGTGAATTTTAATTGGCAGGCAGAATTTAGTATAGACGAAACGCATCTTACCCCAGCAGTCAGGGAGTTAATAGAAACATATAAAATTAGAACTACTATTATAACATGTATGTTTGACCAGGAGCAGTTAGAAGAAAAAGTCAATAGCATCTGGGGCAACGCAATGCCAAAAGAATTAGTTACAGTTGTAGCTTGGTGGGATTACTATTTACTGCACACTGTTAGTGAACTAGAACTACCTGACCTTGATTCTTTTTACCAGACTGAACGGGTAGACCAAGGAAAATTTAGTAGTTCTTATCTATGTTATATGCATAAACCAAAGCTACATAGGAATTTATTAATAGACGAGCTAGCCAAACACAAGCTAATAGACCGAGGTAATGTAACATATCATTATGATATTTGGAATGAGGGGGGAGATGCAAATTATGAATTCAAACATTATAACGGTGTTCCAATACACAACGATCATTATGTTAATAATGATAGCTGGCACCGATGCCACCCTTACTCAGTCGATGAAGAATTTATGTCTTCATTTTTGCATGTAGTAACAGAAAGCGATGTCATCTCTACTGTCTTGTCTGAAAAGACCGCGATGCCTATATTTCTTAAACGCCCTTTTTTAATTCTAGGTACTGAGGGTCATTACCGTAGGCTTCAAGAAAAAGGATTTGTGTTGTACGATGAAATATTTGATTACTCGTTTGACAGCGAACCGGATATAGGTAAGCGTGTAGAACTTATAACAAAAAATATTCAAAATGTTGTGGATAATCGAGATAAATTAGAAGAATGGTTTGATATTCTAAAACCTAAATTAGATCATAACTACAATATAGCACAAGAATCTCTTAATGCTGCTAATTTTCCTGAGGCAGTGCTAGATAGAATTTACTGCTACACTCGAACCTGGCCGCGTTTCACAGAGCAACGCGACGCAAGGATATTTTATAAAAAAGTAGAAAAAGGAATTTATCCGACACACCTTTCTTTTGATTTAAACAACGACATATATGCAGGAGAAATAATAGAACAAGCTGCTGAGTACATGAAAATACCTAAGGTCTACTACTTCGGGTACACAGAGTGGTGTCCTATAATACCAAAACCTATGGTTGACGCTGTTAATAATAATAATATAGAGTTAAACAGTTGTTGGCTTTCTTGTGATTCGAAGTGGCTAAGTGAGCAAGTAACTATGCAGGGTGTACGCAAACATAATACACAAGCCTGGCCGACTTATTTTATGCTTAGAACTATTGAGTACGAACGAGAAAACATTACAAATAATTTCAAGAACACAGAAAACATTACTAAGGATTTTTCGCACAACTATATAAATTTAAACATGCAGCCGCATCAGCATAGATGTATGCTTATAGATATGCTTGCAAAGTACGGATTAGTTGATCACCCTAACGGATTGGTGAGTTGGCACAACCATGCAGCCTCACTCTATGAATTCAGGTGGTACGATGACAAGATTAGAACTATAGGTGATGATTTCGAAAATCACAAAGACTCGTTTAACTTGCCGGATCAATATTATACTAGTTTTGTTGATATAATTACTGAGTCAACTACAGAAGTTCCCGTCATTACTGAAAAAACGGCTCAGGCATTATTCATGAAAAAGCCGTTTATAGTATTAGGTTCTCCGTGTTTTAGTAAAGATGCATTAACGCACTATGGATTTAAACTATATGATGAGCTTTTTGATTATTCGTTTGACGAAGAAAAAGATGATAATTTAAGAGCCGTCGGCGTAGCCATGGAAGTTAAAAAGATTAGCAAGATGACACCCAAAGAATGCAATGACATGTATGAAATATTAAAACCTAAATTAGAATATAATAAAGCACTGTTAATAAAACTAGCATACAGTACTGATTATATGCCTGAAATGCTATTAAACAATTATATCAAATTCTCTGATCCGGAAAACCCTCGATACCTAGGTAGGAACTTATCTTATGATTTTGTGGATATTAAGAATTGGACCTATAAGCCATGAGTACTATATTACGACACATCACACATACGTTTAATGACACAATCAAGCTCAATGATCGTTTTGTAGGCACGCCACCCTACCCGATGATAACATTGGATAATTTTTTGCCTGACAATACCGCACTTGCTCTAGAACAAGAAGCAGATACAATACCAGAAAAATATTGGTCAGAATTTACACGCAAAGGTGGATACATGCAAGAATGTGCTGACATGACTGAAGCACCATTAGCTCAAGAACTTGTTAACCAGATACATAGTCAACAAGGAATGAAGTGGCTAAGTAATATCACTGGCATTAAAGATTTAATCCCTGACCCATATTTAATAGGTGCTGGATATAGCAAGAGCTGTCGCGGCGACAAGCTAGGTATACATACTGACTTTAATTGGAATGATCAGATTAAAGTACACCGTATGTTAAGCATGATTGTTTACTTAAATTCTGACTGGAAAGAAGAGTACGGCGGCCACTTAGAGTTTAGGGATTTTGATAACAAGCAGACTATACAAAGCGTAGCGCCGCTTTTTAATAGAGCAGTTATTTGGCGCTACCACAAGCGAGGCTTTCATGGTTATCCAGAACCATTAAACTGTCCAACTGGGATGAGCCGGAAAACATTTAGGTTATTCTTTTATGTAAGCGATGCTGTGTATAAAGAAGATGATAGGCCGCACCGTAGCTTGTATTGGTACGACGAAGACAACCAAGAACCGTACGACATAGTAACACAAAAATAGGTGAGTCATGAAATTATTAAAATCTTTTAAAGATCCATGGGATGCAGTTACACTATTCGAAAATAAGTTAGCTGAATATGGTGGCTCTAAATACGCAGTATGTGTTGATAGTTGCTCGAATGCGTTATTTTTGTGCATGAAGTATCTTAAAGTAGAGCACGAGTGTATTACGTTACCAGCCCACACTTATGCTAGTGTACCTATGCAGTGTATACATGCCGGGAATTATATTAACTTTAGTGACGAAATATGGTCAGGCGCTTACTACATAGGTGATACAGATATAGTAGATAGCGCAACTCGGTTTACTCGGAATATGTATGCCCCTGGAAGTTATTATTGTGTAAGTTTTCATCATCGCAAGACTCTTAAACTAGGACGAGCAGGCGCCATATTAACAGACGATAAAGATTTTGTAGACTGGTTGCGCGTAATGATTTACGATGGTAGACACTGTGATGTTAAGTACGATAACGATATCCTGGGCGCTATTGGGTACCATATGTATATTACTCCTGAAACAGCATTTGAGGGATTAGAAAAACTTAAAGAATTGCCGGATAAAAATCTAGACACTGGTGGTAGTCATTCGTACCCAGACCTAAGACACCAGGAAGTATTTAAGGACTATCTGAAATGATAAAAAAGCCAATCCTGGATGAAAATGGTAAGCCGAGTTTACCTTACGATAGATTTATTGTAGCTGGGTGCAGTTTTACTCAATATGCATGGCCTACCTGGGCTGATATATTAGCGTATAATTTCGGTTGTACTAAAGGTCAATACCTTAACTTAGCGCAACCTGGGGCAGGCAATCAATTTATTTCATCACAAGTGCTAGCACTAGATGCAGTTGACGCGCTGACTAGCAATGATTGCGTTGTTGTTTGTTGGTCGGGCGTAAGCCGTTACGATACATATCATGACGACAAGGGGTGGCTTGCCCCAGGGGATATCGTTCTTAAAGAAGGTATAAGTTACGCTGATTCTAATGACAAAGACGACATAAGGCACACTAGTAGTTTTATTAAAAAATATTATGATCCGGTTGGTTTTTTGTTTCGAGACCTAGTGTGTATGCAAAGCATTAAACAGTTACTAGACAATAGAAATGTCGACTATTTGTTTTTAACTATGCAGGGATTACCGTTAACGGATATCCAACCAGCATTTGAAAAAAGTATCAAGCAGCTTGTCGAGGTATTTAGTGACACCATTCAGACAGTAACATCACGCCCTTCCTTACATGATGCACTAACAAAACATATAGAAAACAACTATTTGGTCCATCCGGATTTTCACGACACGCACCCACTTCCAGGGCCATATATAGAATACATAGAACAGTACATATACGAGTTAGACATTCCTACTCAGAAGTACATAGATACAATACATAATCAGATAGTAAAGATAATACAGGATCAACTTGATAAAAAAATAGATTATGATACAAAAAAGTTTAGATACAGACTACATGAACTCACTGTAAATGAAGGTCTAGATGATAATAAAACTAACCTTATTTTCCCGAGAGATTTTGAGAAATTTAATGATAAACAGTAATACAGAATGGGGTACATTAAAAGAAGTTATACTAGGTACTGCTGTAAACGCAAGTATTCCTACTATCAAGGGAAAAGATATTCATTGCGTAGATTATGCACACCTTGATGATTTAAGTAATACAAAAGGCGGCAATTATGCCTTTGATGTTATAGCTCAAACACAAGACGAGCTAGACGTCTTCTCCCAAAACTTAACTAGTATTGGAATTTCTGTACTACGCCCTCAGGTACAGAATACGTTAAAGGTGGTATCTACACCTGATTGGAAGTCAGACGGGTATTACTATTATTGTCCTAGAGATAGTATCCTGATAGTAGGAGATACTATTATTGAAACACCAATGCCATTGCGTTCTCGGTACTACGAAACTAACGCATACAAAGACATACTACATAATTACTTTCTTAACGGTGCTAAATGGATTAGCGCGCCACGCCCAAGACTACTAGATGACTTATATAATCGAACTGATTTATCTAAACCAACATTAACCGAAACTGAAATAGCATTTGATGCAGCTAATGTCATACGATGTGGCAAAGATCTCTTTTACCTTGTTAGTAATAGCGGTAATAGATTAGGGGCACAATGGCTGCAAAGCACGTTGGGAGACAAGTATAGAGTACACGTTATGGATAACATTTATGCTTATGTACATGTGGATACAAGTATATTACCGCTAGCACCAGGTAAAGTGTTATTAAATCCAGAACGAATTAACAAAGATAATTTGCCTAAATACTTTAATTCCTGGGAAAAAATATGGAGCCCAGTGCCAACGCCAACTGATTGCGACCTAGAGTGGGCAAGCGGAAGCCCGTGGATAGGCATGAACGTACTTAGTTTAAGCGAAACGTTAGTTGCTGTAGAGGCTAGACAAACTAAACTAATGCGGTTACTAGAACGGCATGGATTTGATATAATGCCAGTTAAATTAACCCATTGTCGAACATTGAGTGGAGGCCCGCATTGTGTAACATTGGATACTATCCGCGAAGATCACTATGCAGATTACTCTTAACATAAATAGTTATACATACACAACACGGAGGCAAATTCAATGACACCAGATAAAGAAGAACTAGAACAAACCAACGAAACTGTTTCTGAATCGGAACAAGAAGAACTAACGGAAGAAGAATTGTTAAAGCAAAAAATAGCAGAGCTACGCCGTCGAGATCCATTCATATACCGAGAACCGGAACAAGAAGAATCCACGGAAGAACTAACGGAAGAAGAATTGTTAAAGCAAAAAATAGCAGAGCTACGCCGTCGAGATCCATTCATATACCGATAAAGGTTAACAAAAACATGATTATAATGGGCATAAGCAGTATGTTCCATGATGCTGCTATTACTGTAGTAAAAGACAATCAGATTGTTTTTGCTGCGCACAGCGAACGCTACAGTAAATTAAAAAATGATCCTTTTCTTAATAAAGAAATAGTACACGAAGCATTAAGCTTCGGAACTCCTGACGTCATTGTATTACATGAAAAAAATTGGGCAAAAAAATTAAGACAAGCCACTAGTGGTAACTTTCGTGCTCTAGGTGAATTATCACAAAAGGATTGGATACGTAAATTTTATCCTGCACTCAAAAACATTCCTATTAAATCTTATTGGCACCACGAGACACACGCAGCAGCAGGCGTATTAACAAGCACGTTTGATGAATGTGCAGTAGTAGTATTAGATGCGATAGGGGAATACACTACCTCTAGTATATGGTCGTGGAAAAATGGAAAACTATCTAAGAAACACAGTACTAACTTTCCTAGTAGCTTGGGTCTATTTTACAGTGCTGTGACATATCGCTGTGGCTTAAAGCCTATGGAAGATGAGTATATACTAATGGGAATGGCTGCATACGGTAATCCGACTGACGGTTTAAGAATTAGCAATGTAATGGCAGAAAAGTATTTTATACATCAGAATCCTTTTAAGTTTCCATCTGAATCAGTACGTATGCAAACGAACTTACAAAAAGGATTGCCTAGTAAAGACTTTGTCGGGGAAAGCCCATTCGACATGGCTTATGCCGCGCAATTACAAACGCAAAAGCGTATAATAGCATACGCTAGATATGCAAAACAAATTACAAAAAGTAATAATTTAGTATTTATGGGTGGTGTTGCTCTAAATTGTGTAGCTAATACTGAGCTACTGAATTGTTTCAATGATGTACACATTATGCCTAACCCAGGTGATGCAGGCAGTAGCTTGGGTGCAGCAGCATTGGAACTTTATAACAACACAGCAAGAAAAGTAGAATGGAAAGGACCGTACTTAGGATCAAATATAAGCGGGTCTTATCCAGTGAACAAAGCATTGCGTTCATTAGAACGTAATGAAATTTTTGGAATAGCAAACGGTCGAGCGGAATTCGGTCCAAGAGCGTTAGGAAACCGCAGCCTTTTGGCAGACCCAAGGGGAGGTGACATCAAAGATAAGGTTAACTCTATCAAAAGAAGACAAGAGTTTCGACCGTTTGCGCCAGTAATTCTAGAAGAGCATGTACACGAGTATTTTGAAATGCCCAATCGATGCATTAGTCCGTACATGCAATTCACAGCTAAATGTAAGGCACCTACAACGTATCCTGCCATTGTGCATAAAGACGGCACTAGTAGAGTGCAAACTGTTAACAAAGAACAGCATCCTGGACTATATGCATTAATTAATAATTTCTATCAACGCACTGGATGTCCTATGCTACTAAACACTAGCTTAAACATAAAGGGCCAGCCTATTGTTAATGATAGACTCGATGCATTAACATTTACGCAGACTTATGGCATTGAGGTTCATACTTCCGATGCCGAGGACTAAACTTACAAAAGCCCAAATTATGTTAGAAGGGCGATGTCTAGAGTGTGGCGAGAAAAGGGATCAACACACAGTTCGATGCCCCTTTCATCCGAATAGACGAGTTATAGATGCTCTTGCAATATTCAGACGACACCTGAATTCTCAGAATAAAGGTCTTGACGATGTATGACGTATTTTACCTAGGCGAGAATACTGCGTTAGTAGAGCATTTACCATTTGCAAAACAGGTTAACTCTATCCAAGAAGTTAATTCAAGAACCCAGATGTTTTGGATAATAGAACCTAACATAGAACTATCTGATTATGATATATTAGACTTTAAACCAGAGCATTGTGATAGGGTGTACGAACACATTTGGAAATGCCCAACCAGTGAGCACATTGGTTTTAGGCTATTACCGAAAATTACTCCAGCAGGTGAAAAAGAATTTTCAACTAATAGATTTCGAAAGAAAATTGATATCATTCGCAAGACAGTTCCGGGAAAATACTTCGACAAAAACCCAACAGCAAGTTATGTGTGGTGCGTGGACGTAGACTACAAAATAGCAAACGATATTGATTGGGTTCCTAATAGGTTTGAACCTGAGTACATACATAACTTCCACCTAAAAGGGCAACTAGAACACAAATACCCAGATGGCGAGGGAGGAGTACGGTTGTATCCTCGGGATTGGAAAAAAGCAACAGTAAAATATAGAGGTTGCTTAGATAATGCTAGTGAGCGTTATCCTATATTATATGTTGACGATGTCACTGACTACAGTGCAAGAGATGAATATAAAGATGGGTTTGTTTGGCTTATAGATAAAGAGTATCAGATTGAGGAAAGTACGTTAGAATGGACGCCAGATCCATTCGAGCAGGATTACATACACTGCTTCAGAATGCCCTACCAGCTAACCACAAAGTATCCGCATAATGTTGGCGGCATACGATTAGTTCCTAGGCGTTATAAAGATGCTAGTGAAAAAATACACAGGGTAAGCCCCGTGGAGGACATTAACTATAATGTGTTTTATGTTAACGAAGGAGAATTTACTGACGAGAAGTTCCAGAAGCTATGCAGCATATCTAAGACAGAATGGTTCTGGGTTGTTGATAGGGATTACGGCGACTTAAATGGTAAATTCTTATATGTGCCTCAAGATCACGAACAAGAATACATACACGCATTTAAAATTAAAGGTCATCTCGAATATCGCTACAGTCCTTATATAACAGAATTCCACGACAAGCGAGTGTCGGGTATCTATCTAATAAACAAGCACCACGATTATGATACAGTGAAGAAGAAGTTCCAAGAAAATATTTGTCCTATGCGTTACGATGTATTTTTTGTAGACGAACACGAGTTATCTAGTTATGCAAAATATGCTCGACTTAGTAAAACATCAATGTTCTGGTTAGTGGCAAAAGAGTTTAGACTACCTGACAACTTCACTTGGATACCTGAAACACACGATCAAAAGTATATTAATATATTTAAAGTTCCGGGGCAGTTAGATCATAGATATCCACCTAGTATTGTTAACGTAAGTGACAACAGGTGCGGTGGCATAAAATTAGTTCCGGTAGAGTTTAATGAACAAGACAAAAAGTATCAAGGATACTTACAAGAAGTAGGTGGTGTACAATACGAACAATTCACTGACGAAGAAGATGGTCGCGCTAGAAGCAAGTACGATTGGTTCTGGGTAGTAGACGAAAATGTCGACGTGTTAGAAGAATTTAGTTTTACATATTACCCGGAACCGTGGGATGAAGGGAAGACTCACGTTTGGCAAAAGCTAAACCCAAAAACACTAATGCAATATGACTACAGTGGAATCAGACTGTGTCCTCGTGTTCCTCTAGATAAAGGAAGACCAAAATACATAAGAGAGCCAGCATGTGTGCATAAAGAGTATGCTGTTTGTGTAATCGACAGTACAGTTGATTTAATTGAACAACTTGAGAAGTTCGATCGAGAATGTGAACACGACATGTACTATGTAATAGATCCGCATGTGCAGCTTGATCCTGCATTTGCCTTTGATTATTATCCTACGCAATGGGACAAAGATAATGTTCATGTGTTTAAGTGTAACGATGCGCACACTGGTGTCAGACTGTATCCAAAAAACACGTTTAATAAAATACATGTTTATGATGATCAAGACATCATCTTTAATCGTTTTGATAACCTAAAGCTCTTAGAAATAAACGCAAGCATAGCACCAACGTGGCCTGTAGTACATCTAGAATTAGAAACCAAAAAAGAACTAACGCAAATACTTAAAGAACAACAAAAGAATGGCAATGCTTTTGTGTGGACTGTAGACAAAGACGTTGATGTAATAAAAGAAGTTCTAGATAAGGGTGTGCTTCCTAGCGCGAATAAGATTATGCTTTGGCAAGCCTTAAACTTTAAGACTCAAGCTGTTCATTCTTACGGAGGACTACGGTTATGGCCAACAGATTTAAACCCCAAGTTAATTACAGATGATGCTATAAGACTGAACAAAATACAAAACAAGCAATATGTTAGAAAGCCTGGAGCTATAATTAAACCGTACGATATTATTTTTATAAGCTACAATGAAAAAGGTGCTGATGCTAGATATCAGCGACTCGCACACAAAGTACCAAACCTTAAACGGGTTCACGGAGTGGAAGGAATCTTCGAAGCACACAAAGCAGCAGCAGAACTAGCTGATACTAAAATGTTTTGGGTAGTTGACGGAGACGCAGCAATAGAAGAACAATTTGAATTTAATTATATTCCCGACCTGTATGACCAGGAAGTTGTTCACGTGTGGCATTCACGCAATCCGATTACAGGATTGGAATACGGTTATGGTGGTGTTAAATTGTTTAACACAGAGCAAGTACGAGAAAGCACTAGCTGGGGATTAGACTTCACTACTGGTTTAAGTACTCGATTTAAAGTAGTGCCAGAGGTAAGTTGTATAACATACTTCAACGAAAGTGGGTTAACAACCTGGCGCAGCGCATTCCGAGAATGTGTTAAGCTAGCAATTAAAGGTGATCAGGAAAGTAATGATCGTTTGGAAGCATGGCTGCATCCTGTCCCTGATGCATTTTTTAGACATGAAGCAAAACTAGGTGCAGAAGATGGTAAGCAGTATGGTCTAGAATTTAAAGACAATGCAGCAGCACTGGCTAAAATTAATGATTATGAATGGTTAGAGGAACGGTATGAGTCAGCCTTTAATAAGTCTTAATGAATGGGACGAAGTAGCTCGTTATGTAGATAGCGAGTTTAAGTATCCTGCTAGCTTTGTAAGTAGAGCAGCAAGCGGCGACTTTGATAAAGATGCATTTAGTTTAGGACAACTAGCAAGCAAAGCCTGGCTACTCAAAGAGTATGCACAATACAGTCCTGTAAGGCCACATACACTTGCATTGCTAGCTTCTTGGTACGGGGTATTAGCTGAACCATTGTTAATACAAACTCCCCAATTAGAACGAGTTTGGGGCTTCGATATATACCCTCATTCAGTAAGGATGAGCGATCAATTTAACCAACACCTTGTTGTAGATGGTTGGCGGTATAAAGGTGTAGTAGACGATATATTAACTATTAACTGGAAGCATCCAGAGTTTGTAGTAAACGGTACACTTATAGATACTAAGCCAAGCGTTATAGTTAATACTAGCTGCGAACACATGCATGAATCGTGGTTTGATTCAGTCGGCACCGATCAGTTAGTAGTATTACAATCAAACAACAATCGTTTTCTTGATGGGCACATAAATATCACTGAGTCATTGGATCAGTTATTAGAAAAGTATCCGTTATCTAAAATACTATTTAAAGGATCAATGAAGCTACCTTTATACACACGCTACATGTTAATTGGATATAAATGAATAATATCGACAAAGCACAGTATAAGCTAGAAGGTAAGTGCATCGAATGCGGATTACCTAATGCAACTCATGTTCCTAGTAAATGTGGTATTGCTGCAAGTGAGTTCGGATTAAAGATGAAGAAGATTTTAATTGATTCTTATAAAGTACAGGGTGAGATACATTCGTTTCATACCTTTAAAGGTAGTTAAGACTACAAGCTAGCGTATACGTTCTTGGCGTCTTCTTCGTCTTGAAATTGAATAATTGTTCTATTGTGTGAGATGTCAAAGTGTTGTTTAAATTTCTTTTCAGACTTGGCTAAAGTTTCTTTAAGTTCTTTTTTCTTTGCTTTGCGCAATGCAGTATTTGTACCACGATGCCAGTAGACAATCAATTGCCAGTTAAAGCCATCGTTTGTGAATATTTGTTCTATTGTAGTAGCTTCTTGGTTAACGAGAGACGCCATCAAATAACCCATCAAGTATTACATTAGCTTCATCGCGTACAACACCGTATGTATCATCTAAATCAATTACAACCTCAATGAGGTGAATATCTTTTGTGATGCCCAAATTAACTAAGTGATCTTCTATATTTTTATAGTCTAGGCCTTCTTTAAGATATTTCTTCTTAATTTCATAACGTTGCTCTTTTGCACCGACCGTGATAAAAACACTATCTAAGAATTGAAACGGTATGGTAGAGGCTTTTATGTCATTCAATATCTTTTGCATTAGGTGATTCTTTTCTTTGCTCTTGCCAAGCAATACCACTTTAGGCGTCTCAAATGACATAATATTCCTTTTTTACTGTAGTTAGTATTTATTTATGCATTTTCGGCTTTTTTTGGCCGCCCTCTTTTCACCGGACGCAGTGAAGGATCCATTGCATAAGCCTGTTCCAGCTTCGCTTTAGCTTCTGATTCCAACGACTTAGCATCATCTAGCATAAGCTGCCCTTGCATAAGTAACCCTTGAGCAATGTCATCGCCGCTTGATTCAACTGATGCTGCTTCAACTGGGGCACTAGTAGGTTCTGCTACTGGAGCTTTTTTGCCTTCGTTAAGGTGAATCTCATCGTTAATTGGCGCAGTGTAACCACCTTCTAACTTGTTTATCTCACTGTTAACATCAGCTAATGGTACGCTACTGTTTGGTTGCGGAGTAAGTGCAACATGGCTCACCGGTACTTTTTGCATGTACTTGCCATAATGCAATGCATTAAGCATAGCCTGACCATCAGAGAACTGCTTGCGCGAAAGAACATCAGCGATAGCATTTGCTGTTTGCGCTTCAGTACTTTGTACTGCATTCATTAGCTCGTCGTGCATACGCTCTGGCAATGATCCAGTTTGTACAATTAAACAGCTAGTTGCGTCATCAGGCAACTCTCTAAAAATAATTACGCATGGCTTCTCACCAAATTTTCCAACGTGTTTTACTAAACTCATGATAATATCCTCTTATGCTTCTTGTTGTTCTGTGTCAGCGTCAGCCGCATCAGCTTCTTTTGCTTTTTTATCAGCATCAGCCGCAGCCAAAAAAGCTGAAACCTTATCGAACACTGAGCCAATTTGAGAAAGCTCGTTAGCCTTAAATGCGCCACGTGTTGTAGCAAGGTCAACGACTTGTAGCAAAATAGCCAAGTCATTTAATGTAATTTGGGTATCAACAGGAAGTTGTGTTGCTTCTTCCTCTTTGATTGTTGTAGTAGTGTCTGACATTGTGTAAAACTCCTAATAATAGTTTTGTTATTAGTATTTAATAAACCTAATCATAACGGCTTGGAATTATTGGTTTTCTTTTTATTCTTTAAGTATGCTGTCTTTAACCAAGGTAGTTTATAGCGGCTCACTAAGTGATCATCGAGTGGAATACATGAAGGATCAGTCCATTCAAATCGAACTTTTTCTGCATAAGCATCGGTTTTCTTGCGGCCTTTTAGCAGACTTATAGCTACATTAGCTAAGTATTCTTCAAAAACTTCTTCCCAATCACTAGGATTTAATACAATTGGGCACGATACTACGTTAGGGAAGACAATCGTTGGGTCAACAGTTTGGTCTTTAAGTGCTCTACTAACAAATAGCGCATGACGCCAAGGAGTGTCTTTTATATGCTTATGATATTTTGGAATCAGAGGCAAACCCTCATAACAATCCATAGTATGGAGACCTAAGTTGCACAATAGTATCTTGCTATCTCGATCGAGCACGAACGTTTTTTTGGTCCTAATCCACAGTTCGCCAATAAAAGGCCCTGTAACAGGCAATTGCCTGGCGTCATGGTTGTGTACACAGTCAAGGACGACATGCCTGGCATGTCGCCCCACAGTGCATTGAATCCCAAGTAATTGGTTGTCCTCAGCAAGAATTGTAGGCACCTTTGTTAGTAAGCCAGCACCTAGTTTATCAGACTGTATCATGCAGCTTTGGCTTCACCTGCACCTTCCTCGCGGGTATATGGTACTGTAATACCAAACGGTGCAACTGGGGGTTCACCGTAGCCACCACCGTGAACAATAAACAATGTTTCGCAGTAGAACTCGTCGCCCCAGCCTCTGCAAGGGTAACCATCTGTAAACATAATGAACTTCTTGGGTTCGATGTCGTTATCCTTCATGTACTCCCAGTTACATTCAAACGTAGTACCACCATAACCAGCTAACTCGTAATTATCAAAGTCTTGAATGGTGTCAGCGGTAATAACAACAGGGTTATGTACCTCGGTATCAAAGCACCACAGGTGCACCCTAAAGTCGGTGTACTGTGACATAATACCGTACACTTCTGAGATAAAGTCACGCATCATTTCGTCGTTGATTGAACCAGACGTATCAATAGCAAGTGCGATATCGATGGTTTGGTCGTTGTCCATGCCAGGCAACCAGTAACCAGCATCCAAGCCCTTACGTGATGGCTTCATGAAGTTATAGTTGCTCTTGAGGATTGACTGAATTTGCATAGCAAGAAGCTCGCGCCAGTCAATCTGAGGATTCAGCATCTTATCAACTAGGCGCTTCACGCCACCCGGCAAGTTGCCAGCGCCAGCAGCCTTCGCTGCCTGAATGGTGGCATCACGAACATCGCTAGCGATTGCTTCCATCTCTTCTTTGGTGTACTTAATAGGACCATCAGTACCGTCGCCTTTACCGCCGCTACCATCGCCTTCACCATCGCCTTCACCATCGCCTTCACCACCTTCTGTGCCGTCCATGTGAATATCGAGGGTTTCATTGCCACCGGAGTCACCTGACTCAGGATCGCCGCCGTTTTCTTTAATTTCCTCGTAAAGCTCGTCGTACACTTCTTCCCAAATCTTACCACGGTATTTCCAATCGTAGCAAATTTCAACAAGATCGATTTTCTCACCGATGTTAGCAGAGTCTAAGTCTAAGTTAATAACGAAGTCTTGGGCAATGTTAGCTAGCATCTTATTGCGTGAACCCAACCATTTTGGGTTCATGTGGCTGTAAACACAATGAAGAACTTCGTGTCCAACCAAGAAAATTACTTGTCCTTCGCTTCTGCTAACCAAGGCAGCAACAAAGTTTCGATTATAGTAAAAGTTGCGGCCATCAGTAGCAGCGGTTTGACACCAGTTCGTTGCATCAATGAAACGCAACCTAGTAGCTAAGTTACCAAAGAACGGTGAATTAATAAGGAGATGAACCCGAGCCTTAATAAGTATGTCTAGTACTTGCTCGGATGTTAAGTTCGTTTCGGGGATATCTATCTGAGAATGACGGCTGTCTTTCTTAGCGTTTTCTATGCTATAAACAACCTGATCGCTTTGGGCAAGCATTGCCATTTGTTACTCCTAGTTTTTTACTCTACAGTACTATTATAGCATAGTCTCAGGATATGTCAAGACCTAAAAACCCTTACAAATCAATGACTTAGGAATCTTTTGTAAGTTCTTGATTTTCAACAAGTTTATACTCACCGAATACAGACACCGCATTTTCTATTGCAGTAGCTACGCGATCAGTTGCTAGTAGCGATGCACCATGCCTTTCTTGGCTATTGGTGGCCCCGGTGGTAGTAATCATGTTCTTTGAGCCTACCTTGCGGTTAAGCCACTCTTGAGCCTCATTAGTTGCCCTTGTTCCTATGATGTACTGTGTTTCTTCGTCGGTTTCTGTGAATATATTATAACCTGACTCAATTGTTATAGGGTAAGTATGCTCTTTATCGAAAATCATTTTTCGTTGTAATTCTACTATATCATCAGGTAACTCCTCAAATTCTAAAGCTACACTTATTCCTATATCAAATAGTTCCTCTTTTATTTCGGTACATTTTAATCGACCCAAGGTTGAGAAGAAGTGCATGGATGCGGTATTTAGTATTTCTTCAAAACGAGGATCTTCTAGAGGATAGCGACCGTTTTCCAGGTAAAACATTTGTGCTTCGTTGATCAAATCCATCATGTTCCGTGTACTAGGATAGGTTTTCATGACTTCATACAGTCTATCATAGTATGCACGATACGGAACACCATGTTTAGAATTTAGATATCTTGATACGATTTGAGAAAAGCCTCGGTTATGCATACTTATAACCATCCAACTGTATATATATGAATCTAATACTTCTTCAGTAGTCATGGTGCTAGTCGCAACAACAAGCGCAGTTTGTTCAGCAGTATCCGCGTCTATAAAATTAACTGTTAAGTGATCGTTCTGACCTATTGTGTCTCCGTTAAGTTTACCGTAGTCAGACACGATCACTGTTTTTAATTCGTACTTCTCTATGTATTCTTTGCTGCCCATCTCTGAGTTAGGCAATATTAATGCAGGCCAAACTTCAATTGACGAATGTTGTTTTGCTTCGAGCATATTAGTGAGGCCCTCTCTAAAGGAATCCTTTGTCTCTAACGGTAGCGGAATAATAAGCTCACTGTATGTTAGAACATCATAATCTTCGCTAAAGGCTACTGCTTTTTCAAATTTTTCCTCAGATATATTTTTTCTTTTAATTGCCTCAAGTGTATCGGCATGTTGGCTTTGTCTGCTCATTGTAACGCCTCTACCGAAGGTTGGGCCTAGTATGCTTTCGATGATCATCGCGGTTTCTGTGTTATTTTTAAGGTACTGAAGGTTAATAGCTTGGAATTTACTTTGTGGCAAATCACCAGCTTCTCGGAGAAGTTTAGCTATGTATAAGTCCCGATCTTTAAATATACCAAAATTAGCATCAGCTGGAAAAATATAAGCAACGTCATTATTTGCAAGCCAGCGTATTTCTTCAGTTACTTTCTTCATAGAGAACTTGCGTACCTTAGTTGCTACTGCACTACCCCAATCGCAAAATGTACATGAATAAGGACAGCCTCGATTAGTTTCTATCGAAACCAACCACTCTACTTCAGGGTTAGCTTTTACAATAGGTTCAAACGTTCCTTCGGTGAATGGACTAGGAAGGATGTCAAGGTCTTTAAGGCGCTCTGCTACTACCAAGGGAGGAATCTCACGGCCATCGCTTAGACGTTCTAATATTTCGCAAAATGCTGCTTCACCTTCGTTGCGAACAACTACATCACAGTAATCTAGATTACACTGATCGTTAGTTGAGTTAGGCCCGCCAAACACAATAAGGCATTCGGGCCATCTTTCTTTAACTAGTTGTGCAATTTTGATTTGGTATTGTGAGTTCCATACGTACATAGAGAAACCAAAGACTGCTGGGTCCTCAAGACGATCAATAATATCTGAGGGATATTCTCGCTTAAAGAACAATTCCTTGATTTCGTACTCGTTCATGATATGTTCTTGTGACTCAGCGTATGCAGCCAAACAACCTATACTGTAAGGAAGCCAATAATTGATGGTCCCTTTAAACACCTGCGAATAGTTTACTTGGGCTAGATATACATTCTTCTTCATAGTGCTATAAATCCTTCTGTAGTGTATGTTTATATTTATTCTTATTTACACTAGTATTTGTGCTTTTTGGGAGGTCTAGATGTACGCTAAGTCATTGATTTCATTGAAGAATAACTTAATACACGACTGAGCTAAGTCATTGATTTTAATGAAGTTATTTTACCAAGAATCAATGACTTACAAGCGACCAGTAACAAACTAGAGGAATAGCTGGTACTAGTACTGTTTTATTAAAATTATAGTCTTTTTGTTAATGTGGGGCTAGCTAATGCAGTTTTCTACACTTCTTGACCAACTAATCTTTTTAGCTCAGGACTAATTCCGTGCCCCCGTCCAGTCAGACGGTTTTTCAGACACTTACCGTCTCTAGTATACCATATATATTCCGCGAACATCGGGCACAGTCCCATCACCTCAAGTTTACGGGCAAGGCGGCCGATTTTTATCGCCCAGTCGTCTTGCCAGGCACGGGCCTCGTCGGGTATAACAAAAACCGTTAAGTCATCACCGGCGGTGTGTCCCTTGACGATATACTCATTGAATGTGTCGATGTCCTCCCACTTATTGTCTTTATTAAATATGTAAGCATGGGTAAAAGCTACAACATAAAAGTGATTCCCGGTTAACATGGCAAGCAATTGCTTATCAATGATTATGTCTTCGAGTCCTAAAAGCCTGTCATGCGCTTCGTCGAACGATCCCCGGAGATGGTCCACCTCCTTTAATTTCCGGTGTTGTTTAGGCATTTTTATTACTCATGGTTTTCAATTTAATTAAGTCTGTGTTCAAAAGCAAATCACAGTGAAATCTATGTTTGGCATACCCAGGGGCGTTACTGCAGGCGAGATCAGTACACCAAATAAAGGCAGATGTAATATGCAATACTGATGACTGTAATGAGATAGAGGATAAAGATTGTTCTATGATAGAAAACTGACCTATTTCTTTTACTTTAACAAATATACCGTCAAAGGATCCTTCGTCGAAAGTAGTTTTCTTATTATCGGTGATGTAGATATTCTTATGATCGCCAGTCAGTAAGGCGGTGTAGGTTATATCCAGGAGTGTTTCTTCTATGGCTACCATGTCCTCAACTGGCGGCAAGTTACCAACGCTTGTCCATATGCAACGCTTTAGCGATTGGAAAACGCGGAACGCCGTCTGGTGTTCTTGTGAAATATTGGATGGTTGCTTTCTTTCCGATATAATTATCAGCGTTAGCAAGAACTTCCCGAGTATATTCTTGATTACCTTTAAGCCCAGCCCCGCATTCTCTACCATCCTCAAGACGAAAGAATACACGTTTAGCATAACCACTCCAGTTGCCTTTACCTTCCTCGATGCGTACAATTTCAAACTCCTTGTCTTCGAAGTCCTTACGCTTCAGTAGACCCTTGCTTCGCTTGTTAACATACTTATCATTGGCTCTAATAATACCACCTTCATAACCGGCTCCGATAAAGGTACCGTATAAATCATCGACTTCGGTTTCGTTATTAACTATCGCAGTCTCAACAGCAACAACACACGGAGAATCAATCTCCGTTACTGCCTGGTTAAAACTAATACGTCGATATTCAAAGTTGCTATCAACACTAGCTATATCGTATACATGGTATTCTACTTTCTCTCGACTAAGATCTAAGTCAGCTTGAGAAGGCTTGGTCTTGCGCACCATGCTAATGATAGAGTTGAAGTCATCCTTGTACTCGTGATTATAAAGCTCGCCGTCCAAAATAGCATCAGGATGCTCGTTAAAGAACTTTACGAGTGCTTCTGCAATATGAGGTACAGCAACAATTGCCTTACCCGTTCGACTCCATAATCCTGCCTTATTAGCAATACATCGAATTCCGTCTAGCTTAGGCTGTATGAATACAGGGTACTTAATTTTGTCCTTCTGGTCTTCCCACTTCGCAGCCAGCATAGGCTTAACAAAGCGAGCTTCGTTAACCTCAGTGACTTCGGTATGATATTCACCATCAAGGCGTTTGGTGTATAATGCTTCTACTTCGAGGACAGCCTGTTCTTCTGCGGTTGTTGCGTTACTGCGACCTACGTTCTTTGCTTCAGTAGCCTTCCATTCGCTAGTAACTTGTTTACCGTCAGCTAGACCAGCCACAGTACGATACCGTGCGCCATCTATCTCCATGCGCCACTCTCGTATTTTGCCTTTGCTGTCTACCTTAAACAATGTGGGGAAAACGTTCATTGCTTGTCCTCTGTATTACTCCTAGTAAATAAAAATGCCCCCGAAGGGGCATGAAAAGGTTGCTAACTGTAGGTAGGAGTAGTAGGTAGGGAGTGTTAGCAACCCTTTTGAGCTTACCCTAGCAAGTAGCTAATATACTTGTCGTTAAACACTTGGCTAAGATCTTTGTCCAAATCAGTCCTAATGTTGACTGGGATCTGGTAATCACCCAATACTGACTTGAAGAACAAGATTACCATCTCAGGTTCGCAGTTATCAATACCAAAGCGAGCTGCGTGGTTGAATGCTTTCTTAAATGCAGTGTCAACACCACTCTTCTTGAACATATCGTTGAGCTCGTAAGCCAAACCGACAGTCAATGAGTACTTTGCAGATATCTCGTTTTTCATAGAAGCATCAAGCTTCTTAGCAGTACCAGCTAGAATATCCTCTGGAGCAGGCATTTTACCTGCTAGTCGACGATGCTCAAGGAACTTACCTGCCATGCCTTCGCCAACAGAGGATGCAACATCAACCTTCTGCTCTAATACGTCAGCATCATCAAACTCTGGGTCAAACAGTGATTCGGATACATAAGTCCAGGATCGCGGCGTAGCAAACGCCGTGCTAGAACTCTTAGGATCAAAGTCAAACAAGTC